>Ga0209228_1000132_pt1 | contig 35844 bp, 34 predicted proteins | sample METZYME_3_150m_FD_187547 | JGI IMG/M metagenome (GOLD analysis project Ga0209228, IMG submission 187547) | Marine microbial communities from oxygen minimum zone in mesopelagic equatorial Pacific - METZYME_3_150m (SPAdes) (version 2) | ecosystem: Environmental > Aquatic > Marine > Oceanic...
TAAATAAATATAATTTAGACCGATTTTATTTTTTCAAAACCTATCCAAAAATGAAAGAGATTGGAATAATTGATGAGTTAACCAATTTAAATCCTGATCTATCATCAAATCTTATACAAGAACTTAAAAATTGGAATAGAATCATTGAAATGGATATTAGTTATCATGCAGATGATGGTTCAACTAAATGGGTCAAAGCTTATAGATCTCAGCATAATAATAGAAGAGGACCTTATAAAGGTGGTCTTCGGTATAGTTTAGATGTTGATGTTGATGAAGTTAAGTCATTAAGTTTTTGGATGACCATGAAATGTGCAATGATTAATATTCCATTAGGAGGCGGCAAGGGAGGAATATGTGTTAATCCTTCTGATTTATCAAAATCTGAAAGAACTAGTTTAGCCAAATCATTTTCAAAAAATTTAGGCTCTTGTATTGGTCCAAATGTTGACATTCCAGCTCCTGATATGTCCACAGGATCTTTTGATATGGATATAATGGAACAAGAACATATTAAACATTATGGAAAAAAAGGATGTTTTACTGGAAAATCAATTGCTAATGGAGGTATCGCTGGTAGAAATGTTGCTACTGGATTAGGTGGTTATTATGTTATTTTAAAAATAATAAAAAAAAATAAACTTAATCCAAGCGATTTATCAATAGGTATTCAAGGTTTTGGAAATGCAGGAATTAATGTTGCAAGTCTTTTATATGATCTGGGTTGTAAAATAACTTCAGTAAGTGATTCAAAAGGATATATTTATAATGAATCTGGAATAAACATTCATAGATTAATAACTAGAAAAGAAGAAACTGGTAAAATTGGTGGCGATACAAATATAAAAAAAATATTTGATCACAAGTATGATATATTTATCCCAGCAGCTGGAATAAAAACAGTTCCTTTTGTAGATTGTAAATATGTTATAGAATTGGCAAATGGTCCACTAATAAATGAAAATGAATTCATTGAAAAAGGTGTAAAAATTTTTCCAGACATCTTCGCAAGTTCAGGAGGCGTTGTAGTTTCCTATTTTGAATGGCTAAATAACACTAAAAACGTATCATACAATTTAGAGAAAGTTAAATCAGAACTTAAAATCTTAATTGATCAAGGATTTGATAATTTGATAAAAATTTCCAAAACCTATAAAATCAGTTTACGAAAAGCGGCATATCTTGTAGCTCTAAATAATTTCTAAATACGATAACTTATTTATGAGATTCAATTACTTTCTTTATTAATTCTCCAATTTTCGAAGAATCTATCCACCTAACTACAATTACAAGATCATTATCTGGTACTACCACAACATAATTTCCACCAAATCCAGATCCATAATAAATATTTTCAGGTAGTCCATCCCATTTTCTTTGACCTCTATTTAGCCACCACATGTACCCATAAGAAGAATTATTCTCTGAGGGTAATCTCATTTTTTTTATCCAACCAGAAGATATTAATCTTTCATTTTTCCATACTCCTTCTCTTAAAAACAATAACCCAAACCTGGCATGATCTTCTGAATTTATAAAAACTCCACCACCAAAATGTCCTCCCCCACTAACAGATTCAATTTCCATACCATCTATCATAACTCGTGAAGTTTTGTACCCATACCATCTCCAAGTTGTAGAAGCTCCAATAGGATCCATTATGGATTTCTTTAAAATTTTAGGTAATGGCTCTCTCAATACATTTAATAGAGAATACGACAAAAGATTAACCCTCACATCATTGTATTTATAATTCTTTCCAGGAGGTAAAAGAGATTGTTTCTTAATCTCTTCAAATGTTAAACCTCTGGGTGGTCTATCTGCCCAATCGTATGTTCCAAAAAGATTTCCCGACCACTGAGAAGATTGATTAAGCAAATGATGCCATGTAATTTTACTATTATGAGGGTCATCAAATTTACCATCCCAAATATAATTTTGAAGTTTGCTATCAAGATCTATTAGATTTTTATCGTAAGCAATTCCAGCAACTGTTGACAAATAACTTTTTGTTACACTAAAAGTCATATCAACTCTTTTTGTATTACCCCATTTTCCAATAATAAAGCCATTTTTAATTATTAAACCATTTGGATTACCTCTCTTTTTTGTAGGTCCTTTTATTCTAAAATCAGGTTCATGACCAAAAGATTTTGTTATAGCTATTCTTAGATCTTTTTCTACTTTATTTTCATTATCAATAGCAAATTGAATTGCTTCATTAAGTTTTTTTGAATCTACATTTAAGCTTTCAGGTGATTTTTCCACCCAAATTTTATCGGGATAATACTGATCATCCTGTCCATAAACATTAAATGAAAATAGAAATAGTATAAATATTTTTTTCATCTATAATCCGACGTTTAAATTAGTGGAATATACAATAAATTCAATACCTTTGATATTATTAACTAAAAATACATAAATATGTGCGAATGTGATAAATGTGAATGTACTGAGCCATGTGATTGTGATTGCTGCGATTGCTAAAAAGCTTTTACTATTTAAATTTCTAGATTGATTCTATTAAAAAAAATAAATTTTCTTCTACTTATTTTTATTTTATTTAGATGTAGTACTGATCAATCAAATCAAAAAAATTCTTTAGAAGTACCAATTAAATCTCCATTCTCTGGGATTGATACAATTTCAACTAATGACTGGTGGAATAGAATGCCAAATCCTATTATTGACATAAATGTTAAAAGAGAAAATGTGCTCGCATTTGGTATCTACACCATTTCAAATAATACATTAAAGCTTACTGCACAACTTTTTCCTTTATACCCATATGAGACAAGAGAGGTAAGATTAGAAATATATAAAAATAAAAAATGGGTTGAAATACAAAAGAAAAAAGTAAATGATTTAGGATGGGCAACAACTTTTAGAATTGAAAATTGGGATAGCTCTAAAAATATTAAGTACAGACTTTTACATGGAGAAAAAGCATCTTTTGAAGGTTTAATAAGAAAAGATCCAATTGATAAAAATGAAATTATTCTAGCAGCATTTTCTTGTAATAGTAACAAAGACAGAGGAGATAGAGAAAATTATGTAAAAAACATCAATCATATAGATCCTGATCTATTATTTTTTGCTGGAGATCAATCCTATGATCACCAAGAACATACAGCAGCATGGCTAAAATTTGGAATACAGTTTAGAGATATTTTTAGAGAAAGACCTTGCATTACTATTCCAGATGATCATGATATTGGTCAAGGAAATTTATGGGGAGAAAATGGAAAAATAGCTTCTTCTCCAGCCGGAAATGATGGTGGCTATTATTATCATCATGAATACGTAAAAATGGTAGAAAGAGCTCAAACCTCTCACCTTCCTGATCCATATGATAACACGCCAATAGAACAAGGAATTAACGTATACTACACTAATCTTGTGCTTGGAGGAATAGACTTTGCTATTCTTGAGGATAGAAAATTCAAATCCGGTCCTAAAGGCAAAATACCTCAACAAGGACCAAGACCTGACCACATAAGAAACCCTAACTATGATCCTAAATCTATAGATGTAGAAGGATTAACTCTTTTAGGGAATAGACAACTTGATTTTCTTGAAAATTGGGCTAATAATCATAAAGGTATTAGTATGAAATCCGTATTATCACAAACAGGATTTTGTGGTGGAGCTCATCTTCATGGAAGTAAAGAAAATAGACTCCATGCTGATATGGACTCTAATGGGTGGCCACAAACTGGTAGAAATAAAGCACTAAAACTAATTAAAAAAGCAAATGCCGTACATATCGGTGGAGATCAACATATAGCAACAGTAATTCAACATGGTATAGAAAATTATGAAGATGGACCATGGGCTTTTGTGGTCCCAGCTATTGTAAATAATTATTACAGTAGATGGTGGTGGCCAGAAAATGAAAAAGCTGGAGTTAACTCAAATATAAATTTACCCTGGACAGGAAGATATTTAGATGGTTTTAATAATAAAATAACTATGCAGGCCTATGCAAATCCTGATTCAAACTCAAATGGTGCAGGTTATGGAATAATTAAATTTAAAAAAGATACGAAAAATGTTACTTTTGAATGTTGGCCAAGATATGTAGATGTTAAAAAAGAAAATGCAACTCAATTTACAGGTTGGCCAGTAACTATTTCTTTAAACTAGAATCATACCATCGGTCTGGATGGAGTTTGTTGTATTCTTTTCCACTACCCAAATCTAAAAAAACTGGATCTATCATACCCTTTTCCCATTCTTTAAATTGAGATTTAAGTCTATCATAAATAGGTTTTGATGAATTAATAATATTTGTTTCTTCACTTATATCATTCTTTAAATCAAAAATATACTCATCATTTTTAATTCTTAGGTATTTATATCTCTCATCTCTGACAACATCAATGTCTTTATCTGGATTCTTCCAGTATAAATATTCGTGAGGTAAACCAAATTTATCACCAGTTAGATATGGTAATAGATCAACTCCATCAATATCATTTTTTATATACTTTTCTGCAGATGCTGCAGATGCAACCGTAGCAAAGACATCTAAAGCAATAATAGGTTTATCATATGTAATTCCTGGTTTAATTTTTTTTGGCCACTGCATAGTAAATGGTACTCTTATACCACCCTCAAAGAAGTCACCTTTAATACCCCTTAAGACACCATTATCTGAGAAATTATACCACTCTACTCCCCCATTATCTGAAAAGAAGATGACTATAGTATTGTCTGTTATCTTTTTCTCTTCCAGTTTATCTAATATTAATCCAATTCCATCATCCATAGATGAGACCATCGCAGCATAAGTTCTCCTTTTCTCAACTTCTATATGTTTATTTCTTTCTAAATCTCGCTCAGTAGCCTGCAAGGGAGTGTGAGGCGCATTATACGATAGGTATATGAAAAAAGGATTATCAGAATTATCTTCAATAAATTGTACCGCATTATCAGATAATTCCTCTGTTAAATATTTTTTAGTATCAATTCTCTTTCCATTGTCATAAATTCTAGTGACATAACCATCCATCTGCCTTCTCGCCTCTGTCAAGTCATTTATGGTAAGGTCTCCAGGAAAATACCTGTGTCCACCAATTAAGAATCCAAAAAACTCGTCAAAACCTCTTCTCTCTGGGACTAGAGATTCGTGAGCACCAAGATGCCATTTGCCTATTGCCTTAGTTTTATAATTAGCCTTCCTTAAAACATCAGGAAGTGTTTGCTCTGATATTGGCAGACCCATTAAGGAATCTTTAGGAGCTAATAAAATATTTCTGGTATATCCAAATCTATTCTGATACTTGCCAGTAATTAATCCCGCTCTGCTTGGAGAACATACAGCATATGAAACATATCCTTCAGAAAATATAACTCCATTATTAGCTATTCTATCAATATTTGGAGTAAAAATTTCCTCGCTTCCATGAAATCCAACATCTGCATAACCTTGGTCGTCACTTATTATTACAATTACATTAGGTGGTTTTTCTTCATTAGTTGAACATGAAATCATTCCTAAGAGTAAAAAAAAGTAAGTTAAATGCTTCATAATTTTTTAATTATCATTTATCGTTATAATCCATTAATATAAATCAGTTATTCTTTTAAATAAAGTATAAATGTATTTTCTAGTATTGCCATTAGAAGGATGATTATACTGATGATTAAAAGATTCTAATAAGGTAAACTCCTCTCCAAGTCTATCTTGTAACATTTTCTCACTATAATTTACAATGTCCAAGCCACAACATTTTTTTGCTCCATCTATTCCAAACTCAGAAAATATTACATATCCACCTTTTCTAACTATTTTTTTTAGCAAATTAAAATATGAAAGTTGCTGATCTTTAGAAGTAAAAAAATGTAAAACAGCTCTATCATGCCATAAATCAACATTTTTTATGTTTAATGATGTAGTAGGATTCGTTAGATCATCCACAATAAACCTAACATTACTATTATTATTTATACTACTCTTTAACTTATCTAATGCCAAAGATGAAATATCATTCACTAAAATATTTGAGTAACCCTTTTCTAGTAATAATGAAATTAATGTAGTAGCTCCTGCACCTGCATTAAAAATTAATGCATCTTTTGATAAGTTGCACTTTTCAATAAGATCAATAGATGCAACTGGATCATCTTCAAACCATCCCAATTTTTCTACCACATTATTTTGATAAGCATTATTCCAATGCTCTTTATAATCATAATTATCTAACATTATTTCAATCTAAAAATTTTTAATTAATTATTAATCTATATTATCATTTTTACAAATTTCTTTTAAGCTTTTCACATTTGAATTCCATATTTCGCCATCATAAAATTCTATTCCTTTAAAATCTCTTACCTTATATAAAGCTTTATTACCATAACAGGTCCCTAAATAAACATGATTTAATTTTTTTAATTTCGCATAATAGATAACCTGTTCCATAATGTATTTTCCTAATGAAAAATCTTTCATGAATTTTGTTTCATAAAAAGAAAACCAATAATGAATAATAGATTTATTAAAATAAGTCAAAACATATCCTATAGGTAATTTATTAAAATAAAAAACAAATATTTTATTATAATTATCTCTACTTATAATAAGCTCTAATCTTTGAATTGATAATGGTTTATTTGAAAATCTTTCCTTAGAAAAATCTATACAAAAATTTTTAAAATCTTTAGAATGGTCAAATTCGTTTTTAGTAAAAATTTTAAACTCAATCCCTAATTTTTTATCAATTTTTCTTATAACTCTATTATTTTCAGATAATCTCTCATAGTTTTTTAAATTAATTCTAATACTTCTAGCTAAGTAGTATTCTTCAAGAGTTGAAAATACATCATTTGTGTAAGGTAAAAATCCTTTAGAATAAGCTTTTTCTATAGATTCTTTATTTTCTAAAATTGCATTTATTGCATAACCAAAATCGTAAGTTTTATAATCTACACTAGTTTCTTTAAGAATTATCTTCATTGAATGCGATTATAAAAAAAAACCCTGAAAATCAGGGTCTTTTTACAAAAAATAAAATTATTTATTAACATTATTCTTCTAACAGCTTAGCACTATAATAAGCATTTGATCGAATAATTTTTCCTTCATCATTAAAAGTATGTACATAATGAATTGGAAAAAGAATTAATTTATCATCTGATTTCCTTTTCATTCTAAATTTCCACCATGATAAAACGGATTTTGCACCTCTTCTATCATACTCTAAGTAATCAGGATAACCAACTTCATCAAAACCTAAAATTTCAAATTGACTTGATATTGCATCATTATTAGCTTTTGCTTCTTCAAAAGACATAGATTCACCCCAAGGTAAATTAATATCATAAAATCTTCCGTTTTCAGAAAAATAAGACCAACCTGTTTCTCTATCTCCATTTTCAAAAGCATAAACCATCTTTCTTACTGTATTTATATTCTCGTGATTAATATAAATGGTGCCATTTTCTCTTGAATAATAATTGTCATTAATAGAGTTAAAAACATTCTGATTATTGTATTCAAATATACCTAAAACTTTATCTGAATCTTTATTTAATCTATAGAGTCTATGAAAAGGCATATCTACTTTAACTCCTGTTTTTTTATTAACAGCATATAATCTTTCCCATGTTTGTACCCAAACTCCACTCTCTTTATACTCTATAGCATCTGGATAAGCTGGTTTATCTCTAGTTATTGATAAATAGTCAAAATCACTACTCCACCACTTTGCATTGTTTATAAATTGCTGCTTATTCCATCCCTCAAAGTCCTTATTAAGACCAGTTCCATTTCTAATTCTAAAATCATCATCTAGCATTGAAGATAATTTTTCAATATCCCCATCTACTATAGCTTTTCCTAAAGTTTCTACAAGTACTATTCCTGGATGTTCTTTATATACAGTACCATTTTTTTCTTTCTGAGCTAATAGATTAAAAGAATAAAAACATATAATTATTAATATAAATTTTTTCATAAATGTATTTTTTTAGTTATAAATAAACACTAAAACTATAAAATTTTTAATAAATATATTACCTAAATATTATTTTTTAATAACAGAAAATAATCCTTTAAGTTCTTCGCTAGTAAAATTTCTAAATCTACCTAACTTTAAAGAACCTATATTAATATTAATAATTCTAATTCTTCTTAAAAATTTAACTTTATAATCTAATTTTAGACACATCTTTCTTATCTGTCTATTCATCCCCTGTGTTAATATTATATTAAATGAATAATTATTAATTTTTTTTACTTCACAAGACTTAGTTAAATTATTCTTTAACTGTACTCCCTTTCTCATATTAGATAGAAAATCAGAAGAAATCTTTTTATTTACATGAACAACATACTCTTTCTCATTATTATTTTCAGTACGAAGAATTTTATTTACAATATCACCATCATTTGTTAATAAAATTAACCCTTCACTATTCTTATCAAGTCTACCAATTGGAAAAATTCTTTTGGGATATCCTATAAAATCAATGATGTTATTTTTTACATTTCTATCAGTAGTACACTCTACTCCTACTGGTTTATTAAATATTAAATAAACAAATTTTTTCTTTTTTTTAGGATTAGTTACTAACTCTCCATCTACTCTAACTTCATCACTAAGAGAAACTTTTACTCCTAAACCTACTATTTTAGTATTAACAGAAACCCTTCTTTCATTTATTAATTTATCAGCAGCTCTTCTGGAGCAATATCCTATTTGACTTAAAAATTTATTGAGCCTTGTTAATTTAGAATTTTGCACCAAAAAAAATTATATTTAACTGAAAATTGATTACAATTTATTAGAATATTAAACAAATATGAAAAAATGAGATATATACTATACATTATTGCAGGATTAATTTTAGTGGCAGGTTTATATATTACTTATACAGTTCTAAATCCAAAAAGTCCTTTTGATAAAACATCTTTCCAAAAAGAAAACATGAAGCTTGAAATTGAATATAGTAGACCATATAAAAAAGGTAGATTAATATTTGGAAATAAAAATGATGGAGCATTAGTACCATATAATGAATACTGGAGAACTGGAGCTAATGCAGCAACACAATTCAGTACTAACCAAGAAATTCAATTTGGAGATAAAACTCTTTCTGCTGGAGAATATAGATTATATACCATCCCTAACTCAAAAATTTGGAAAGTAATAATCAATGAAGAAGCTGATACTTTCTTTGCAATTTCAGAACCTGACTACTCAAAAGATGTTATTAGCATAGAAGTTGAAAGTAATGAAATAGATAATTCTATCGAACAATTTACTATGGATTTTTTAGATTCTGATTCTATTATTTCTCTTAGAATAAGATGGGATAATGTAGAAGTTCTAGTGCCAATAAAATAGCATATCTAATTTTTTATAACTTATACAAATACATTATTCAGTAAATTATGCACTCATATGAATAATTCAATAGGTTTAATCCTTTTAGGTGTCTCAGGTTCTGGAAAAACAACCATAGGAAAATTACTTTCAAAAAAAAGAAACATACAATTTATTGATGCAGATGATTATCATTCAAAAAAAAATATTCAATTAATGAGTAAAGGGAAACCATTAGATGATAAACTTAGAGAACCATGGCTTTATAAAATTAATAAAGCATTTAAAAAAAATTTAAAAACTTCAAATTGTGTTCTTGCGTGTTCCTTACTGAAAAAAAAATATAGAAAAACTATCAAAAAAAATATAAGTAATCAATTGCATTTCATTTATCTAAAAGGAAGTGAAAAATTAATACAAGAAAGAATAAAAAAGAGAAAAAATCATTTTATGAACAACTCTCTTTTAAAATCTCAGTTTAATAGTTTAGAAGAACCATCAAACTCTTTAACAATTGATGTTAATAAAAATCCAAAAGAAATAATTTCAATTATTACAGAAAAAGTTTTTTATTAATTAAAAAATTTTTAAATAGTGAGAGTTTTATAAAATTAGTGTCAAAAAACTAAGAATTTTAAAATACATAAAGACAAAATGATATGAGATATACAGTAATACTATTAATTTCAGTCCTTTCACTTTCCTTTTTTTCTTCCTGTACTGAAGATGAAGATGCATACGTAGGAAGAGGGCTTATAATTAATGAATTTTTAGCTAGTAATGATGCTTGTTGTACCGATCAATCAGGAGACTATGATGACTGGGTAGAATTATTTAACGATTCAAGTGATCCTATAGATATTGGAGGAATGTATTTTACAGATACCCCAGATGATGACAACCCTTATTTAATTCATAGTAATGAACCCTTAACTACAACTATACCAGCTGGAGGATATTTAATTATTTGGTGTGATGACGATCAGGAACAGGGTGTCCTTCATGTAAGTAAAAAACTTAAAGCAAAAGGAGAATCAGTAATTTTAATCGACTCTGATGGAATAACTGTTGTTGACTCAGTTACATACGAATCACAAACTACCGATATATCAATGGGTAGAAATATTGATAACATGGATGAGTGGATATTTTACAATAATCCTACTCCTGGAGCTGCAAATCTTTAATTTTTTAAATTTATATTTTAATGCTACAAAGAAGTATTCTTATATTAATATGTTTATCATTAGGATCATGTGATAAGAAAATAGATTACAATATTCTTGAAAAAAAAATTATTTCAAAATTTAATAATGAAACTGGAAACTTTGCTTTAGCATTCAAAAATTTAGATGATGGAAAAGAAATTCTAATTAACGAAAATGAAATTTTTCATGCAGCAAGTACCATGAAAACGCCTGTAATGATTGAATTTTATAAACAACTCCATCAAGGAAAATTATCTCTAGAAGATACATTGCAAATAAAAAATGAATTTAAAAGTATTGTTGATGGGACCATGTATAAATTATCTGAATTTGATGACAGTGATAAAAATACATACAACAAACTTGGACAATATTACTCTATAAATAATTTAATTTATGAGATGATAACAATCAGTAGTAATTTTGCAACTAATATACTCATAGATTATATAGGAGCTAATAATGTTACAAAATCTATGAAAGAAATAGGAGCTTTAAATATTAATGTTCTTCGAGGTGTTGAAGATATAAAAGCCTTTGAATTAGGACTAAATAATACTACTTCTGCAAAAGATTTACTTATTATATATGAAAAATTAGCTAAAGGAAAAATTATAGATAAAGAATCATCAGCTATAATGATTAATATTTTAAAAGATCAAAAATATGATGATATTATACCTAAGTATTTACCTAAAGATATTGAAGTTGCAAATAAAACTGGCATGATAACTGGAGTTCATCATGACTCTGGAATTGTATTTCTAAAAGATGGAAGAAAATATGTTATTGTTCTATTATCAAAAAATATGTTAGATATGAAAAGTGGGACAGAAATGATGGCTAGAATATCTGAACTTATATACAAAACTTTCAATTAAAGACTCGATATTGGAAGTTTAAATGTCTTAATTTTTTTTATTCCATTCATTTCATCAGTCCAAGAAAGAAAAATATGATTTTTAAGTCTCTCAAGTTGAGGAAAACCAGTTGCCCTACTACTTGACACATTAGATAAACTAACTATTTCACCCATATTGCCATTCATATCTATTTTTCTCAAATTTATTGAACCAACCCCTTTATTTGTAGATAACCAACTAACAACAACTAATCTTTGGTCAATAAAATCTAAATCAACCCTACCCAATGGAATAGTATTTAAATCATTTATTAATATTTTTTCTCCAAATGATTTTCCTTGATTATTTGAAAATTTTACACCTACTTGAGGATTTCCATCTGCCGCAGAAAACCAAGCTACTGCTACATTTTTACCTTTTGAGTCAATATATGGACCATTAACAGGACAACCATTTATTTTCCAATTATCATCATTTAAAGAATATGAATTAGTCCATGATGAATTAATAAATCTAGATACTGATATATCTCTAATTTCATTTTTTGTTCTATCTCTATAAACAACAATTGGAATATTATCTGAAACGGTTAGTGACGTTTGACAGCAATCACAAACCATATTATCAATTTCACTTTCTTCAATAATTTCTCCCTCAGAATTTATAATAGCAGACCTAAGTGACATTGGACCAGATGCGTGCCCAGACTGTTCTTTAGAAGAACTTGTGTTTCTTCCATCTAACCATGTAGAAAAAAATCCATCTTTATAAGGTTTTATAGACACAAAACCATGTTCAGAAAAAGTTCTATCATTATGCATTTTATATTTGTCAATCCAAGATTTATTTTTATTAATTAGATAATTCACATCATATGAAAATATTTCTTCAGAACTTTTTTTTAAATAATGAGCAATCATTAAATCACTTTTATTATTTATTGATATAGAAGGAAAATCAGCCCAATTAACAAACCAATTAACGCCCTTAGTTATAAGTTCTCTCTTACCCCATATATCTAAATTAAGTTTACTCATATATAAATAGCTAGTATCCACAGACTCTTCAATCCATGAAATATAAAGATCATTATCAGTTGATAATAAAAACGATTCTCCAGTATTACTAGAATTATAAAAAAAATCTATCTCACTGATACCATCATTGTTTTTACATGAAATTAAAATAGAAATAATAAAAAGCGTTAATATCCTATACAAATAATAAATGTTTTAATTAAAGAAATAAATTAATATAAATTTTATAAATTAACCTTCCTTTTATCGAATAAAACCCAATTATTATGAAAAAAATATTTATATACGTCCTTATTTCTTGTTTATTCTTTGATGTTTATTCACAAAGAAGAAAAAATAATAAAAATGTAGACCCCACAACAACAAAAGAAGAAAAGATTTCATTATCGGCATTAAAACTTAGAAATATTGGTCCTGCATTTCTATCAGGAAGAATTTCGGATATAGCTATTCATCCGAAAAATGATAATGTATGGTACGTAGCAACTGGATCAAGTGGTGTATGGAAAACAGAAAATTCAGGTACTACTTGGAAACCAATCTTTGATAGAGAATCAACATATTCAACAGGTTGTGTTTCCATCGATCCTAATGATAATTCTATCATCTGGATAGGAACTGGAGAAAATGTTGGAGGAAGGCACGTAGCATTTGGAGATGGAGTTTTTAAAAGTACAAATGGAGGAAAATCGTGGAAAAATATGGGTTTAAAAAACTCTGAACATATATCAAAAATAATAGTACACCCAAATAATTCTGATGTAGTTTGGGTTGCTTCTCAAGGTCCACTATGGAGTTCTGGAGGAGAGAGAGGTTTATACAAAACAACAGATGGAGGAAAAAATTGGAAAAAAGTATTAGGTGGAGGTGAATGGACCGGAGTAACAGAAGTTCTTATAGACCCAAGAAATCCAAATAGGTTATATGCTGCCACTTGGCAAAGACATAGAACTGTAGCTGCTTTAATGGGTGGTGGTCCTGAATCTGGTTTACACAGGTCTATAGATGGAGGTGAAACATGGGAAAAATTAAAAACCGGTCTACCTAAATCAAATATTGGAAAAATAGGTTTTGCTATTTCGCCTCAAAATCCAGATATTCTTTATGCTGCTCTTGAACTTGAAAGACTTAAAGGAGGGGTATATAGATCTTCTGATAGAGGTTCTTCATGGACAAAAATGTCTAATACTGTTTCTGGTGGAACTGGTCCTCATTATTACCAAGAACTATATGCTAGCCCCCATAAATTTGATAGACTATACCTAATGAATGTTAGAATACTTACTTCTGAGGATGGAGGAAAAACATTTACTCAACTTAAAGAAGCAGACAAACATTCAGATAACCATTCTATTACATTTAGAGATGATGATCCTAATTATTTGTTAGTTGGAACTGATGCTGGAATTTATGAGTCTTTTGATTTAGCTAATACATGGAAATACCATAAAAATCTACCTATTACCCAATTTTATAAAGTTGCTGTAAATAATGCATATCCATTCTATCACATTTTTGGAGGAACTCAAGATAATGGTTCAGCTGGTGGTCCATCTAGAACAGATGAAAGAGAAGGTATAAGAAATGCCAATTGGTATAAAATACTTGGTGCTGATGGTCATCAAACTGCAACAGATCCAGTTTACAATGAAATTGTTTATGGTGAATTTCAACAAGGTGTTCTCCATAGAATTGATTTAAATACTGGAGAAACAGTTTTAATCCAACCTCAACCAAGAGAAGGAGAAAATTATGAAAGATTTAATTGGGATGCTCCAATTTTAGTAAGTCCTCACAAGCCTGAAAGACTTTATTTCGCCTCTCAAAGAGTATGGAGATCAGAAAATAGAGGTGATAGTTGGGAACCTATATCTGGTGATTTAACTCGAAACGAAGAAAGAATCGACTTAGAGATTATGGGAAAAAGACAAGGTTGGGATAATGCATGGGATGTTGGAGCAATGTCTAACTATAATACCATTACTTCAATTTCTGAATCACCATTACAAGAAGGAGTTTTATATGCAGGTACGGATGATGGCTATATTCAAGTTACAACAAATGGTGGAACTACATGGAAAAAAATACCTGTAACATCTCTAGGGTTACCAAACAGATCATTTGTTAATGATATTAAAGCAGATTTACATGATGTAAATACAGTTTATGTATCACTCGATAATCACAAAGAAGGAGATTACTCTCCTTACTTATTTAAAAGTACTGACATGGGAAATACATGGACTTCTATAAGTAACAACATTCCAGATAGAACTCTAATATGGAGACTTGTACAAGATCATGTAAACAAAAATTTATTATTTACAGCTACAGAAAGAGGAATTTATGTTTCATTAAATGGTGGAACTAAATGGCAAAAACTTCCAGGATCTCCAACAATATCTTTTAGAGACATAACTATTCAAAAAAGAGAAAATGATTTAGTTGGTGCTTCGTTTGGAAGAGGATTCTTTGTTTTAGATGACTATTCTGTATTAAGAGAAATGTCAAGTGAAAGACTATCACAAGAAGGAGCTTTATTTTCCACTAGAGATGCTTTAGGATACGTTCCTAAAAGTGTTACCGGTAATACTGGAGCTGATTATTACTTTGCTAAAAATCCTGATTTTGGAGCTATTTTCACTTATCATCTAGCTAAGTCATATCCAACAATGAAAGAAAAAAGAGTAAAATTAGAAAAAGAATTGACTAAAAAAGGTCAAAGTATTCCAAAAATAAATTGGGATGCTATTGATGCTGAAGGAAAAGATGAAGGGACAAAAATATGGATTGTTATTAAAGATGAGAATGGCAATATTATAAATAAAGTAAAAGGTCCAAATAGAAAAGGGTTAAGTAGAGTAGCATGGAATTTACGTCAATCAAATTCAAGACCTATAAACCCAGATAACATCAGAACTGGGGGTGGAGGAAGAGGAGGATGGTTTAATTTTGGTCCAATGACTATGCCTGGAACTTATACAGCAACGTTAAACAAAGAATATGATGGTACTCTAACAACACTAGATGGACCCATCAATTTTAATGTTACTCACTTACAAAGAGGTGTTCTTGAAGGAATGTCATTTGAGGAGTATAGAGTTCATAGTGAAAATATTATTTCAACTCAAAATATGATGGCAAAAGCAAGCAATTTATTAAATGAAAGTGTAAAAAGTGTCAAAGCTATGAGATTAGCTTTATCTAGAAGTAAAATAGAAAATAATGAACTTTCAAAGGCATTATACGATCTCGATAATGAATTATCTAATATAGATACTAGAATTAATGGTAACTCAGCAAAATCAGAAATTGGTGAGAGAAATAATCCAACAGTAAATAGTTATGTTGGAAATGCTATGAGAGGATTATCAACTACTTATGGACCAACTGGTCAAAATAAGCAAAGTTTAGAAATTGCAGATAGTATGTTAAACAAAATATATGTTGAAATACAAAAAGCAGCCTCAAAAATTCCTGAATTAAAAGTTGAGTTAGAAAAAATTGGAGCTCCTTATATTATAGGAATGAAATAATTAATCGTTATGAGAACTAAATCTTTTTTATTTAGTTTAATCATATTAGTAGCTACAGTAGTTTTTTCTATTATAAGCGATTTTAAATATGGTCTGTTTTTACTGATTCCATTTATTTATTTTAGTTTTAAAAAAAACACTAACTAAATTCAACTAAAGCTTTAATATTTTTATATTTCTAAACCATATAGGACTATCATGATCCTGAAGACCAATATAACCTCTTTTAAAAGAACCATATTTAGTAGAATTTTTCCATTTTCCAGCTGCTTTTCTTTGATACCAATCATCTGACCAAGGAACAAAAGAAAGAACTTTTTTACCATTAAGCCAATGTTCTACCGACTCTGGTGTAAAACGAATTTTTGTAGTATTCCACTCTCCTATTGGTTGAAGTACTTTTTGCTTAGGATCAGCAGTATACATTGAATAATCTGAAGCTGTTTGTTGCCATTCTTGTAACTCATAATTATAAATTTTTGAATAATTTTCATCATCAATTAATTGATATTCAGGCGCAATTTCAGCAATACCATTAAAACCTTCTTTTATGTGATAAAAAATTCCACTGTTTCCTCCAAGAGGAAGTTTCCATTCCAAATAAAGTTCAAAATTTTCAAATTCTTCAAGACCATAAATAATATCTCCACCACCATCCTTATCCTCTTTATTAAATGTTAGCGCACCTTCATCATCTATTATCCATCCAGTTGGTAAAGAGTCCTCATTATAAGCTCTCCAACCATTAGTAGTTGTACCATCAAAAAGGTAAATCCAATCACTATTTTCTTTTGTTATATTATTACAAGAAAAAATAAACATTACAAAAAATAAAATAGGTATTGAATTACTCATAATTAAAAATCTCTATATTTTGATTCTAAAAATTCATTTGCTTTTTCCTCAGAAAATTTAGCATACTCATTATTCCAATGTAAAACCTCATTTGGAAATCTACCAGCAATAACTCCTAAAAGTATTGTTTCTGTTAATCTAGATGCATAAGAAAATGGTGCACTACATTTATCTTTACCTAGACAAGCATCTACAAACTGATGATAATGATCCGATTTATCCAACTTGGGATAATCTAACTTTTCATATTTTCCATCTACAATTAGCTTAGGAAAATCCCAATGAGGTAAAAGTAATCTACCCTTATCACCTATAAAAATAGCTCCCTGATCTGGTAATTTTTCATCATCAGGTAATATTAAATCCTTATGCTTTTTTGGTGCTCCCTCTCCATCATACCATACCCACTTTAAATTTTCTGTAGTATATCTAGTTCCTGGAAAAGTATAACTTACTTTATTATGTTCTGGATGTCCAAATCCATTTGATTTTCTACACTCATTCTTAACAGTATTAGGAACATCCAAATCCAATGCTGCATATGGTGTATCAAAAATATGAACTCCCATATCTCCTAATGTTCCACAACCATAATCCAATAATTTTCTCCATTGACCAGGATGATAAATTTTGTCTTTATATGGTCTCTTTTTAGCTGTTCCCAACCAAAGATTCCAATCTAAATTTTTTGGTATTATATCACTACCTTCTGGCTCTAAACCATCATAACCCCAATTTTTAGGAGACCATGCTCTTACTGTACTTACTTTTCCTATAATACCAGATTGAATTAATATAACAGCAGATTTATATTCATCAAATGAGTGAATTTGTATTCCCATCTGTGTAACCAAATTATTCTCTTCTGCTAACTTCTTCATTTCTCTCGCCTCCGAAACATGGTGTGTTAATGGCTTCTGACAGTATACAGATTTTCTCATGTTCATAGCCATCATTGAAGCTGGTGCGTGTGTATGATCTGGAGTAGAGACAATTACAGCATCTATGGAATTAGATATTTCATTAAAAAGTTTTCTATAGTCTGAAAATACTTGTGCATTGGGATGGAGTTTTTTAGCTTTATCCAAAGCATTTGAATCAACATCACATAAAGCAACAACATCAACTAACTTATGTGATGAAATTGAATTTAGATCTGCTCCACCCATACCACCAACACCAATATGTGCTGTTCTTAAACGATTATTCTTTAATTGTGAAATTAATGATGATGGAAAAAAAGATAGAGATGCAAATGCTGCACTTTTTTTTAAAAAATTTCTTCTATTACTCACAAAATTCTATTTATTAGTTATAAATGAAGAAGCAGGAAGACCTTCTTTATTAAACAATGTTCCATCAAAAACATTCTTCCAAGCATATCTTACTTGTTTTGGATTATCTACTTTACTTGAAGAAATTCTTATTCTATTATCAATGATAATCGCTTGAGCATTTTCAAAAACACCATCACTACCTGCAATTTCAAAACCTTCTAATTTTCTAATTCCTAAAAGCCCTGATCCTTTTGAATCAAAGTCAATATCTATATAGCCATTATGCAATTCATGATTCTTGTAAAGTGGTCCAGAAGATACTAAATCATATCCATAATCATTATCTAAAGCAAGTAGAGCAAGCCGATTTCCAACATCTTGTTTATTAGCAGGATGTATATCATTAGCTTCTCCAATATCCATGGTGACAGCCATTCCTGTATTTTTTGTTTTTAAACTTTTTCTTTGCACATCTCTTAATTCATAAGATAATTTTCCTGCTTCATAATTAAAAGGTGCAATCTGAACGTAATAAAAAGGGAAATTATAACCCCATCTTCCTCTCCAATCTTCAATCATAGCAGGAAATAATTCATTGTACTCTTCATAGTTTCCCACATTAGCCTCACCTTGATACCAAATAGCACCTCTAATGCCATAAGGAAGAACGGGAGATAACATTTTTTTAAAAAGTATAGAATATGCATTAGCATCATTAACTTTTTTATTATTTTCAGTATTTAAATCTAAATTTGAAATAATATCCTTAGTAGCATTTAAAGTCCTAAGCTTTTCAAGACTTATCCATGCCTCTACCCTTGTTCCTCCCCAACTAGTATTAATAATACCAATAGGAATATTTAGATCAACATGAAGACGTCTAGCAAAGAAATACCCAACAGCACTAAATGATTTTACGTTTTCAGAATTAGAAACCTTCCATTTTGAATTTTTTATCTGCTCTCCGGTAAGATCCAAAGGAACAGTAAACATTCTTATTTGATTATAATTAGCATTAGCAATTTCTTGTTCCTGATTTACTAATCTGTTAGATAGTTTCCATTCCATATTTGACTGACCAGATGCCAACCAAACCTCACCAATTAATACATCTTTTAAAAGTATTGAATCTTTAAGAGATATAACAGAAATATTATAAGGACCCCCATATGATGGAGTTTTAATTTTTATATTCCATTCTCCATCTTTATCACTTTTAGTAATAACTTTCTCATCCCAACTAGCTTCAATAAATACATCTTGATTAGGAGATGTTGACCCCCAAATAGAAACATCTGATTTCTGTTGTAATACCATATGATCTGAAAAAACAGGAGATAATAAAAGAGATTTTGTACTATTTTGACAAGAAAATAAGACAAAAATTAAAAATAAAAATAAATTTTTCATATTCTATAAAATTATACCTAAAGGCTTAGTTGTTTTCCAATTTCCTCTTGTAAAATCAGGAAATCTTTGTGGTGCACCTCCATACTTAATAGACTTTGCGCTTAATGGTGTTACTGCACTCCAAAAACATCCCTCATACATATTTTGATCCAAAGGTTCACCGTTTCTTAGACATTCTATTATACGATACCTCATCATAAAATCCATACCTCCATGTCCACCCATTTTTTCAGCTACAGCACCTAATCTTTTATAGAGTGGGTGATCATATTTTTCATATAAAACCTCTAAATTCTCACCTTGTACCCAAGAATGATGACTCTTATTAATACCTTCAACTCCTCCCTCGAGTGCAACACGTGTTGGGAAACCTGCAAGCGTTCCCTTTGTCCCCTGTATTAAATTATGTCTAGAGTATGGTCGTGGACTTGTTTCATCCCACTGAACCATGATGGTTCTTCCAAATTTTGTTTTTATTATTGAGGTATTTAAATCTCCATTTTTATAATCAAGTTTATTCCATTTATGATTAGCTGGATAATTTTTTTCTGCATACAATTTTCTTCCTAGTGCTGGTGTTGAGTAAGAAATTAAAGTACTAAAATTATCATCATTTCTAGATAGATTCATATACTGAGCTACTGGACCTAATCCATGAGTAGGATATAAATTGCCGCTTCCTCTTGCATAATGATACGTTCTCCACGAACCAGTACCTCTTTTTTGTTCTTCCATCTGAAACCTTAACTCATGAATGTATGCAGCCTCTGCATGCAAAAATTCACCTATTACTCCTTTTCTACACATATTTAAATACATCAACTCATCCCTTCCATAATTAACATTCTCCATCATCATACAATGTTTTCTTGTTTTCTCTGATGTATTTATAATTTTCCACATATCCTCAATAGTTGTAGCAATAGGAACTTCAACAAATGCATGAGAACCATTATTCATAGCTTCAATTACCATTGGGGCATGATTATTCCAATTAGTAGCAATAAAAACTACATCAGGTTTTACTTCTTTAAGCATCAATTTCCACTTATCATCACCACCATAATAAATGGCTATTTTGTTATGCCTTTCTCCCTTCCCAATATCTTTACAATTATCTATAGATCTTTGAGCTAAATCTTGATACAAGTCACTAATTGCTACTACCTCTGTTCCTTCTATTGTTGCAATCTGCCTTGCATGACCAGTACCTCTAGCTCCAACTCCAATAAATGCTACTCTTACCGTTTCAAGTTTAGGAGCAGAATAATCCCCCATATAATAAGAATTTGTATCTCTTTTCTCTACATGTTTTGAGCTGCTAAGGATGGATGCAGTTGCTATTGCTGCACCAGATAAAGAAGTTTTTTTGAGAAAATCTCTCCTATCTAAATTTTTCATATTTGGTTAAAATTTTATTTACTTCTTAAGTTAAGAATAAAAAATATAAACTAAGAATTGAATCTGAAAGAAATTATTTTAATGAAAAATGAAATGTAGTTCTAGAAGTATATAGCTCATTAGGCTTCAACATCACTGATGGAAATTCTTTATTATTTGGAGAATTAGGATAGTGCTGAGTTTCAAAACAAAAACCAGAACGATTTCCATAATAACCTTCATCCCTTCTAGGAAGTGTTCCATCTAAAAAATTTCCTGAATAAAATTGCATTCCAGGTTCATCAGAATAAACCTCTAGAAATCTTCCACTTCTAGAATGGTATGCGGCAGCAACAAATCTCATAGTACCATAATCATTAAGTACCCAACAGTGATCATACCCATTTCCAATAATAAGTTGTTCGTTTTCAAGATTAATATCTTTTCCTATTCTCTTAAACTTTCTAAAATCAAAAGGTGTAGATTCTACATTTACAATTTCACCAGTAGGAATAAGTGTTTCGTCAACTGGAAGAAATGCATTTGCATTAATTTTTACTTCGTGATCTAAAATTGATTCTGAAAAATCTCCTGATAAATTAAAATATGAATGTTGTGTAAGATTTATTATCGTGGGTTTATCAGTAATTGCCTCATACAAAACTTCTATAGAATTCTCATTATTTAGAGTATATATAACTTTTGTTTCTAAATTTCCAGGATAACCCTCTTCCATATCACCACTTGTATATGAAAGTATCAGAGAAGCAGAATTTTTGTCTGTTTGAGTAGTTGCATCCCAAATTACTTTATCAAAACCTATATTACCTCCATGCAAATGATTTTGACCATCATTTCTAACCAAATTATATTCTTTCCCATTTATACTAAACTTTCCTTTAGAAATTCTATTTCCATATCTTCCAACAATAGCTCCAAAATAAGGACTTTCTCTTATATATTCTTCAAGTGAATTATATCCTAAAACAATATCTTCTAATTCTCCTGATTTATTAAATGTTTTTAAATTAGTAATAATACCTCCATAGGTAATAATTGAAACTTTAGTTCCAATTTTATTTTCAAGAGTATACTTATAGACTAATGTCCCATTTTTTAATGTTCCAAACTCAGTTTTATTAATTGAAACTAAAGAAGAATTTTTATCTACGCCCATAGGATTTCTTAGAAAATAATAGATACTAGTTAAAACTAATATTAATAATAAAAAAAAATATTTTTTCATATATCAATCTAAATCTATTTAAGAAAAATTCAAAATGAGATTATAAACAGAAATTTATAAGGTTTTTAATTCTGTAGATAAACGTTGAAGACTATCCTTTGCATCACCAAAATACATTTTATTATTATCTCTAAAAAATAAAGGATTTTGAACACCAGCATATCCCGCTGACATGCTCCTTTTTAAAACCACTGTACTTTTTGATTCCCAAACTTTAAGAATTGGCATACCAAATAAAGGACTAGAACTATCATCAATTGCATCAGGGTTAACAACATCATTTGCGCCTACAATTACAGCAACATCAGTAGATTTAAACTCTTCATTAGCCTGTTCTAATTCGATAAGTTTTGAATAATCAACATCTGCTTCAGCAAGTAAAACATTCATATGACCAGGCATTCTTCCAGCTACTGGATGAATAGCATATTTAACTTCTACATCATTAGTCTCTAAAATTTCTTGTATTTCTTTACATAGTTTTTGTGCTTGAGCAACAGCTAATCCATATCCTGGAATTATTATAACTTTTGAAGAATAAAAAAGTTGAACTGCAAAATCTGAATCATTAATTTCTTTAACATCGCCCTGATCTTCCTTAACAGTTTGTTTACCTGATGATGAAAATCCCCCTACAATAACATTAAGTAAAGATCTGTTCATTGCTTTACACATAAGAATAGTAAGAATAGTACCAGCAGCACCAACAAGTATACCGCCAAGAAGCATAACCTTATTATCAAAGATGATTCCCGTAAGAGCAGCAGTAAGACCTGTAAATGAATTTAAAAGAGATATAACCACTGGCATATCTGCACCACCTATTGGAGCAACAAAAAATATGCCGTATAGGAGTGATATTCCAAGTACAAGATAAATTAAATTAAAATCATTATTCACTTCAAAATATTGATAAGAAAAATATAAAATAGCGACAAGAAGAACTATGTTTATAATATGCTGATAAGGTAAAGTAAGCTTCTCTGACCATTTATATCCATCAAGTTTTGCAAATGCCAACATGCTTCCAGTAAATGCAATAGAACCAATAAATAAACTTAATACCAATGTCATTTGATATGCTAAAGAAGATTCTCCACCAAGAAAAGATGTTTTATAGAGCTCTATAAAAGATAGTAAAACTGCACTCAAACCTCCCAAACCATTAAAAATAGAGACCATTTGAGGCATTGAAGTCATCTTAATTTTTTTTGCAATTCCATATCCAATTATTGAAGATGCTGTAAGTGGAAGAAAAATCCATAGATAATTATTAAATCCAGAATTTTCAAATGGCATAATAATGGCTCCAAAAATAGATAAAAACATGCCTAATGCAGCATACTTATTTCCCCTAGCGGCAGATTCCGGACTACTCTGTAGTCTTAAACCCCAAACAAGGAAAAATGCAGCAAAAAGAAAAATTAATTTATCCACTATTTCTTATTTTTTTTATTGAACATACTTAGCATTCTATTAGTTACAAAAAACCCTCCAAATACATTTATTGATCCTACAGATAAGGCAATAGATGCTAGTGTGAGAACTATATAATTGTCGGGACTAGTATTTCTAATTAATATTATAGCACCTAAAATTACAATGCCACTTATAGCATTAGCACCTGACATTAATGGTGTATGAAGGATTGAAGGAACTTTTGAAATTACTTCAAAACCTAATAATATAGTAAATAGAAGTAGATAAATAAGAATCTCATTAGTAATCAAAAAATCTATAATACTTTCCATATAATTTATTTTATAACATTACAACTCGACAAAATTGAGTCATCATTTTCATTTATCATTTTACCGTCTTTAATAATATAATTCAAAAAATTAAACACATTATTAGAAAAAAGATTACTTGAATCATGTGATAACTCAGAAGCTAAAAATGAGTTTCCAACAATTTTTACTCCATTATAATCAGTAATTTCAGAATCAACAGTAACCTCACAATTTCCTCCTGAAGAAGAAGCTAAATCAACAATAACTGATCCCTTTTTCATCTTACTAACCAATTCTTTAGATACTAAAACTGGAGCCTTTCTTCCAAAAACTTGAGCTGTTGTTATAACTACATCAGATGATTCTATTCTCTTAGAAACTTCTTCTTTTTGTCTATCTAAATATTCTTTTGACTGAGTTACTGCATAACCTCCAGCAGATTTGTCTTCTATAGCACCTTCAACTTCAATAAATTTTCCTCCTAAACTCAAAACTTCTTCTCTAGCTGCCTGTCTTGGGTCTGATGCCTGAACAATAGCACCAAGTCTTTTAGCTGTTGCAATTGCCTGTAAACCTGCAACTCCTGCTCCAAGAACTACGACTTTAGCAGGTTTAATACTTCCTGCTGCAGTAATTATCATCGGAAACATCCTAGGTAAAAGCTCTGCAGATTTGATAACTGCTTTATATCCTGCTAATCCAGCCATCGAAGATAAAATATCCATACTCTGAGCAATGGTTGTCCTTGGAATTAATGAGAGATCATAGGCAGTTACTTTGTTGCTTTTTAAATTTTTAATAAGTTCATCTTTATTTGACTCTCCACTAAAGTTTGAAACTACAATTTTACCTTTAAATAAACTTATTGGTGTAATAGACTCGGAATTTACGGAAATTATAATGTCAGAACTTTGAATAACCTTTTCTTTAGAAAGAATAGTAGCGTTTTTTTGAAAATCATTGTCATCAATTCCAGATGATTGACCCGCACCCTTCTCTACAATAATTTCAATACCAATTTTTTCATATTTTAAAACAACTAATGGAGATATAGCAACCCTAGTATCTTTTACTTCTTTTAAAAAACCTATCTTCATTAGAATTAAAATTTAACGCAATATAAAAACTTAATTTTTTAAAAAAGAAACTTTAAATAATGAATAAGTAAAATAGAGTAAAAGAAACACAAAAAATTCGAAATTAATAAGATAATATGGCCATTCACCACTTACAAGAGGATGATTAACTGCGGGTGGATCTACTAAATACATATAATTTGCACCCAATAAAAAGTCCAATGGCATAATAATAACTAATAAAATATTTAAAATAAGAAAAGTTTTTAACCATGAATATTTTGAAAGCTTCATGTCCATATAATAAAAAAGATATAAAGGAAAAATTATTATAGAAGAATGACTATAATAATATTCTATATAAAAAAAATTACCTCCAGTATAATTATCTATTAAGGGTGTTAAAAGAGAATTGATTCCACCTAATATTCCACAATAAAAAAGAAATTCAAATGCTAATTGACGTTTTTTTAAAAACATTATAACACAGACCAAAACTGAAGAAATTCCACATAAATGAAGAGGTAATCTTTTTGAAAGTGACCAGGTACCATCCAAGTAATGCATGATATGATAAATAACATACACACCAATAAATATATAAACAAATACATAAGCTATTTGAGCTCTTTGTTCTTTACCTGAATACTTTCCAAGTAATAAAAACAAAACCATAAAAAGCAATGTAAAAACACTATTTATAATCCACTCATTTGACAAAAATATAATTTCATAATTCGTATACATCACTAAAAAATTAATTACTATTCATAATTTTATTGAGTTTGTAAGCAGAAATAAATAATAAGAAAAATAAAATTAGACTAAAAGTAATGTTACCATATAATAAATAACCCGTTCCAAAAAGTCCAGAATAAACAATAACTATACCTAAAAACATAGATAATAAATCACTCATTGGAGATTCTTTTAATTCTTTATTTTTAACATCTATATTGTTATTTTTTAAAAATTTATTCCAACCTATTCCATATGGTTTAATTTTTTTATAAAACTCGAATAGTCTACTGTTTTCTGTTGGTTTTGTTAATAAAGTAACAAGTATCCACGAGAGTGTAGTTATAAAAACACTTAAGACTAATTCATAATGGCTCTCAAATGTAAAACCAAAAATTCTTTCATGAATGGAATGAAAATATATAGCAACTAAAAAAGAGACTGACATACCAGTAATTTCACTATATGCATTTACCCTCCACCAAAACCATCGAAGTAAAAAGATTGATCCAGTTCCAGCTCCAATCTGCAATAATATTTGAAATGCATCCAAAGCATCATTTAATTCTAAAGCAACAAATCCTGCTAAAATCATTAAAAAAACAGTAGAAATTCTACCAACTAAAACAATTTCTTTTTCACTAGCTTCCGAATAAATAAATCTTTTGTAAAAATCAATAGATATATATGATGCTCCCCAATTTAAATGACTCGATATAGTACTCATAAAAGCAGCTGAAAGAGATGCTAATACAATTCCTAATAGGCCAGAAGGTAATTTTGAGAGCATTGCAGGGTATGCAATATCATGTCCAATAATAGAACTATCAACATTAGGAAAAGCTAATTCAATATCACTAAGGCTTGGATAAATAATTAATGAAGCTAATGCTATTAATATCCATGGCCATGGACGAATTGCATAATGAGCTATATTAAAAAATAAAGTAGCATTAATAGCATTCCTTTCGTTTTTAGCCGATAACATTCTTTGAGCTATATAACCACCACCGCCAGGTTCAGCTCCTGGATACCATACAGCCCACCATTGGACAGCAATAGGTATAATTAATACTGTAATTAGTGTTTCATAATCATTAAAATCAGGTAAAAAATTTAATTTATCAGAAATTAAATCATTAGAAATTAATTGATTTAATCCTCCAATTTCTTCCAAATTAACTAAGTACACACACGCCCAAATTGATCCTACCATAGCAAGTACAAACTGTATCAAATCTGTTATTATAACAGTTCTAAGTCCACCCAAAGAACTATAAAACACAGTAATAATTGACGAGTAAAACACACATTCAAAGGGAGTTAAACCCAACAAAATTCCTCCAATTTTAATTCCAGCAAGACACACAGTTGCCATTATCATTACATTAAAGAAAACCCCTAAGTACAAGGCCCTAAATGCTCTAAGAAAAGTTGCTTCTTTACCACTATATCTTAATTCATAAAATTCGAGATCAGTAAGAACTTCAGATCTCCTCCAAAGTCGAGCATAAAAAAATACCGTCATCATACCAGTAATTAGAAAAGCCCACCATACCCAATTACCGGATACTCCATCCTCTCTAACAATGTTAGCAACTAGGTTTGGGGTGTCGGCAGAGAATGTGGTTGCAACCATAGATGTTCCAAGTAACCACCATGGCATATTTCTACCAGATAAAAAATATTCTTTTGAATTTTTACCAGATCTTTTTGCAAATAATAAACCAATTACTATAAAAATGGCAAAAAAAGAAAAAATTATTACCCAATCAATAAATGATAATTCCATGCCAAATATTTTTATAATAGCTCCCTAAGGTAGGTAAATATATAATTTTAATTATAAAATGCATTGTAAGGAACATTAACAATTAAAACTTCTTTTATTAAATCTATTTTATTATTTTTGAGAAATGAAAATTTTAAATATTTTCCTTTTTATTCTTCTTGCAAATACTACTTATAGGTGTGCTGATGAAGAGAATTTAATAGATTGTAATAATGCTGCAAATCAAATGATGGGTAGATGGGAAGGAGCATCTAATTACACTCAACCTTCAAGTGCAAGAGGGGTAACTCAACAATTTGCAATTGATGTTACATCAGTAGATGACTGCATGTTTTATGGCATTTCATCATTTGAAGATTCTTTTACAACTTTTAGCATAACTGGAACTATTGATAAATATGGATGGGTAGATTTCAGAGAAACAGAATATGCTAATAATGACGGAGAATATACAAATTGTCATAGCAGCGGAAGTAGTTGGAATAATCCATGTAATAGATGGCCATACATCAGATATAAACCTGGAAATAAATTTGAAAATGCAAGGTTCAGAAGTGATGTTTTTACTCTCAATGGATCATTTAAAATGCAAGGTGGATGGAGCAGTTCTGTAGGTGGAACTTACAATCTTTCTAAAATCTAAATTGAAAACATCACTTCTAATTTTAGCTGGTGGACTGGGAAGTAGGTATGGAGGACTAAAACAAGTTGACGGCTTTGGACCAAATAATGAGTCAATTTTAGACTATTCAATTTATGATGCAATTAAATCAGGTTTCAAAAAAATTGTTATACTTACTACAAATGAGCTTAAAATATATTTTGAAAAAAAATATTCAAATTATTTTAAATACTATCCAAAGATTACATACCATATAGTTAATCAAGATCCTAGATACGGATTAAAAAACTTTAATTTTCCAAAAAATAGAATTAAACCATGGGGCACTGGACATGCTATCCTATGCTGTGAAAATGTTATAAATGAACCATTTGCAGTAATTAATGCTGATGATTTTTATGGACAAGGAGCATATAAAAAAATACATGATATACTTAATAATATAGAAAAAAATGATTTTGAAGCGTGCATTATTTCTTATTTACTAAAAAATACTTTATCAGAAAATGGATCAGTAACCAGAGGAGTATGTAAAACTTCAAAAAATAAACTGATTGAAATAAACGAAACTTTTAATATTAAAAAAAATCGTAAAACAAATGTAATTATTGGGACATCTGAAGATAATAAAAAAATTACTCTAGAAGATATCACTGAGGTTTCAATGAATCTAATGGGATTTAAAAATGATTTTTTTAACATCCTAAATAAAGAATTTGACAAATTTTTAACCACTTATATCAATCACAAAACAAAAGAATTTTTACTTCCCAGCATTATAAATAAATTAATAAGTACTAACGCTGATGTATATGTTGAAACTACAGATGAAAAATGGTTTGGAATAACCTTTAAAGAAGATAAAAAGTTTGTAAAAGGAAAAATAAAAAAACTAATAAAAGAAAAAATATACCCGACTCCACTGTGGAAATAACTAAAAAAAATTAATATTTACAATAAAATAAATCCTATGAAAAATATAACATTAACAACTCTACTATTATTTATTACTATTACTGCATTTTCTCAATCAGCTACGACTTATTTTAGTCCAGTAGCTAGCCCTCAAGCAACCGTTAGTCAAAATGTTGGTATGACAAAAATTTCCATTAGCTACTCATCACCAGGTGTTAAAGGAAGAAAAATTTTTGGAGAACTTGTGCCATATGACCAGATATGGAGAGCTGGTGCAAATAGTCCTACAAAAATTAAATTTAGTACTAGCGTAAAAATTGGAGATAAAACATTAAGAGCTGGAGAATACTCTATAGCTATCACCCCAAGGTCAGAGGGAGAATGGACAGTGGATTTTAACTCTGCTGGAAAATATCCTTTTGCGTATATGAAAGATGGAAAAATTGATATGGAAGCATATAACGAGGATTTAGCACACAGCATTAATGTTCAACCTAGAGTCAGTGGAAGTAACTTTGAAAGATTATTTTATAGAATAGATGCAAATGATAACAAAGTTGCTAGAGTAATTATGATATGGTCAAATGCTGTTGTAGAATTCCATGTAGATGCTATGCCAGAAAAACATCTAGAAAATTTTACTAAAACATTAAATTAGTATTTTTTGGATTAAATAATGAGAACATCTGATAAGATTATAAAATTTTTTTTTAATCTTAACAAATTAGAAACACCTTCTTCTATAGAAGTTCTAGATCCATATTCAAGTAAAGAAACTAAAAAAATAGTTTCTGAATTCTATAATAAATTTTACTCTGATAAAAATAATAGGATAATATGCTTTGGAATTAATCCAGGTAGGTTTGGTGGTGGAATAACTGGAATTCCATTTACTGACCCTTATTTTTTAGAAAAAAATTGTGGCATCAATTCTACCTATAAAAAAAAAAAGGAAATTAGTGCTTCATATATCTACGAAATGATTGAGGCCTATGGAGGTGTCCAAAAATTTTATAATAAATTTTTTATATCAAGTATTTGTCCATATGGATTTATTGAAAATGGTAATAATTTCAATTATTACGACAATAAAATTCTTCTAGAAAATTGGAAAAAATCAATAATTAATTGGATTAATATTCAATTAAATAGTTTTGGAAACCCAAAAAAATGTGTGATAATAGGAAAAGGAAAAAATCAAAAATTTTTTGAAATGATAAACAAAGAGTATAAATTCTTTGATGAAATTATAACTCTACCCCATCCTAGATGGGTGATGCAGTATAAACTAAAAGAAAAACAATATCATATTAACAACTACGTAACAACATTAAAAAATTTATAGCATGAGTTCAAGAAGAAAATTTATAAAAAAAATAGCTGCTGTAGGAGCTACAGTACCTTTCATTTCAAATATCAAAGCAAAAAATAATAATAAGGGACCAATAATTATTTGTAGTAGAGGTAATGAATGGGGAGAAAAAGTATTAAAACCAGGTTGGGATATTCTATCAAATAATGGAGATTTACTTGATGCGATCGAAAAATCTGCAAACATTACAGAGCTTGATCCTAATGATACTTCAGTTGGATACGGAGGATTACCAAACGAAGATGGTATAGTCCAATTAGACGCATCCATTATGTATGGACCCACTCATAATTGTGGATCCGTTGGAGCATTAGAAGGAATAAAAACCCCTTGTTCTGTTGCAAGACTTGTAATGGAAAGAACGGACCATATACATATAATGGGAAAAGGAGCCCAAGATTTTGCTAGAGCTCATGGATTTAAAATAGAAAACTTATTGACTGAAAAATCAAGAAAAATATGGCTTAGATGGAAAGAGAATATCTCTGATAAAGATGATTGGTTTCCACCAAAAAATAATGATTACAATAAAAAAAGAACTACAGGTACAATAAATGTTCTTGCCGTAGATTCAAATAATGATGTTGCAGGAATAACAACAACAAGTGGTCTAGCCTATAAAATACCAGGAAGAGTTGGAGATTCTCCTATTATTGGAGCTGGATTATACGTAGACAATGAAGTTGGTGCTGCTGGAGCCACTGGAAGAGGAGAAGAAATTTTAAGGACATGCGGTTCATTTTTTGTTGTTGAACAGATGAGAAATGGAAAAACTCCACAACAAGCTTGCGAAGCACTCTGTAAAAGAATAATAGACATTAATGGTGGTCCTAAAAATGTCAATTTTAATGATAAAATAGTTGCTTTAGGAAAAGATGGAAGTGTTGGATGTGCGTCAATTACAGGTAGAGAAGGATCGGAACCAGAATTAGCATATTGGTCCAATAATGGATTTAATGTTCTTAAAGGAACATACCTAATTGAATCTTAATTAATAAATTATATAAGTTAATTTAACTAAAAATTCGTTAGGAGAATTCTTTTCTCTTATCTTATAACCAAAATCTAGCCTTGATCTTGACATTATTATAAATTGAATTCCAGGAGCAAATGTTGACATAAATTTATTATATCTAGAAGGATAATCCTTACTTAATATAGAGTTAGTTAAGTACTCTAGATAAATATTAAAGTTTGTTTGTTTGTAAGACTTATATTTTCGTGGAAAGAGTAAATAGCCAGCTGAAATTGAGTTGTTAATAGAGTTGAAATTTTCATCATCATAAGAACCGTCAGCGGTAGAATTTGAAACAATTCCAAAACCAGACGTAATTGAAATTGCAAGTTTATTTACCAACTGTGTCGCAATTAATCCAAATTCAACTCCTGTATCTTGAGAATCTAAATCATAATTGTTAGTAATGAATTTATAATTTGGAGAGTTCCATTTCCCATGATTAGAATATTTTAAAAATGATGATACTCGAGTATGATATTTTTTCTTATCAGTTGAAATTAACCTTTGCTTTGAATATAATTTAAATCCATTAAACCCAGTATTAGGATCTTGATCAAATGGGTTGTTTGAGAATTGAAAACTAGCACTAACCATTATTGTTTTAGATATACCATATGAAATTGAAGGTATAAGTAGTCTAGCCGAAGAAAAAGAACCAGGTTCATTAATATCATTTAAGAATATTGTGTGGTGGTGAAGTCTAACCACTTTAGTACCTTTAGGGATAAGGCTAGCTGGTTCTGTATTAATATATAGTTCTTGACTCAGAGAAGAATTAACAATAAAAAATAATAAAAAAATAACCTTAAAATATTTCATCAATAAGATAATAAAAATTTAAAAAAAAAAATTATAAAGTAGTCTTAATATGAAAAACTTTATTTGATTTTAAGTTATCATGCTTGGAACAACATGTATCTGTGTGTATACCTGTCTCATAACAAGAGTGATTTGTTTTTTTAGAGATGATCTCATAATCATTCTTTCTAATAAAATTCTTATCAACTAAAGTAAAAACATTTGTCTCTATCTCTCCTTCAGAGAATATATGAAAAAGGTTATTATCAATAAAGCTATGCTTATCGTTTTCAGCTATTAAATTATCATAAAAGATAATATCAATAGAACCAATAAAAAATCCAGCATCTTCTACTTTCTCTTGAATAAGATCAAAATCAATAAATTTATCTTCCTTAAATTCAACCTTGAATGAAGTTGCCTCTAAATCTGGAGTAATAGATTTTATAAAATCTAATTTTTCTAAACTTTTTTGGGTAGAAAATGAACACATAGCACAAGTAAGGCCATTAACACTTATCACAGAATTAAATGACTGAGAAAAAGAAAAAAACGATGAGAATAAAAAGAAAAGAATGAATATAAATTGTTTTTTCATTTAATTAATATTGAATTATTTTTACAAAAATACTAAAAATTGAACTACCTAATAAATTATATTTTATTTTTCTTTATTATGATAACAATATCATGTAAAGAGAAAATAGAAAAAAATAAAAATCAGGTTTTACCTACCCTAGTTACTTTAGAAAATGAAGAATTTAAGTTAGAGGAATTAAAGGGTAATGTTGTCATTCTTAATCTTTGGGCAACTTGGTGTAAACCATGCATTGCAGAATTTAAAAATTTAGAAGAATCAAAAAGTATATTCAAAGGAAATAATGTAAAAATTGTTGCTGCATCTAACGAGACATTGGATAAAATTTCTGAATTCTTAAAAAGAAAACCTTTTGATTTAAATTTTGTAAAATTAAATGGAGATTTAAGTTATTTTAATGTTTACAGTTTACCAACAACAATAGTGCTAGATAAAAATGGAAAAGAGAACTTTAGAATAACCAATAGTATTGATTTTACAAGCAAAGACTTTACTGATAAAATAAAAAAATTAGAACAATTATAATTTCTTTATTCCCTCTGTATTAGAACCAATAATTCTCCTTGATTCAATATATTTAGCCATATGATAATCATCAAAATTTGAATTCTCAGAATAGACAGAGCTTATTCTTACATTTTTTGAAGATTGAATAAAGTACCCATCTCCAAGCCATATAGAAACATGATCTATTCGAAGCTTGTCATCCTTATAATAACCAAAAAACATCAAGTCGCCAGCCTCTAATAAATTCCAATTTCTTGAATCATCTACAAAAACACCCTCTTTTACCTGTTGTGATGCGTCTCTAGGTAATATATATCCATTCATTAGGTATACAGACTTGGTATAACCAGAACAGTCAAATCCTTTCGAGGAAGTTCCTCCCCATAAATATGGTACACCTATTAAACTATGAGCATTTTTAAGAAGATTCTGAATAGAATAATTCATACCTCTAATAGAGGAAATTGAATTCATTAATCCATTTTCAATCCAAGCTGTTCTACCATCTGGATACTCATATTTAGTATGTTTAGATCTAATGTCAACTGCTTTTAAAGCAGAACCTAAAACTAAATCAGATACAACTCTATTTTTCTTCTTTGTTTCATAAGAAAAACCATAAGGTTTAGTAAATACACCTATATCACTAGCAAAATAGTTGTCATATTTTTCTTTTGACATAAGAACTATTCCACCATGATCAATCCATGATATGTATTTATCAGGCGTTTGAATTAAATACCACTCCCCCTCTTTCTTTAAAATACTTACTCCAGTACCTAATATTGTTTGTGAAACTAACTCCGAAGAATGTGAAGGGTTTTTTCTAAGATTAGCAACTGAATTGTTTATAATACCATATTTAAAATCATAATTAGGTAAAAGAATTATGTTATCTTCAAAAGGTATATCTTCAGATTTTAAATATTCAATAAGTTCATTTTTAGCATCTTTCAAATTTGTTTCACCTACTAATTCAATTGGTATTGTTTTATCATTAACATCTATATCCCATACCGCTACCCTTGCATCAGGAGCATGTTTATCATTTAACAAATCAATTTTTAAACTTATAGATTCATAAGTTTTACTATCTGTACATGATAGTAAAAAAATAAATAATATCAATAAATAAAGATTTCTCATTTTAACTACTTAAGATTTTCAAATTTATCAAAAATATCAAGAATGTAAGGAATAGCACCAGTTGAATGGGTTCGTGATTCTAACGGAATAAATTCTACTAATGATGAATTAACACCATTTGCAATAAAATTATTGTATGTATCAACAGAATTTTGATATGGAACTGTTATATCAGCAGTTCCATGATACATAAACATTTTTGTTTTAGGTACCCATTGATTAAAACTATTTTCTTCAAAAGCTTCTACTACAACATTTAATGAAGGATCTGTATAAAAATTATTTCTAAAATTTTCATTAAGTAAAAGATTGACACTATAACTTAAAACTGAATTTATCTCTCCTCCTGAATACTGACCATTAAAGTATTGAGGTATTAAACTTGCATATGGCTCATTAAATATATCAGATAATTGTAACCCCCAGTCATACGAGGTTTTATATGATATAGCTACGTATGCCAAGTAATAAGGTTGATGGTAAGTACCTAAAGACAAAAAATAATTTAACATTCCCGTCATATCATATCCTCCAGCTGCAGGAGCAGAAGCTACCAAATTTAAACCTTGAAAATTGTTTTCTTCAAGTGTTTTATGAGCTGACATAGTTGCAAAACCACCCTCTGAATAACCTGATAAAAAAACATCACCATTAAAATTATATCCTTCTATTGCAGCAAGTTCTTTAGTTGCTTTTAACATATCTACTATCGTTAATCCAGTAATATCTGATCTGTAGTAAGGATGAAGAACATCATCTGATACACCAAACCCTAAATAATCAGGAATTACAAATATATAACCAGCACTAGCTGCATTAGAGAAAAAACTATATTGAAATAAATCTTCAGTTGGAGCATCTCTATGTAGAGAGGTAGTTCCATGATTAAAATTCAGAATAGGAACAGCATTGCTTGTCTCTGGAAAAGCAACTAATCCAGAAGCTTTTATATTTTCTCCCTTATAAGTAGTGTTATAGGTAATGGTATACAAAGTAACACCATAATCAATGTACTTTCCTATATCACCAAACTCTGAATTTTGAACAGCATTAAGAACTAAATCAACATCCTGAGTATATAATTTTAGATAAGTATCTAAATGAACTGGTATAGTCTCAGAATCATCGCAAGAAACAAATAGAAAGTAGAAAAAGAAAAAAGTTATGATCTTTATATATCTCATTCTTAATTTGAATATAATTTTGAAGTAATCTTTTGTAAATTTAAGTAATATTTATTTATGGATAACTACGGAATTCTCTCTTTACTTCCTCCTATAATCGCTATTTTTCTTGCTATAAGAACAAAACAAGTATTTATTTCACTTCTTACTGGAATATTTATTGGATGGTTGATTATCGGTGGATGGAATCCATTAAAA
>Ga0209228_1000137_pt1 | contig 35408 bp, 37 predicted proteins | sample METZYME_3_150m_FD_187547 | JGI IMG/M metagenome (GOLD analysis project Ga0209228, IMG submission 187547) | Marine microbial communities from oxygen minimum zone in mesopelagic equatorial Pacific - METZYME_3_150m (SPAdes) (version 2) | ecosystem: Environmental > Aquatic > Marine > Oceanic...
TTCTTGTTGCCCCGTACCAAGACCTTATTGATCTTGCCTTCATAAATAACTATCTCCACCGTAGAATCTTTTACTTCCTGCTTGGGGACAAGCGCGCGCGCTAAAAGGTATCCTTCAGAGGCGTAAAGAGCAGTGATCTCATCGGCTATGGCATTCAACATACTTAGGCTGACCTTTTTCCCTTTTCCTAAATCTACCAGCGGCATTAGTCGTTTATCACCGATCACTGTGTTGCCGCTCAACTTTATCTTCTTGATAAAAAATGTCGGGCCAGCAGCGGAAGCCTTTTTGGGTGAGGGCTTACTCTTGTTGGAAACTTTCGGTGCTTTGGGTTTGGGGGGAAGTTTTTTCGGCAGGGACTGACGAAGCGATTTCTCAATAACCTCCGACTGACCTTCAAGAGGAACTTGAGCTTGAGCAAGTCGGGAGAAGGTATGGATCATAAAACTTGCCATCATTAAAATTATAATGAACGCAAGCCATAACCCAAGCCGATCCCGGAATAAAGAGATTCCGCAACGGTGCATTTAAAACCTGTAAGTTGTTTGATTTATAGGATTTTATAGCACATGCTGTGGAAAAACTGTGGAAATATTTTTTTTTGATTGTGGAAAAGCTGTGGATTATTTTTAAAAAAATGTGAATAAAGTGTGGAGAAAATTTTTAACTATTTGAAAAAATAGTAACTTAAACTTATCAACACTATTTTAAAAATATTTTTTAAAATAGGTCTTTTAGGGGCAAAATTGTGGATAAAAAATAAATTTATGTGGAAAAGGTGTGGGTTTTTATTCTAATAAGTTTATAACCTGTGGATAATACCGCATTAATATAAATTTAGAGCTGTCTATTATCAATAAATTTTAAACTTTAATAATTACAAAGCTCTAATAATTTACTCTTATATTTCAACGCACTTTTTTTACTAACGCTTTAATCTTTTTTAAAACAAGATAATTAAATACATGTTTTAAAAAATTTTGTGCGCAACGTTATCAAAAAACTTTTAATTAATGTTTTTACAAGGCTAAAATATTTTTACACTTATAAAACAATGGGCTTGTGTTTTTTTTTGGGGCAGGGGGTCGACTATAAAAACTCTTAAAATTTGTTCGGGTACCTGATTCAGGCTGCTCTATTGACTCAGGGTCTATTCTGCACTTGGTGGCTTGTTGTTGAGATTTGTTGCTGATGTGTCTTTTTGGATCTCTTGAGGTGTTGGTTCGCTGATCGCTTCTGGTTTCGGTTTTAGTGAATCGGGTAAAGAAATATCGTTTGCCTGTTTGGGAGTTTCAATCTTTTTTAATGGCGCCTCTTTTTTGTAAATAATATCCGAATAACTCCACACAGCTCCTGACCAGCCAAGCAAAAACACTAATAAATATCGTGCTAGAGCATTCATTTTTTTCTCCTTGCTAAAATGGATTAAGTTTAAACCAAGGACAACCTCTAATAATAAAATAAGGGTTTATTTGTAAGAAAGATAATAAAAAGTATTTTTCGTACCTATATAAACTTTTTTAAAAATAAACATAGTGTGAACCGCCACTCTACTGATACCTGCTTATATCCATAAGTAATTGAAAAAATTGACTATAAAATGATTCAGGTGTAGTATGTAGATGTAATATTGAGGTAAGTTATATCAATATAAAGGGTCTGAGAATGATTGAATCAAAAGTTGATAAAGGATTGTGTTTTGAAGGTTTCCAGTACGGATCGGGAGATATTGCTACTCCCGCAAAGGGAGGTGCGCTCCATCTCTATGAAGTAGAAGATTCTGATGTGACCTATGAAAATTGTGCTCAAGAAAACTTTAGGCTTAGCAAAGAAAATAATATTTTAAATGTTCATAGAGAAACAATTTAAAGAGGGCTTAACATGTTTTTAAATAACAGTTCAGAAAAAGCTTTTGGAAGTGAACCAACAAAGTCTAATATTTGTCCCGAATGCGGTGAGGCTCAGATTTTTAAATGGGATAATGAGGGTGAGGCAAAAAATATTGTCCTGACATCATTGAGTCATGAAGGTTGTTACAATAAGTTCTGGAATAAAATGAGGGACTTTGATTACGAGGTGGATGTTAAGGCAAGCCCATTAAAGGGGGCCGCCTAATACCTGAAACCTTGGTATTTTTTATATGGTTCTTATTGCTGCAAGAGTCTATTAAAGTTTTCTCAGGAGCTCAAAGCTTTGGGCTGTAAAGATAGTCTTAAATGTCAGGTGTGATCAGCTCAGTATAATGTGCTGTTTTTTTAAGTATTTGGAGATAAGCTTATGTTGTTTTGACTGCAGACGTTTTCTTGTTTGTTTTTCTATATTGCATAGGATTCGTGATCAATTGATCCGCTCTTTTTTTTAATTCTTTAGACGAGATTACTTTTTTAAGACTACCAGACTTATCATAAATTTTTACTTCATTCATTTAATACAGCCTCTTTTATTAGATTAACGCCTGTAAAGACTTTTAGTTTGTTATACCCGCTGCCATTCTTACACCGCCCTTTAAAAATAAATACTATTTTTACAAGTTATTTAGAGTTTAGGGTAGTGTCTCCGACATTTTGCAAACTCGGTTTACAAGGCAAAAAAAAACCAACCGATATTGATTGGTGTACTCATACTCATTGTATTAATAGAAATGCCCCTGCACATTAAATGCACAGGATGAGGGAATTTAACTCAATTCAATTTGGGGAATGATAACACATGAAAGGGTAGGCTTCTACCTTAATGGTGTGCTTGAGCCTAGTTTTTTTAATTAGGACTGTTTTTATTCGACTTGCCTTGATCTGGCAATGAAACAAACAATTTATTCAGTACACCGAAACGCGCATGTGTAGTTTCTCATCATCCTTTTTTCGCTTTAAGCGGATTTCATCTGCCTGGGTATAAGTTCTATCACAGTTGTTACAATAGCGACTTTCTTTATAAAGGGAAACAAAAGTTTCTGTAGACTTGCAATGAGGACAATTTTCATTTTTTGGTCTTGGTTCTAATTTATAAAACATGATATTTCTCCTATTGAAAGGTTCTCTATTTTTTTATCGGCAATTTTACCTTCTGTCTTGAGAGTCGATTAGTAAGCCTTTTAAAAATGGGGCTTAAGTGTTTAGAGAAAATAAATTCTAATCAGAGAAATGATTGATTAAACTTTGATACGATTAATTTAGGGTGGGTAAGATGTGGGGGTATCTTCTTCTTAGATGCCCAAGGCATTTTTTGATTCTATAACAAAGTAGATCTAGTAACTTGTTATAATTTCAACAAATTGTTTTAAATATTCAGTATTGGGCGGTATAAATCTCAGTCCTACATCATGAGCATAGTCACCATCTGAATATTCAACTCGTGTAACTTCACATTTTAATTTTTTACCATCTAGGTCTTTGAGTTTTGGTAAGACTATGTCGCAAGAGGCACCCTTCAAGAATTCCTCTTTTACTGACTGTATACGAAGCCCGCCAGTAGAAATATCTTTTATGTCAATTTGTTTTTTTAATACTTTATCTGATTGCCTAACTAATTCATAGCTCCCGTCATCAACTCTTACGATACTGGTTATTTGATTTACCTTTACACGAAAAAACTTTCTTTTTTCAGTTGCCATAGTATTTGTTTTCAATAAATTTTTTTAAACTTGGTTTATATTAATTGAGGTTAGAAAACAGTTAGCTTGATTTCTCAGTTATTTCGGCATAAGTGACCAGCAAATTATTCCTAACCCCAAGGGGACTAAAGGCGCTGGTGAGTCACTCGTAATCGCAAGGAAAAGAGAAATTAAAATCATTACAAAAAGAATTTTCTTGAGTACGGGTTGGCTCACTTTAACGTTATGGTTATTCAGTTTGTATTAAAGTTATAATTTTATTTTAAAAAATAACAGTTGTATTAAATAAAAAGATATGTATCAAATAAAAAAATAAAGCAAATGATGGGGTAGCAGTCTATTGAAGTTTAATTTTTTTATTTGCCACCTTAACATTTTTAGAAGTAGGGGGGTTAGTGAGTGCTTAATTGTATAATAACACTCAATCCATAAAGATCCCGCGGTCCCAATTCCCTTGGCAAATTTTCTCAGGGGTTGCTAGTAGGCCTTCTCCATGGAATTGGTTATTAGAAAAATTACCTACATAATGGCCTCCCTTGGCAAATTTCATTTTACCTTTGCCGTGCATTGTATTTTCGGAAACTGAGCCTATATATTTGTCACCATTCGTAAAACTAAATTGTCCCTCTCCTTGTATTTTCCCAAATCGAAACTCCCCCGCATATACGTCTCCATTGGGATAAGTATAAATACCACGACCATGAAATTTCCCACCTAGCGTCATACCCTCATATTTTGTTCCATCGGGCCATTTTTGATCGACCATTTCTATGGTCTGAGTGGGTTGGGTTTCATCGTTTTGCCAATTCGTTGATTCCTGGGAATATTCATAAAAAGATGAGTCACTATAAACTCTCGAATAATCATTCTGTGATCGATCCTGGTGATATTTAACTAGCCGATTATAGGAATCATTGATAGCTAAGAACATCTTGTGAGCGTTTTCTTGAGCTTTTGCTTGGTCTGATGGAAAAAGATCGGGATGCCATATTTTAACGAGGGTTTTATAGGAACTTTTGATGCTATCGAGAGATGCATCAGGACTTAGCTGAAGAGTTTCATAATCACTTTGTAGGGTAAATTTCTTAGAGGACATTTTAAATTAAAATTGTAAAACTCTTAACAGCTACGTTGAATAATGTGAAAAAGCCTTTTTTTGCTCAATGATTTTCTCTGTTTTTGTTATAGCTTTTTTTCTATCCCCTTAATGATAGACCTACCTTTAGGAGCATGGTTTTTAAGATGTTCTCGCACAAGCATTACAGCATGGTTATCATCCATTGCCGTTATGAAGATGCTAAAATCATCTTCTGAACGATCATTATTATTTACTAAGACACCCGTGACTTTAAAACTATAATGTTTCGGAGGCATATTTAATCCTTAGTCTTTTTATCATCCATCCAACCCAATTTAATAATATGTTGGTATTATTGTTTTAAAAAGGCGAGGTTATTTTATGCTAGTTGTTGGAAATAAAAAAATGGTTTTGCTTAATTTATAAGTATTTTATAGGATTACAAGCTAAGACTCCTATTTGCTTTAAATCAGATTTGAATTAAATTAATTATTAATTAAACACAAAATTATAATATGAAAATAGGAACTTTGTTACCTTCGGCAACTGAAATTGTTTGTATTTTGGGTCTAGAAGACCGTTTAGTGGGTGTTTCACATGAATGTGATTTCCCTCCAACCGTCGAAACGCTACCTAAGTTAACTTCTTCAAGTATTGGTAAGGATAAAAGTACCGAAGACATTCACCAATCTGTGGAAAATCTAATTAAAAAATCGCTCTCGATATATGATTTGGACTTAGAGTTGCTTAAAAATTTAAAACCAGACTATTTAATCACTCAAGATTTATGCGATGTATGTGCCGTTTCCTTTGATCAAGTAACAGATGCTTGTCAAAAGGTGTTGAACTCGGATACAAAAATAATTTCTTTACGTCCTCAAAACTTAAATGATATTTGGGAAGATGTGCGAAGGGTTGCTCATGATTTAGGAGTGATCCCGGTGTATGAAGAGTTTAAAGAAGATGTAGATCGACGGATTAAGTATATTTCAAACAAAGTGGCAGAAAAACCATCGGATAAAAGGTCTGTTTTAACCATCGAATGGTATGGGCCTGTAATGATTGGAGGTCTTTGGATACCTGAAATGATAGAAATTGCTGGTGGAAGTTATTTAATGGCAACTCCTGGAGAAAGAGCACGTACAGTAACGCGAGAAAACTTGAACGAGATTAATCCAGATGTGGTTATTGTAAAGCCCTGTGGTTATAAAATAGAACAAACATTAAATGAATTAGAAATGATTAACAAAAATGTCCCGCTAGAAAATTGGGAGGCATACAAAAATAATAATATGTTTATCGCAGACGGTAACGCTTACTTTAATCGTCCGGGGCCTCGGATTCTTGATTCTCTAGAAATATTATCCTATTGTCTTCACCCAGAAACTTTCCCTGAATTTCTTGAAAAATATGGGAGTTCATTAGTTCGATTGAGCAAGGGATTGAAAGTCTTATCTCATTAATTAACTATCAAATCTTAAAGGTTGACTGTTTTATCCGACACCTATTTTCTAAATTATACCTATGAATGATTCAGATAGAGTTGTTTCCAAAGATTCGATTGAAATATTAAGCAATAAGCCAGACTCCCCTAAGAGTTTTCTAGAAATATATGAGTTAGGGAGTTTATGTCAATCCAAGCGTCAATATCAAAAAGCTTTAGTCTATGCGAAGCAAGGACTGCAGCTTTCCACAGAATTATCTAATCAAAACCATAAAGTAATGGCTCAGGTTAGTATAGGTTGTATTTATTGGGAAATGTCGCAGTTAAAAAAAGCCATGAAATTCTTCCAGGATGCTTTATCTGCTAGTGAACAACTTGAAGATAAGGAAACTCAAGGAATGTTGCATGCCATCATGGGAATCTCATGCTGGCGACAAGGTGACTGGTCAATGGCAATAAATTTGTTTGAAAAGGCATTGCAGTATTTTCCGAATAGTGAAATAAAGAAAGAGGTGCTAGTTTCCTCTGGATCAGTCGAGGCTAAATGCATGATGACTGTAATGAGGAGAGGTATTGAAACTTTAAAAAATAGAATTGAAATCGCAAAAACTCAACAAAACCCTGAACGAATTTTACTCCCAAGTTTTGCTATGATTCCCTTAGTTTTTTTTGCAGGTGAAAAAGAATCAATACCCAATTTACTAGAATCAATTATTCCTCTAGCCCAGCAGCTAAATAATAATAATATTCTTGATTGTATTCCAAGGTTAAAAAAAATAATGGGCGTGAACTAGGCTTTGGTTTTATGAGCGGGCTTTGCAATCGTGAGTTTCATCTGAAATCCATACTATTTCCAAATAATCAGGGACCTTTGTTTTTTTGTCAATGATTGCCAATGTGATTTCCTCAGGCGAAAGGTTGAGGACCTGGCTAAGGTCTACTCCTGTTAATTTAGTTTCCGAAAGACTTGTATCTTTAAAATTTGCACCTGCCAAGTTGGTTTTGCGAAGATTAGCTTCGCTTAGTTTCGCACCTGTTAAATTGGCACCCCTTAGATTGGCTCGTCGTAAATCGGCTTCAATTAAATTGGTGTTAGATAGATTGGCATCTTGAATATCAGAATCTGGTATATCTGCACCATGGCAATCGGCCATACTTAAGTCGGCCCCTTTTAGAATACATCTAGTTAGATTTGCACCTCTACTAAAATAACCTTCTCTCGTAAAACGACCGACTAATTTTGCTCCTTTAAGATTAGCTCCTGTCAGATCGGAGTCAATCAAATTGGCTTCAATTAAAGAACAGCGGCTCAAGTCAGCACCAGTCAAGTCAGATGCAGAAAGATTGGCTCCCATTAGGTCAGTCTCGATAAAGGTTGCCTTTGAAAGATTAGCTTGAAATAGTATTGTTTTGAAAAGTTTAGCAGAATTAAAATTGGCACCGTTTAGATTGGTTTTTGTGAAGTCAGCTGAGTCAAGTTTCGCTGAAGTAAAATCGACGTTTTTCAAGCTTGATTCTTGAAAATTAGTCGATATAAAATTCCCAAAACTAAAATCTATTCCATCAAGATTGGCATGGCTTAAATCTGTGGCGCTGAGGTTTTTTTTTGACTTTTGTAGCAATGCACAGTCGTTTTTATCTATTTCTGTCATGAGTGCCTTATCTGTATATTTAAATATTAACAATTAAAACTAAAACCTTAAACTCGAATAATTAATTACTGAGTTTAAATCCATAATTTTATAACTTGTGGTTGCGCACTTTGCTGTTACAACTATTTATTTTCTTTTGAAACCTGGATAAAAAGTCGCTTTATTTCTTCCATTCGGTCTCTATTAACTCCCATATCAGAATGCCCAATTCGAGAAGCAGATCGAAAATGTATCACTTGTGGGCTGTCAAAATAAAACTCCACATCATCAACAAATCGAAAAATTTTTGAAGTAAATTCGACATGTAAAAAATTAGTATTATTTTCTGATATCTTAGCTCTTGGCATAGATTTTATTACTTTTAATAAGTCCTTTTTAGCTTTTGAAGCAGTACCTTGATACTTAACTGGTGGGGAAACATGCAGGTTATTAGAACTCTTCGATGAGATACAGTTTGGTTTATCTGGACAATTAATAAACTGGCCAATTGAGGTTGGTTTTGTCCCTGAACAACCATTTATCAAAATAAAGAAAATGAAAAATGAAGCAGAAAAGTTTCCTGATTGTAATAATTTGAGTTTTCGCATTAGAATATTCTTTAGCTTTTTAAATATTAACTATACTATCTAATATAAAATGGATTTCCCGATAACTATAATTATATTTTAAATAAATTTGGTTAACTGTTCAGCCATCTTGAAAAACTATACGGTCAATACTTAAATTTCTTGTGAAATTGAAATATCATTTTATGCTAGTTCGTAGGCATAAACAATTTGTGTGTAAGTTGCATTATAATTATGTTATTTAAATGAGGTCAATTATTTGCGTACAATTATTCTATATGGGGTTTGAGGGAAATGACTGTTTCGCGAGTATGGATTGAGGAAGGCTGTATTTCATGTGGTATGTCAGAAATTAATTGTCCTGAAGTTTTTAAGGTTACAAATGAGGGCGCCACAGTAAAAGAGGGGATAAGTTATTCAGGACTGGACAGTAAAATCAAGGACGCTGCAAATGCTTGTCCTGTGCAAGTGATCCTATATGATGAGTCTTGAAGACCTTTAGGCTATTATACTTTTATTTTTATGCTTTTTATGGTCTGTATAAATAAGTGATAAAATTGACTAATTAATATTTGGACCAAAACCAGTACAGATTTTATGCAACTATTTTTTTCTGGTGTCAGTTTTTAATCATAGATTATGTCCTTTTGGTTTGTGCTCCGTTCCATAGAGGGTTATAAATTATATTAGTGGTCTTAAGTAAAGGAGAATATGCGAATGCCTAATGAGATTATCAAAGAACAACTATCATCAAAAGCAAAGGACTCTATGGGTAACCCTATAGGGCACAGTCATAAAAGACCTCATGTTCCTGACGGTAAGGGGAAACCATTCCCCAGTATTAGTGAGGGTGAAAATAGATTGAAAAATAATATTTCTCAAAGAAGAAAAAAAGAAAATAAAAAAACTTAAATTGAAATTACCTTTAGAGTTTTAAACTCCCCAGTCTTTTAAGTCTTTAATGGGTTTTTTTTTCGCGGCAATTGGTTTAGTTTCTTGAGCTTGCTTACCTGTATATTTAATTTTCATACCCAATATCGACCCTGCCAAAAGTAAGGTGCCTAAATTCCAAAAAATAATTGGTTCAGCAGACATTAGTATTCCATAACCAACCCAACAAGCAATTCCAGAGCACCAGATAAGTAGCATTGCTAGAGAAAAGTCATCTGCCGATTTTGTTTTCTTCATCTTTATTACTTGAGGTATAAGTGAGACGGTGGTTAAAAAGCCTGCTAAATATCCAAAAAATAAAACTAAACTCATTATTTGCTCCTAATTAATTGTCAAATTTAATCTAGGTTAAAGGGCCTTCTTCGTCTATTGGATCAGGTATTGAGCGAGGTATTTCTACATCATAAGAAATATTAGACCATTCGGAATCACCTACCTGTTCTAACAGTTTTTTATAAAAATCTGAAATACTCATTCCATTAGATGAATATTCAAGTAATTTATCTTTTGATAATTTAAGAAAGCCCTGCTCAATTTTTTCTACTGGGAAAAATATATTGTCATCTTCATCAATTCCCCCAGCCGATTCAATCATGCTTATTAACATTTTTATGTTGGGTGCACTTTCAATACTCCATTTGGATGGCATGTTATCTTCTCCTAGGAATTAACATTTATAAAGTAAGATCGAATTAGTTATAAAGATTTTGATTATTTCAACTTTTACGTGTGTTATTTATTGTAATAGAAAAAGGGCTACGGCTTGAACCGTAACCCATTAAATTTTATGGTCGGAAATAAGAAGCTTTAAAGTTCCGATTTCTGTGCTTCAAAAGCGATGCTTCGACAAATAACCTATTTCTTCTTAACGTATCATAGAGCTATTAAAACCATTTAACTATTGATTAATTATAAACCGGGATGAGAAGATTTAAATCTCCGACCCCCCTGATCCAGAGTCGTTCAAAACGTCTGTAAATTATCACGCCTTATTTTATAGAGTTTGGTTTAGGGATGATAGAAAAACCAATTACCGCTATACCCGAAATTACTAATAGCATGGGGTTGGCACCATCCGTAACTATCATATAAAGACAAATAAAAATACTTATAAGGAGAAATCCTTTGAGCAAAGAGCCAACATAAAATGATCCAATTTTGCGCTTGCTATATAAGAAAGCCCAAACAAAGCAAATAACAATAAATACAAAAATGACGGTACTGAAAGTAGTAGTTGGGTTAATGGTAAACATTAAATGATTATAACACCTCTCAAATCACCAGAAAGTATATGCGGGTGCGTGAAGGAACAATGGTGGATTTCTTTGAGTCTATTGGGGGGGGTAGTGGGGGTTAGGCTACGCTTTGAGCTAAAAATGCGGGTCGGGGATTTATCTAACTTATTGATTTAAATGGTCGGGATGAGAAGATTTGAACTTCCGACCCCCTGACCCCGAGACAGGTGCGCTACCAGGCTGCGCTACATCCCGATATAGTGTCCATTTTTACAGTTTATCCTATCACTTTTTAGACTAGAGATTCTTTAGAAAATTAGCTTTTTAAATCCTGTTTGACGACTAGGTAAACTCATTTGAGGAAGACAGTTAAACCCTATAAAATAAGGAGAGAAGGTAGTTTTGTTAATGGGTTTAGATTAAGAGGTAAAAAAATGAGAGCTATATTAATTTTGGTCATTGCCTTAATGCTGATCTTTACGTCTGGTTGTGATTTCAAATATGGAAAAGATAAATCTAAAAAAATATCGGGAGCCAAAAAGTCATCAAAAGGAGTTGCTGCTTTCAGAGAGAAGCAGTCAGAGTGAACTAGTTAGATAAACCCAACTTGTTCTATAATTCAATCCACGTAGTAAGCAATAGCTAATACCCAACTTATAGCAAGGACTAGTTTAATTACTAATCTGATTTTCATATTGAAAAACCGTTATTTTTTTAGCTATAAAAGCTGCGTCTCTAATAAAATATTTTATATCTCTAAATAATTATGTAACGAAAAACTTTGACCTGAAAACTTACTTGAGGGAGGGGGGGAGTTATTTATATTATCAAGAATAACAACGAGGGATAGCTTAAATTTTATTATGATTTTTTATAAAAGAAACCTTTTAGATATTTCCAAATTACAATAGATCCAACTCGGTTCACTACAGATTTGAACCATGTACTTCCTCCTAGACATTTTTGACAATAAGGGTGGACAACCTTTAACTTGTTAAACCCTTCTACCGCATCAATTACTGGTTTTGAATTCATTATTTCAGTGATAGGGGTTTCAAAAACATTCCCAGCTTTGGTGCTTCCATTGTAATCAACGCAACAATAAGTTAAATCCCCGCTACAAAGAATTGCAAAATGGTCATTTAAGGCACTGCAATAACCTGTTTTAGAGGGGACCACGCTATCACTTTCTGTAAAAGCATTACCCCATGTATTAAGGATATAGGTTTCGAAGGAAATATTTGGTGCGATTTCGACAACATTCCACTTAAAAGTAGAAAGTTTGCTGATTTTTTTTTCAACCACTTCTTTTTCTTCTAAACTTAAAGGTGGGCATACCTTGTGTACTTCGTTAGCCCAGTAGCTAAAGGTTTTTCTTAGCTCTTTAGTGCTATTGATTACGCTCATTGTTCCAACAGTCCAATCTTCACCTGGTACCTCGGCTTTAATTGAAGTATTGAGAAAATGTACTTTTATTTTTGGAGGTTTTGTCTGTTTAAGACATGCACCTATAAACTCTAGAATTCGGTTATGGTATTCATCAAATTTCATACGCCGCGCTTTGCGGGTTTTATAAGACTCCTCATCAGGGGTCTGCAATGAAATATTTATTTGTGAGGCCGTTACTTTTTCTAACTTTATAGCTTGTTCTTCATCCAGATATGTTCCGTTGGTTGTGATGCCCGTCTTTACCCCAAGTTGCGCCGCGTAATCAAGAATTTCAAAAAACCGTGGATGCATGAAAGGTTCGCCCATGACATGGAATGTGATTTTTTCTGCCATATTGTATTCGGCTATTTCATCAATTATTCCACATACTTTTTCAAAATCCATATATTCATAATGACGCGTCATCTCTTGTTTTGGACAAAACGTACAATCAAAATTACAAACATTAGTTAGTTCTATGTGGATACGCTGCAGAGGGAATTTGACTAATTCTCCAAAGCGCCCAGGGAAAGGTTTTGACCTTGGAGGGTGGACTGTGGTTAGCATATTTATTCTATGTTTCTTTTTATTTATCCCAAACGTAGCGATTGACACTTTCGCTAGTAAATGAATTGTTGGTGACTTGCCTTGTAACATCTTTTGATTTGCAATTTGGACAAGAAACTTTTGTTTTGTCGACTTCTGAAATTTTCATTTCTATTACAAATGGCTTGTTGCATTTGTTACAAAGATGATCGTAGTGAGGCATTTTGATATCTCCAAAAGGCAAATATTACAGTAGTTTTTATTTCAATGCAATGAGGCCCGCAAAATTATTCCACTTAAAAAATATATCTATGGCACTGAAACCAGCATCACGTAGGAGCTCCACGGTTTTGCTTAATTTTAATGGGATGAGGACGTTTTCCAAGGCGTCTCTCTTTTTTGATATTTCCATTTTTGAATATCCATGACCTCTTTTGAAATCATGATGCATTTCAACAAAAGTTTCGCTTAGACGTTCATTTTCACTTAGAACTTTTTCGTTCAGGATAAATCCACCTCCTGGTATTAAAGATTCATATATTTTGTTAAGAAGGGGTGCTCGATTTTCTACGGGGATGAATTGAAGCGTATAGTTCATAACGATAGTGGAAGATTCATTGAATAAAAAAGTATCGTCAATAGTGGCCTTTAAAAAATCAACAGAATTTTGTAAGCCACTTAATTTACTTTGTGCTTTGTTTATCATTGCTTCAGAGTTATCTACTCCAATCAAACGAACCCTAGGGATGGTGGACGTTGCTTTAGCCAGGAGTAGTAGCAGTGACCCAGTGGAACAACCCAAGTCGTAGATATGTTTATCAGGAGTCGCTAAACGTTTACACCAGTTAACCGTTAAGTTTTGACATTCTCGATAAAGAGGCACACTACGTTCCAGCATGTCGTCAAATACTTCAGCTACGTTACTGTTGAATATAAATTTTGTTGGGCTATTCTTATCCAGAAAAATGCTGTCTTTATGCTTTTTTGAATCCTCATCTCTTTTAATTCTCTCTCTGCGAGTGGTGGGACGAGTGGATGGAAGTCTAGGTGACATGGGCATATTTAATCTCTTAAAGACCTTAGCAAAACCTAAGGTATACGTTTGGTCTATGGACCAATAACGTCATCACACTGCAAAGGTTCAGGTTTTGTTTTGAATAACAGTTTGTTAATAGCGTTAATATAAGCTAATCCACTTGCTTCGATGGTGTTGACTCCAACGCCTTTACCCAAAACTTCGCGATTGTTACTGACTACTCTTACTGTAACCTCACCTTGTGCATCTCGGCCTTTAGTTTTTGACATGACTTGGTAGTCAATCAACTTGCATGAGAGTCCTGTAATAATATCAATCGCATTACAGATGGAGTCGACAGGCCCATCTCCGTTTGCTGTGGCTTCGCTTTTATTTCCATCTTTATTTACAAGAATCACCGACGCTTGAGGAACCTTTCCACTTTCAAATGAGCACTTCAGGCTTTCAAGTTTATAAGTGGTTAAATCACCCTCTGAAGTTTTTTGTTTTTGAATGAGAGAAATAATATCTTCATCAAATAGATCTTTTTTTTCATCTGCAAGAATTTTAAAATCTTTAAAAACTTCGCTCAGTTCAGTTTCTGTCAACTTATACCCCAAGTCATCAATTCTCTTAGATAATGCATTTCTGCCAGAATGCTTACCAAGAACTAGTTCTGATTCTTCTAACCCTATATCCTTCGGATTCATTATTTCATAAGTGTCTTTTTTCTTAAGAAAACCATCCTGGTGAACCCCGGACTCATGGGCAAAAGCATTTTTACCAACGATTGCTTTGTTACGTTGGACAAAAAATCCAGTTAGGCTGCTCACTAATTTACTACAGGGCATAATTTGTTGGGTGTCGATCCGTGTGTCTGCACCAAAAAAATTTCTGCGAGTTTTAAGTGCCATGACAATCTCTTCCATGGCTGCGTTGCCAGCTCTTTCGCCAATTCCATTAATGGTGCATTCCACCTGTCGCGCGCCGGCTTTAACAGCTGCGAGTGAATTAGCAACAGCCATACCAAGATCATTATGACAATGAACGCTGATGATTGCTTTGTTTATATTTTTTACGTTTGATTTAATGCTGGATATAAGTTCGCCAAATTCATCTGGTACTGCATAACCTACAGTGTCGGGGATATTGACTGTTTTTGCTCCAGCATCAATTACTGATTCAATCACCTCCCACAGAAAATCTGGTTCTGTTCTAGATGCATCTTCTGGAGAAAATTCTATGTCATTACAGAATTTTGCTCCAAATCGAACGGCATCTGTTGCCATTTTGATAATCTCAGATTTGTTTTTCTGAAGTTTATGTTCACGGTGTGTTTTTGATGTTGAAAGAAATATGTGGATACGTGGTGATTCTGCTTTTTCCAATGCGCGAGCTGCAGACTCTATGTCTTTTTCCAACGCGCGTGCTAAACCCGCAATTGATGAACCTCTAATCTGATGTGCAATTTCTTTAACAGAGTCAAAATCCCCTGGGGAGGCAATAGGAAACCCTGCTTCTATCACGTCAACTTTAAGGTTAGCTAGCTTTCGAGCGATTTCCAGTTTTTCTTTTCGGTTCAAGCTTGCACCTGGGCACTGCTCTCCATCGCGTAAGGTTGTGTCAAATATAACGAGTCTTTCTAATGACATCTTGGTAAATTCCTTTAATAACTTTTTGCAATAAGGTAACTGTGTTAATACTTAGCTGGCTGGTGTGTATGAGCGGCCGTCTTAGCCAGTGCCTCACTGAGAGAAGTGTTATCTGGTGCTCAAGTTCAATTATCTTGCTTTTTGAAGGTCATTTTGCAAATGCATCCTACTACATTTATTAGATTATATCCCAATATTACATGTATTTAAGGTGTTTTCTGTATTTATCTTAGCTTTAGGATTTATCTCAATTCATAATTTATTAGCCCTGATGGCCAAAATTGTTGTTCATGTTCATATAAGTTTCGGTTAAAATCTTTGATTCTCCCTCACATTTGTTATTGCTAAAAATCATTTTTAGTGGAGTTATTTTTTTTCAACCGTATTTTAGGCCTAGGTAACCACTTTAATATACTTAAAATACATTTTTTTGTGTTAAAAATTAACACTATTATGGTTTAGCCATTTACATTAATGCCTAAGCGTTTTAAAGTGGATGTTTTATTTAGGGCATGTAAATTGCTCTAATATAAGATCTACCAATTGTTTTAAAACTTTGGATAACCCCATTCATTATAGTTAAGTCCTTTAATTTTAGTAATTTAAATATTTTCTAATGTCATATCCTAAAAAACAGGGCCTATACGACCCGGCATACGAAAAAGAGAATTGCGGAATCGGTTTTGTGGCCAATATGAAGGGTAGGGGATCTCATAAAATTGTCCGTGATGGGATTGAGATTCTTAATAAATTAGAACATCGAGGAGCCTGTGGCTCTGATCCTCTTACAGGTGATGGTGCTGGATTGCTTATTCAGATCCCCCATAGGTTTTTTAAAAAAGAATGCTTAAAAATTGATATTAATTTACCTGAGGAAGGAAAATATGGAACAGGTCTTGTTTTTTTTCCAAAGGATGTTCGAATTCATTCTTTTCTTGATGTATTTAACAAGGTAATTAAGCAAGAGGGATTATCTTTATTAGGATGGCGCAAATTACCCGTTGATAATACGACAATCGGAGAAGTTGCTAGGGAAGCAGAGCCGGAAATTTGGCAACCATTTATTGGGCAAGGTGAGGAGAAAATTGAACAGGAAGAGCTGGAGCGTAGGCTTTATAAAGTTCGTAAACTTGTTGGAAGAGAGATCCATTTTGCAGGTGATGCTGAATACTTTGTTTCATTTTATATTTGCAGTTTGTCTACTAGAACTTTTTGTTACAAAGGACAACTGATGTCAAATCAGTTAGAAACATATTTTCTAGACCTCATGGATCCAGAACTTGAATCAGCGTTGGCTTTAGTGCATTCGCGCTATAGTACAAACACGTTTCCATCTTGGGGAAGAGCCCAGCCGATGAGGCTAATCGCTCATAATGGAGAGATCAATACCGTACGTGGTAATCAGAACTGGATGCGCGCCCGGGAGTCAATGTTTAACAGTGACCTATTTCCAGAAATTGATAAGATTCTTCCCGTCATCGCTCCGGGAGGTAGTGATTCTGCAGACTTTGATCATGCTTTAGAAATGCTTGCTATGACCGGCCGCTCCCTTCCCCATGCAATTATGATGATGATACCTGAACCTTGGAGCGGACATGAATCGATGGCCGAAGATAAAAAAGGGTTTTATGAGTTTCATGCTTCCATGATGGAGCCTTGGGACGGCCCCGCATCTATTGCTTTTACAGATGGCGAGGTGATAGGGGCTATTTTAGATCGTAATGGACTTCGTCCATCTCGTTATATAGTAACCAAAGATGATCTTGTTGTAATGGCTTCAGAAGTAGGAGTGTTGCCAATAAGTGAATCTAATATTTCTTTTAAAGGCCGATTGGAGCCTGGGAAAATGTTTCTTGTCGACCTTAAAGAGGGACGAATTATCTCAGATGATGAAATTAAAAAAAAGGTATCTACAAGAAACCCCTATTCTAAATGGGTTAGAGAAAATCAGATAAACTTGAAGGACCTCCCTCCGTGCGAAAAAACTCTTGTATTGGATGCAGACAATTTACGTAAACGTCAGATTGCCTTTGGTTATACCTCCGAGGATATCAAGTTTATTATTTCATCGATGGCTGCAAAGGGGGAGGAACCAACAGGCTCCATGGGGAACGATACTCCACTTGCAGTTCTCTCGCAAAGGCCACAATTATTATTTCATTATTTCAAACAATTATTTGCTCAGGTAACGAATCCAGCGGTAGATTCTATTCGTGAAGAGTTGGTGATGAGCATGGATATTACTCTGGGAAAAGAACAAAACCTACTTTCAGAATCATCTGGACACTGTCGTAAACTTCAACTTTCACATCCCATCTTAACAGTAGAAGAAATCGAAAAAATTAAATCCCTTGATCAACAGAATCTTAAATCAGTTGTGCTTTCTACAACCTTTCCAGTCTCTGAGAAAAGTGGAGCATTGAAAAAAGCGATCGATGATTTATGTTCGCAGGCATCAAAATCTATTGAAAATGGCGCGACAATTATAGTTTTATCTGATCGAGGAATAGATGATAAAAACTCTGCTATTCCAAGTTTATTAGCTGTTTCAGGTGTTCATCATCATTTATTGCGAAATAAAACCAGAACTAAGGTAGGTCTTGTTATTGAGTCAGGTGAACCAAGAGAGATGATGCATTTTGCGTTACTTATAGGTTATGGAGCGGGAGGGATATGTCCATACCTTGCTTATGAAACAGCTCTAAAGACAGCCGAAGAAGATATTTTTGTTAAGGATGTTGATTCAGAAGTGGTGATTCCTAATTATATTAAATCTACTCGTAAGGGTTTGTTTAAGGTTATTGCTAAGATGGGAATATCCACTATTCAAAGTTATAGAGGTGCGCAAATATTTGAGGCAGTAGGTTTGAGCGATAATTTTATTAATAATTTTTTTACTGGTACGCCCTCAAGAGTAGATGGAGCTGGAATCGACGTGATCGAAAGGGAAACTTTGGCGCGTCATCAGTTGGCTTATAAAACTAATCATCACCTTCCTGCTCCTCTTGACCCAGGTGGTAATTATCACTGGCGGCGTGGCGGCGAAGAACACATGGTTAATCCAAATTCTATAGCTCTTTTGCAACATGCAACAAGGTCGAATGACTATAGGTTATTTAAAAAGTTTTCCCATTATGCTGATGAAGAAAATACTCGAAGTTGTACTTTGCGTGGGCTAATGAAATTTAAAAAAGGATCCCCTGTCCCCATAGATGAGGTAGAGTCAGTTTCTGAAATCACGAATCGTTTTTGTACAGGTGCAATGTCCATCGGATCTATTTCTCGGGAAGCGCATGAGACTCTAGCGATAGCTATGAATCGGTTAGGCGGAAAAAGCAATACGGGAGAAGGGGGAGAAGACTCAGTTCGTAATACTTTAGACTCCAATGGTGATTCTCGTCGCAGTAAAATTAAACAAGTCGCCTCAGGTAGGTTTGGCGTAAGTAGTTATTATTTGGCGAATGCTGATGAAATTCAGATTAAGGTTGCTCAGGGAGCTAAGCCTGGTGAAGGTGGTCAATTGCCAGGCCATAAAGTTTCCGAATATATTGCAAGGATTAGAAACTCGACACCAGGGGTAACTCTAATTTCACCACCACCGCATCACGATATATATTCGATTGAAGATTTACAGCAATTAATTTTTGATTTGCATAATGCGAATCCAACTGCTGACGTGAGTGTTAAGTTAGTTGCAGAGGTTGGAGTTGGAACAATAGCAGCTGGGGTATCTAAGGCGAGGGCCGAGGGTGTTCTTATAAGTGGACATGATGGCGGTACAGGTGCATCACCTCAAACATCAATAAAACATGCTGGTTTGCCGTGGGAGTTGGGTTTGTCAGAAACCCAACAAGTTTTAGTGTTGAATGACTTGAGAGGAAGAATTCGCGTGCAGGTGGACGGCCAGTTTAAAACAGGACGGGATGTGGTTATCGGTGCAATGCTGGGAGCCGATGAAATAGGGTTTTCAACAATAGCTCTTATAACTATGGGCTGTATTATGATGCGAAAATGCCACTTAAATACATGTTCAGTTGGAGTCGCAACACAGGACCCGGAACTCCGTAAAAAATTTTCAGGCCAGCCAGATCATGTAGTCAATCTATTTAATTTTATTGCAATGGAGGTACGTGAAATTATGGCAGAACTGGGGTTCCGCAAATTTCAAGACCTCATTGGGCGAGTTGATTTTTTAGAAGCTGAGAATGCCACTGAACATTGGAAGTCGAAAGGGATAGATATTAGCAATATACTTCATAAGCCGGAAGTGGCTGATAAAGTGGCTATTCACAATATTTGTAAACAAGATTTGAGCGTTGACCTCGATGGCGCACTTGATCATGATTTAATAAATGAAACTGCAAAAACTTTAGATGATAAAAAGCATATTAAACTAGAACGCATGATTACAAATACCCAAAGAGCAGTGGGTGCGATGCTAAGCTATGAAATTTCCAAGAAATTTGGTGAAGAAGGATTGCCAGAGGATACTATTGTTGTAGATTTTGCGGGGTCAGCAGGGCAGAGTTTTGGTGCGTTTCTTGCGAATGGAGTCACTTTTAATCTGTCAGGCGATGCAAACGATTATGTTGGTAAGTGTCTTTCCGGTGGGAAAATTATTATTAGTCCATCTCCTGACTCTACAATTATTCCGGAGAAAAATATTATCGCAGGAAATGTTATTCTTTATGGAGCTACTGGTGGAAAAATATTTTTACGCGGCTTAGTTGGCGAACGGTTTTGTGTTCGTAACAGTGGATGCGATGCTGTTGTTGAGGGGGTTGGTGACCATGGTTGTGAATATATGACTGGTGGTACCGTGGTTGTTCTTGGTGAGACGGGAAGAAATTTTGCTGCGGGGATGAGTGGAGGAATTGCTTTTATTTTAGACCGTAATAAAAACTTTGATCTACATTGCAATAAGGGGCTGGTTGACCTAGTTTCTGTAGATGAAGATGAAGATATCGAGCAATTGAGGTCTCTAATTGAAGAACACTATAAATATACTCAGAGTACGGTCGCAAAAAAAATTCTGGATGAGTGGAAGGTTACTTTATCTCAGTTTGTTAAAGTTTTTCCAAGAGATTATAAGCGAGTTTTACAAGAACGAAAACATAAATTATTAGAAGAGGTTTCTTGATGGGTTCTATAAAAGGATTTATGCAGCATGAAAGAGAGACCCCAACTTCTCGTTCAATAGATAAGCGATTGCAAGATCACCTAGAAGTATATGACCCTCTTAGCGAAGATAAGTATAAGGAACAGGGAGCTCGGTGTATGGACTGTGGAGTTCCATTTTGTCAAAGTGATAAGGGGTGTCCCCTTGGGAATATAATTCCGGACTGGAATGATATGGTGTATCAAGGCAAATGGGAGGAAGCTCTTGCACTTTTACTTAAGACCAATAATTTCCCGGAATTTACTGGGCGTATTTGCCCAGCTCCCTGTGAGGGGGCATGTGTTCTTGGAATAAACGAAAAGCCAGTATCTATATGTAAAATTGAGGAGGCTATTGCTGATAAGGGTTTTGATAAAGGATTTATAAAACCTAATGAACCTCAACATAGGACTGGGAAAAAAATTGCTATTGTGGGCTCAGGCCCTGCAGGATTAGCTTGTGCTGATCAGCTCAATCAGGCAGGACATTCGGTAACAGTTTATGAAAAATCTGATCGGGTGGGAGGCCTCTTAATGTACGGGATCCCTGGCTTCAAACTAGATAAGAAGGTTGTTAAGCGTAGAATTAAATTAATGGAAGATGAGGGAATTGTTTTCCTTACTAGTGTTCATATTGGTATTGATATTCTTCTTAAAGAGTTAGTAGATGATTTTGATGCTGTTGTTTTATGTGGGGGATCAGAAAAACCGCGTGATATACCTATTGAGGGAAGAGACCTTGATGGAATTCATTTTGCTATGAATTTTTTACCCCAACAAAATAAACGTAATGAGGGTGATGTTATTTCAAGGGATATTTCTATTGAGGCAAAAGGTAAGAATGTTTTAATTATTGGTGGTGGTGACACGGGTTCAGATTGCCTTGGTACCTCACTTCGACAAGGTGCTAAAAATATTTATCAATTTGAATTGTTACCCCAACCACCTGAAGAAAGAAAATTAACAAATCCTTGGCCAGAATGGCCTATGATAATGCGTGTGAGTTCATCTCATGAAGAGGCGAAATCAGAAATTAGAAAATTTAGTGTTTCTACAAAAAAATTTTCTGGGTCTGATGGGAAAATTGAAAAAGTTCATGCAGTTGAAGTCAAGTTTGGAGACCCTGACCCAGAGACTGGCCGACCTCCATTAATTGAAATTCCTGAGTCAGAGTTTGAATTGGAAGTTGACCTTGTTTTGCTTGCTATGGGTTTTGTTCACCCTATTCATGAAGGAATGATTGCTGAACTTGGTGTTAAACTTGACGACCGCGGTAATGTTTGGTGTGATGAAAATAAAATGACAAGCACTACTAGCGTTTTTGTTGCAGGAGATATGGCGCGTGGTCAGTCTTTGGTTGTTTGGGCAATTGCCGAGGGACGTGAAGCAGCACGAGGTGTCGATAAATATCTTATGAGCAGAACCAACCTTCCTCATAGTCAATTTTTAAAGTAATTATTGAATTTCAGACCTACTAATTTTAAAGCTGAATTTTTTAAGTAGAGCTTCCTTTTGAATGAAGTTCGTTTGTCAGCGTTTTAGTTTTTGGAAAAAACCTTTGAGTGTTTCCTTGATTGGATTACCTTCTATTTCAGCAAGTTCTTGAAAGATTGCTTTTTGTTTTTTATTTAGTTTCTTAGGTGTTTCCACCATCATTTGAATAATTTGATCGCCTCTACCGTTTCCGCGAACGTGGGGTATACCTGCCCCTGTGATGCGCATCATCTCTCCCGATTGAGTTCCTGCTTTCACTTTAATGACTTTACTTTCGTTATTTAGAAGAGGCACTTCAATGTCAGATCCCAGTGCAGCCTGGGAAAATGAGAGGTTCAAACGGCAATATACATCGTATTCTTGACGCTGAAATATTTCATCAGGAGCAACACGGATAAATATATATAAATCACCAGGTTGTAAACCTGGTGGACCAGCTTCCCCTTCACCACGCAAACGCAATCTTGATCCATCGTCAACGCCGGCTGGTATTGTGGCATTAATAGATTTTTTTTCAGGAACTCTTCCTTCTCCATAACATGAGTTACAGGGATGTTCAATTACTTGACCCTGACCTCGACAGGCTGGACAAGGTGATGCCATATTAAAAAATCCTTGCGTACGAACGACCTGTCCTGTTCCTCTGCATGTAGAGCAAGTTTTAGGTGATGAACCTGCTTTTGCTCCTGATCCCTGACAAGAATTGCAGTTACTCTGTTTTGTTATATCAACCTTTTTTTCTGTTCCAAAAGCGGCTTCCGTAAAAGACACTGTTATGTCTAACCTTAGGTCGGCTCCTGTTTGCTCGCGGTGACCACCACCCCCACCACCAAAGAAATCTTGAAAAATATCCCCAAAGGATGAAGCTATATCTTCAAATCCATGAAATCCGTTAAAACCTCTTCCTTTCAAACCTTCGTGGCCGAATTGGTTGTATATTTGCCTTTTTTCAGGATCTTTTAAAACTTCATAAGCTTCAGCAGCCTCTTTAAATTTTTCTTCTGCCGAATGATCACCTGGATTTTTGTCTGGGTGATATTTCATTGCTAGTTGACGGTAGGCTTTTTTCAGTTCTGACTCTGAGGCTTCTTTTGATACATTTAAAACTTGGTAGTAGTCACGTTGACTCATAAAATTTCCTATTTTTTCAGCTTAGCAATTTTAACCTTAGAGGCCTTGATCAGTTTGTCCTTGAATCGATAGCCTGTTTCAAGCTCTTCAATGATCATTTCGTCTTGAGATTCATCCTCGGTTTCTACTGTTAGAAAAACCTCGTGAGACTTTGGATCAAACTTTTCGCCAACAGATGTGACGGTTTCCACTCCATTTTCTTTGAGTTCATTTGAAAATTGATTGACAACGAGGTCTATACCTTCTTGAAGAGAATCTAGATCTTGGCTCTGAGATGCTGATTGAGCGGCCCTTTTAAGGTTATCAAGTATAGGCAGTAATCTAGCAAAAAGGATGGCTTTGAACTGATCAAGCCGGGTCTCATTCTCTTTTTGTAGTCTGACTCTAAACTCATCATTTTCTGCATTTTTATCCTTATAAGCAGAAATGTATTCACGAAGTCGTTTGTCTTTGTCTTCGGCATCATTTTTTAACTGTTCTACAAAGCTTGGTAGTCTTTCTTCAATTGGTTTGCTTGGAGTGCTTTTATCCGAAGGATCTTTATCATCATCAACCCAATGCCTACGATCTAAAACCTTAACTTTTGGAGTCTCATTCTTTTTTGGGTTTTTATTTTCTGACATTGTAAACTTATGGTGGTTAGGAGTGAATAGATACAGAAATAAATTGTCCCTGCCAGCTATTACTGACTAGGGACATATTTATCTTACTGTGTTTTTTTAGATCTTATTTTTTACTGATATCTTCGAATTCTGCGTCAACAACATCATCATCTGAAGGTGTGCCTTCTCCTTCAGGTTGATCTCCATCATTAGGGGGTTCGCTATCTGCACCGCCTTCTGCCCCACCTTCAGATTGAGTTTTGGCATACATTGCCGAAGCAAGTTTATGAGCGACTTCATTAACTTTTTCGATTTGGCTTTTCATTTCTTCTGCAGTACCTTCGAGATGTTTTTTTGCTTCTTCAATTGCTTCTTCAGCAGCTTTGATGTCCTCTTCAGGGACTTTATCTTTATTTTCTCGAATAGTTTTTTCAGTTCCATATATTACTGAATCTAGCTGATTTTTTACATCTACTGACTCACGTCGTTCTTTGTCAGCATCTGCATTGGCTTCAGCATCTTTAACCATGTTTTCTATTTCACTATCAGAGAGTCCTGTTGAATCTGTAATAGTAATTTTTTGTTCTTTGTTGGTGCCTTTGTCTTTGGCAGAAACATTTATTATACCATTTGCATCGATATCAAAAGTTACTTCAACCTGTGGCACACCCCTCGGTGCCGGTGGAATTCCATCCAAATGAAATTGACCGATAGAACGATTGTCTTTTGACATCTCTCGTTCTCCTTGCAATACATTAATTTCCACACTTGGCTGATTATCAGAAGCGGTAGAAAAGACCTCACTTTTTCTGGTGGGTATTGTTGTGTTACGTTCAATCAGTTTTGTTGTTACTCCACCCAATGTTTCTATTCCGAGAGAGAGAGGCGTGACATCTAGTAATAGGATGTCTTTTACGTCACCTGAAAGAACTCCCGCCTGAACTGCTGCACCAAGAGCTACCACCTCATCAGGGTTTACTCCACGGTGAGGTTCTTTACCAAACATTTCCTTCACAACCTCACCAACTTTTGGAACACGTGTTGAACCACCTACAAGAACGGCTTCGTTAATCTTCCCAGCATCCAATCCAGCATCCTTAAGTGCGTTAACACAAGGTTTTTTTGATCTTTCTATCAAGTCATCCACCATGGATTCAAACTTAGCTCGGGATAGCTTCATATTCAGATGTTTCGGTCCGCTGGCATCTGCCGTAACGAAAGGTAAATTTATATCAGTTTCGTTGGTTGTGGAAAGTTCTATCTTTGCTTTTTCTGCAGCTTCCTTCAGTCTCTGAAGAGCCATATTATCTTTTGATAAGTCAACTCCTTGATCTTTTTTAAACTCGGCAACCAACCAGTCAATTACACGTTGATCTAAGTTATCTCCTCCAAGGTGAGTGTCTCCATTTGTTGCTTTTACTTCTACAACATTGTCACCAACCTCTAAAATGGAAACATCAAAGGTACCACCTCCAAAATCATAAACACTAATCATATGGTCTTTTTTCTTATCAAGACCATATGCTAGGGCTGATGCAGTTGGTTCATTAATAATTCGTTTTACATCTAGGCCTGCAATCTTACCTGCATCCTTAGTTGCTTGGCGCTGCGCGTCATTAAAGTAAGCAGGTACTGTAATCACTGCTTCTGAAACAGTTTCGCCTAGATAAGACTCAGCCGATTTTTTTAACTTCTGTAGAATCATTGCTGAAATTTCAGGGGGGCTATATTTTTTATCACCTGCCTTAATTTTTACTTCTTTTTTGCTTCCTTTTTCAACTGTATAAGGAACCATCTTCATTTCCTCAGAGACTTCGTCTATGGAACGACCCATAAACCGCTTGACTGAAAAAATTGTGTTTTCAGGGTTAGCTATTGCCTGTCGTTTTGCTACTTGTCCAACAAGGATTTCTCCTTCCTTGGTGAATGCTACAACAGAAGGAGTAGTTCGACTTCCTTCTTCATTGAGTATGACCTTAGGTTCACTTCCTTCCATAACCGCAACCACGGAATTTGTGGTCCCAAGGTCGATTCCGATGATTTTTCCCATAATGCAAATTCCTTTCTAAAATTGACTGATCATTCAAAAGTTTGTAGAGTTTATATAAAAAAGTCCTTAAGGAGCTTTAAACCTCTCTTTTTGTTATGGTTTAGATAAGATCTTAGTTTATTAATGTCAAGGCGGGGTTAAGATATAATACTATTTCAGTGATTATTTATCATAGTGGGAAAGTAGAAATCTAATTTTTTTCTAAATATTGTATTTATTACCGAGATTATCAGCTTGTGTGGACTTGTTTGGACTAAAAGCCAGGAAAGTGTTTTGGATAGTAAATTGTATAATTCTGCAAGGTTGTTTTTATATTTTATAACTTAAAAAATTAAACTAGATAGATAATAATAGGAGTTAAATTGTCAGATTATATTAATAAAAACGGATTATCTATTGGAGCGTCTAATAAAGAATTATTTGAAGAGTTAATGCGAGGGACAGGATTTATAATGGGGCCTAATGCTTCTTTATTTATAGAAAGTGCAGGTCTGCATGATAAAAAGATTGTGGTTTCAAGAATAGTAAACTCTGGGAACCTGGCGGAAACTAAAAAATTTTCTGTCAACCAATTTCAAGAAGCAGTTGACTGTTTTAATAACAGGAAGGGCAAGCTAGGGGTATAGTTAGGATATGAGCCATTGGTACATGTTAATTCTTGTTGGAAGAGACCGCCCGGGGATTGTTTCCCAGGTTGCGCTGACTTTATATAAAGGCGGGGGAAACCTTGGAGAGGCATCTATGGTTCGATTGGGTGGTAATTTTAGTATCATGCTGATGGTTCATTATGACGGTTCTGCTGAGCAACTCAAGAAGTTAATCTCACCGGTTTGCAATGCGCTCGAATTGCACATTCATGTAGACTTAATCCAGGGGGACTTGCACGACCATCTGGAGCCAGACGTTCGTGTAAGTATTTACGGAGCTGATCGGGCTGGTATTGTTGCTGAAACAACGGGGGTTCTGACCGAGGTGGGATTGAATATTCTAAATCTTGAATCGGATGTTGGGGGATCACCTGAAAAACCTATTTATATAATGGAAATTGACGGAGTAGCTAGTAAAGGGATAAAGTCAGTAAAATTAGCGTTGGACAAACTAGCTAAGGAAAAAAACGTAGAAACTTGCGTTACTCCTATCAACAAACTAATGGGCTGACAGAGTGGCTATTCTTGATGTCTTGGTTTATCCAGATACTCGTTTAAAGCGTGTTTCAAGTTCAGTGAAAAATTTTGATGATGACCTATCGAAATTTATTTTCGATCTTGAGGAGACCATGAGGGCCGGCCCACCCTCTGTTGGAATAGCGGCTCCTCAGGTCGGACGCTTTGAACGAATCGTTATAATTGATGTGTCCTCTAAGCCTGACATTCCTAATCATGGAAAACTTATTCTGATTAATCCTAAGATAGTTTCGAAGCAGGGATCGGTTGTTGGGAGGGAAGGGTGCTTATCTGTTCCTGATTATACGGGAAATGTGATGCGGGCGGAGGCGTTGACTTTGCAGGCTTTAAATCTAGTAGGTAAAACCGTGAATTATCAAATGGAAGGCTTTGAAGCGCGTGCTATATCGCACGAGATCGACCACCTTGATGGGGTACTCTTTCTCGATCGTTTGGTTAGTAGAAGAAATAGCTTGTTCCGAAGAAAAGTTTATAAGTAAACGTTTGAGTTGCAAGCTTGACTTTTCCTAGGTTGTTTTCCTTTGATGATTTTATTTGTCAATCAAATTTGGTTTTAGGTTTCAATTGCTCGTGTCAATATATTTTAGCTTGGGGATATTAGATGTTACCAGAATGGAGGCTCTTCATAAAAGAAATTGAAGGTAAAAAAGAAAACCTACAAGGTGCTGACTTGGGAAATAAAAAACTTATGGGAGCCAATTTGACTGGCGCAGATTTGACGGATGCGGACTTAAGTATTTCTTATCTAATAAAAGCAGATTTAAGCAAAGCAAACCTGACTAATGCTGATATGACAGGGGCAGTAATGAGCGAAGCTAACCTGGTAGGCGCTAACATGGACGGAACTGAACTCGAAGATGCTTTTTTGCATGGTGCAGATCTTACGGGCGTTGTCAATCTAACCTGTGATCAGCTTGATCTTGCCAACTTTGATAATGAAACACAGTTCCCAGAATATATCCAAATTGATTGGAATCCCGATAAAACATTTACTTGTTGCGAGAAGTAAAGTTTTGTTAGAAATGAACTAAAAAACGTCGTCAACCAAACCTCCTTTACCAATTTCTGGTCCAGGCTGTATCTTGGTCGATTCCGCAGAGTTTACTTTCGTCATCCCTATGTTTTGATCGCCATCAAACTTAGCACCCATTTCTTTAACAGACTTAGCTTTAGGGGCTAGACTTTTCAAGCTAGATTGGGACTGTGCCTGCATCTGTTTTACTATTTTAAATTTGTTGTTTAGGCCATCTGCTCCTTGGGAAGAAACACCAAGGCCAGACGCTCCAGTTGAAGGATTTTCCATGACCACCACTCCCCAGTTAATAGTCGATTCCTATACTAGTACCATCCTTGGTTCATAGAAAAATGATGCAGTCCGTCGCTATTAATATCTAGACACAGGTTATGTTTTACTTCTTTGAATTACAAGAGTTTTCTGTGTTTTTCTTTAAAATTTTAATATTAAATATTAAGCAATAAAGTTGATAAAATAACTAAAGTTATTTAAATCTTATATTTAAAGAATGAAATATAGAAAATAGGTAAGGTTTTTTCGGTTAAGGGCTAGTTAAATATCGATGATATCGTCTTCTTTTGAGGGTCTTGAACGGTAGTTTTGATTCGTAAAAGGATTGTTTTTATTATTTTGACTATTGATTGATTGTGATTGATTCTGCCGAAAAAACCTAAGAGTAAAAATTACTATTCCAACTACTAGTCCTATTAAAAAAAGCGTGAACGTAAAAAATGAGAGTAGAGCTAGGATGGCGCCAATCCATAGAATCAGTGAAATTTTATTCCAAAAGGTCAACTTTTTAACGGTTTGGCCACCAATTTGGTGAAATATCATGTTCTGTAATGCGTCAGTTAAATGTTTTTATTAAATTTAAGAATGGTAAAATAAACTGTGAATAACTTAGTATCAAGTATTATACCTTGTCCCATCTGTAAAGTAAAAAACCGGATTAAGCAATTTCATTCGGATAAGATTCCTTTATGCGCTAAATGTGGAACAAGATTGGTCAGTGAAGAAGAAAACCAAAAAAATGTTTGGTTTGGTAAGTCCCTTAAAGATATATCTAGCATTCCCGATCCTGAGTGTTTGGGCGAACCGTGAAATATTACCTGATTTAAATTAATATTAGCTCTTTTAATATAAATATTATAGCTTGTTAGATATTTTATTACATTTACTGTAAGGAAAGTTATGGATACCGTTGAGGTAATTGATAAGGTTTTGAAGGAAAAAATATTTGCTGATTATGTAGAGATTACAGATGATAGCCACCTGCACCGAGGGCACAAGGCTGCAGGCGGAGGTGGGCACTACTCGGTTAAAGTAGTATCTAAACAATTTGAAAATGTTGACCTAATAAACTGCATGCGTATGGTATATAGCGCTTTGGACGATCAAATTAACGGTCAGCCCAAGCTTATTCACGCTCTTCAGATAAAAGCTTATACCCCCTCTCAGTGGGCTGAGGCTAATTAATACTTTAAACTTTATCTTTATAGATTTATAAGTTGCGGTTTTGTCTAAACTTCTAATTCTTCACAATTTTTTAGCATCTCCGATTCGGTGAGAAGCTTGTTGCCGTCGTTTGTGATCTGATTTTTATATAGATCCAGTTTAATATACTTTTTGCTTTGGTTTGAGTCAGCGAAGGCTTTTGCACCCCCATCGCCAACAACATTTCCAAACATCGATAGAGATTTTAATTTTGGAAACTTTTCACTATTGGCAATAGCAATTGCCCCGTCATCCCCTATGTCATTATGATTAAGATTTAGCATTTCAAGATTTCCTAGGTGTGGTGAGTTAGCTAAGGCTTCAGCTCCTTCATCTGCACACTGGTTTCCTGGGAGAACAAGCTCTTTAACCTTTGCTAACTCAGGATATCCGGCTAACTCCATAACACCCCTAAGCCCTAGAAACTTATCTCTTAGGTTTACTACAGTTCCATCATCAGACATATTTTCTTTTAAAAGTTTTTCAACTTTGCTCATTATGTTCTCCGCCTATAAGTTGTAACCTCTATTTCTCGGATTCTATCAGGTTTCAAAATACATAGTTGTGGAAATAAAAAAAACCGGTCACATTAAGTGACCGGTTTTTATTGCGCTATGCTAAAAAAATCATAATAGTGGGTCTAGAAAGAGGCCATCAGTTTTCCATTTTTCGATTTCCTCCTTGGTGGGGATAGGGGGAACAGGTCTTTTCTCTGCACGTTTCTCCAAAGGATCGTGAAAAGTTCTGGCGTAGGCTTCAGCTTTCCATAGATAAAGATGTTGAAATAACATTCCCCATGGAGCCATGGCTGTTCCGTCAACGCCTTTAGTAACTCGCTTATACCATAGGGAGTCTGGCCAATCTTTCATTTTGACACCGTCAAGTCGATCTGGCATTTTGTCGGTATCCATATTTTCAGCATTTCGAAAGTCAAGGGCTCCTGTCATCATAGGGATCCCATCTTTTCCATGGCAAACGGCACAGTTAAGTCCTTCCGTGGCAGGTTCTAAACCTTCAAAAACAACTTTGCCTTCCTCGATTATTTTGGGATCGTCCCACCAAGTCCACTGGTTTGGGAACTTGCCCTCAACAGGCATTGCTGTAGGATTACGCAGGGTTTTCAAATATGCTACCAGAGCATCTAATTCATCTTCACTTAGATCCTCATCATAGTATGTAGGCATGGCTTTTTTGGATTTCTTATCTTCATAGCCGGGAGACTGTGATTTTCGGGGTTCCAATATTTGTTCTTTGATATAATCTTCTGAATAAAGTCCAATCTGTTTTGTTCCTAGATTGGGACCGCGATCTGAGTTCCCTTCCCAAAATACTTTATGACAATTGAAGCACTTGTTGCTTCCAAAGACTTCTCGACCTGCTGCAATAACTTCAGGGCCTGCAAGTCCACTTAGCTTTACGGGAGGTCGGTCAAGTTTTTCAATTTCATGCGCTGGGTCAAACTGAGGGAGCTGAGCTGTTATGGTGATAAATAAACCCGAGGCCAAAGCGTAAGTAGTTAGAAGGCGAAAGGTAGAACTTAACTTAGACTTTTCTGGTTTTAGTGCCTTGGAGTCGAGAATAAGGAAATATACAAGTCCTACAAAAGCAAAAGCAACAAATTCTATTTGCCACCAAATAGGGAACCCAAACTTCCCAGCTAGAACCCATATAACACCTGCAATTATAATTACGATTGGTAGTTTAAATCCCAGATTTTTTGCGAAAGATATTTCAGTTTTTTTCTTTGGAGGTAGAGATAAAAGCAGTGCATACATCATGACTACCCCGGCAAAACCCCAACTAGCGCTGCGGGGTAACTCGAACCAAGCTACAATAAACCAGATGACTGCCGCCAAAGGTAGAAACTTCAAGGAAAACTGAGTAAAGTTTTTGAAAAAAGACTGTTGTTGCATTAGAGCGCTCCCAAATTGTTATTCAGCCATCTGCGGTGTAGCTTGAGGAGCAATCTCCTCTGTTTTTTTCTTTGACTTTGGATACTTTATACCCAACCAGATGATGCACGTCATAATAATGAAGAAAGTCCAAACAATTGTAGTTACATGGAAACCGGATTCTGCCAGCGTGGGTGCAAACTTCTCCGGCGTCACATCTTTGTAAACTTTATAGACATGCCAGTTCATACGAGATAATGACCGGATAGTACCCATCCAGCTCATTAGCCATATATCTGCGAACCCAAGAAATATTAGACAGTAAACACCAAGGGGATTTATCTTGCCGTAATGAACTTTGCCTGTTTTAGTTGCAATTGTATAGAAAATGTAATTAACGAAAGTTACTGTAACCAGTGCAAAGGCAGCTGTATTTTTTGATATCATCAGTGCAAGAAAAGCTAGGTTGTCTGGTAACACCATTGCAGAGTCCATTCCGGGTTCTGGCATCATAGTGGCAAAAAAGCGCCTTGGGGTAAACCAAATGGTGGCGGCAATTACTATAAGGATAAACCCAAATTTCATGGCAGGGAAGAACCGTTCTGCATTATCGATGCGTTTCATGCTCACCCACATGTAAATATTACTCATACTAAACATAGTTCCGACTAGTAGGCCTTGAACGAGCATAAACATGGATTCGCGGTCTGACATGATATACATGCCGATGGTTGCGTCATACTGATAAATTTCTCGAACAAAAATGTAGCCCATCGCGGGGAGAGGAATCATTATTGCCACACCTATGATATTGCCAATATACCCAACCCAGTCGTAATACTCTTTTTCTTCTTTCTTTTCTGACCATAGATACATGTAAGCACCGATAACACAAACCATATATCCTCCAAAAGTTCCATTACCTACGAGTCGATGGTAGTTAAGAGGCATCCAACCAGCATTGGTAACCTTACTCCATTCGCTGATATTGGTTAATTGATCTAATGGTACAGGAGGTGTCTGCATAAATGTAGTCGGACCATCCAAAGCAACTAGCAGCGATAGGCCCAAAACATTAAGGATCACGCCTAAAACTATGTGCCTTCCTTTTTTATTGCTCTTATTCAACGGATCCCAAGAGTACACGTAAATGTACATAATTATCGTTTCTAAAATGAAAAGGGTGGGATATACGACCATGAATAAAACAGGAAATGAAGATACAAGGTACGAAATAAAGTCACTGTAAATTACTAACATAACGAATAAGAACAAACCGCCTGATAGAGCTGTGAAGCTATAGGCGAATCCTATTACTTTTGTGACTTCGTGGGCTAAGCGTTCAAACTTGAAGTCGGATTGGGCAAACATAATTCCATTAGCAAAAAGTCCTCCGACTAGACCGTTGACCGCAGCAAGGATAATAGCATCCGCATGATAAGTTTCTACAGGGGTTAAAGCGCAGGCAAATATTGTTCCAAATATCGCACCAATTAAGCCTGAAACTTTTAAATTCATGCATCTGTGAAAATAGTTCAGGAAACTTACTACAAGAGCACCGAAGGCACAGGCCCACATACCAAATAGGACACCATGATGGATTCCTACAATTACCTCAAATGTTATTCCAATTGTAACTCCTATTAGTACCCCAAGAAAAACATTTGATAAAATTATAGCTTTACGAACTCCTTGAGTTCTTCGGGCTCCCATTACTTCCATAATGACAACAAACATGGGGCACCCCAATATGAATGAAGCAAAAAGAATATGCATTTGAGCAGCAAACCAAGTGAACTTCCGGTTGCTTAAGCCAAGAAAAGAAACCTCTTCAAACTCGTGGTCTTTGGCAGGGCCAATGTCTGTGAGGTAGGAAAGGTCTTCTCCTTCTTCCTCACCTTCGGCGCTTTCATCACCATCTTCTTCATCTTCTTCATCTTCTTCATCTTCTTCATCTTCTTCATCTTCTTCATCTTCTTCATCTTCGGCATAAGCGGATGAAGGGCTAGCGAAACTGAATATAGGAGATGTTGAAGAGGTCACAAATGCGGGAGTTAAATGACCTACTCCATAAAGCATAATCAGAGCAATAACGACGGTAAAAAAAGAATTTTTTCTTGTTGGTTTCTCAGAAGAGTGGTGCATTAAGGGCCTCTTTCTTATATCTATGTATTAAGGAAGTCTTTAAAAAAAGAATCGGCTTTGCTTTTAACAATTAAATAGAGAGGAAAAATCAATCATTTCACCTCATCTTAATGGGTAAACAATATTTAGATTTTATAAAAAAAGGAGAATAGAAAGTTAAACCTGTTTTTATAAAACTAACCGTTACATAATGGGTGCAACAAACCTATTTGAAACATAAAGGTGAAAGAAATATCATACGCTTTTTCTAATGTCAAGAGCTTTAAAAACCTTTTCTTTATAATAGGTTATGATGGCTTAGCATGTTTTGGGAATGAGCGAAAGTCTTCTTAATCAGTGGAGGTGTCGTTATTAATGTTTTTTGTTCTTTGATTAATTTTTGTTCCAAGTTCTGCCTCGTCATCAAGTGGCATAATAAGTAGGCCAAACCCCATTGCTGTACTAAAAACAGAAAGGAGTCCAATAAAGATTTGCGGCCATTCATCAGTTATGTCGCGCACAGACCATACAAATAACCACCCCCCCACTACCATGAGCATTATTCCTATAAGCCTAATTTTCCAGCTATTCATTATTTTGACTTACCTCTGCAAGCGATTTTCTTTTACGGTCAATAAGAATTAAGTTGCGGATATAAATTATTGAACCAAGGCTTTGTCCCAGAATAAAAACTGGGTCTTCTCTATGAATTGCATAGGTCAGTAGAATAACACTTCCCGCGATACTGCAGTACCAAAAGGCAATTGGAATAGTGCTTTCCCCTTTTTTCTCAGAGACTAACCATTGAATCACAAACCTTGCGCCGAAGGCGATTTGACCCATAAAACCTACAATCAGCCAGTATGTTGCAGTCATTACTTACCTTTCCTCGATAATATCATAATTAATTTGTCTTTTTTTCATCCATCGGATCGCCAAAAGATCTTTGAAGGATGCAAATAGGCGGTTACGGATGTTATACTTTGAAAAACCATGCAAACGTGGGTAATGCCCTACTTTTACTTGCGTGACCGTAAATCCTTCCATTTTCATTAATGTTGGAAAAAACCGATGCATCCCATTATATAGCTTAATATTTTTGAAACATGTTCGCCTAAATGCTTTGAGCGAGCATCCTGTATCGGCAATACACTCTTCACTTAGGGCGTTTCTAACCGCATTAGCTATTTTTGAAGAGAGTTTTTTGATTAAAGGGTCGTTACGTTTATGCCGCCAGCCACATACAACGTCGTATTCATTTATTTTCTCAAGTAGCAGAGGAATATCAGCAGGATCATTCTGTAGGTCTGCATCCATTGTCACGATAATTTCACCACGGGCTTTGCTAAACCCTGCTACAAAAGCTGCTGTTTGACCATGATTGTGTCCAAATCGAATCAAGCGTAGATTTGGGTTTTCTTCCTGTAACTTACGTATAAGTTCGACGCTTCCATCCACACTTCCATCATCCACTAAGATTACCTCGTAGGTTTTGTTAAGTGGTTGTAGATTTTTTGTGATTTTTTCATCAAGCAAGGTCAAGTTTTCGCGCTCATTATAAACAGGAATAACTATAGAAATTTCTAGTCCTTGGGAATTGTTTAAATCGGATGTATTCATCGTCATATTGAGGCAGAAGATAACGGTTCTGCAGCCAGTTGTCCGCATGCACCAAGGATATCTGTTGCGCGGTTTTGTCGTATGAAAACCGTATGGTTTTTTGATAGAAGGTACTGTTGAAATGCGCGAGCACGTTCTTTGCTTGGTGGGTTAAATTTAGAAGGGAAAAATTTGTTAAACAATATTAGGTTTACTTTACAAGGTATCCCATGAAGTAATTTAGACAAGCGTTTAGCGTCTTCGTCTCGATCATTGATCCCGTTAAGCATAACGTATTCGAATGTAAATCGTCTAGATGGCTTAAGCGGATACTCTCGCAAACAGTTTATTAACTCCTCTATTGGATATTTTTTGTTGATGGGCATGATCTCTTCCCGAGTTTTATTCTCTGTAGCATTCAATGATATTGCAAGATTGACATGCAGGTCTTCATTTTTAAACTTTGTGATAAGGTCAACTTGTCCAGCA
>Ga0209228_1000142_pt1 | contig 35046 bp, 31 predicted proteins | sample METZYME_3_150m_FD_187547 | JGI IMG/M metagenome (GOLD analysis project Ga0209228, IMG submission 187547) | Marine microbial communities from oxygen minimum zone in mesopelagic equatorial Pacific - METZYME_3_150m (SPAdes) (version 2) | ecosystem: Environmental > Aquatic > Marine > Oceanic...
TAGTATCTTTGGTTTGCGCTTTCTTTTTTCAGAACGCTTCGCTTTTTCGGCAACAGCCATAATGTATGTTTGTGTGTGTTAATAGTCATTCTTAAAATCCATGACGACTTATTGTAATCAAAAATACACAATAAGTCGTCATGGATTTTTACCAGAAAGCTGCTCTGTTTGCAATATTTCTCTCAGTGAAATTTCATAACTTCTTGCAATAGCAAGATAGGACAGCTAAGAGAGGCCCCAAGCGTCGGAAAGCCGAATGTATTAAAAACACCGCTTGTATCTTTGGAGCTAAGATCGGCGATCAACCTAAACTAATCGGGTTTTTCGTTTGCAGATAGAACAGGTGTATATTAATATGAAATAGTGCGGAAAAACATTTTCTCCCTGTCATGTCCAAATCTCTATTAATCAGTTAGTTTATAGCTTTCGGTGCTAAATTAATCAACTGCTATGTCATTTGACAATATTCTAGGCCAAGATCGTCCAAAAAAAACTCTTCTTAAAGCGCTACAAAGCGGTCGAATCTCTAACTCATATCTTTTTTATGGACAGGAAAGCGTAGGAAAAAAATTAACCGCAATTGAAGTCTGCAAGTCATTAAATTGCCAAACTTTAAGTCCTATAGATAGTTGTGACAATTGCCCCTCTTGTATTAAAATCGAAAAACGGATTCATCCAGATTTTTTCGTCTTGGAACCTAAAAAGAGTTCTCCCTCAGCAAGAGACGCTGTTCTAAAAATAGACGATGTTAGAGAACTGCAGAAAAAGCTACTCTATCTCCCTTATGAAGGTAAAACTAAAGTAGCAATTATTAATAACGCAGAATGCATGAACCCACAGGCTGCTAATTCGTTTTTAAAAACTCTTGAGGAACCACCTACCAAAACTCTTATTATTCTTATTGCCTCAAACCCTCATCTACTCCTACCCACTGTTGTATCACGTTGTCAGGGGATTAGATTTTATCCATTACCTAATACAGCTATAAAAAAAATTATTACCCAGCACCTGGAAACTAAAACAGGAGAAAGTCAGCCGGAAGAGGTTGAACTTAGATCGCGACGCGCTATGGGACAAGTTTCCCAAGCCTTAAAAGAGGATCTACTAGAAGTCTCTCAAGACAGAGAGGAGTTGATTCGCTTAATCAGTGTAGTTTCATTCAAACGAATGGACCAAGTTTTTCTATGGACTAAAACTAAAGCAAAACAAACGGAACGCATACAATTAATTCTTGATGAACTGACGCGAATTCTTAGGGATGCCGCTTTAATTAAAATAGCCCCCGAATCCAGCTTGCTAATTAACAAGGATTTAACTGTTCAGCTTAATGTATTGGCTCAACAAAAATCTATATCTAGTCTTCTTGGTATGTGTGAAATCGTCCAAAATACTAAGGCTGCTATCAAGTCAAACGCAAATACGCAAATCGCCTTAGAAAACATGCTCATTGATTTCTGCGAAGCAGCATAATCAATCAGGAATAAAATGAAATGACTCAAATCATACAGAAAGACCCAGCTCTTACGAAAAAAAACTCAAAAAAATCCCAATTCCTTATAGGAGTGAGAATTGAAGGAGCTTCAAAGTCAAAACTTTATAATCCTGGGAAACAAAACTTTAGAGTTGGAACTCAAGTGGTAGTTGAAAGCAATGATGGTCCACAAATGGGTATTATCGCCTCTAATAAAATCCCCAATATAACCAAAACCGAAGATAAACCCCCTAGAGTTCTGAGAACCTTCAACCAACACGATCTTCAGATTCAGGAGAGAAAAAATAAAACTGAGCAGCATGCAAAGGAACTATGCCAGCAAATAATAAGAAAATTAAAAATAGAAATGCATCTAAGCAGGGTAACCTTCATTAAACACAAAAAGAAAATCGTTTTCTTCTTTACCGCCGAAGGAAGAGTTGACTTTCGACAACTTATCAAGGAACTTGTTTCTCATCTTAAACAACGGATTGAAATGAAGCAAATGGGGGTCAGAGATGAGGCACGTTCAATAAAAGGCTACGGGGTATGCGGTGAAACGCTATGTTGCTCAACTTTTCTTGAAGAGTTTACTCCAGTGACAATTAAAATGGCAAAAGATCAAGGACTCGCCCTTAACCCAAGTAAAATTTCGGGAGCATGCGGACGACTAATGTGTTGTTTGCAATACGAACACCAAACTTATAAGGAGCTTTCGCAAGCCATGCCAAAAATTGGAAGTAACATTCAAACACCTGAGGGTTTAGGAAAAGTTCTAAAAAATAATATAATTGAGCAAAGTATTCTTGTTAGACATGAAGATGAAAGCATACTTACCTACAACACAGAAGAACTTCCAAAGCAACAAAAATAACATTAGAATTAATTAGCCATCCCACAAATCAAGAAGAAAATAAAATAACTTTATCCAAACGAATATAGTCATTTAAGACTGCCTTTAAATTGCCATACTAAAAATAAAAATCAACATATATACAATGCCTGATAAAAAATTTTCTATAACAACACCTATTTACTATGTAAACGATGTCCCACACATTGGACATGCCTACACAACAATTGCTGCAGATGTAATAGCTCGTTACAAAAGATTGGATGGCTATAAAGTTTTTTTTCTCACGGGCACGGATGAACATGGACAAAAAGTCCTTCAAGCTGCACAGGACCTCGGAATAGAACCGCAAGAACACGTTGACAAACTCCACAATCGATTCAAAGAGCTTTGGACAAAACTTAACATCTCCAATGATGATTTTATTCGTACCACTGAAAAACGACACCAAGCTCTCGTTTGCGATATTCTGCAACAACTCTATAATCGTAAAGAAATTTATAAAGATAGCTACGAAGGCTGGTATTGCATGCCAGATGAAAGGTTCTGGACAGAAAAAGATCTCATCGATGGTAATTGTCCCGAATGCAAGCGTAAGGTGGATAGGATTCAGGAGTCTAATTATTTTTTCAAAATGAGCCAGTACCAAGGTTGGCTGAAGAAATACATCCAATCAAATACTACTTTTATACAACCTGAATCACGCCGCAATGAGGTTCTTGGTTTTCTTGAAAAGCCCCTTGGCGATCTTTGTATATCTCGACCGAAAGAACGACTACCTTGGGGAATTCCACTCCCCTTCGATAAAAATTATGTAACTTATGTATGGTTTGACGCCCTTATAAATTATATTTCTGTACATGGTCCACTAGAAAAAATAAAATCCACAGGCTTTTGGCCAGCCAATCATCATTTACTCGGAAAAGATATTCTTACAACTCATGCCGTTTACTGGTCAACTATGCTCAAAGCAATTGGATTTGCACCAGCTATCAATCTTTTTGCACATGGTTGGTGGACAATAAATGGCCAAAAAATGTCAAAATCGGTTGGTAATACGGTAGAACCCAACGTACTCATAAACCAATTTGGCGTTGATGCCATCCGTTATTTTCTTCTCAGGGAAGTACCCTTCGGATTGGATGGGGATTTTTCACACAAAGCATTGATCGGTCGAATAAATAGTGACTTAGCCAATAATCTGGGAAACCTTCTCAATAGAACAACGAGCATGATAAAACGCTACCACGATCAAATAATACCGACACCAACCTCACGCGATGAGGACAACGATCTTAAAAATGAATTCCAAGCGGGAATTAAAGCTGTAAAAAAACTATACAGCAATCTAGCCTATAACAAAATTCTTGAACGTATCTGGTTTTTGGTAGATGCCACAAATAAATACATTGATACGAATAGTCCCTGGAACCTCATAAAGTCAGATGAGGGAAAACAAAGGCTTGCAACGGTAATGTATAATACATCTGAATGCATTCGCTCAATTTCTATCCTTATTTATCCTTTTATGCCCAAAAGTGCTGAGTCCATAATGGAACAACTAGGCGTTGAAACATCGATAGAACAACAAGGACTTGTATCTCTCCAAAGTTGGGGCAATATAAAGCCAGGTATAAAAATTCAACCTGGCCCGCAATTATTTCCTCGTATAACTGATGAAGATGCTGAAAAAATTCTCAATTCAGTCAAATCATCTAATGAAAAGGGTGAAAAACAATCTTTACCTACAGAAATAGAAGGAATATGTGATCAAGTACTCATAGATGACTTTATGAAAGTCGATCTCCGCACAGGAAAAATCATTGAAGCAGAAAAGGTTAAAAAATCAAAAAAACTCCTCAAATTAAAAGTTGATATCGGATCGGAAGTAAGACAAGTCGTAGCGGGGATAGCTGAATGTTATGAACCAGATCAACTAATCAACCGGACGATCATCTTGGTTGCCAATCTAAAACCAGTAAAGTTAATGGGAGTGGAATCACAGGGTATGCTGTTGGCTGCCAACAATAATGGCCAAATTGTATTAGCTGGGTTTGATCCAGCACCAAACCAAGGGATAAGAGTAAGGTGATTATAGATACGCACGCACACATAGATATGGACGCATTTGATGATGACCGTTCCGAAGTCATACAACGTGCGAAAAACACAGGAATTGATTACATTCTTAATGTCGGATGTGATATCGAGAGCAGCTTGCGTTCAATTGAACTGACAGAGCGCTATGACTTTATATATGGAACTGCAGGGATACACCCACATGATGTAAAAAAAATAGACTATCAAACATACGATCAACTCAAAGAACTGCTGGCTCATCCAAAAATGATCGCCCTTGGAGAAATTGGCCTTGATTTCTTCAAAAACTACTCCCCTCCCGACCAACAGAAAGAACATCTCCGCAAACAAGTAGAACTCTCACGTGAACTCCAAAAGCCAATTATTATTCACTGTCGTGATGCTAACGAAGATACTATCGCTATTTTATCTGATTATTTCCCTAAGAATCCTTCCGCACGATCAGGAATTTTTCATTGTTTTTCAGGAAATCAAGAACTAGCAGAACGAGCTCTTGAGATGGGTTTTTATATATCCTTTTCTGGATCAGTTACTTTTAAAAAGTCTGATGAACTGCGAACGATCGCAAAGACTATTCCCGCTGACAGATTATTTGTTGAAACCGATTGTCCATTCCTCGCTCCTATACCAAATCGCGGCAAGCGAAACGAACCTTCGTATGTCATACACACCGCACAGTTAATTGCTGATATACGCGGTCTTGATATAAAAGATGTTCAACGTACTACCTCACTCAATTTCTTTGAGTTGTTTGGTATCGGCAAGGAAGCAAAAACGGGAACCGTCTCATACCAAATCCGTAATTCACTTTACCTAAACCTAACAACAAGGTGCACAGCAGACTGCTCGTTTTGTAGTCGTCTGACTAGACCAGTAGTTCAAGGCTATAATCTAAAACTCGACCGTGAACCCACAGCCGAAGAAGTTTGGAACTCTATAGATGACTGCAAAAAATATGATGAAATAGTTTTTTGCGGATATGGAGAACCCACTTTAAGGCTAGACACCATCAAAAAAGTCTCCAAGAAAATCAAAGAAGCTGGAGGAAAAGTTCGCTTAAACACTAATGGACATGGGAATGTTATTAACAAGCGAAATATCCTTCCCGAACTTAAAGGATTAGTTGACTCAATATCAATCAGTCTTAACGCAGATACAGCAGAAGGATATGATAGAATCGTCCGGCCTTTGCCCGGTATACGCAATGGAATCTATGATAGAGTTAAGGAGTTTATCGAAGAATCAAAAAAATATATTCCAGAGACACAAGCGACTATAGTGACCCACCAAGAAGGAGTCGATGAAGACAAATGTGAAGAAATATCCAAAAATGAATTTGATATCAAATATAGGTCAAGAAGATATAATATCGTTGGATAGTTAGGCGCAAGCAAACAAAACTTAGAGAGCTAAACAACCAAAGGTGTCAATTTATAATTTCCCCATAAATATTTTTTCTTTAGAACTATGAATTGGATTTCAATAGGGGCAATATTCAGCGGTCTCAGTGTAACCCTCGGTGCAATGGGAGCGCACAGCTTAAAAAATATTCTTACTGAGAAAAACCTTAGCGCGTTTCAAACAGCTACCGAATATATGGGCTACCATGGCATAGCCTTGATTCTGGTGGGCATTGTCTCTTTGCAACTTAAAGATAATGGAAAAAAAGCGCTAAAGAAGGTTGGTGTTTTTTTTACCCTTGGGATATTAATGTTTTCAGGCAGTATTTATATCCTTATTTCTGATGGGCCACGTTTTTTTGGACCGGTAACCCCGTTAGGGGGACTTTGTTTTATGTTAGGCTGGTTTACATTCGCTGGCGTTATTATTAGACATTTTAAAAACAATCCTTTTTAAATATGCCCTCAAAAGTTCGCATAAAAATTTGTATGCATTAAGCTTTATGCTAGTAGTTACCCATCCAACGATTTATTTAATCTATTAAAAAAAAGCAGGGTTTTTAGTCTTAAAAAAAGAGCGCAGTAAAAGTAATGCTATAAAAATAACTACTGCACTCAACGCTGGGACAATAGCTGTTCGCTCCCAGATAGATCGAAAATCAATTTCACCGCTAATATCGCTTGTATAATGATTTAACATCTCCCCATATTCGACTAAAAGGTGCACAGGGTAGACAATATCAGGGCTTCCATTCTCACGCTTGACAGCTACCTTTATATTCTTTTCCTGCCCGCCTCGAATTGTGAGCCCCATCATTTGAGCTAATTCATCTGCAACAAGTCCTGGAGGCAACAAAAGCATCAATCTAATATTTTTAAATGAAGTTGAATTATTTTTCAGGAAAATATTTAGCAGTGATTCATCACCATTTAAGGTCATATTAATTTTACCAACTATGGCCGACTCGACCTGCTCTCTAAAATAAAATGAATCAGTATGAATACTTGTTAAACGTTTCATCTTAAAATTGTTTTTATATTGAGTCATAATAACAATAGGATAGCGACCACTCCTCAATACTGGAGGATGGTCATCATTTTGAAACATGATTTTTTGACCCGGTTTAAGTTCCGCTATCTTAGGCATCATTGCCATAGTGTGGTGAAAGTGAATCATTGGTTGAACATCATAAAGAATCCTCTTCCCATTATTTTTCAAAATTAAATGAATACGTACCTTGCCCTCTTTAGTAACCAATGTATCAGTGGTAATAACCAGCGGTTGATCACCAGCCAAAACTAAAGGAACAAAATTAAAAACAAATAAGATAAGAAAAAATATCTTTTTCAAAGTATCAAAACCAATCAAAATTAATATCGAAGTATTACTACCCTATTCTGTTTATTAAAAGAAAAAACTGTTAACATTATAATATGAAAATTTAATAGGAGGTGGCAAATGGACGCTACCATAGTCATTTTAATAATACTTGGTCTTCTTCTTTTTAGCGCGTTTAATATTCTTAGAGAATATGAACGTGGAGTTATTTTCATGCTTGGAAGATACTGGAAAGTAAAGGGCCCGGGGCTCATCATTGTCATCCCTGGCATTCAAAAAATGGTCAAAGTGAGTCTTCGGACCGTTGTTATGGACGTACCACCTCAAGATATCATTACTCGAGATAACGTAACCGTCAAGGTTAATGCAGTTATATATTTTCGCGTAATGGACTCAAAAAAGGCCATCATAGAAGTAGAAGACTATCTTTACGCTACATCCCAATTAGCACAAACAACTCTTCGAAGTGTTTTAGGTCAAAGTCAACTAGATGACCTTTTATCTAAACGAGAGGAAATCAACTCCCAGTTACAAAGAGTGATAGACGAGCAAACTGAACCCTGGGGAGTTAAGGTTGCTAATGTTGAAGTTAAAAATGTTGATTTACCTCAAGAAATGCAGAGAGCTATCGCTAAACAGGCAGAAGCAGAACGAGAACGGCGAGCCAAAGTAATTAACGCAAAGGGTGAATATGAAGCAGCTGAAAAACTGGGTCAAGCTGCAGACACAATAGGAAAGCACCCACCTGCGTTACAACTAAGGTTTCTTCAAACAATACTAGATATCTCGACCGACCGCAACACAACCACCTTCTTCCCACTTCCAATGGAGCTATTTGAAGGGTTCTACAACCAAAGAAAACCTAAGTCTAGTAATAATGGAGATTAAAGGAAATAAAGCTTTAACTTGCTAAAAATTTTTAAGACGAGAGTAAAATGCAAATGGAACATCAAACTGTTATCTCTAGTTTTTTAGATAAGATAAGACGTCTGCACTTTTACACCGAAATTCTCCGAGGAATCTACATACTCCTAACGTACATTGCTGGAAGCTACCTTTTGGCTTCTTTGATAGCGTTAGTTTATAAACCAATCGTTCAATGGACCATCCCAGTAACAGGAATTTTTTGCGTGGGGTTGGTCTATATAATATACAGCTATTTCATAAAAAAACTAACCACACCGTTTTCAAATGACGATGCCGCACTTCTTACAGAATCACGCTACCCAGAAATAAACAACTCTTTAATAAACTCGTATCAGTTAAGTCAACATCTCAATGATTCGCGTTTAAAAAATACTACTTCCCTAGACTTAATCAAAGAACTGAATAGGAGAACAAGTAAAGCAATAGATGACATTAATCCTTCAGCAATAATTAATCAGGATAGGACAACTCTCAGCCGGAACTGTTTTTTATTAACATTAGGATCCCTAATCTTAATAAATATTTTTATTCCCGAGACACTCACAAAAGGATATGAGCGTTGGACGAGTTCAAGCGTTTTAGCTCAAACATTTCAGGAGAAAACAACTGATCAAGAACAAACGAAATCTAACCCCACTAGTATAAACTATTCAATTGATTACCTCGATTTAATTTTAAATTTTCCGTCTTACACAGGAAAGAAACCAGAGATAATAAAACCTTCTAATGGTGAGATCAATGTTCTACCGGGCACAGAAGTAATTATAAACGCTAAAACCAACTCCGTGGTAAGGGGCGCTAACTTGATCTTTAAAGGACAAGATATCCTCACGATGAAAAAAGAAAATAATACCTCTTTAAATATAAGTCTTTTGGTAAAAGAAAAAGGGTTTTATCAGTTTAATGTGAAAGATCCGAAAGGAAAAGAATACCTGCTTGAAAAAAAATACCCGGTAATGCTTGCAAAAGACCAGTCGCCAAACATTATTTTATTTTTAGCCAATCCTAAACCAGTATATTTCAACACCGATAAAGTTCAGTTATTTTATGAAGGAAAAGATGATTTTGGTATCAGTGGCGTAGATTTGGTGGTCTCCATTAATGGAGAAACAGAGCGAATTTCAGTAAAAAAATACAAGAATCAAGAAAAGGAAGTAAAGGATAGCTACACTTGGTCTCTTGCCCAAATGACCATAAGCCCAGGTGACGATGTTAGTTACTATCTGGAAATAAATGATAATGACAACGTTTTTGGCCCTAATAAAGGTCAATCAGAGGCTTATAGATTCACAATATTTGACTCAAATAAGGAAATGGAAAATCTTGTCGAGATGCAAGAAGAACTTACTGAAAAAATGATCGCTCTGCTCGCCACAGGACTAGTAAAGGGAGCCTCCCTAAAAAACCAACCGAATAATCTCATAGCCTGGAAAAAGCTATTGACAATTAATATTGATGAACTAATAAAAATAGTAACCCTGACCCAAAAAATTTACGACCGTGGGAAAATAGTCGATCAGTTTCCTCAGCACTATCTAGATTTACTTAAAAATATAACGAGAGGATTATCACAAATTCGAAAAAATCAGATAAAAGCACTTAGCGATCTTCAAAATCAGATGCATCAGCCTAGCCAAGCAACCCTAAAGCTCACGTCACCGAATGCCATTGTTAACAACCAAATGACGGAACATCTCGAAAAAGACATTTTATTCCTGGTTAAAATGACCAACGAACAAAAACTAAACAGAACAAAGACTTTAGAGCAAGAGCTGAACGACCTTACCCAATCACTACGCGAAGATCTTGAAAGGTCTAATAATTCAAAATCTAATCAAACCACAAAAGAATTAAAAAACAAAATAAAAAAAATTAAAAAAATACTGCAAAAATTAATGGATCAATTGTCGAGACAGACAAAGTCAACACCAGATGAGTTTTTAAACCCAAATGCATTCAAGCGATTAAACATGGGAAAGCTTTCTGATGATCTAGAAAAAATGCAGACCATGATAAGTCAAGGAAAGGTTGAGGAAGCTTTAGAAGAATTAAAAAAAATGGAAGAAGACCTCAAGCTTCTTGCGAATAAGATAAACCGAGCTGACTCAGAAAAAGAAAGTTTTCTTGACCCTGAAACAATGAAAACAATCAACAATAGCATCGAAAAAATAGATCAATTAAAAAATAGACAGCAAAAACTCGCAGAAGCCGCCACACAGATGAATCAGAAACTCAAACAACAACAATTAAAGAAATTTGAAAATGAAATAGACAAACTATTTGAGGACCTTCGGGTTGATATAGGATCCATCCAAAAAATATTTAAAGACGACGAAAATTTTTTAGCAAACCACAATGCAATGCAAAAAATCCAAAGTTTTATTGACGAAGAAGCCAAACTCAATGAACAAATCAATCAATTAAGTCAAACAACTGTTGATTCTTCAGGGTCAGAAAAGATAGATCAAAACTTCACCAAGCTTAAACAGGCGCGTAGCAATCTATCTCAGTTAATCGAAAAAAAGAATTCACTTCACCTAAATGAGTCTCAAAATTTCAAAAAAGCTCTTCCCGAAATAAAAAAACAATATGATTCTCTAAATAGACTAGCAGAACTTCAGGATTTGAATGAATTTGCAGATACTTTCAAACAAACTTACCCAAATATCATGAGGTGGCAGTATAGGATACGTAGCGCACAAAACCTAAGAGATGATATTTCAAACAAATTGGAAAGAGATTTAACTCAAGCCTCGCAGATAAACAACTCAATATCCAAAAAGCTTGGATCGATGATACGTTCAATCAGGAAAAACTATAATTCATCGATAACGATGAATCAAAAAAAAGAACTAAAACAAATGGAACAAAAGGAAAGTCAATTGCGAAAAGAATCGCAAAAGCTATCTGAGCGTTTTAATGAATTGAGCAAAAAAAATCCAATGATACCCTCAGAGCTTTCTCAAGGAATGAAAAAAACTGAGCGTCATATGCGACAAGCTGAATCAAGCCTTAGAGAACAGGATATCAGTAAAAGCATTGAATCTGAAAATCAAGCTCTTAAAGGTCTAAGTGAAACTCGAGATTTATTGAATCAGATGAAAAACTCTAATGGAGAAACTAGGCAAGCAAAACGGCAAAGTTCGAGAAAGCTTGGAACAGGTAGCAGTCCAGATTCTCGACGTGGAGGTGCCTCAAAAATGCAAAAGGAACGAGTATTACTACCAGATGAAAATCAATACAAAGCCCCTAAAGAATTTCGTGAAGAAATATTAAACGCAATGAAAAAACAAGCACCAAAAGATTACCAGCGTATGATCATGGAGTATTACAAGGATTTAGTGCAGTGAAAAACATCTATTTGATCACAAATATCTACCTGGTTGGGTTGACCTTAGCTTTCTCGTCTATTACATCAGCGATTGAACTGCCTCAAGAAAAAGTCCATGAGGGTCACAAACTAATAGACGACTGGGATATTGAAGCAGCTGAAAACTTCACAAATAAATTAATTGAAAAATATCCTAAATCAGGGGATGCCTATTTTCTTAAAGCGCGTGTGGAGTTTTTAAAAGGAAACCATGAACTTGCTGCCAAAATCTTAAGACAAGTAACTGGCAGCCATAGTGAAGTACATGAACTCAAGAACCTCGTCTACAACACGCACGAAGAAACAAAGCTATTTATAACCAGCGAGTCAGAACATTTTATCTATCGCTATAAAAAAGGACCTGACGAAATATTGGTTCATTACGCAACTAAAGTTCTAGAAAAGTCTTATGAAACGCTAGGAAATATTTTTAATTACTACCCAAAAGAAAAAGTTCTGGTTGAGTTCTATCCTAACAAAGAATCCTTATCTAAAATTTCTCCATTAACTCTTAATGATATTGCCACCTCCGGCACCGTAGCTCTTTGCAAATATAACCGAATCATGATGATCTCACCAGGTTCCCTTGTGCGAGGCTATAACTGGATGGACACATTAAGTCACGAATACATCCACTACATACTCTCAAAAAAAAGCAAAAACAACTTACCTCTATGGATGCATGAGGGGATTGCAAAATATTTCGAAGCACGATGGCGAAACAATCACGAATATTTAACACCTGTCATGGAAACAATGCTGGCAGGGGGACTGAAAAAAAACTACTTAATATCGTTACAAGATATGATGCCTTCATTAGCAAAGCTAAAAACAGCTGAAGATGTGCAGCTTGCTTATGCTGAAGTATCTTCAATGATTGAATATATTACCCAAACTCATGGAGACAAAATAATCTCAACGCTTCTTGAACGACTGTCTGGTGAAGAGTCATTTGAATTTGTAATGTTCGACATCTTAGGAACAAATTTAGATATTTTTCAAAAAAAATGGAAACACTTTGTAAAACAAAAAAAACTCAAAAGTATCCCAGGGCTCAAGCCTCCGGGGATCCGCTTTAAAGCAAGCCGCTCATCTGACAAACCAATTAGAGAGTATCGTGAGATTGGCAATCGAAAAAGTAGAGACCTGACATTTTTAGGTGATGTTTTAAAATCAAGAAACTTCTATAAGGCAGCCCAGATCGAATATCAGCGTGCTATCGAACAATCAAAAGTATTTTCCCCCATACTCCATAACAAATTGGCCAAAGCTCATCTCATTACCAAAGAATATAATAAAGCTGAAACTATCCTGAATAGAAGCTTGTATCACTACCCAATGTTTCACTCTACCTTGGCAAGTTTAGGTGAACTATATTTTGACACAGGAGATATAAAAAGATCTCATGACTTCTATGAGCGAGCTGTTCATGTTAATCCATTCAATCCTTTTGTACACATGCGCTTGATGGCGATTTATCAAAAGCTCGGATGGGAAAAAGAACAAAAATTACAAACAAAGCTTTTCGGACACATAAATTATTAATTATCCCTTCTATTTAGAGATCAGAATGACTAAAAATTTAGAACTAGCAAAAGAATTAGTAGACTCAAAAAATCGAATAATAAACGAAATTCGTAAGGTGATCGTAGGGCAAGACGAAGTGCTAGAAGACCTACTAGTGGCACTTTTTTGTAAAGGGCATTGCCTTTTTGTTGGCGTCCCCGGCTTGGCAAAAACCTTACTTGTTAAAACTCTAGCGAGGGTACTCAACCTTAGTTTTAGCAGAATTCAATTTACTCCAGACCTGATGCCCTCAGACATTACTGGGACAGATATACTTTATGAAGACCAAAAAAATAATAAAAGAGATTTTCGCTTTATCAAAGGTCCGGTTTTTTCAAATATTGTTTTAGCCGATGAAATAAATCGCACTCCCCCTAAAACCCAGGCCGCACTACTCCAGGCAATGCAAGAACAACAAGTAACAGTAGGTGGGAAAACCTATGAGCTTGATCAACCTTTTCTGGTTTTTGCAACACAAAATCCAATTGAGCATGAAGGGACATATCCCTTGCCAGAAGCACAACTCGATCGTTTCATGTTTATTATAAATGTTGGCTACCCTACTATGAATCAGGAAGTAGAAATTGCGATGACGACTACGTCCGGAATACACCCGGATATGGATATTGTCTTAAATGCAGAAGAAGTCCAAAAATTCCAACAACTGGTACCTAGCGTTCCCGTTTCAGAACATGTCGCTGAATATGCGGTAAGGCTAGCACAAAGTTCACGCCCAAATAAAAATGGAACCACTCCAGATTTTATAAACGAGTGGGTTGACTGGGGAGCCGGGCCCCGTGCATCTCAATATCTTTTAATGGGAGCAAAAGCACGGGCTATAATGGAAAACCGAGTGGCTGCTACCGTCGAAGATGTTAAACGTGTAAGTCGTCAAGTACTGGAACATAGGATTATACTTAACTTCAAAGCCGAAGCAGAAAATATCACCACAAATGATATCATCGAAAAACTTTTAAATTATATAAAACCATGAATTAGGAAAAATTTAATAGGCTGGTTGGATTCCAGTCCACTTTCAAGTCTTTAGCTACCCCTGAGCGAGTAGAATATTTTACATAGCCCTTCGATTGACCATAAAGAAATAGATCACGAGTAATCTCTACATCTTGCTTGCAGTACTCAATAATCTTGTCGATTTTTCCTTCTTTATACCATTGTAAAGAAACTAAACCATCAGCACTTTTTTTTGCATTCAGTGTGTTTTCTGCCAGATGGTTAAGGCTAAGCCGGTGGTTAAGTTTTGCCTTAATATCATCCAACATGTCAAAAGTTGGTATTTCACTAAGATCAAAATTAGCGTATGGTTGCAGGACGGTATAGTCAAACTTTTTCACATTAAAACCGACGACTAAGTCAGCTGCACGAAGTTTTTCCACCAGTAGAGAAGCCTCATTTTCCAGAAAACTAAAATATTTTTGTTCAAAACTATCCCACACCACACCAACAGCAAGTCCCATAAGGTGAATATTTCCCCAGCCACCCACTTCGTCGGCGCTTTTTTGGGTTTCCAAATCAAAATAGAGCACACGGAGCTCATTTGACGATTTAGAGACAATTTCAGGCCCTATTTCTTCGTTTGTGAACTCCTCAAATAGACCCAGTTGCTCTGACATATCAATCTAACTCCGAATATTTCCTGCCGTTATGCACTAAATGAAAACAAAATTTTAAGTTGAATTGAGTAACTCTAGCACTCTGCAATATCAAATCAAGAAAAACAACTCAAAACCCAATAAAACATAGCCTTGGATCAAATTTCTCAGAATTATTTAAAACTATGCCCAAACAACTGCAAACAATGTCCTAAACCCTTTAAATACATTAAAGGTATGAATTTTATAAACCGATAAAATTATTGAGAGTTTTGGTGAAGCTATTCCTTCTTAAACAACTAACTATCCAATGGCGCAAAACGCAGTATTTGGCATTAATTCTAACCTAGATACTCAGGATATCATCAATAAGATGGTTTCACTGGAAGCCCGATCAATGGATCTGGTCGAAGCTAAAAAGCAAATTGAACAACAAAAGCTATCTAGCTTTCAAGAATTAAAAAACAAGCTACAAACATTCAAAAGTGTTGTAACAACATTAAATACAGAAAGTCGCTTTATAGTTAATAAAAGTAATTTCTCAAACCACAGTTCCTCAGATAGCAATAAAGTTGTTGATATCACCACTACCAGTTCAGCAACTTCTGGTACATATTCCCTAGTGGTAAATAACTTGGCAACAGAAACAAAACTTATTTCTTCTGGGTTTGCTAGTACAACTTCAGCATTACAACATGGGAAAGTGAAAGTTACTTCGGGTACAGCTTCAGCCACAATTACTATTGATAGCACAAATCATTCACTAGACGGGTTAAGATTAGCTATTAACAATTTAGGATTAGACGTTAAGGCTGCATTTTTGAATGATGGAAGCGCGACCAACCCTGTTCGGCTTCTTGTTTCAGGCAATAAGACAGGAACAAGTGGCGCAGTAACTATAAGCCAACAGTATCATTGGGGTTTTACTGGCGAAGAACAAATTTCATTCGCAACAACTCAAACAGCTAAAAATGCAAGCTTTACCGTAGATGGCGTTTCCATAATAAAGTCAACTAATACCATAACGGATGTCCTTAATGGAGCTGCTCTACAGTTACAATCGGCCGGTTCTGGAACTATTTCTTTATCCACAGATACAAATGCTATAACAACCAAAGTCTCCGATTTTGTAGATGAATACAATGAGCTTTCTTTATTCATACGTGAGCAATTAGCATTAGACTCAGAATCAGAAGAGACTGGTGTGTTATTTGGTAATTTTGCAGTACAAAACCTGCAACAAATTCTTCGAAGTTCAATAAGTAGCAAGGTGACAGGTGTCAGCGGGAACTACTCATACCTATCGCAAATCGGCATAACTACTCAGTCAGATGGCACGCTAGTTTTAGATACCGATGATCTTTCTGATGCCTTGGTAGATGACATACAAAATGTTAGTCAGCTTTTCTCAAGTAAGGGAAGTACAACTAACTCATCTGTAGCCTTTGTAGGATTTACTCGAGATACCCAACCAGGATCCTACGATGTAAAACGACTAGATGGAAACACTCAACTTAGCAACTCGGGGGCAAGTACTTTTGTAAATGCTTCAGGCTCTGGAAATTTTTGGGCAGGTTCTTCAGGAGAGTCAACCGGCCTCAATTTTCGTCTTAGCAATTTAAATAATGGAGATTATGGGAAAATAACCCTTTCGATTGGAGTAGCCGAAATCCTTAACCGCCAATTAGAAAATATGGTTGATTCTTCTTTAAAAGGTCCACTAGTCACAGAATTGGACACTATCAAAGAGACAGTAGACGACTATAATATAACACTTTTGTCGCAGGCTGAACGCCTACTTGAATTCGAAGAAAGCCTTAAAGCAAGATTTTCAAACTTGGAAATTGTACTAGGAAGACTTAACGCCCAAAAAGATACTTTTAATAGTTCTTTGCAAGGGATTCAAAATATTTTCTCTGCAAAGAAATAATTATTATTTTTTTCGTAATATAAAAACATAAAAAAATGGTTCCAAAAAGGTTTCACAATGAATACCGTCAAAACGAAATAGCGACTTCCAGTCAGGGGAAACTAATCGTTATGATGTATGAAGGTGCGCTAAAGTTTGTCAATTTAGCTATCGAAGGAATTGACAATCAAGACCTATCGAAAAAAGGGAAATATATTAATAAAGCTCACGATATTATAAATGAGTTGTCATGTGCTCTAGATATGAAAAAAGGTGGCGATGTCGCTCAAAAGCTAGAATCGCTTTATCAGTTCATTCTTCATCAATTAACACTAGCCAATATTAAATCGGACCGAAAAACTCTTGAGTCAATTATAAATGTAATAACTCCCTTAATGGAAGCCTGGAAAGAATTATTAGCCCAAAGCCGTAACGATGGGAAAAGTCATGGCCGCCAAAACCTACCTACCCAACCACATAAAAAAATCACCTCAAAATGTTGATCAAACCTAACTGCTCCTAGGTTATAAAAACTCCTCTCAACTTTTACCAAACCTAAATTCAAATCCCAAGTAAGCACAATTATTCGTCACCCATTGGTGAAAATCACGATAGATTATTTTTGACAAGCCATACGAGCTATGGTAGAAATTTCATCTCTCGTGAAAGTTTTTTCGATAACCGTCCTTAAATTATTCTAAATTTAAACCATGAATATACACGAGTACCAAGCAAAGGAAATTCTTTCAAGACACGGAGTCGCCGTCCCAAGGGGCATAGTAATCGACAACCCAGAAAATGCAGAAGCTGCTGCTCGTGAACTTGGAACAGATATTGTCGTAGTTAAGGCGCAAATTCATGCTGGCGGACGCGGTAAAGGTGGCGGTGTAAAACTCGCCAAAAGTCCTAAAGGAGCCAAGGAATACGCAGCTAAGATTATCGGAATGACATTGGTAACACCACAAACCGGATCGGAAGGGCGAAAAGTCAAAAAGGTTCTTGTAGAAGAAGGGATGCCTATTGATAAAGAACTTTACCTAGGCATACTTTTAGACCGACAAAGCAGCCGCGTAATGATCATGGCTAGCGAGGCCGGGGGCATGGCCATCGAAGAAGTAGCCGAAGAAACCCCTGAAAAAATCATAAAAGAAATAGTTGACCCAATCATTGGCGTTAAACCCTATCTAGCCAGGAAAATAGCATTTGCTCTCAATGTCAAGGGAAACGCCCTTAAGCAAATGATTCCCTTAATAATAAATCTTTACCAAGCTTTTATTAAAGAAGATTTCGATATGCTAGAAATCAATCCTCTTGTCATTACCAAAGATGACCGAGTCCTTGTCCTTGACGCAAAAGTCAACATTGATAGCAATGCCCTCTATCGCCAAAAAGAAACTCTAGCTTACCGAGATCTAGATGAAGAGGATCCGAAGGAAGTGGAGGCCAGTAAGTTTGACTTAAACTATATCAAACTAGATGGGAATATTGGTTGTATGGTTAACGGAGCTGGACTCGCCATGGCAACAATGGATATCATCAAGCATTCAGGTGGTGAACCAGCAAACTTCCTAGATGTTGGCGGCGGAGCTGATGAAGAAAAGATTGAAAATGGATTCCGCATTCTACTGTCTGACCCAAATGTAAAAGGTATTTTTATTAATATATTTGGCGGCATCTTACGCTGCGACATCCTAGCTCGAGGTGTTGAGATCGCGGCCAAAAAATTAAAAGTAAAAATACCCATTGTTGTAAGGATGGAAGGCACAAACATGGAAGAAGGTCACCAAATTCTTAGCGATTCTGGAATAGACGTTATCGTATCAGAGGGTATGAAAGATGGCGCACAAAAAATTGTAAAGGCAATACGATGAGTATTTTGGTTGACGAAAAAACGAAGTTAATCGTGCAAGGAATTACCGGGCGCGAAGGACAGTTTCACGCCGAACAATGCATGAAGTATGGGACAAAACTGGTCGGTGGCGTTACTCCTGCCAAAGGTGGGCAAACCGTCCTAGGGAAAGTTCCCGTGTTTAATACCGTCCGCGACGCTGTAAAAAAAACAAAAGCTAACGCTACGATGATTTTTGTACCCCCTGCTTTTGCCTCTGATGCCATCCTTGAAGCCTCCGATGCAGGAATCGGACTAATTATTTGTGTCACAGAAGGTATCCCAGTTTCAGACATGGTAGAGGTTTATCGCTACATCAAAGCGAGTGACTCTCGATTGATCGGCCCCAATTGCCCAGGTGTAATCTCACCTGGAAAGTGTAAGATTGGCATCATGCCGGCGCATATTCATAAAAAAGGAAATGTCGGTATTATCTCCAGAAGCGGAACCCTAACGTACGAAGCCGTTGGTCAGCTAACCGCCTTAGGCTATGGCCAGTCAACATGTGTTGGCATTGGTGGTGATCCAATAATCGGCACAAAATACATTGACACACTTGAGCTTTTCCAAAAAGACCGAGGCACAAAAGCTATTTGCATGATTGGCGAAATCGGCGGATCAGCAGAAGATGAAGCTGCCTACTACATAAAAAAGCACGTCACTAAACCCGTGATTGGGTTTATTGCCGGACAAACTGCCCCTCCAGGACGCAGAATGGGTCATGCTGGTGCAATCATCTCCGGTGGAAAGGGAACGGCTGAAGAGAAAATGAAAGTCATGCGCCGTTGTGGCATCAAAGTCGTAAAAAGTCCCGCCGATCTTGGGAAAACCGTGGCAAAAGTCCTATAACTTCCTTCTATTATTCCGCATTATAATCCAATCCATTGATCTGAGTTTCATAAGCAAGAGCGTCAAACTGCATATCTCTGCGTGTGCTAGCAAAATGCAGGTTAGCGTATATCGCTATGATCGCATGTAATGCTTCATGCAAGTCCATCCCCTTACTAGTTAAACGTTGATAGGCAGGAGCAACAAACTCAGGGGCTTCCAACTGCAGTTGTCGATCAATGGTCACATGTAAAACGGTATGCACAAAAGGGTTCACAATCATACCGTTTACCTCTCTTGGAATTGACGCCAACTCACCCTCTTCCCAGATAGGATCGAACTCAGGATGTAAATCAAGAACTCTAGCTATTTGTCCGTCTATTTCTTCAATGGGTCGCCCTTCATTTTTATCAGCAGCAACTCGAAGGATGCGTTGTTGAGACTCCTTATCAAAATCCATTATATAAACAGTTCTCCTTAAAGTACGTAGGGGGTCCAAATATAATGCTAAAAAAAAAGAAACCTTCAGAAAACAAATTCTATCAAGGAGTTTCAGAAAAATGGGATCGCCTTTTACCTCCAGAGCCCCCATAGATCATAAATACACGCTTTCCTTGACGAACATGGTACTTAGCCCATGCTGGTGAAGTTCCATCGTAGGACGCAGCAGAGTCACTACCTTCCGCTTTTAGAAAATCTGGATAATCCAGACCCGCATCGTAAACATCCATTAAAAGGCAATCTGAATTAAAACCAGGACCTGATAAACTGATTTTACTCAGGAATGCCTCAATCTCGGCTGGATCATTCAATTCTAAATTATTCATAACTTTATTGGAATAACTCCTTGAGGATTACCTCAATGAAAAAATAGTTACTTTGAGTTTTTCTTACAATTCATGTTTGCCTAAGTTACTTGATTTGATAGTATAAAAAAAGATATTTTTAAATGAACACCTTTAAATCAGGCTCTATAAATGCTAGTTCAGGAAAATCTTCACCTATCTCGAAGCGCTTCAGATGGAAAGGGAGGCCAAGAACTTTTGTATAAAGTAAATCAATATGGAATATGTGCAATTAGTCGACCTCAAGAGGAGCTGTCGCAAATTCATTGGGATGTAGAAGTTATAAAATACCAAGAAACAGAAGCGGTTAAATTTGAAATATGCCACGAAACAGAATTAGCAAAAAAGACCCTTATTTTTCATAATGATTCGTCTCTCAATGAATTTCTTAAAAAAGCTTTTAATTATTTCAAAGAACTGAGCATGTTAGAAGGTATGGCTGAAAAAGAGTCCTAATTAAAGAAATTTGATGGCCGTTAACCCTTGACAAATTGAGGCTTTATTTCTACTATGGCTCTCTTCAGTAAGTTCCTGAATAGCGTCCCCCTAGATTGTGATTTTGTCAGGAGAATTAGCTGAAATCGTTGTTTTTGAAAACAAATATAATTAAGACTACAGGGTTAGTTGTTCCTGATTAAAATTAATTTTTATAAACGGAGAGAGTGAAGGATGTCAACCCAAACTGCTGAAGCAGAAAAAAAGAACACAGGAAAGCATGCAAATGTTCCAGGTAAACCTGAAGGTTGGGTTCCTGCAGGGGATCTCCAAGAAGTAGTTACACTTGAAGAAATGCAGAAACTTCCAAAGGAAACTATATTCATGACAGGGAGTGAAGCCGCGCGCGAATCAATTCGTAGGGCCAATGTTGACATGGCAATTGCTTATCCTATAACCCCCCAGTCAGAAACAATGCAGCAAGCAGGTTACTTATACGACGAAGGTTACATCAAGGATTACTATCGTGCAGAAGAAGAGATTGGCACAATGTCTGCGATCAGTGGAGCATCTCGTTCAGGTGTAAGAAGCCTCACAGCAACATCAGGGCCCGGATTAATGAGAGGTATGGAAGCTATTTCTTCTTGGCCAGGAGCACGAGTTCCTATCGTAATGCTTGATATGTGCCGAGTTATCAACACGCCTCTGGCAATTCAACCCGATAATATAGAAATTTCTTTCTTACTAAACACCGGAATGCTAGTAATGCATGCCGAAAACCAGCAGGATTTTTACGATTGGCCATTGATAGCTTTTGAAGTCAGCGAACAAGTTGATGTAACACTACCCTGTACAGTTTCAGTAGACGGCTTCTTTGTAACCCACGCTCGCGGCAACGTTGCTATGTGCGACAAAAAATACAAAATACCTCCTCGAGATGGCTGGAGAAATGCTGTTCCTTCAATGGACAATGAAAATCCACCAGCGCGAATATCACGTGACGCTCCAATCCAGAAAAGTAATTTTATTAGCTACCACATGCATGCAAGTTGGCAACAGGAGGTTTTCGCCGCAGTAAATCGTTCGGCAAAATACTTTGATAAGTACCTTGGTGGGCTGATCGAAGTCGTGAATCCTGGTGCCGATGAAATGATCATCGCTTCAGGTGCAGCTGTTTCTCAGGCTCGAGAAGCTGTTCGACAAGAAGGAGAAAAAGGTAATAAAGTCGGCCTCATTAAGGTTAAGACCATTCGTCCTTGGCCAGGGCAGCAGATCATTGAGGCCGCCAAACACGCAAAAACTATCCTAGTCCCTGAATTTAATCAAGCAGGTTGGCTGCATAAAGAAGTTTGTACTACTTTATACGGAAACTGTGAAGCAACCATTTATAATGGGCCTAGAGTTTTTGGTGGAATGACGATGCCTACTGAACTGATCCTTGATTGGCTTAAGGATATAAGGGAAAAAGACACCGCAAGAAAACATTTTTAGTTTTATAATGAAAGAAGTTTTTGAGAAGTTGAATAAAGGTAGCCAGGCATTTTATGCCTTGGCTAATAATTTGTAATCACGGGTTCATTAAATGAACCCGAAAAATATATAGAATATTTAATAAATAACAAAATGGAGGGGGAATCATGTCCCTAGATACAGTAAAACCATCACCTGGGTACTTAGAGCACTTACCAGTTGAATACCAAGACCTAGTCAAGCATGGTCAGTACGGTAAGAAGAAAAAAGTTAGCGATATGGGAAAATTCAAAGAATTAGTTGAAGAGCATCCCATGTGCGCGGGATGTGCGATGACTCTATTTATCAGGCTTGTATTCCTTGCGTTACCAAGACCTGAACACACAATATTTGTTGGGACCGCAGGCTGTGGCCGGTTGGCTATATCTCAGGGTAATATACCTTTTATCTATGGGAACTATGGAGATACCAACGCGGTGGCTTCGGGGTTGAAACGTGGCCTTGAACTTAGGTTCCCGAATCAAGAAAAAGATGTAATTGTCATGTGTGGCGATGGCGGCCTGGTAGATATTGGATTTCAGGGCCTCATGCACAGTTGGTTTCGCCATGAAAAATTCTCCACCTTCATGCTTGATAATGAAATTTACGGAAATACTGGTGGACAGGAAAGTGGCATGACCGCAAAGGGATTAGTTGCAAAGATGTCCCCCCGCGGGAAAGTAGATGACAAAATGGATATGTTAGGTTTAGCAAAGGTAGCCAAGCTAGACTACGTTGCTAGGATTGTTCCTACTAACCCGGCTCGAGTAGTTCGAACTGTACGACGTGCAATTTTAGTTGCCCGCGAATTTGGTTCAACTTATGTTCAGGCTTATACGTCCTGCAATATTGAGTATTCGATTCCAACTCCGGATGTTATGCAAGACGCGTTTGATAAGGAAAAAAAGGAGTACGGTTTCGAAGAACATATTTCTGATCGTGCTAAAGCATATCTGGATGACATTGAGAAGAAAGAAAAAGCGGCTGCTAAAGCTGCTAAAGCTGCAAAGAAATAATAAGGAGAAACAATCATGGCAGTTAAACGTTACAATGTTCGCATGGCGGGACTCGGGGGTCAGGGTGTCGTTACCGCCTCACATATATTGAGTAATGGAGTTGTTATCTCAGGCGGTCATAGTTCTCTCGTTCCGTTTTTTGGATCAGAGAAACGTAATGCACCAGTGGAAAGTTATGTTAGGATTTCGGCCGAAGTAATTTATGAAATTGGTGAGATCATCTACCCTAACATCATCATGATTTTTCATCCGTCTGTTATCACCTTAGGGAAGTCCTATACCATGCCTTTCTACACAGGATTGAAAGAAGGGGGCGTTTGCGTTATCAATACTGGTAGCCCAATTCCTTTCACTGCTGATGAGCAAAAGGGGTTGGAAGTTAATAACACCAAGGTTTACAATGTACCATGTACAGAAATAGCAAATGAGGTTGCAAAAACTGATCTCGCTACGAATATGGGTATGTGTGGGGCTATTGCAGCAGTACTGGGAATGCCAGATCTGGTTTCTCTCGGACTCTCTGTTAAAGACCGCTTTATCGGTAAAGGAATCGTAGTTTCTGGTGGAACGGCTGCGTTAGACAGTGCCATTGAGAAAAAATTTGCCAAGAAAGCCAAACTTCTAGAAGCAAATATGAGGACCTTGTATGCAACCTACAAGTTCGTGATGGATCAAGGTTGGGCTCATTCAGATGCAGTACTTGTTGATGAAGAAGAGCTTGTTGCTAGTGCCTGTGGAACACTCAACGTTTAATATTTTTTACCGGAGACCCTATGTATTACGTAGCAGATGTAAATAAAGATATATGTTCAGAGAAAGCCTGCTCACTCTGTACCACCTATTGTCCAGAATCGAACTGTATTAATTATAGCGAGTTAGATAAGTCTGCCTATGTGTCTGTTGATCGGTGCAAGGCATGTGAAATTTGTGTTTATATATGTGACGATATAGCAAAAAACAGTGCCATCAAGATGAAGTGGGTTGAGAATCTTGAAGAAAAGTTCGTGATAAAAAGAACAGGTATCGTTTTACGTTAATCTCGTTTATTTGTTATTAAAATAGGTATTTGGGCGGCATCCAGCTCAAATACCTTTTTTATTTTATTTAATCTTTTTTAAAAAATAAAAAAACCATTATGGAACAAACTTTTGCCATCATTAAACCAGATGCAGTTGAGCGTAATCTGATCGGAAAAATTTTAGAAAGAATCGAGACTAAGGGGTTTAGAATTGCCTCTATGAAACGAGTTCTACTGACCATACCGATTGCTGAAGGGTTTTATCATGTTCATAAAGAAAGACCTTTCTTCAAAGACCTAACCAAGTCAATGTGTGGAGGTCCTGTGGTATTATTAGTACTTGAGAAAGAAGGTGCAATTAAAGCATGGCGTAAACTGATGGGAGCCACAAACCCGGCAGATGCCGACGAAGGAACTATCAGAAAAGAATTTGCTGTTAATTTAGAAAGGAACTCGGTTCACGGATCAGATGCACCAGAAACTGCAGCTTTTGAAATTTCCTATTTTTTTAGTCAAACAGAAATCATATCTTGATTATTTAAATTCTTAGCGAAAAACGACCAATGCGAATTTTAAAAATACTTACCCTTTTTTTCTTCGTAGTAGCTTTTTCCCCTACAGGTTTGGCAAATGCAGTACCCACCAACTCCGGGTATGATTATCAGCTATACAAAAACTTTGAAAATTTTGGTATTCTAATCTTTCCTAAAGATCGAATATTTAAGGAACTAGATGACTATATTCAAGAAATAGGATTCAATCCAATAGAATCAGGACAGGCAGTAATGAGGTTTGGGCTCAAAAATGAAAACCAAACCTTGATGATGCCCGAATCGGTTCAAAAAAAACATTCGATGGATCGGTTTATCATTCTTCAAGTGATTGCAAATGATAATATGGTGGTTGGCATATTTGATCCAGAATGGGGACTCACCCTTCCCGGCCCAGTACATCAACTAGATTCAGTTAAAGTTAATATCTCAAAAACATTGGATCTCTTTCGCAAACATCTCAAGAAAAGAGAAGCCAGAAGATACCAGGAAAGCAACCCTGAAAGAACAAGACTTTTGACAAAAAATGCTGTTACTATAGTTAAGGATGTATCACACTTTATGAGTAAACTGCATTAGGAGAAATTTATATGCCATTTTACGACTACCAGTGCGACAAGTGTAAGGAGACATTTGAGGTTTTACAAAAAGTGTCGGATGATCCTCTAACCGAATGTGAGAAATGTAAAGGCCCTCTACAAAAAATTATGAATAGCATGACATTTCATTTATATGGACCTGGATTTTACTCAACCGACAACAAAAGAAAGTACTTAAAGTAAAACTATTCTTTTAGATAAAATTCCCAGCACTATGATATTTATTACACGAAAACATCATTTTTGCGCAAGTCATCGACTATATAATCCAGACTTTTCTGATGAAAAAAATGAGGCCACTTTCGGCCCATGCAATAACCCTAATGGGCACGGACATAATTATGGCCTTGAAGTTACGCTATCTGGCGAAGTTTGTGAAGAGACAGGAATGGTCTTTGACCTAAAAGAGTTAAAAAAGCTAACAACACAGGAAATTCTCAATAAGGTAGACCATAAAAATCTTAATATAGATGTCGATTTTTTAAAAGATATTATCCCAACAGCTGAAAACTTGGCGATTAAGTTTTGGGAAGTCCTAGAACCCAAAATTAGCAAGGGCCGTCTATACGAAATTAAGCTTTACGAGTCTGAACGTAATTATGTTGTTTACAGAGGGGGCGTCTTTGAACCTACCACCTAAAGATACTGGGCTACAGTCATTAATTGAACGTCTTTTACATGCTGTTGGGGAAGATCCCACACGGGAGGGGCTGCTGAAAACCCCCGAAAGAGTAGAAAAATCTTTAAAATTCTTAACAAGTGGTTACGATACAGACATAGATAAACTAGTAAACGACGCTCTTTACAGCGAGAATTACAATGAGATGGTAATCGTTAAGGATATTGACCTCTATAGTCTGTGCGAGCATCATATGCTTCCTTTTTTTGGCAAATGTCATGTAGCCTACCTTCCAAAAGGTAAAATCATTGGGTTAAGCAAGGTACCTAGACTAATAGATGCATACAGTAGACGTTTACAAGTTCAGGAGCGTTTGACCACTGATATAGCTCAATGCATAAATAATATTGTAAAACCAGCCGGGGTCGCGGTTGTTATTGACGCCGTACACCTTTGCATGGCCATGCGCGGAGTAGAAAAGCAAAACTCCTACACTACTACCAGCTCCATGCTTGGATGCTTTAAAGATGACGCACGTACTCGCAGTGAATTTCTCAGTCTTTTAGCCCCATCTCGAACCTCCAGTTAAAACCAGCCTAAGTATATATATTTTAATTATTTAGACAAGGTCTTCCTGAGTTTGACAAGTCAAAACGAGCAGGGATATAATGGCAAGACTAAACCCTGACAAGGATCTCAATCCCTCTTGAATCAAACTATTGACAAAGAACTGCTTCTCGAAAACCTTAGCCACATACCGGAAATTTTTGGTGCTCAAGACATTAACCTAAAGCAAATTGAAAAAAAGTTTAGTGTCCGTATTACAACTCGAGAAAATCAAATTAAAATAAAAGGTAACTTCAACTCAATTAATTCAGTTGATACCCTCTTAACTCAGCTAGAAGACCTTTTAGTTTCAGGCTATAGATTAAAAGAAGACGACATAAAGTTTGCAGCCCGCTTAGTAGCGGAAGACAGTAAGGTAAGGTTAAAAAATATTTTTTTAGAGAGAATAGCCGTCTCTCCTAAAAAGGGATTTATTACTCCGAAAAGTCAAACACAAAGAGAACTAGTCCAATCAGTCAAGCAATCAGATATTATTTTGGCTATTGGGCCAGCGGGGACAGGAAAAACATACTTAGCCGTGGCTTTGGCAGTAGAAGGCCTACTCAAACGTCAATTTAAAAAAATTATTTTGGCCCGCCCCGCAGTTGAAGCTGGAGAAAAGCTTGGTTTTTTGCCAGGGGATATTGCAGAAAAAATCAACCCATACTTTATGCCACTTTACGATGCTCTTGATGATGCATTAGAGTCTACTAGAGTTAGAGAACTCATGGAAGATGGAATCATCGAAATCGCCCCTCTAGCTTATATGCGTGGACGAACGTTAAATGACTCTTTTGTAATTCTTGATGAGGCCCAAAACTCTACCAAAGAACAAATGAAAATGTTCCTCACTAGACTTGGATTCAACTCTAAAATGGTAATAACAGGTGATATCACGCAAATTGATTTAGAAAATACAAAAAATTCAGGGTTAATTCAAGCTCAAACTCTTCTAAAGAATATTGACGGTATCAGCTTTGTCAACTTTAGCGAAAAAGATGTTGTAAGGCACGACTTAGTAAAAGATATAATTAGAGCCTACGATCAAAATGGATTTAAAACCGATTAGATAAAAGAATAACAATTTAATGCAAGTTCTTATAAGTAATGACCAAAGAGAATTTTTTGTCGATTGCCAATTACTCGAAACCCAATGTAGAAATATTTTATTTTTTTTAGAGTGCGAAAATAAAGAACTAAGCGTACTTCTAACTAATGATGAAAAAATACAGAAACTAAATAAGAAGTATAGAGGGCAAAATCAAGCCACCGATGTCCTTTCTTTTCCTCAAAATGAAGGTGAAGAAAATGAGCCTAATGCTCACCTAATGGGGGACGTAGTTATATCCATGATGACGGCTAAAAGACAGTCCGTTGAGCATGGATTATCTTTTGATGAAGAAATTATTCTTTTGCTTATCCACGGTATTCTACATCTTCTCGGATTCGGGCATGAACATTCTGAAGAAGCTAACCGTATGAAAATAAAAACTCGAGAATTGTTTAACCAGATATTTCCTGACAAAAAACCAAAAGAACCTTGTAGCTTGTATTCTGACTAAAAGTGAGTATTTTCATATGAAGAAACTTTGGGCACCCTGGCGTATTGAATATATTACTAAAAACAAATCAAAGGAATGTATTTTCTGTTCACTTCCAAAACTTGATGATGATAAAAAAAATTTTATTCTATTCCGAGGAAAACACTGTTTTGTCATAATGAATATTTATCCATACAATAGCGGCCACCTCATGGTATCTCCATATCGGCATTTGGCGTGCATCACAAAACTTGATACCGAAGAGTCTTTGGAAATGACTGAAGTCACGAAAAACTCTATTCAAATTCTACGTGAAGTAAACGCTCCTGAAGGTTTTAATGTCGGATTTAATTTGGGTAAAAGCGGTGGAGCTGGATACGATGAACATATTCACAACCATATTGTTCCAAGGTGGACAGGAGACAATAACTTTATGCCAGCGCTCGCTGAAACCAGAGTTATTCCGGAACATTTGGAAAAAACATACGATAAGTTAGCCCCAAATTTCAAAAAGCTACTTCCGTAACTCAGATCCTATGAACCACAAGCCTCAAAATATCATAAAACTGGAAGAAGAAACTCCAATGATGCAGCAGTATATAAGCATCAAAAAGGAACACCCCGATTCCATTCTTTTTTTTCGAATGGGCGATTTTTATGAAATGTTTAACGAAGATGCCGAAGTTGCTTCACAAGTTTTAGAAATTGCTCTCACCTCTAGAAATAAAAATAAAACCAATCCAACTCCCATGTGTGGTATTCCACATCATTCTTCTAAGTCTTATATAGCTAAACTCATCAAGTCAGGAAAAAAAGTAGCTATTTGCGAACAAACTGAAGACCCAAAACTCACAAAAGGTTTGGTAAAGCGTGAAGTGGTGAGGATAGTAACACCTGGAACTATCTTAGATGAGAACCTACTCGATCCCAAACAAAATCATTTTCTCGTTTCCATCTGTTCAAACTCTAAAGGGTGGGGCTTTGCCGCCCTAGATATTACAACTGGCCTTTTTAAAGTAGCAGAGGTTAATGACGAAAATAGAGAGTCATTATTGCAAGATGAAATTGAAAAGTTTGATCCTAAGGAAATTATACTATCCCACAACTTTGTGGATCAAAGTAATAATGCAAGATGGCTCGAAGAACGTTCCGATAAAATACAATTCTGTGAAGACTGGACTTTTTCATACAAAGAATCATACAAGCTGTTAATCGATCATTTTAAAACAGGTTCTCTTGAAGGGTTTGGTTGTGAAAATATGAAGCTTGCTATTTCTTCTGCAGGAGCTCTTATTAGATATTTACATAAAACGCAAAAATCTGCTCTAGAACACATAGGTACGATCAATGTATTCAATATTCATAGCTATATGCTGATGGACCAAGCAACCATACGTAGTTTAGAGCTTGTAAAGTCAAGTGAAGGAGAACGTAAAAATTCTTTACTAGACATTCTTGATCTTTCTCAAACAGCTATGGGGGCTAGGCATATTAGAGAGTGGATTCTTAAACCCAATATTGATATCGATCTAATAAGAGAACGACTTGAACAAGTCGACTTTTTTAAAAATGATCTGATGTTGAGGCAAGCTATTCGTGATCAACTCAAGTCAATGCATGATTTAGAAAGACTGCTTGGGCGTATTTCTCTTTCTGTTTGTAATCCACGCGATATTATCTCTCTAAAAAATTCACTTTCAGCATTGCCTAACCTATTAAAACTTTTAAACCAAAGCAAAAGCAACGTTTTAAAACCATTCACATCTAAGTGGGATAATCTTGAAAAAATACATGAACTTATAGAAAGAAAAATCATCGACAACCCACCCCTTACTCTTAAAGAAGGAAGTTTTATTAAAAGAGGCTGCGACTCTGAGCTGGATCGACTTAAAACAATCACGCTCGATGGGAAAAATTGGATTACACAATTAGAGGTAAAAGAAAAAAAACGAACTGGTATTTCTGTTTTAAAAGTTGGGTTCAATAAAATCTATGGGTACTACATTGAAATAACCAAAAAAAATCTTGATCGTGTCCCTGTGGAATACATCAGAAAGCAGTCACTTGTTAATGCAGAGCGTTTTATTTCTCCAGAACTAAAAAAATATGAGGAGGAAATCACTGGAGCCCAAGAAAAAGCAACTAATCTGGAACAAATAATCTTTCAACAGACTCGTGAGGAAGTTGCAGCTCAAGGATTGAAAATTCAAAAGATGGCGCTAGTAATCGCCAATCTAGATACGATAACGTCACTTGCTGAAGTTGCCCATTGTTATAACTATTCAAAACCAATCGTCTCAGAAGGAACTGAGCTCACAATCAATAATGGTAGGCACCCTCTTATAGAACGTATTATTCCAGAAAACCAGTTTATTTCTAATGACACCCAACTTGATAGCACAGATGACCAGATAATGATTATCACTGGCCCCAACATGGCTGGTAAATCTACATATCTGCGACAGGTATCATTAATCACTCTGATGGCACAAATCGGAAGTTTTGTACCTGCTGATTCCGCAAACATAAGTATTGTTGATAGAATTTTTTCACGTGTCGGTGCACAAGACCACCTTCAAAAAGGTATGTCTACTTTCATGGTAGAAATGAACGAAACAGCTAATATTTTAAATAATGCTACTGAGAGAAGCCTTATAATTCTTGATGAAATTGGAAGAGGAACTAGCACTTTTGATGGGATCAGTATCGCCTGGTCCATCGTAGAATATCTTCATGCTGATAGCAACAAAGGAGGGCCTAAAACTTTGTTCGCTACTCACTACCACGAGCTCACGGATTTAGCCTTGGTATTAAAAAGAGTGAAAAACTTTAACGTTCAAGTTAAAGAATGGAATGACGAAATAATATTTCTTAGAAAAATTACCCCAGGAGGAGCTGATAAAAGCTATGGAATTCAAGTTGCAAGATTAGCCGGACTCCCTGAAAAAGTACTACACCGTGCGCATGAGGTTTTATTCAACCTAGAAAAAAGCGAGTTTGACGACGTGGGGGCTCCAAAAATAGCGCGTTCTGAAGAAAAAAAAGCCCCTCAAGCAGAACAAATCGGTCTATTTTTAGAAACAGCTCATCCCGCAATCAAACAACTAGAAATAATTGAACCTGATAACCTATCTCCCAAACAAGCTCTGGAAAAATTATATCTCCTTAAAAATCTAATTAAAAGGCCTTAGTAATGAACATACTTGTAACTGGAGGAGCAGGCTTTATTGGGTCGCATATTGTCGATGCATATATTGATAGCAATCATCATGTTGTCGTTGTTGACAATATGTCAAGAGGACGAAAAGAATTTATAAACCCAAAGGCTACTTTTTATTCAATCTCAATTTCAGATCCACAATTAGCTAGCATAATCCAGGATGAAAACATTGAAATAATCAACCACCATGCAGCCCAGATTTCTGTAAGTGATTCGGTTAAAAACCCAGTAAAAGATGCAGAATCAAATATTATTGGCACTTTACAGTTACTACAAAACGCCGTAAAATGTAAGGTTGGTAGGTTTATATTTGCGTCAACCGGTGGGGCCATTTATGGGGAACAAAATTATTTCCCAGCTAAAGAAAATCATCCCCAAAAACCGACTAGCCCATATGGACTTTCAAAATTAAGTGTTGAAGGCTACCTAAGATTCTATGAGGAGGAATACGGACTTAAGTCAACTATTTTTCGTTACGGTAATGTTTTTGGTCCTCGCCAAAACCCTAATGGTGAAGCTGGGGTTGTAGCAATTTTTTATAATCGTTTATTGAAAGGCGAAGCCCCAATAATTAACGGTGATGGAGAACAAACAAGAGATTATATATTTATAAAAGATATAGTACGCGCCAATTTGTTAGCTCTAAGTCTAGATGACTCAGGTATTTTTAATGTTGGAACGGGGAAAGAAACATCCGTAAATGAATTAACACGTTTAATACTTAAGATAGCAGAATCTAGTATTACTGCTCAACGGTCTAAAAAAAATACTTTTGAGCAGCAAAGAAGTTGTCTAGATCATACAAAGTTAAAAGAATCTATTAGCTGGTCTCCAAATTTTTCACTAGAAGAAGGGCTTGCTGAAACTTTTACCTTTTTTAAAAAAAATGCAATCTAAAACCAAAATCCTCACTACATGGCTAATCATGGGAGTTTTTATTCTCATGAATGCCATTACTTTAGAAGCCTCTCCATCTCTCGTAAATATTGGTGTAGGGACAAGAGGTAAAATTGTAGTGATACACGCACGACTACTCGATGGATTCACTAATAGCATTGAGGAAGCGATTGAGAGTGGGGTCCCTATAACCTTCACATTCGAAACTGAACTCAGGCAAGTAAATAATTTTTGGAACGATAGCCTTGTAAGCAGTAACATAATTAATCACACAATTGAATATGATTCGTTAAAGAAGGTTTACCGCTTCACAGCTCTTGGCAAGGGTGTTAAACGAAAGATTGCAACGCGCAACAAACAAAAGTATCAGCAATTGATGCTCAGTCTTGAGGATATCCCAATCTCTTCAATTCGACGACTAGATTTTAAAGAAAAATATTATGTGCGAATTAAAGCAAGTTTAGATACGAATGAATTTTGGTTTCCCTTCAACCATCTTTTTTTCTTTCTACCATTCGATAATTTCGATGGAGAGTGGGCAGAGTCATCACCACTTTCTATTGATCCAGATTTAGCTTTTGCAAAAGATGCAAAGAATAATAAAGACAGGTCAAAAAACAAAATAAACTTTGAAGAGACAAAAAATGTCGTCCGATCCTTCAATAAATAACCCACGATACCTCACACTCTCAGCAAAAAAATCCAAAGTAAAAAAAAATCCAGCATGGAAAACCATTGCTTGGATACTTTTAGCTCTGCTATTTTCAACCAGCCTGGAATACTATTTTCTTCAAGAACAGTCACCAGCATCCGTTAAAAACAATCTTGCCGTTTTACTAATTTTTAATATTATTCTAATACTTCTATTTGTTCTCGTAGTCCTTATAACTCGTAACCTGGTAAAACTCTACAACGAAAGAAAAAGTAAAATTTTAGGATCAAGGTTTCAAACTAAACTTATTATAGCGTTTCTAATCCTAACACTAGTCCCATCAATTCTTCTATTTACGGTCGCTAGTAAACTATTTACATTTAGTATAGGTAGTTGGTTCAATTTAAAAACAGAACAGACGCTGCAACAATCAATGGATGTAGCACAAGAATACTATGCAAATTTGGAGAGAACTTCACTCATCCATATACAAAAAATTGAAGAATTTATCACTAAACAAGAACTTTTTCCAAAAGCACAACGACAGAAACTTAATGAATTAATTAAAAATAAAAGGAAAGAATATTCGATAGGAGGAATTATTATTTATGATGATAAATATAAACCTATCTCTTCAGAAATTGATAAAAAAGGCGCCCCATATGTTCAGAGCAGTGACTTCACTGACTTATTAAAAAAAAGTGCCGGAGGGGAAGGTGTTTCTGAGTTCAGAACATCAAGTCAAGGCCACTATCTTATTGTCGCCAAGCCGCTGACCGAAGAAATAAAGAACAAACTAACTGTATGGGGTTACATCATAGCACTAGCATCGATCCCGGGTAGCACCCAACATAATATTCAGGCCATACAAAACTCCTACGAGAGTTATAAACGCCAAAATTTCTTACGTATGCCTGTATCCGCAAGTTACTACACTACATTCCTATTGATCACACTATTGATTATTTTTTCAGCAATTTGGTTAGGTTTTTACATGGCTCGTGGCATAACCGTTCCAATACAACTACTTGCAGAGGGAACGCGGCGCATCTCAGAAGGAGATTTAAATTTCAAACTAGGAATTAATGCTCAAGACGAAATTGGCATTCTAGTAAATTCATTTAATAGTATGACGGCTAAACTTAATGACAGTCAGTCTAATGTTGAAAAAGCAAACCAAGATTTGAAAAAAACTAATGTTGAACTTGAACAACGCAGGCAATACATTGCAACAATTTTAGATAATATCGGAGCAGGTGTTGTTTCAATTGATAAAAAGGGGCACATAACCACATTCAATAAAGCTGCAGCAGATATTTTAATGGTTCGAGCCCAAGACGTTACAGGATCAAGATATAAAAATATTTTCGAAAAAAACCACTTAGTGGTAATTCGAAAAATAATTAGAGAAATGATTTCAAAAAACAAAGAAAGTGCTGAAGATCAAGTTGAAATTAGATTAAATGACAACTCGTTAATTCTCTTAGTCAAAGCTCATGTCTTAAGAAACCCAAGTCAGAAATATTTAGGAATAGTTATTGTTTTTGAAGATCTCACTTCAATGATTAAAACTCAAAAAATAGCTGCATGGAAGGAAGTTGCTCAGGGAATAGCACATGAAATTAAAAATCCCCTTACGCCAATTCAACTAAACACTCAGCGCCTTAAAAAGAAATACCATGAAGACAAAGCAAGTTTCAATAAAGTATTTGAAGAAAGTATCGACATAATCTCACAAGAAGTAGAAGGGATGAAAGACCTAGTTAATGAGTTTCTTAGATTTGCACGTATGCCTGCGCCCTCTTTAAGGCCTTATTCTCTTCATGAAATAATAGATAATGTATATAATTTATACAAAAACAACAGTAAAAATATCAATATCAAGAAGAGTTACGATCCTAATGTAGTTAACGCAAATATAGACTCAGAGCAATTCCGAAGAATTTTTATAAATTTATTTGAAAATTCTATAGATGCATTGAATGATAATGGTAAAATTGAAATATCAACTATGGTTGATTTTGCTAAAAACAAAATTTTTATTCGATTTTCAGACGATGGGATAGGGATTCCAATCGCTGATCGAGATAAGTTATTTCTTCCTCATTTTACAACAAAAAAAAGAGGCACTGGCCTTGGCTTGGCAATTGTTAACAGAATAGTAGTTGATCATAGTGGGACGATAATAGTAAGAAATAACCAACCTAAAGGAACGACTTTTGAAATTCAGATTCCACGGACTCATGTCGCTTTTAATGGAGGTTTGACACCTCC
>Ga0209228_1000143_pt1 | contig 34901 bp, 37 predicted proteins | sample METZYME_3_150m_FD_187547 | JGI IMG/M metagenome (GOLD analysis project Ga0209228, IMG submission 187547) | Marine microbial communities from oxygen minimum zone in mesopelagic equatorial Pacific - METZYME_3_150m (SPAdes) (version 2) | ecosystem: Environmental > Aquatic > Marine > Oceanic...
TGGGAGACGATCGCATCGGTCAGGCCATACGCGAGGTCTGGGACAGTTCAGACTGACTAGGTGGTCGATCTCGACCAGCCAGGTGAACGAATCTGGTGCGTGTCCTTCGGGAGCTGGGGGTCGTTGATCGGAGATTGGCTTCAAATGAATGGACCAGTCGTCCCAGCTTTGAATCTGACCTCCTGAGTCGTGCCAACCGAAGTTTTCGACGGTGGAGTCAAGTGGAACGTAGACGAGGGTGTCACCTGGCACGTGAAACCCGATCGCCCAACCGAGTTTTGTTTCATTCAGGGGCCGCCCGTATTCGGATAGGGGCGGGAAAGCCGCAGCTTGATTGTTGAGGAGTCGATCGGCGTTAAGGCTGAGTACTCCAGAAGTATTACTAGTGGGGTCGTACGGCCCTAACGGACCAATTGGGAGGCGCTGGAGAAGCGGCGGATCAGGTACGAGGACGGTCGTCGCTGAAGGTGCACTAGTTGTCGTTGAAGGTGCACTAGTCGTCGTGGAAGGTGCACTAGTCGTCGTGGAAGGTGTGCCTGAATCGTTAGCAACGCTTGGGACAAGAGCGGAAGTATCCACTGTGGTCGAGACCTCCTGGCAATCTGATTCTCGGCAGATCTCAAGGGAAACCAGAGTGATAGCGGGAATCGAGCCTTCACCAAGAGCGAAGTCCCACTGTGGGCCATTTTCCCACCGAGTTGTGGCATTTGACGTCCACTTCAGGGATCCAGATTGAGGGAGGTTCTCGGCCTCGCACAAGATCATCTCCTGATCCGCATCAAGGACACAGGACACGACAAGAGAGGTGGAAGCGCTTGTCGTTGTTGGTGCTGCAGTGGTAGCGGGTGCTGCAGTGGTTGTTGGTGCTGCAGTGGTAGCGGGTGCTGCAGTGGTAGCGGGTGCTGCCGTGGTTGTTGGTGCAGCGGTCGTAGTGGGTGGTACAGCCGTAGTTGTCGCTGCGACCGTCGTCGTCGGCACAGCAGTTGTGGTCGGCGCCTGAGTTGCTACAGCGGCAACCGTCGTAGCTGGTGTTGCAGTGTCTGAACTACCGCCACATCCCGAGACGACCAACAAGATCGTCACCACAACCGCGTACTTCCTCACCGCCTCAGTCTGTCACTTCTCCCCGAAGGGGGGCGGGGGCGATATCGGAGCCCTACGTGTAGATACGCGTAGCCAGGACTAGGTGCAGTACTTGAAGTCGGAAACGAAAGCACAACCCTCAGCGCTTGTCGGTGTGGGTGACGGTGAGTCGACCTGTAGGCGGGGTTCTGTCCACCGGCCCCTTGCGGGGGTCCGGGTGGGTGACCATCCATCTGTGCGGCTAACCCGGGAGGATCTACGGACGGACCGCCCTCTCCCTGTTTGGCCTTGCTCCGGATGGGGTTTGCCGAGCCGACCGGGTCACCCCGGCCGCTGGTGCGCTCTTACCGCACCGTTTCACCCTCACCTGTACTCGTCGCTCCGAAGAGTCTCGAGCCATCGGCGGTCTGTTTTCTGTGGCACTTTCCTGCGGGTCACCCCGACTGGCTGCGAGCCAGCATCCTGTCCTATGGAGCCCCGACCTTCCTCAGCACGGACGCCCCGGAGGGGTCCGGCCGCGGTCACCCGGTCGACTCACCGTCGGCACCAGTCTGGCGGGAGATTTCCCTTGCGTCACCCGGCGCTGCGAACTAGCAACGCACGCGACATGGACACCCTTCTCGACACCTCCGTTCAGCCCGGTCTCATCCCTTCATCGGCGACCCCGGCGGCCAGCTTGTTGGTGGCCCGATCTGAGACACTGACCGCCCTGGATGTCGAGGCGCTTGAAGGAGTCGACACTTCCGGACAGTGGTATCTCCGGGGTGCCTGCCGTGGCCTAGAGGCATCGATTTTCTACCCGGATCCCGATGTGACCGAGGACGTCACCCGGGCACTCGCTGTGTGCGCGGCGTGTGATGTGCGCGAGGTCTGCCTCGCCCACGCCCTTCGTCGCAGAGAACCCACCGGCATCTGGGGCGGAACGACCGAGCGTGAGCGCCGCAGGGTGCTGCGTCGGCGCCGTTTGGCCTGATCAGAACCTCATGAGCCTGGAAGACCATGGGGGCTGGCCGGGGCTACTGGACCGGCTGTGCCGCAGCGAGGACCTCTCAGCGCTTGAGACAGAGGCCATCCTCGGTGAGATCCTGAGTGGCGAGGCCGAGCCTGCACAGATCGCTGGCTTTCTAGTCGGACTGAAGGTCAAGGGTGAGACGGTCGAGGAGACCAGCGGACTTGTTCGGGCAATGGTGTCCATGGCAGAGCCACTGGTCCTCCCCGACGGCACGATCGACATCGTCGGCACCGGTGGGGTAGCGAGTCGTCGCGAGGCCAGCCTGAACGTTTCAACCATGGCCTGTTTCGTGGCCGCCGGAGGAGGAGCAACGGTTTGCAAGCACGGGAACCGTCGGGCCTCGTCGACCTCGGGCGCCTTTGATGTCCTCGAGGTTCTCGGCGTCGATATCGACATTACTCCGGAGCAGTTGGCCGCACAGGTGGTCAAGCACCGGATCGGGTTTGCCTTCGCCCGGACGTTCCATCCGGCGATGCGGTTCGCCGGGCCCATCCGCGCTGGGCTGGGGATTCCGACGGTGTTCAACGTCCTAGGTCCTCTGTCCCACCCCGGACAGCCCGTCCGCCAGTTGATAGGTGCCGCCGATCCTGCTCTAGCCGATCGGATGGTTGAGGTCTTCCGGGTGAATGACTCAGTCCACACTTGGGTGGTCACCGGTCATGCTGATCTCGACGAGATTGCCCTGACCGGGCCGACCCGGGTCCTCGAACTCCGCGAGGGAGCGATCACCGAGTGGACGTTGGATCCAACCGATCTCGGGCTTTCATTGGCCGATCCGGTCGATCTGGCCGGTGGCGGCCCAGACCGAAACGCTGACATCGCCCGGGCCTTGTTCGATGGTTCGGAGACCGGGGCACGTCGCGACATCGTGGCCTTGAACGCTGGGGCCGGCCTAGTGGTGGCCGGCATCGCCGACGGCATCGCGGATGGCCTAGAACGGGCCATGGCGGCACTCGCCGACGGTTCCGCCGGCGCAGTTCTGGACTCGATCTCGAGCTGAGGTCAGCAGTCCGTCGACCCTCCGGCCGGGCGGTCCCCGGTGTCGAGGAACCGGGTGACCAGGTGGGCGGCACACGAATTCCAGGTGGATGGTGCGTGCGTCCAGCGGGGGGAAACGACCACCTCCACGTCATCGAGCCAGCGGGCAACAGTCGCGGCCCATCTGGCTGGGGTGACCGGGTCCAGTTCGCCAGCCAGGATCAGCGTGGGGACCGCCGATCGCACGGGGGTCCGAGTCGCCGGATCGGAGGATGGAATTTTCCAAGCGGCGCACCGGGCCCGGAGATCCAACCAGCGACCGTGTTCGGCCCGGTGGATGGGATCGTTGAGGTCGGTTGGTTCAAACGCCATGCCTGGGCGTTGGTCGCCGCACGTCACCGCGACCCACGCCCCCTCGGCCAGGGCGTCACCGGCCGAGCGGCTGGCTCCGGCCGATGCGTCTACCGGCGCCAGGCTGTCCACGGCCTCGGCTAGACGTCCGGCATCGGCCAGTGCGATGGCTTCTGTAAGCGCCACCGGGCCGTCGGGACGACTCAGGGTTCGGACGGACGCGGCCAGGAAGGCAGTGTCGTCGAAGGTGAATGACCGGTTGTCGACCTGAACCACGGTCGGGTCGTGAGCCAGTCGGTCGAGCGTTCGACGAAGAGGTTCGAGAACCCCGATGGGACAGAAACCGTCGTCGGTGCAGCGGTCCTCGAGTTTGGTGAGAGCGGCGACGATGCCATCAGGTAGGTCGGCGGTCTCGTCGGCGTCGGGAGGTACTACGGAGTCCAGCGCCAGGGAGACAATGGCGGCGTCGTCGGTGCGGAGGAGCTCGAGAGCGATCCGGGTGCCAAACGAGACGCCGTGAAGATGCCACCGATCGATAGCTAGGGCTCGCCGGACGGCCACCAGGTCTGCGGCGATCCGTCCGACAGTCACGGTGGATGGTTCGAATCCAGCCGAGACCAGTCGGTTACGACAGGCTCGGTCTCCGGCCAGACCCTCTTGAGCGTTGTCTTCCGGCCCGCGGTGTTCCATCTCGGGACAGTCCAGCGACGGGGTCGAGTTGCCACCGCCTCGTTGATCCACGAGGACCACGTCGTGGTTGGCGAGAACCTCGGACCGGGGAGCAAGCCATCGATCCCGATCAGCGACGGCCCGACCGCCGGGTCCACCATGGAGGAAAAGGACCGGTGCCCCGTCGGGGTCGGACGCGTGCAGGACGGCGACGGAGAGCGAAGCGCCTTCCACCTCGATTCGATGGCAGGTGACCGTGAGTTCGGTGGGCACCGGCTCGCCCGGGCAGTCAATATTGGCTGGGACGGTCACCGGCCGGTCTCTAGCGGACTCCACGGGAGCGCACCCGATGAGGCTCAGGGTCAGGAGGGTGGCCGTGATGACGCCGAGCAAGGAGACGGCGGGGGAGCCCGAGAGGATGGACGCCATGGGTCGGAGGTAGGACCAGTCGGGGCGGAGGGGATCGGACACCGCCAGACGGTAGTCAGCGTCTCGCTCTGGTTTCGGGCTGTGCCCGGAAGGAGGGTGGCCAGCGGACCGGTTCGGTCAGGGCGCCGCCGCAGTGCTCAATCATGATCCGGCGGGTATCAGCTGGAATCGCGAGGCCACGCAGTGCAAATTGTCGCTGCTCATTGGAGACGGGCCCTTTGGGAACGGGTTCTTAGCCTGTGGAGAACTCCAGTGGCTCGCAGTTGACGGTGTGAGCCCGCTCACTTCACCGCCACGGAACTCGGTTACCCGACGTGCCGTTGACTAGGAGGGGCAGGGGATCCGATCACGATGGTCCAAAGCGGAGGCCAGAGCGCCGACTGGGCGTCGCATCTTGACCGCCGCATCCTCGAAGCGTCCATTGTTGGCCAGCAGCGTCATCCGCTCGCTTGTGGTGGTGGGACCATCCCCGGGGAGTGGAGGCTGTCACAGCCGGTCGTCAGGATGATCCACATGAGTGATCAACATGAGATTAAGCATGAGAACCAGCACGGGAAAGGCGACCGGGACTCGAGCGATGAGGTCCTGGTAATTGACTGCGAGACCTGTTCCGAGCGGGATACCTCAACGTGCGACGACTGCATCGTGACCTTCCTATGTGCACGTGACCCTGACGACGCTGTGGTGGTCGACCTCGATGAGTTCCGGGCGTTACGGGTACTGGGGGAGTCGGGCCTGGTTCCACCACTTCGTCACTCGCACCGCACCTGACCAGCCTCGGGGGTCCGACCGGCGTGGGAGGCTGAGACCATGTCGATCGGCCACCCCTCCGACAAGCCCGCGGCGGAATCTGCGGTCGAATCGGAGGCCTTTCGTGATTCGCTCCTTGCGGTGGGGTCGTCCGCAGGATTGGACGCCATTGGCGTGGCCGGCGCCCACCCGTTCGATGATGTCCGAAGAGAGATCGAACGACGCCGCAATGAGGGCCTCCACGGCGGCATGCAGTTCACCTTCCGGAACCCGGCTCGATCGACCGACCCAACCCGGATCCTCGCCGAGGCACGCTCCCTGGTGGTTGGCGCACGACGGACCCCGGCGGCCCGGCTGGCTGAGGTAGGTGCCGGTCGGATGCGGATTGCCGCCTATGCCCGCCACGACCATTACGCCGACCTCCGTGCCTCGTTACAGGAGGTGGCCGAGCGGCTCAGGTCCGATGGTTGGTCGGCCGTCGTAGTTGCCGACGACAACTCGCTAGTCGATCGTGCGGCAGCGGTACGGGCTGGCGTGGGTTGGTGGGGAAGGAACGCCAACGTGCTGGTCCCCGGCCGGGGAAGCTGGTTCGTGCTCGGGTCGGTGGTTACCGACGCGCCCCTGGCGCCGTCGCCCCCCCTAGACGACGGCTGCGGTACCTGCCGACAGTGCCTTGACGGCTGCCCAACGGGTGCCATCCTCGACAACGGGGTGATCGACGCTCGACGTTGCCTCGCCTGGTTGGTCCAGGCGCCGGGTCCCATCCCGAGGGAGTTCCGTGAAGCCCTCGGCGGGCGGCTCTACGGTTGCGACGACTGTCAGGAGGTCTGCCCGGTGGGTCGCTCCGAACGGATCACCGAGGGAAGGGAGGACCTCAGAGCGGACGTCGAGTTATCCGACGTGCTTGACGCCACCGACGACGAGCTCCTCAAACGGTTCGGACGGTGGTACATCGCTGAACGCGACCCTCGGTACCTACGCCGTAACGCTCTGGTGGCACTAGGCAACACGGGATCGAGAACCGACCCCGACGTCGTGCGTCAGATGCGGCGGGCCCTAGCCGACCCCGACCCACTCATTCGCAGCCATGCCGTCTGGGCGGCCGGTCGACTGGACCGGCTGGATTTGCTCGACGGGATCGACGACTCGTCGCCCGATGTGGCCGAGGAGTTGGCCGCCCTGACCGGCAGGGTGGGGTCGTGAGGCGCCATCTTCTGGTTACCAACGACTTCCCGCCAAAGGTTGGAGGCATCCAGTCCTACCTCTGGGAGCTCTGGAGGCGGCTGCCTGCCGACTCGGTGGCGGTGCACAGCACGCCGTACGAGGGTGCTCGCGAGTTCGACGCCGCTCAGGACTTCGCCGTGAGTCGAAGCCGTGAACCGGTCCTGTTGCCCATGCCAATGGTGTCGCGGCGGGTCGGCCGTCTCGCCGAGGCCCACAGGGCCGATCTGGTCATCTGGGATCCGGCGCTGCCGGTGGGTCATGCCGCCCCGAAGGTGGAGTTGCCCTACGCCGTCGTGCTGCACGGGGCCGAGGTGACCGTTCCTGGGCGGCTCCCCGGCACCCGCCAACTACTCCGACGGGTCCTGCGGGGGGCGTCGTTGATCATCTGTGCCGGGCGGTACCCGGCGGCTGAGGCTGAGCGGGCGGCCGGCCGGCCGCTCCCCACCGTGGTAGTTCCACCAGGTGTCGATACGGCCCGGTTCCAACCACTCGACTCGGCTGAGCGTGCATCGGTCCGTCACGAGTTAGGCCTACCAGTGGATGCCCCGCTCGTGGTGAGCGTCAGCAGGTTGGTGCCCCGAAAGGGAATGGACACCCTCATCCGTGCCGCGGCGCGACTTCGTGACCGGGTTCCCGACGTGGTGGTGGCCATTGCCGGTTCGGGACGCGACCGGGCGCGCCTCGAGGGGTTGGTCGCCTCGACCGGAGCTCCTGTGCGGCTTCTGGGCCGAGTCCCTGACGAGATCCTTCCGGGTCTCTACGGAGCGGGCGACGTGTTCTCGATGCCGTGTCGAAACCGATGGGGTGGACTTGAGCAGGAAGGCTTCGGCATCGTCTTCGTGGAGGCTGCAGCGGCCGGTGTACCGGCGGTCGCCGGCGAGAGCGGTGGGTCGGCCGAGGCGGTGGTCCACGGCGAGACCGGCTTGGTTGTCCCACGTCCCGACGCCTCGGATCAGGTAGCCGATGCCCTGGCTGACCTCCTCGATGATGACGTCCGCCGACGAGAGATGGGCCGCCGGGCCCGCCAACGGGCCGAGATCGAGTTCTCCTACGACGTGCTGGCTGCCCGGCTCCGCTCCGGGATTGACGATGCGGAACTTCGGTCATGAATGACTAGGGGGAACGCCACGGCGAGTTCGACGACCGGTAGTGTCCGGGCGAGAGGAGGCCGACGATGACCGATCACGCCAGCCAGCACACGATCGTGCGGGCCACGCCGGAGTACTGCTACGAGACGGTGCTTGACGTCGAACGCCTGCCGGAGTGGGCCCCAGACATCAAGGAGGCCACGGTCCTTGTCCGCGATGATCAGGGCCGTCCGGGTGATGTGGCCTTTCGTGCCGCGGCCATGGGGCGAAGCACCAACTACACGCTGCGCTACAACTACGGGTCCAACCCACTTCGCATCTCCTGGCGACTCGTTGAAGGTGACCTTCTCGAACGCATGAGCGGTGAATACGAGTTCCTCCCGGTCCCGGGAGATGACGCGGCTACCCGGGTCATGTACGACCTCGACGTAGACCTGCTGATCCGGCTGCCGGGCTTCGTCCGACGGCGTTTGGAGGCCAAGGTCGTCCACGCGGCCATTGATGACCTCAAGGCGCAGATCGAGGTCAGGACCCCCTCCGGCTGACCGGCACCTGGGCCCCCATTCCCGAGTAGTACTCGGACATGGGCTCGGTCGAGTTCGCCTCGCTGCTGGCGCGTGAGGCCAACGTCTCCGTATCGCCCGGCGTGGGCTTCGGCCCCGGTGGTGAGGGGTTCGAGCGTTTCGTTCTCATCGAGAACGAGCAACGCATTGGTCAGGCGGTCCGAAACCTCCGAGGCGCTCTCGATCGCTTGGGTTCCTGAGCTACCTCTGTGGTCGTGTCAACCCTCCGGCTGGCCGGGCAGCAACGACAGGTAGTTGGCACAGCTCACCGGTGCACCTTCCTCGGGAGGTTCGCCGTCGCTTACCGGCACGTTGATCGCTTCCAGCCCGGCCTCACCTTCCAATAACACCACCACCCGGTCGATCTCGGCACCGGCCACCAGCCGGTCGGCCGTGCAGACCAGCATGGCGAAGGCCAGACGATTCCCGGCACTGTCGTCATGGGGAAAGCCTTCCAGGGTGTCGAGGTGGACCTCCAGAAGTCCGCCCTCGAGCACGGTTCCGATCACCTCGCTGCCCTCGGCGAACGGCGAGATCAACCCCGCGTCCTGTTCATCCGCACTCGGTCCAGCGAATACCTCGGCCAGGATCACGTTGATCGAGCCGTCGCCCTGAATGTCTCGGTCAACCGGCTCCAAGATCTGACGGTCTGCGGCGTCGACCCGGGCAAGAAAGATCTGCACGGTCTCGGTGGGTGCCGGCGCCTCGGTGGTGGTCGACGCAGCCGGAAGGAGGGCGTCGGGTAGGTCAACGGACAGATCGCGGGTGGCGTCGTCCATTGGAATGCCACAGGCGGCAAACGTGATTGCCGCGACGAGGACCGATGCTGCCCACCGCCCTCGAGCGATGGTTCCGACAATGGCGCGCATCACCACTCCACCTCCGAGTTCCCGAGGGTCAGGGTAAGCGGCAACTCCAGGACGAAACGAGCGCCCTCGCGCCCATCCGTTCGATCTTCGGCCCACACGCGCCCCCGGTGGAGGCGGAGATCCTCGGCTACGAGGCTCAACCCCAGCCCTGTGCCGCCGTGGTCACCACGACGACCGCCGGTCGAGCCGCGGGCGAACCGGTCGAAGATCTCGTGGCGCTCCGTCTTTGGAACACCCGGTCCCTCGTCCTCGACGGCGATGCGAATTGTCTCATCGTGTTCCAAGATGACGGCGGTGGCACCACCGCCGTACCGGCGGGCGTTGTCCAACAGGTTGGCCATGACCCTGGCCAGACGCCGCTTGTCGGCGTTGATGACCAGCGACCCGGTGGTGGACGGGATGGTTAGGACGAGTGCCGGGTCGGCGGCGACAGTGGCCTGCAGGAACCGGACGACGTCCACCTCGGAGAGGTCCAGGTCGGCCACGCCGGCGTCGTAACCCGAAATCTCCATCAACTCGTTTACTAGGCGGTTGAACCGTTCCAGGTCCTGCACGAGGAGATCGAGGGCGGTACGGGACCGCTCCGAGAGCTCGTCACGGCGGGCATCCAGCACCCCGACGCCGGCCATGAGGGTGGTGAGCGGACTCCGGAGTTCGTGGCTGACATCGGAGGCGAAGCGGGCGTCGCGGTGGATTCGATCCTCGAGGGCTCGGGCCATTTCGTTGAAGGAGTCCGAGAGGCGATCCAGGTCGGGATCGGCCTGCGGGCTGAGCCGGGTATCGAGACGGCCGCCGGCAATAGCCTCGGCAGCCCCCCGGATCCTTCGGAGAGGTCGGAGTACCCGGGTGCTGGCCCATGACCCGAGGAGGGCCGCCAACACGGTGGTCACCGCGCCAGCCCCCAACAGGATGATCCGTAGGTCAGCGAGCGTGTCGGAGACCTCGACCAGATCGACTACGGCGTAGTAATCGGCGTCAAATGCGGTCAGGGGGATGCCGACCACAAAGTGGGGGTCCCCGCGCACCGGAGCGAGTACCTGGCCGGCGGCGCGCTGCTCGAGCCGTTCGAGGAGCTCAAGCGGGAGGTCGTCGTGGTCCAGTTCGGGAGCGGGGAGCCAGTCGTCCCCGAGTCGGATGATCCGCTGGCCGCCTTCGAGCCGAGTTAACGAGTCGGCGATGGTCGGAAGGTCCTCGATGGTGGAGTCGGGGGTGAGCTGATTGCTGAGTCGGGTGGCGTTACCAACGGCCATGGCCGCTGCCGCGCCTTCCCGAGACTCCACGAGCTGGCGTCGAGTCATTACCAGCGTGCTGATGGCCAACAGGCTCGACACCAACAGGCCGCCCACCGCGAACAGCATGGCGATCCGGCCGCCGAGTCCGAGTCGGCTCGCATCATCGGCCACTGGTCTGCCGGTCATGGGTGGATTCAAGAGGATCGTTTCAGATCTGGAGCTTGTAGCCCATGCCTCGGACAGTCATCACGTACCGGGGATTTGCTGGGTCGGGTTCGATTTTGGTTCTGAGTCGTCGAACATGGACGTCGACAAGTCGGCCGTCTCCGAAATAGTCGTATCCCCAGACCTTCTCGAGGAGGTCCTCGCGGCTCAGTACCCGACCGTCGGCGGCTGCCAACTCCACCAGAAGTCGAAATTCGGTGCGGGTGAGGTGGACGTCGTCTCCCGCTTGGCGAACCACGCCCTCCTCGGGCAGGACCTCCAGTTGCCCGACCTGGATTCGAATCGGTGGGCCATCGTCGGTCCGGACACGTCGGAGAAGGGCCCGTATCCGCGCCGAAAGTTCCTTGGGGTCGAACGGTTTGCGGAGGTAGTCGTCCGCACCGGCTTCGAGGCCGGCGACCACGTCGTGGCTATCGGACCGGGCGGTGACCATGACGATGGGCACGTCGCCGAGGCGACGAATATTCCGACACACCTCGAACCCGTCGATGCCGGGAAGCATGATGTCGATAAGAACAACGTCAGCGGGCTGGCGGGTGAACGCCTCGAGTGCCTCTTCGCCGCTGGCCGTCTCCTCGACGTCCCAGCCCTCCTCTTCGAGGGCTAGGCGGACAGCAGTTCGAATGCGTTCGTCGTCTTCGACGGTCAGGATTCGGGTGCTCACCCCACGATGCTGCCCCATGGGAGCACCGCTTGTCGCCTCATCGTGCATCTCGGCGTCTCGCTTCTCCATAGCGCTACCAGCCATGGCCCCAATAGAGCCATCGGAGGAATCCTGCTGGGCACCTGGATTAGACACGGTCGGCGCCAGCAGATCGGAGCAGATCCAGTAGCGGTCCGTGGATGGCAAGGGGGGCGGCCACGGTCATTTCTCCGGTTGTGGGACGTCCTTCGAGGTCGGTTACCCGACCCCCGGCCTCGGTCACCAGCACCGCACCCGCCGCGCAGTCCCACGGGTTCAGGCCCCGCTCGAAGTAGGCGTCGACCCGTCCGAACGAGACCGAAGCCAGGTCCAGTGCAGCGCCGCCCATCCGTCGGATGTCTCGCACCCGGGGGAGCACCTCGACGAGCACCTGGGCCTGGCGACGCCGGCGCTCGGCGTCGTAGGAGAAGCCGGTGGCCACCAGCGCCCGCGGTAGTTCGTCCACGTTGCTCACCTGCACCAACTCGCCGTTGCGGGTCGTACCGTGGCCGACCGCCGCGCAGAACTCGTCGCCGAGTAAAGGATCCACGATGACTCCGGCGACTGGTTTTTCGTCCACTTCCACGCCGATGGAGATGGAGAAGCCTGGATGGCCGTACACGAAGTCCGTGGTTCCGTCGATGGGGTCGATCACCCAACGCACCCCGGAATTCCCGGTCACGCCAGTTCCTTCCTCGCCGAGGATCGAGTCATCGGGCCGGTCGTCGAGGATACGACTGACGATCTGCGCCTCGGACCAGCGATCAACCTCGGTCACCAGGTCGGTGGATGTTGACTTGGTGGCCGACACATCCACCTGTCCGGCTTGCTGTCCAATTGCGGGGGCGACCGCCCGCGCTATCGCTAGGGCAAGGTCGCGGAGCGTGTCGGGATCGGCCACGGTGGGACGGATCAGTCCACCGGGTGGCGGTCTCGGGCGGTTCGTTGGCGTTCGGTGGTCTCCCACTCAGCCATGGCCCGCAAGGCGAGCACGGCCACCACGGCGACGCCAGCCGCCGCCAGGACCGCGCCGACGAGCCCCATTGACCCGGCCAGCATGGGGCACCCCTCGGCGCATTGCAGGTCGGTCACCGAGTGGCCCACCAGGCCTCCACAGATCCCGGCTGCCAGAATGGCCAGCAGGGCCAACGCCCGGGCCAACGTGGACGGTTCGGCGGAGGCGTCGTCGACTGGTCGTGGTTCGTTCACGGCCCGAACGCTACCGGCCTCCTTCGGGTGGCTGTCAGACTGCGACGATGGCCGAACACAGCGAGGACCCCCGGAAGATGTGGTCGACGGCTGGGGACCCTCATCGTGGAGATAGGAAACTGCGGGCCCGGGAGTGGAGTGTCGTCGGTGGCCTCCTGGTGATCGCTTCCGAAAGGCGAAGGGGGTCTGAGGAGATCCTGTTGGTGGCCAACCGACGTCGTGGTGGCGCCGTCGAATGGACGCCTCCCGGCGGGGTAGTCGATCCGGGTGAGGTACCGCTGGACGCACTGACCCGTGAGGTGGCCGAGGAGACAGGGCTCAAGGTCGCTGGATGGACTGGGCCCTGCTACCGCGTGAGAGTGGACTTCCCTGACCGCGAGATGACGCTGGACGTGGTGGTCCACCGGGCCGTGTCGTGGTCTGGGGTGATGTCATTCGACGACCCGGATGGGATCGTGGAGGACGCCCGATTTGTTGATGTCGGCCAGGTAGATGCCCTGGTGGCTACGGCGCCGGTATGGGTGAGTGAACCCTTAGCCGCCTGGCTGGCCGATCCGGTTCGCGACCGATGTGGCGAGCACGGTTTCACCGCCTGGGGTCTCCGGGCTGAGGATCTCGTCGTAGAGCGCGTGGTCGACCAGTAGGGAACGTGAGCACCGAAACCCCGATCCTGCACGTTGACATGGACGCCTTCTTCGCGTCCGTCGAGGTGGTGCGTCGTCCCGAGCTTCGAGGTCGGCCGGTGGTGGTCGGTGGCGAGGGAGACCGTGGCGTCGTGGCGGCCGCGTCGTATGAGGCTCGGGCTTTCGGGGTCCGCTCGGCCATGCCGTCGACCCGGGCTCGACGGCTGTGCCCCGACATCGTCTTCCTCCGGGGTGATCACCGACTTTATGGAGAGGTGAGCGGTCGGATCATGGAGGTCTTCCGCCGCTATACGCCGCTGGTCGAGCCGCTCTCTCTGGATGAAGCGTTCCTAGACGTGTCGGGTGCCAGTCGGCTCCACGGGTCTCCGGAGAAGGTAGCGGCAGCCATCAGGAACGACCTCTCGGAGAGCGAGTCGTTGACCTGCAGTGTCGGTGTGGCCCCGAACAAGTTTCTGGCCAAGTTGGCCAGCGGGCAGGCCAAGCCGAAGGCCGGTCTCGCTGGCCCCGTGTTCGGAACCGGCATTGCGGTGGTGGCGGCCGACGGGGTGGAGGCGTTTCTAGATCCACTTCCCGTTCAGGCCGTGTGGGGGGTCGGTCCGCGTACCTTCGAGCGTCTGGAACGGTTCGGGGTTCGAACGGTGGCAGACCTCCGGGGCGTACCGGCCGACACGCTGGTCTCAGCGCTGGGCCGGGCGGTGGGCAGCCAACTCTGGCGTCTCGCCCGTGGAATCGATGATCGCGCGGTGGAACCCGAACAGGTCACCAAGTCGGTCGGGCATGAGGAGACATTTGCCAGGGACCTAGCCGACCCGCTGGAGATTCGCCGCCACCTCGTTCGCATGGTTGACGCGGTGGCCCGTCGGGCCCGCTCCGCAGGGGTGGCCGGACGTACGGTGTCGGTGAAACTGCGCTATCCGGACTTCACCACGATGGGCCGTAGCCACACGCTTGCCGACCCGACCGACCTGGCCGTGGAGATCCTCGAGGTGGCCACCGGACTGGTGGATTCAGTGGACACCACCCCGGGGATCCGTCTTCTCGGGGTTTCGCTTGGCAATCTCCAGGACGGTTCGGTCCGTCAACTCCGCTTCAATGACATCGAGGTCGCGGAGGGGCGGGCGCCCGGTTGGCGGGCCGCCGAGGGAGCTGTGGATGAGATCCGGGAGCGCTTCGGGAACAATGCCATTGGACCGGCGGTGGCTGACGAACTGGGACCCAAGGAGATCGGTGACAGCCAGTGGGGGCCCGACGTCTGACCCACCGGTCCCTCGTTTTCGATGAGCGGGCGCGTTGCCGCTCGCGCGCCGCTGTGCGATGCTTGAGGGGTGCCACTTTCCGAAGAAGAGGAACGCATCCTCAGCGAGATGGAGGAACGTCTCATTGAGACGGATCCCCGCCTGGTCCGCGAGGTGAGCGAGACGACGGTCTATACCCAGCCGTTGCGGTCCATGAAGTGGGCGGTTGGTGGATTCGTAGCTGGGGTCACCCTGATGGTGGCGACCCTTTCGACGTCGTACATGCTGGCCTTTGTGGGCTTTTTGGTCATGTTGGGTTCGGCACTTCGTCTCGAACGCGACGCCCGACAGGTCGGCCGTACCGGTCTGCGACAGGTCGCCGATTCCGGCCGTACTGCCTCCTTGCGCGATGCGGTAGGCGGAACCCGGGCTCGGGCCCGCGATCGGATGCGTGACCGCTTCCGGCGCGGTGAGGGTGGCCGGATCTGACCAGAGGAGCCGACCGCCGACCCACGGTGCTGGCCATCGACGTGGGTGGCACCAAGTTGGCTGCGGGTCTGGTGGACGGCGATGGTCGGCTGATCGACCAACGCCAGAGTGCAACCGTCGCGTTTGCCGATGTCGACGCTGTTCCTGCTCCCGCATCTCTGGACGGTGAACAAACGGTCGACGGCACCTTCGAAGCGCTCTGGTCCATAGTCGAACCTTTCGTCGACCGCGCTGATGCGGTCGGCGTGGGATGCGGCGGCCCGATGGCGGGTGGGCCGGGCGACCGACGGATGTCCCCGTTGCACATTCCCCTGTGGGACGACCTTCCGTTGGCGGGCCTGTTGGCCGAGCGGTCCGGGCTGGACGTCGTGGTCGATAATGACGCCAAGGCGTTGGCCCTTGGTGAGGGCTGGTGCGGGGCGGCGGCCGGCCACCGGAACTTCATGGCGATGGTCGTCTCGACCGGCGTCGGTGGGGGGATCGTGCTCGACGGTCGTCTGGTCGATGGCGCCACCGACAACGCTGGCCATATCGGCCACCTCGTGGTGGACCCCGGCGGCCCGGATTGTGCCTGCGGGTCCCGGGGTTGCCTCGAGGCAGTGGCGTCGGGGACGGCGATTGCTCTGGCCACTGGTGCGCCTGCCACCGAGGCCTCGGACGAGGTTCGTCGTCGGGTTGGGATGATGGTGGGTTGGGGAGTAGCCGACGTGGTGAACCTGCTCGACCTCCCATTGGTAGTGGTAGCCGGTTCGGTGGCTCTCGGCTTCGGCGCCCCCTTTTTTGATGCGGCCGAGGAGGCGCTTCGTGAGAGGTGTGGTCTGTCCTTCACCCGGGGTGCGCGCATCGTGCCGGCCGGCCTGGGGGCCGACGGCCCGTTGGTGGGGGCGGCGGCAGTGTGGCACCACCACCGTGGCGACGGTGTGCTTTCCAACGCCCCTCCCTTGGGGGAGGATCGCAACTGATGGACGTTCGGTGGTTTGCACGGATAGCGGCGGCGGTAGCGGTGCGCCCCGTCTTGTGGGGCGTGGCTCTTCGGCAGGCCCACCGTCTGGCTGATCGGCACTGGTGGCGGCGTCCCCCGTTCCTTCCAGTACCGGCTCGGGCCTATGCGGCCTTTCGGACGACCACTCAGTACGGCGATCCGACGGCGGCGCCGTCGGTCGACGACGTCATCGTGTGGCTGCAATGGGTTCGACGCTTTCCGGGTGACTGAATGACCGGATGGAACGTGCGTTGGCCGGTGGGCTCGGTGGCCGAACGACACGGACCGGTGGGAGAGATCTCTGAGCGGTCGGTACTGCGTCACCGGGTGTCCCACTCGACTGTGGTGCTGGGGAGCGGTCAACGGGCACCTTCCGGGCTGGTCGATCGAGCAGCCGCGAAGGGTCTGGACGTGGTCCGACGCCGGTCAGGCGGGGGAGCGGTCCTGTTGCAACACGACGGAGTCCTCTGGGTCGATGTGGTGGTGCCACGGAATGATCCATTGTGGAATGACGATGTGGGGCGGTCGTCCATGTGGTTGGGAGCTGCCTGGTGCGAGGCGTTGGCCGTCTCGGGCGTGGAGGCCGATGTCCATCGAGGTTCGTTCTTTTGCGGGTTGGCCGGCCGGGCCGTGTGCTTCGTGAGTCGGGCCGCCGGTGAGGTGGTGTCCGAAGGTCGCAAGGTGGTGGGGATCAGCCAGCGGCGGGACCGGAGCGGAGCCCGGTTCCAGTGTGCGGTGCTGCTGGGGGCCGATGCCGCAGCGCGATTGGTGGCCCCTCTGATCGACTTGCTCGGCCTAGTGCCCCGTGCGGAGTTGCTGGCCGAGGTTGAGGCCACCGTTTCCGGTGTGGTGATTCCCGGCGTGGCCGATGTCGACACTGCGGGCGTCGTCGCGGCGGATCACCTTTTCGACGCCTTCATGGAGGCCATTTCCTCTACCGGTTGAGCTGAGCTCCCGGTGTAGTTCCTGCAGGTCGTGGGCCCGCGCGCGCCTGTGATCGGGATTGCGCGATTTGTGGTGGGGGCTACTTGCATTGAAGGGGTGGAAAAGGGCTAGAGTGGGGCGTTGTGGGGAGTAGTGGGGATCTGTAGGAACGGTACCGGTTCCCTCCCCCCACGGGAATCGACACCACCGGACGAGTAGAGGGGAGGCATCGACATGGTCTTCGTGGGAACCCACGACCACACGCTGGATGACAAGGGCCGACTTGTACTCCCCGCCCGGTTCCGCAGTCACTTTGCCGAATCGGCCTATCTGCTGCCGAACGCCGGATGTATCTCGCTCTGGGAGCCCGAACGCTTCGAGAAGATGATTGGTCGTCTCGGTGAGCAGGTCCGAGCGGGCGAGATTGATCCTCTCTCCCCTAAGCAGGTGGCCCACGCGTCGAGCATCGTCCGGCCCGACGCCCAGGGGCGTATCACCATTCCCGAACGACTGCGTACCTTCGCCTCCCTCGAGCACGACGTCATGGTCTGCGGAGCGGTCGAATCCCTCGAGATCTGGAATGCCGAGACCTGGGCGGCCATGTCGGCCGACCTCGATCAGTCGGTGGCCGACCTATTCCTGCGCGGCGGCGGGATCTGATCACCCATCACCGGTTCGCCTCGACCGGCGGAGCAGGCCGGAGACCACACCCAACACGACACACCGAACACAGGAGACGACCAGCACCCACGAGATCTGAAGACCAGGACGACCGACGCCGTTTGGCTCGTCCCTGGACCGTCCCCCGATCGGCAGGATGGGAGGCCCCTACTCCGCCCGCTTGCCATCTAGCCCGACTCGGGGAGACATCCCGACGGGTGCCGCCTGATCGGGGGACGGTCGAGGGACGAGCTTTGGGGCCGAGGCGCCGAGGCGGTCGGACAGGTACGGATGCGGCCCGGACCATGACAGAGCAGTTCGATGAAGAGTTGAGGGTCGAGAGCCCAGGATCGGCGACCTTTCACCACGTTCCGGTGATGTGTTCCGAGGTCCTCAATGCGTTGATGGCGGCACCAGCAGGGGTGATCCTGGATGCCACGGTCGGTGGAGGAGGCCACGCCGAGGCCGTCCTCACCGCACGGCCCGACCTGACTGTGCTGGGCCTTGACCGTGACGACGCCGCACTGGCTGCCACCGCTGAACGCCTCGCTCCCTTCGGTGACCGGGTGGTGTTGCACCGTTCGGCCTTCGGTGACCTCTCGACAGCCCTGGATTCCGTCGGCGTGGAACGAATCTCGGGCTTCCTGTTCGACCTTGGCGTGTCCTCTCCGCAACTTGACCAAGCGGACCGGGGGTTCAGCTATCGGGAGGCCGGCCCGCTGGACATGCGAATGGATCGCCGACAGGAGCTCACGGCTGCAGCGGTCGTCAATGAGTACGACGAGGCGGACCTGGCCCGGGTCCTCCGTTGGTACGCCGATGAACGCCACGCCCGGCGGATCGCCCGGACGGTGGTTGCCGCCCGCCCGGTCACCGACACGGCCCAACTGGCCGAACTGGTACGTGAGGCGATTCCGGCCCCAGCCCGGCGCCGCGGTGGCCATCCCGCCAAGCGCACCTTCCAGGCCATCCGCATCGAGGTCAACGGTGAACTAGACCAATTGGCGGGAGCCATCGACGAGGCGATTCGACGCCTGGTGATCAGCGGTCGGGGAGCGGTCCTGTCCTATCACTCGGGCGAGGACCGGATCGTGAAACACCAATTCGACCGGGCGGCCACCGGTGGGTGCTCCTGCCCTCCTCGCCTCCCTTGCGCCTGCGGTGCCCAACCGACGGTCGTCATGGCTCGCCGTGCTGGCTGGACGCCGGGTGACGACGAGGCCACCGTCAATCCCCGTGCCGTTAGCGCCCGACTCCGGGCTGTGGAACGGGTCGAACGTCAGGTGGCGACACCATGACGGCCGTACTTCGCCCGGTCCGGACGCCTCGGCCCACTCCGATAGGGCCCGTTGCTGAGGTACAACCTCCTCATGGGACTGCCGGGCAGCGACTCGCGGGACAGCGACTAGCCCGCACGATGGGTGGGACCCGGTTCGGCGTGGTCGGTCTATTAGCAGTTGCCGCCTTCTTCGCAGGTCTGCTGGTGCTGGCCAACTTCCATGTGGTGGTCATCGGCGACCAATTCGAGTTCGATCGCCTGGAGCGTCGGCTGGAGTCTGGACTCGAACAGGCGCAGGTGCTGCGTAACGAAGTGGCGCGTCTTGAGAGTCCGGATCGGATCCTCCGGGTGGCTGAGGGCCGTCTCGGAATGGTGCCGCCGCCTGAACGTCTCCAGTTGGACCTCGTCCTATCGGGTGATCCGAAATCCGGGCTCGCGGCGCCGATCGGCGATCCCTTTGCCTCTGGAGACCGGTGAGTCGTCGGCCGAATCCCAACGTGGCGGAGGGGCGCGGCGCGGCACGCCAGGTTCCCCTTCGTGCCGTTCAAATCGGACTCCGGCGCCGTCTGGTATTCGTCGGCGGACTGCTGCTCATCGCTGCATCCCTCCTCGTGTGGAGGCTGGCCGTGGTCCAGATCACCGAACCGGACCGCTTTCTGACCTATGGCGAATCGCAGCGGATCCGATCAGTGGCGCTTACCGCCGCCCGGGGAGCCATCGTGGATCGCAACGGCGTTGATCTGGCACTCTCGCTTCCGTTGCCGTCGTTGGTCGCCAACCCGCAGGCCGTGGAAGACCCGCGCCAGGTAGCGCGTCTACTCGCCTCCGTTCTAGATGAAGACATCGACTTCCTCGAACGCCGACTTTCCGGTGACGGACAGTTCGCGTACCTCGGACGCCACCTCGATCCGGCGGTGGCCGCCGCGGTCATGGACTTCAACCTACCGGGGGTTCGAATTCTGGAGGAGCGGGCCCGTGTCCGCCCCGGTGAACGGTCGGCGTTGGGCGTCCTCGGTCGGACCAACATCGACTCGGTGGGTATCAGCGGTCTCGAACTGGTCTACGACGGGCTGCTCTCTGGTGTCCCTGGTCGGAAGATTGTGGAACGCGACCTGAGAGGAGCGACGATCCCGGGGGGCGAGTACAACGTCGAACCCCCCTCACATGGACGAACCCTGGTGCTCACCATCGATCGCGCACTCCAGTTCGAGGCCGAACGACTCCTATTCGAGGGTGTCGAGCGGACCGGAGGGCAGAGCGGAATTCTGGTGGCCATGGACCCGGCCACCGGTCAGATAATGGCATCGGCCACCGTCGTCCGTGGCGACGATGGCGAGATCCGGACGTCTGGTGAGCATCGGGCCGCAACGTGGACGTACGAACCCGGTTCCATAGTCAAGCCGCTCACCTTCTCCGCCGTGCTGGATGCGGCGGTTGCTTCGCCGGACACCGTCCGGGAAGTTCCGGGTCGGATCGACGTACATGACGCCACGTTCCGTGATGCGCCACTACACGATCCGGTCGACCTTTCTGTAGCCGACGTGTTGCGGCGTTCCTCCAACGTCGGAACGATCATGTGGGCTACTGATCTCGGCCAGGAGGCCCTCCACGCCAAGTTCCGTGAGTTCGGCCTGGGTCGGGTGTCGGCGCTCGACTTCCCGGGAGAGTCGGGCGGCAGTCTCTTGACGTTGTCGGGTTGGTCCGGAACGTCACTCCCTACCATCGCCATTGGTCAGGGCGTGTCGACCACCCCGATACAGATGCTCACTGCCTACGCCACTCTGGCCAACGCCGGAATTCGACCCGCGCCCACCCTGGTGCTCGGAACGCGGGACGATGAGGGGATGTTCGAGCCACGCCGTGCCGGTCGTACCACCACGGTCATCCCGTCCACGGTGGCCTCCGAGGTAGTGGCGATGATGGAAGGGGTTGTTGAGTCGGGCACCGGCACCCGTGCCGCTGTACTCGGCTACCGGGTGGCCGGCAAGACCGGGACCGCCTGGAAGACCCGTCCGGAAGGCGGCTACGGGTCTGAGGGCGACCGTGATTACGTGGCCAGCTTCGCGGGGTTCTTGCCGGCTGACAATCCCCGACTAGTGGTTCTTGTGGTGGTCGACGAGCCGTCATTGGCCCACTACTCCGGAGGGAGGGCTGCTGCGCCGATCTTCTCGGAGTTCGTCCAATTCGCGGTCCGTCGCCTACGGATCCCTTCGGAATTCGAACGTGCGGGTCTCGAACAGGCCGGTCGAGTACGGGCCGTAACGCCTGCACACCAGCGGTTGCTCGACGAAGCAGCGTTTGAGACGGCCGCTACTTCGACCGGAGACTGACGTGCGGCTCGCCGCGTTGCTTACTACAGCCGGTCTGAAACCATGTGGCTCGACCAGTGATCCCGATGTGCTCCGCGTAGTTCATGACTCACGGGAGGTCACCGATGGTGACCTGTTCTGCTGTATCCCCGGTGGCACCCATGACGGACACGGCTACGTCGCCGAAGCGGTATCCGCCGGTGCTGTCGCGGTCCTGGCTGAACGGTCAATCGGGGACGCAACGGTACCGACGGTGATCGTCCCTTCGGTGCGTGCCGTCATCGGACCGGTGACTGCGGCGCTCCACGGTTGGCCGTCAAGGGCTCTTGACCTTGTGGGAGTGACCGGCACCAACGGCAAGACGAGCGTCGTGCACCTACTCCGGTTCATCCTCGAGACCTCGGGCCGCCGCGCAGGGTCGTGGGGCACCTTGTCCGGCGAGCGGACCACGCCGGAGGCGACGAACCTTCAGGCCACCATCGCCGGTTGGGTCGACGACGGCGTCGAGGCGGCTGCGATTGAGGTCTCCTCCCATGCTCTGGCCCAGCACCGGGTGGATGGGACCACGTTCGCCGCAGTGGGGTTCACGACCCTCGGACGCGACCACCTGGACTTCCATGGTTCCCCGGCCGTTTACGAGGCGGCCAAGGCCCGGCTGTTCGACGAAGGCTTCTCAAACCACGCGGTCGTGAACGTGGGCGATCCCGCCGGTACACGCATGGCATCGGTGGCCGAAGCGGCGGGTCTGTCAGTCGTACGGGTCGATCCAGTAGGAACCGATGCCGATCTGAGGCCCGACGGATGCACGTTGACCTGGAGGGGTCGGACCGTGCGGGTAGCCACCGGTGGCCGGTTCACCGTTACTAACGCGCTGGTGGCTGCTGAGTTGGCCATGGTTCTGGGATGCGAGGAGGACCTGGTGGTAGCCGGTCTCGCAGCTGCCCCTCCCGTACCCGGACGCTTCGAGCCGGTCCTGTTGACCGACGGTCCGACCGTGATCGTCGACTACGCCCACACGCCCGATGCCCTTTCGGCGGTACTGGGTGCGGCCCGGGAGGTTCTGGACGGTCAGGTCAAAGCGCGTGCGGCAGCGCCCGGGCGGTTGCTGGTGGTGTTCGGATGCGGTGGTGATCGCGATGTCGGGAAGCGGCCACTCATGGGTCAGATGGCCGACAAAGCCGCCGATGTCGTGGTCGTCACGTCCGACAATCCGAGGGGTGAACCACCTGAGGGGGTAATAGCGGACATCCTTGCGGGAATGGAACGACCCGATCCGCTCGTGGAGCCCGACCGTCGCCGTGCCATCGCCGTCGCCCTGGCTGCAGCGTCGGCCGCCGATCTGATCGTGGTGGCGGGCCGGGGTCACGAAACCATCCAGGAGATGGCGGGTCTTCAACTCCCCTTCGACGACCGCGCGGTGGTCGTCGAGGAATGGTCACGGATTATGGACAGTGGGTCCGGGCCGGGGGTAGAGCGGTGATCCGGATCCTGTTGGCAGCCGGCATTGCCATGGTGGTATCACTCATCGGCACCCGCGTGCTGATCCTTTGGTTAACCCGTCTGCGGCTCGGCCAGCCCATCCGGGACGACGGTCCGGAGGGTCATGTCACCAAGGCCGGTACGCCGACCATGGGAGGACTGGCCATCATCGGCGGGGCGTTTCTGGGCTATGTCCTGAGCGACCTTTACCGAGGCATCTACACCCGCACTGGAATCTTCGTGATGCTGGCCATCATCAGTGGGGGAGTGGTCGGGCTGATGGACGACTGGATCAAGGTAGTGCGTGAGCGCAACCTCGGTCTCAACAAGCGGGCCAAGATGCTCGGGCTCTTTGCAGTGGCTCTCACTTTCGCTGTACTGATGCTGGAACACGCACCGACCCACACCACGCTGTCTGTCACCCGTTTCGACCAGCCGGGTATTGAACTGGGTTCGATTCTCTGGTCGATCTGGGCCGTGCTCCTCATCATCGGTTCGGCCAATGCCGTCAATCTGACCGACGGTCTCGATGGCCTGGCGGCCGGGGCGGGCACCTTCTGTTTCGGTGCCTACACCGTCATCGCCTTCTGGCAGTTTCGGTATCCCGAGACCTACGAGATCGCCCATGCCCTCGACTTGGCGGTGGTAGCAGCGGCCATGGCCGGCGGTTGCTTGGGCTTCCTGTGGTGGAACGCCGCTCCGGCCCGGATCTTCATGGGTGATACGGGGTCCCTGGCCATTGGTACGGGCCTGGCCACCCTCGCGCTGGCCACCGGGACGCACCTACTGTTGCCCATCGTGGCCGGGTTGTTCGTGGCCGAAACGGTGTCGGTGATCGTGCAGATCGCGAGCTTCCGCCTGTTCGGCGGTCGCCGGGTTTTCCGGATGGCGCCCTTTCACCATCACTTCGAGCTCAGCGGATGGCCCGAGACCACGGTGATCATCCGGTTCTGGATCATGTCGGGACTCTGCACGGCTGCGGGTCTGGGGATTTTCTATGCCGATTCATTGTCGGCCGGGGTGACCGACGGGCTCGGCGGATGACCGACGCAACCACTCTGGTCCTCGGACTGGGAGTGGCCGGTCGGGCTGTGCTGGATGCCCTGGTCCGCCGGGAGTTCTATGTGGTGGCCGTAGATGATGCGCCTGGTGGTGCGGCCCGCCAGTGCGCGGATCGCCTTGGTGTGCCACTGGTGGAGGCGCCGGCGGCCGACGAGTGGCCACGATTGCTGGATGGAATCAGTGAGGTAGTCATGGGTCCCGGCGTTCCCGATGCCCACCCCTGCCACGCCGCGGCCCGGGCGGCCGGGGTCCCGGTGATCGATGAGTCTGATCTGGCAGCCCGCTGGGACGACCGTCCCCGTTGCGCTGTGACCGGTACCAACGGGAAGACCACGGTGGTGACCCTGGTGGCGGAGATGTTGGAACGTTCCGGCATTCGGACCTCGACAGCCGGGAACACCGATACGCCGCTTGTGGCGGCCATCGATGACGGAGAGGTGTCGACCTTCGTGGTCGAAGCCTCTTCGTTCCGTCTTGGTCACGCCAATATGTTCAAGGCGTCGCCCGCCGGGTGGCTGAACTTCGCGCCGGACCATCTTGACGTACACGCGGACGCTTCCGCCTACGAGGCGGCTAAGGCCCGGATCTTCGAAGGGGTAGCCCGGCCAGCGGATGCGGTGGCCAATGCTTCTGATCCCGTGGTCATGGCCCACGCTCCCGAGGGGGCGTTGTTGTTTGGGGGTGTTGAGACGCCCTGCCGAGTCGACGGTGAGGGATCGTCCGCTCTTCTGATCGTGAACGACGAGCCCCTCATCGAGGTGGCCGCGCTGATGCGTTCGCTGCCCCATGACCTAGACAATGCTCAGGCGGCCGCCGCTCTGGCCATCCGCGCCGGAGCTTCCCGGGCGGCCTGCGCCGAGACTCTGCTCGGGTTCGCCGGATTGGCACACCGGATGGCTCTGGTGGCCGAGATTGAGGGCGTCCGGTTCGTGGATGACAGTAAGGCCACCACGCCGCACGCCACGCTGACCGCCATGGCCGGACTGCCGGGATCGGTCCTGATCGCCGGTGGGCGTAGCAAGGGTGTAGACCTCGCTGTGTTGGGCAGGTCCCGACCCCGGGCCGTGGTGGCCATTGGTGAGGCGGCCGAGGAGATCGTCGAGGCGTTCACCGGCCGCTGTCCCGTCCACGAGGCCACTTCGATGGACGAGGCGGTGGCCCTGGCCCACGGGGCAGCCGACGGTTCCGGAACGGTGCTGCTCTCCCCGGGTTGTTCGTCGTTCGACTGGTACGGATCGTATGTGGAACGTGGCCTTGATTTCGGACGGATCGTGCGTTCCTTGGATGGGGCCGGGGCGTGACCGTCGTGACTACCGATGAACGTCGGTCTCGAGAGTTAGGCGCGTCGACGTATCGGTCACGCCGTCCAGCACGTTTCGTGGTGCTGGCCTTCATGGCCATGCTGATGGTCCTGCTGGGCATCGTGATGGTCCTCTCGGCGGCATCGGTTCAGGACCTCCGAATCCACGGCAATGCCTGGTACCACCAGCGCCGCCAGCTCATCTGGGTTGTGCTGGGTCTGGCTGGACTGGTGACCACCTCGAGGCTCGATTACCGGCGACTGAAGCCGATGGCCGTCTGGCTCCTGGTCGGCTCGGTGGTACTGCTGCTGACTGTCTTCATCCCGGGTATTGGTATTCGGGCCAACGGTTCGTCCCGGTGGATCGGCGTCGGCGCCGCTACCTTCCAGCCATCAGAGTTGGCCAAACTGGCCGTCATTCTCTACGGGTCGGTCCTCCTCTCGAGTCGACCGGTAAACGACCTCCGGGGCACAATTCTGCCGCTTGCCGCCGTGCTGGGCGGAGTGGGTGCGCTCGTCTACGCCGAACCTGACCTGGGAACCACGATGATCCTGGGGGCCATCGCTGCCTCGCTACTTTTCTTCGCCGGACTGCGACTGGCCATTGTGGGGGCAACCGCAGCGTTGGGCGTCAGCATGCTGGGGGCCATGACGATGACCGCCGGCTACCGACGCGAGCGTCTGCTGTCTATGTTCGACCCGTGGAGCGACCCGCTTAACACCGGTTGGCAGGCCATCCAGGCTGGGGTTGCGATGTCAAACGGCGGGCTTTGGGGCATGGGCCTGGGGGCCAGTCGGGCCAAGTGGGGTTTCCTGCCGTTTGCTGAGACGGACTTTATTTTCGCCATCGTGGCAGAGGAGCTCGGCTTCGCGGCCGCCCTCGGCGTGATCCTCGTCTACCTGGTGATCGGCCTAGTCGGCTTGAACACAGCGCTTCATGCTCCCGATCGTCTCGGCCAACTACTGGCGGCTGGTATCACGACCTGGATCATGATCCAGGCCTATGTGAACATCGGTGCAGTCTTGGGTGTGCTTCCCATCACCGGGGTGCCTCTGCCGTTCGTCTCCTACGGCGGGAGTTCGATGGTTCTCACCCTGACCGCGTACGGCGTCCTGTTGAACGTGGCCCGGCAGACGCCATGAGCGGGTCGGCGGCTCGAAGGGTCCTGATCGCCGGGGGTGGTACGGCCGGGCATGTGTTACCAGGGTTGGCCATTGCTGAGGCGCTGGTGGACCGGGGCGTCGTGGCGGACCGCTCGGGGGTGCACCTGGTCGGTAGTCGACGGGGGATCGAGGTCGACCTGGTGCCTCCGTCAGGCTTCGGCCTGACCGTTCTTCCGGGGCGGGGCATCCAACGGACGCTGACGCCGGCCAACCTGTTAGCGGTCTCCGGCCTGGCACTGGCCTTCCTGCAGGCATTGGTGCTATTGGTCCGTCGCCGACCGGCCGTGGTGTTGTCCCTTGGTGGTTACGCCAGCGTGCCGTGTGCCCTTGCTGCCATCATCCTGCGAGTTCCGCTGCTGGTGGCCGAACAGAATGCCGTGCCGGGTGCGGCGAATCGACTGGCCGGCCGCTTCGCCCGGGCCTGCGCGGTTTCGTTTCCGGGCACGGACCTTCCCCGCTCAACGGTGACCGGCAACCCGGTCCGTGGTGCCGTCAAGACAGTGGCGTACGGTCGACGGAGTCCCGGCGAAGGGGCGTCCGATCGCCGGTCCGCTCGCAAGGCTCTGGGTGTCGACGGCCGGCCGTTCGTGTTGGTCTTTGGAGGATCTCTTGGCGCACGGCGCATCAACCGTGCGGCGGCGGGTGCGGTGGAAGACTGGTCGGGTGGTCCGGTGGTTATCGAGCACGTGGTGGGCGCCCGAGGCTGGAACGACCCTCGGGAACGGGCCGGTTCGCCAGGACCGGAGGTCGAGTATCGCCCGGTGGAATACGAGGCCGACATGCCGACCGTGTTGAGCGCCGTGGACCTGGTGGTGTGCCGGGCCGGGGCGACAAGCGTCGCCGAGTTGTCGGCCATTGGCGTGCCGTCGATTCTGATACCGCTGCCCGGCGCTCCCGGTGACCACCAGACGGCTAACGCCGAACACCTCGAGCGGTGTGGCGGGGCGCGACTGGTGCCTGACGGAGAGTTGGATGGAGACCGGTTGAAAGCTGAACTGTCAGTGCTGCTGGCCAATCCGACGTCATTGGAGGCCATGGCGGACGGCGCTCGATCGGTCGGGGTTCCCGATGCTGCCGATCGTGTCGTAGAGATGGTCGCCGATCTATTGGATGGTCGACTCGTCTCGGGGGACTCGCCATCATGAGCGGTGATGGTCTCCTGGATCTTGCGTCGATCGTGCATGTCCACGTGATCGGCATCGGCGGTGCCGGCATGAGTGCGATTGCCGAGGTGCTCGCCACCATGGGACACCGGGTCTCGGGATCGGATCTGAAGGCCACCACCGGTTTGGATCGTCTCCGGGCACAGGGCATCGAGGTTCATATCGGACACGACGCGACCCATGTCGGCGAGGCCGACGTCGTAACCCGATCGACAGCGGTGCCTGACGACAATCCGGAATGTCGGGAGGCTGTCCATCGGGGACTTCCGTTACTGAGTCGGGCCGAGGTTCTAGGCGCCATCTCCCGTCTCCGTATGACGGTGGCGGTGGCGGGTACCCACGGCAAGACCACTACGTCATCGATGCTGGCTCTGGCCCTCCGTGGGGCGGGACTCCGACCGTCGTTCGTCATCGGCGGCGACGTGAACGAGATTGGAACTGGGGCGGCGTGGGACAGTCGGGACCTGTTCGTGGTGGAGGCGGACGAGAGCGACGGCTCCTTTCTCCGACTGGAACCAGAGTTGGCTGTGGTGACCAACCTGGAACCGGATCACATTGAGCACCATGGCGGGTTCGAGGCGCTGCGATCGTCATTCGATGAGTTCGTCAGGGGTGTGGACGGTCCGGTGGTGATCGGCATCGATGATTCCGAGGGAGCGGCATTGGCCGAACGGTCCCGACGGAATGGTCTCGATGTTTGCACGGTGGGAACGTCGGACGACGCCGACTGGATGATCACCGAACTCCAGGAGTCATGGGACGGCGTGGGGTTCGTGCTGCAGGGACCCGGGACCGCCTTGTCGGTGGCGCTTCCTGTTCCCGGCCTACATAACGCGCGAAATGCTGCATCGGCGATTGTCCTAGCCTTGCTTGTCGGGGCCGATCCGCTGGCCGTGGCCGACGCACTCGGGCGCTTCGGCGGCGTGGCCCGAAGATTTGAACATCGGGGGCGGGCCGGTGGGGTGACCTTGGTGGACGATTACGCCCACCTCCCCACCGAGGTCTCAGCCACCATTCGGGCAGCCCGCACGGGCAATTTCGGTCGTCTGGTGGCCGTCTTCCAACCCCACCGATTTAGTCGGACCGAAGCGCTCTGGTCGTCCTTCGGGCCGTCCTTCGAGGGGGTGGATCTGCTCTTCGTGACCGACGTGTACCCCTCCGGGGAGGCGCCCCGCCCGGGGATCACCGGCCAACTGGTGGTGGACGCCGTCCGTAGAGACCTGCCAGATCTAGACGTCCGATATGCGCCTCGTCGCGACGACCTAGTGGACGCACTGGTGGCCCAACTCCGGGCTGGGGATCTCTGCCTGACCATGGGGGCGGGTGACCTGACCTCGGTTCCCACTGACCTGCGGGAGCGGCTGGTGCACCATGGGGCAGCAGATGTCTGAACAGGTTCCCGGGGCGGCTTCCGAGGTACAGGACTTTGGCCCATTGGACGAAGCGTTGTTATCGGCGGACCTACTGGAAGGTGTCCGGGTTGATCATCCCATAGGGGCATTGACGACTTATCGGGTGGGCGGGGCCGCCGCCCGGTTCGTCCGGCCTGCTGACGTCGCCGAACTAGAACGGGTGGCCGGAGCCGTCGCCAAGGCCGGCCCCGCTTCCGGTGGAGAATCTGGTATTGGGGTGATCCCGGTGTTGGTGTTGGGTCGAGGATCGAACCTGCTCGTCTCCGACGACGGATTCCCCGGACTGGCCGTTCAGCTAGGGCCCGGTTTCGATGAGGTGGTGGTCGACTTGGAGACGGGTGGCGGGACGGTCCGAGCTGGTGGGGGAGCCAGCCTTCCGGTGGTTGCCAGGCTCACGGTAGCCGAGGGGTTGGCTGGCATGGAGTGGGCGGTCGGAGTGCCCGGATCGATCGGGGGTGCCGTTCGAATGAATGCTGGTGGCCATGGATCCGACATGTCCACGGTCCTCGTCTGCGCTTCCACGGTGGATCTGACCACCGGCCTACGTAGAACCCGGGCGGTCGACGAGTTGTCACTGGGCTATCGGCGCTCGTCGGTGGCCGGGAACGAGGTCGTGGTGTCCGTTGAACTTGGACTCCCTCTTGGCGACCGGGCGGCGGGCGAGGCCCGTCTGGCCGAGATCGTGCGGTGGCGGCGGGCCAATCAACCCGGTGGACAGAATGCCGGGTCGGTGTTCACCAACCCGTCCGACGATTCAGCCGGCCGGCTGATCGATGCGGCCGGCGGTCGGGGGCTCCGAATGGGGACGGCCGAGGTGTCCAAGAGGCACGCGAACTTCATCCAGGTCGACGAGGGCGGATCGGCTGACGACGTGGTCCGCCTCATGGCCGAGGTGGCTCGGCTGGTGAGCGAGGTCCACGGAGTCACTCTCGAGTCTGAGACCGTGCTCGTCGGCTTCTGATGGAGACCAGTCAGGACACTGGTCAGGACACTGGTCAGGACACTGGCCCCACCGTTTCGCCTACTCCTCGTCGTAGAGGACTCGTCGTGGCCTGGGTGGCACTCTCGCTGATTGTCACGGCGGTGGGTTTGTTCGCCGCCACACGCACTGAACTGCTCGATGTCGATGAGATCCGGATCGTGGGGATCTCATCGAATCTGAAGGAATCCTCCGTGCTGGAGGCCCTCTCGATCTCCGTCGGTTCGCCGATGACCGGGATAGACCTCGACGAGATGGCCCTTCGTGTGGCGGCCCTTCCGAGAGTGGCCGGTGTCGAAGTGGCACGGGACTGGCCTGGTGCGGTGGTGGTGTGGATCGTCGAACGTCGGGCGGTAGTTAACGCAGTGGCGTCCGACGGTCGACTCGCAGCACTGGATGCCGACGGTACGGTGCTCGAACACCTTGACACTGCCGATCCGTCGTTGCCGACCATCAGGGTCGACGGTGTGGGACGTCCCGGAGTCCGCCTGCCGGGTCTGGGATCGCTGCTTGATGCAGCGGATGCTGTCACAGAGGATCTGGCCGCATGGATCGTCGCCCTCGTCCCGACCGGAGACGGCGTGCGGGCCGAGTTGGTGGGCGGAGTCGAAGCCGACCTGGGCCTGGGCGACGACTACCGCGATGAGATGAGGGCATTGGCCACCGTGCTGCATCGGGTAGAGCTGTCGTGCATCGTTCGCATCGACGTCTCCGTCCACGACATCCCCGTCGTTCGCCGAGACGATATGCACTGTTCTTGAACGGGCGTCTGAAATCGGATTTCGAAGCCTGAGGCCTGATGGGTTGACGTTCTTTGACCACGCGCCGTAGTCTCTTGACCACGGATCGGGTTCATAGTGTCTCAACCTTCGACTTCTACTTGAAGGTTAGTCATGGGTGCCGATGGCATCTGGACGATCCCCGGACCGATCGTGAGCCGACCACCATGGACGGCACGGGAACCAACGAGAACGAGAAGAGGAAAAACCGATGGTGGGAAGCCCCCAGAACTACCTGGCAGTGATCAAGGTGGTGGGCGTCGGCGGTGCCGGCGTGAACGCCGTCAACAGGATGATCGATTCCGGCCTGAAGGGTGTCGAGTTCATAGCCGTGAATACCGACGCCCAGGCGCTCCTCATGAGCGACGCCGACGTCAAGTTGGACATCGGTCGAGAGCTCACCCGCGGGCTGGGCGCTGGGAGCGATCCCGAGATCGGCCGCCAGGCAGCCGAGGATCACCGGGCCGAGATCGAGGAGGCGCTCGAAGGTTCTGACATGGTGTTCATTACCGCAGGCGAGGGTGGTGGCACCGGTACCGGTGGTGCCCCGATCATCGCTGAGGCGGCACGCGCCGCCGGGGCGTTGACTATCGGCGTGGTCACCCGACCGTTCAGCTTCGAGGGTCGTCGTCGATCGGTTCAGGCCGAGCAGGGCATCGTGCAGCTCAAGGAGAAGGTCGACACCCAGATAGTCATCCCGAACGACCGCCTGCTGGATGTCTCTGACGAGAAGACCGCTCTTCTCAACGCCTTTGATACTGCTGACGAGGTGCTCCTCCAAGGAGTGCAGGGCATCACGACCCTGATCACCACGCCGGGCCTCATCAACACTGACTTCGCCGACGTGCGAACCATCATGGCTGGGGCCGGGTCGGCCCTCATGGGCGTGGGGCAGGCCACCGGCGACGGGCGGGCCCTCAACGCGGCCCGTAAGGCCATCTCTAGCCCCATGCTCGAGGCTTCCATAGAGGGAGCCCGGGGCATTCTCCTGAACATCTCTGGCCCGCGTGATTTGGGCCTGTTCGAGGTCAACGAGGCGGCCGAGGTGGTCCACGGCGTGGCCCACGCCGAGGCCAACATCATCTTCGGAACCGTGGTCGATGATGAGATGGGTGACGATGTCCGGGTCACGGTCATCGCTGCGGGCTTCGACCGATGGGATGGTGATCGTCCCCTTGCCGAGGTAAAGCGTGCCATTGTCGACGTGTTCGCCGATCGCACCGATCGCGGCGACGACGACCTCGACGTTCCGAGCTTTCTCAGGTAGGGGCCGATGGCCAGGGAACTGATCCGACGGAGTCTCCCGTCGGGTCGGACCGCCCGGGTCGTCATGTCCGAGATCACCGATGGTGACGCCGCTGCCGGCGACGTCACCATCGGCGGTCCGGGTGACGCCTTCACCGACGCGAAAGGGTGGATACGACCCTGGACGTTGCTGGACCAAGTGCATGGTGACGGCGTGGTCGTGGTGGATGCTGCCGGCGCCTACTCCGGGACCCGGGCCGACGCGGCGGTCACCGCGGTGGCCGACGCGGCGCTGGCCATCCGGGTCGCCGACTGCGCGCCGGTGGCCCTGCTGGGTGACCGTTGCGTGGGCGTGGCCCATGTCGGTTGGCGAGGCCTCAGGGCTGGGATCGTCGAGCGAACCGTCGAGACCATGAAGAAACTGGACGACATCACGCCGGTCGCGGCGGTGGTCGGGCCGCATATAGGGGCCTGCTGCTACGAGTTCGGCGACGCTGACCTGGATGACCTTGCGATCCTGTTTGGATCGTCGATCCGCTCCACGACGACGGCCGGCCGGCCGGCTCTGGACCTCTCGGCGGCCCTGTCGGGGATACTGGTTGGGGCCGGCATCCCTGTGACCCACGACGGGGCCTGCACTTCGTGCGATGACCGGTACTGGTCGTACCGGGCCACGGCAACCGCCCGTCGTCAGGCCATGGTGGCCTGGACCGAGGAGGGCTGAACGTTGGAACACGGTACCGACCGGTCTCCATCACCAGATGAACTGGCCTCGCGCCTCGGTCTCCTCGAAGACCGCCTCCGGGAACTCAGCGGAGGCCGAACCTCGTTGCTCCCGGTCACCAAGGCCTTCGGGGCCGACGCAGTGCATGCGGTCTTGGCCACCGGCCGGACCGAGGTCGGCGAGAACTACGCCCAGGAACTGTTGGGTAAGCACCTAGAGATTGAGGCCCAAAGGGAAGCTGAGGTCGAGGGGACTGTGCCGTCGGCCCGATGGCACATGATCGGCGGGGTCCAGCGAAACAAGGTTCGTCGCCTGGCCGGAATCGTCTCTCTCTGGCAGACCGTCGACCGCGTCGACTTGGTGGACGAGTTGGCTCGTCGGACGCCCGGTGCCCGGATCCTCGTGCAAGTTGATCCAGCCGAGACGCCGGGCAAGGGAGGTTGCTCACCGGCCGACGTCGAGGGTCTGGTGTCGAGGGCGGTTGACGGTGGGTTGGAGGTAGCGGGCCTAATGACCGTCGGGGTGATCGGAGATGCCGAGGCCACTGGAACGGCCTTCCGAGTGGTGGCACGGCTTGCCGACAATCTTGGGCTGGTTGAGAGATCCATGGGAATGTCGGATGACCTGGAATCGGCCATCGAACACGGTTCGACAATGGTCCGCATCGGCCGTGCGCTGTTCGGCGATCGTCTCTACTGATTCTGCTCACTAGTTGGCTAGCTAGTCGGGTGACGAGCTGGTCTGTGAGTCGGGGGCCGGGGTGCCGGGAGCGGACCGGGTGTGCCGATACCATCGGTGTTCGATGAAGAAGTTGATGCTGTGGCTGGGACTCGGCCCCGATGAGGCCTACGAGGACCTGAGCGACGAGCCGATCCTACGTGGACCATTGTCGTCCATCGAGTTCGCCGAGGCTCGGGTGGCCGCCGAAACCGGCGGCAAGGTCAGCCCACTACACACCCGCACCCAGACATCCAATACCGTGCGGACCCTCCCGGCCGAATCGACGGGCACCGTGCGATCCCTCCAGCCGGCGACCACGGCCAAGCCGTGCACCGTGACTCCAACCTCGTTTAACGACGTCCAGGAAATGGCGGACCGCTTCAAGGCAAAGCAGCCGGTGATCGTCAACCTCCAAGGCCAGGATGCCGAGTTGTCGAGGCGGATCATCGACTTCGCCAGCGGTGTCTGTTACGGCGGCGGGGGGCAGATGGAACGCATCACCCACCAGGTGTACCTGCTCACCCCGTCCGATGTGGAGGTGTCCGACGAGGACCGCCGCCACCTCGGAGACTGACGGCCTCCATGCTCTGCACGCTCCTCCAGCTCTACCTGCTCGTGCTGGTGGTCCGCGTTCTGATGAGTTGGTTTCCCGTCTCCCGGGACGGCCCGATGGCCACCGTGGTCGGCGTGCTCTACACCGTCACTGATCCGGTGCTGCTGCCACTCCGGCGGATCCTGCCGGCGGTCCGCATGGGCCATATGGCGCTTGACCTGTCACCCATTGTGGCCTTCTTTGGCCTCTCGATCCTGATGGGTCTGCTGGGCTGCTGACCTGCCCCGAGCGAGCAGAGGCACGGCGGTAACATTCGGTGATGGATTCCCGCGGCAATTCTCGTGGCATGGGCGTAGATCGGGCAGCTGGTCTCGTGCACGAACTGGATGACGCCCAGTTCTCGACGAAGATGCGCGGCTACGACCCATCGGAGGTCGATGCCCTTCTGGATCGGGCTCGGCGCGCCATTGAGGAGTTGCACCTCACGGAGCGACGGGCCGAGGAGCGGGCCACGCTGGCTGAGCGCCAGTTGGAGGAGGAGCTCGATGCGGCACGGACTGCACGTGCCACGGCCGAGGCCGAGGTCGCCACGGCGACCGCCGAAGCGGCACGCATCGTCGCAGATGCCCGCCTGGACGCCTCGGATCTCTGCGAGGCAGCCGAGATCGAGATCCGCGGGGCTGCAGAGGAGGCGCGTAGCCGAATGCTGGCAGAGATCGCCGAACTGGAACACCAGCGAGACGCTGTTCGCGAGGAGATCGAGGTGACGGCCGCCCATCTAGGGGCTCATCGGACCCGTCTCCAACGGGCGGTGATCGACCTATCGACTTTGATCGAAGAAATCGAGGAGCGCCCGGACGGCCTGGCAGCTCCGGACGGCTCTGGCCAGACGAATCCGACGCCGGTACACCGTGAACCCACCTTGCTTCGGACGACGATGCACGACGTCCCGGAAGCTACGGCTGATGAATCTTCCCTGCCCGAGCCAGCCTGGGCGTCCAGCCCGACCGAGGTCGTGCGACCTATTCGGTTGGCGGCGGCACCTGGTGCTTCGGCGATCGACTCCCTAGGGGGCGCTGTCGGAGGAGACGAAGGAGATCTCGAGGCGTTCTTCGCCGACGATGGTTCCTGACGCTGTTTTCCAACGATCCCACCGGGTTCATCGGTGGCCCGATACGATCCTGCGCCGATCGGGCCGGGTTCGAACTTCGAACCGTCGAGATGTTGGCATTGACGAGATGCCGCCGAGGAGATGACGGTCATGGCCAAGAAGGCCCCAGCCAAGAAGGCGCCAGCCAAGAAGGCGCCAGCCAAGAAGGCGCCAGCCAAGAAGGCGCCAGCCAAGAAGGCCCCAGCCAAGAAGGCCCCAGCCAAGAAGGCCCCAGCCAAGAAGGCCCCAGCCAAGAAGGCCCCAGCCAAGAAGGCCCCAGCCAAG
>Ga0209228_1000144_pt1 | contig 34665 bp, 33 predicted proteins | sample METZYME_3_150m_FD_187547 | JGI IMG/M metagenome (GOLD analysis project Ga0209228, IMG submission 187547) | Marine microbial communities from oxygen minimum zone in mesopelagic equatorial Pacific - METZYME_3_150m (SPAdes) (version 2) | ecosystem: Environmental > Aquatic > Marine > Oceanic...
GAGAAGAAAATACAAATTATTAATCCTGTAATTGGGAAAATGCTTCAAATTGAAGATGCGTCAAAATATAATTCAAAATCCTATGAAGCTATTGTCGAGGATTATCCAAATTTGAAATCTCTTTTTGACTTCATTCAAGATAAGATTGAGCATGATTCTATGGAGTGGAGCCATGAGATTGAATTAACACTTACTGATAGAAATCGTTTACTTTATTGTCAGGGCGCTGTTCTTGACATTGAAAATAAATCACTAGGATATGTTATTATTATTAATGATATTTCAAAGCTGAATAGAGCTCAAAAGAAGGCTGCATGGGGAGAGGTTGCAGTTCGAATGGCTCATGAAATTAAAAATCCATTGACGCCTATTTTATTGTCAGCACAGAGACTACGAAATTTGTTTTTAGATAAGCTAGATAGAAAAGACTCTTCAGTAATTAACAAAACGACTCAAACTATCATTGATCAAGTTGCATCGATGGATTCAATGGTGAGTGCTTTTGCTGACTATGCAAATACTCCAGAAATAAATAAAACCTTATCATCTTTAAATGCTTTAATTAATAAATCAGTATCTCTTTACGATAATCATAATGGAGTTAGAGTAGATCTTGATTTAAGTGGCGATCTGCCTAAAATTCAGCTTGATCAAGATGCAATCTCTCGAGTGCTTATTAATCTTCTTAAAAATGCAATAGAAGCTAAGAAAGATAAAGAAAACTTAAATATTAAGATTAAAACAATATTTAAAGCAAAGGAAGGAATAGTTCAATTAACAATTATTGATGATGGCAATGGATTTCCTAAAGATATTATTGATCATGTATTTGAACCATATATTACAACTAAAGAAAAGAGTGGTGGTTTAGGTCTTGCGATTGTTCAAAATATTATTGAGCAGCATGATGGGCAAATATATGCAAGTAATATAAAGCCGCATGGAGCTAGAATTACTGTCGAATTAAGTATAATCGAAAATTCAAAGGGGGGGTAATGACAGAAGAGCCTACATTTGGAAATATTTTGATCATCGATGATGAGAAGGATAACACTGAAATCATAAAAGACATTCTTGAAGATGTAAATTATTCAACAATGCTTGCTAGGAGTGCAGCTGAAGCAAAAGTTATTCTGGCCGCTAATGACTTTGATTTAATTCTTATGGATGTTTGGATGCCAGGACAAGATGGTATTTCTTTATTGTCAGAATGGCATTCAGAAGGCTTCGATACTCCAGTCGTTATGATGTCAGGCCATGCTGAGCCAAGTGACATAGTCAAAGCAATGAAGTTAGGTGCAGTTGATTTTCTGAAAAAGCCTCTTCATGATTTTCTTCCAATTTTAAGAAGTATTATGACTCATGAGGAGCCAGAGCAAGAGCGTCAGCATGTCAGTGGTATTGATTATTCTCTTAAGCTTAAAGAGGCTAGAAATATTTTTGAAAGTCAGTATCTACTTCATCATTTATCGGCTAACGACAATAACATTGCTGTTGTTGCTGAGATTGCAGGTCTTGAGAGAACAACGCTTTATAGAAAGCTAAAAGATTTAGGGATAGATAAAAAATGAAAATACTTATTTTAGGTGCTGGTCAAGTTGGCTCAACTTTAGCAAAGTACTTGTGCTTAGATGATGACAATGATATTACAATTGTTGATCAAAAAGAAGAAATGCTCACTCCTCTTCAAAGGCATTTAGATATTAAAACAGTTTTAGGTTATGGTGCATATCCAAGTGTTTTAGAGAAAGCAGGAATTAAGGTGATGGACATGGTTATTGCTGTCATGAGATCTGATGAGAGAAATATGGTGGCTTGTCGAATGGCACATACTTTGTACAATGTTGAGAAAAAAATTGCACGAATTAGAACAACAGAGTACCTTCTAAGGCCTGAAATATTTTCGAATGAAGCATTGCCAATTGACTTTTTAATCACTCCCGAGAATTTAATCACTGAATACATTAAGGGTATTGTTGAAGAGCCAGGCGCTTCTCAGGTTTTTGATTTCGAAAACGGATTGGTTCAATTGGTTGAAACTCGAGCTTTTATCGGAACTCCAATCGTAAATAGACCCATTAAAGAGCTTCATGAGCACATGCCCGATGTAAAAATTAGAATCGTTAGTCTTTACAGAAATGGCAGAGCAATCCCTGCAAAAAGTGATACAGTTATTAGAGAAGGAGATCAAGTCTATTTCCTTGCAAAAAAGAATGATATTTCAAGAGCTCTTAAGGAGTTTAGAAGAGCTGAAAATAGTTATCAAAAAATATTTTTTGCTGGTGGTGGGAGTATTGGCTTCAATTTAGCAAAGCTTCTTGAGGATACTCATAATATAAGGATTATCGAGCTTAGTGAAGATAGAACTAAATATCTTAGTGAAAAATTAAATAATACTCTTGTCCTTCAAGGGAATGCTTCTGACGAAGATTTATTAAAAGAAGAAGGCATTGAAAATGCCGATTTATTTCTGGCTTTGACAGATTCTGACGAGGTGAATGTAATTGTTTCAATTCTGGCAAAGCGCCTTGGAGCTCATAAAACTATTGCTCTTGTCAAAAGAGATGTTTATTCTTCGCTTGCAGAGCAGAGTGATGACGTTGATATTGTTGTATCACCCGACCAAATTACAGTGAGCGGCATATTATCTCACCTTAGAAAGGGAGATTGTATGAAGGTTCATTCACTTCAGCATGGTAAATCAGAGGCCATTGAAATTGTGGTTCATGGGGATGAAGAAACGTCTGCGGTAGTTGGAGTAAAAATTAAAGATTTACCTCTACCTGAAGGCGTTGTTGTAGGTGCTATTGTAAGAAATAATGAGCTCTTAATGGGGTCAAAAAAATTAGTGATAGAGACGGGTGACCATGTCCTGATGGTTTTAATGGATGTTGGAAAGATTCATGAAGTCGAAGCTCTTTTCTTAGAGAATGAGATTTAATTTCCAAAGAATAAACTTAAAAGGTGAAAGGTAAATGCAGTTAAGTATCGTTTCAAAAACTATTGGCCTCCTGCTTATGGTTTTTAGCTTGGCACAGGTACCTCCAATCATAGTCGATTTAATATACTCTGAGGGAGAGTATTACTCCTTTCTGTTCTCATTTGCTCTAACTGTTCTTGGTGGGTTGATACTTTGGTGGCCGTTTAAGAATGTAAAGAAAGATTTCAGGCTTAGAGAAGGTATTTTAATCGTAGTATGCTTTTGGATTGTTTTATCGCTTTTTGGAACTCTTCCATTTCTAATTACTGACTCAATTAGGAATCTTTCATTCTCTGACGCGTTCTTTGAATCGATGTCTGGTCTGACTACAACTGGCGCAACAGTTCTTAGCCAGCTGGATGATTTGCCTAAAAGTATTTTGTTTTACCGTCAACAATTGCAGTGGTTAGGAGGTATGGGAATTATTGTATTAGCGGTTGCAATATTGCCTTTGTTAGGTGTTGGAGGAATGGAGCTTTATCATGCCGAGTCAAGTGGTATTTCAAAAGATAGGCTAACGCCTAAATTAAGAAATACTGCTATTGCTCTCTGGAAAATTTATGTTTCATTAACTGTAGTTTGTGCAATTGCATATTGTTTATCTGGAATGTCAATTTTTGATGCGATTAGTCATAGTTTTTCTACTGTTGCAATTGGTGGTTTTTCAACTCATGACGGCTCTATCGGCTTCTTTAATTCAGCATTAATAGAAATGATTGCTATGATTTTTATGTTCTTAGCAGGCATAAACTTCTCACTCCATTTTGTAGCTTGGAATAACCGGTCTCTGGTTGACTACATTAAAGACTCTGAGTTTAAAACCTATGCAATGGTTCTAATTTGCTCTTCAATTATTGTCATATTTGCACTTTCCTTAAATGGTCAATATGACTCTGCAAATGAGACAGTTAGGTATGGTTTATTCCAAACAATTTCTATCGCCACAACAACTGGATTTACCTCTCAGAACTATAGTAGTTGGCCTGCTGCGATTCCATTTTTTCTAATAACGATGAGCTTTATCGGTGCCTGTGTTGGCTCGACAGGTGGAGGAATTAAAGTTGTTCGTATTTTAGTAATGTTTAGGTTGGGAATGAAAGAAATCCATAAATTTATTCGTCCTAATGCTCAGGTGAGTGTCAAGCTAAATAAATCCAGTATTAACGAAAAAGCCTTGGTTTCAGTACTTGGTTTCTTTTCTCTTTATGCAATTTCCTTTTTTATTATTTTGATCCTTCTTATGTTTGCAGGACTTGATCAAGTTACTGCTTATTCAGCTACAGCAGCGACTATGAATAATTTAGGCCCAGGCCTAGGAGATGTTGCACAAAATTATGGAACACTCAGCGAGACAGCTAAGTGGATTTTAAGTTGTTCAATGCTCATTGGTAGATTAGAAGTATTGACAATTATTGCCATTTTCCATAGGGCTTTTTGGCGACAATAAGAATATATTATCAGCCCTCTAAATTAGCAGGGCTAAAACGCAAATTTTATTTCTTATAATAAGGGTGCAATCACTAAACTAACTATTGCCATTACATTGATAAGGATGTTCATCGATGGGCCTGAAGTATCTTTAAATGGGTCGCCAACAGTGTCACCAACAACTGTTGCAGCATGAACATCAGTTCCTTTGCCGCCAAAGTTGCCTTTCTCAACATGTTTTTTCGCATTATCCCAAGCACCACCAGCATTGGCCATCATAAGTGCCATAAGGACACAGCCAAGAAGAGCGCCTCCAAGCATACCACCAAGCGCCTCAGGGCTAATTAAGAAACCAACTAGTACTGGAGTTGCAACTGCAATAACACCAGGAAGAATCATCTTTTTAAGTGCAGCAGTAGTTGCAATATCAACACATTTAGCTGTGTCAGGCTCTGCTTTACCTTCAAGAAGGCCTTTAATCTCTTTAAACTGTCTTCTTACCTCTTCAATCATTTCAAAGGCAGCGTCACCAACAGCTGTCATTGTTAGAGAGGCAATTAAAAATGGAATTGTGCCACCAATAAATAATCCAATTAATACCTCAGCACTGTTAAGTTGAAGTAAGAAATCGGCAGAATTTGCGGCAACTGTTTCAGTATATGCCGTAATAATTGCAAGCGCTGCAAGAGCAGCTGCACCAATAGCAAACCCTTTTCCAATAGCCGCAGTCGTATTTCCAAGCTCATCAAGAGAATCTGTAATGTTTCTTGTATCTTCTCCAAGACCAGCCATTTCGGCGATACCGCCAGCATTGTCAGCAATCGGCCCATAAGCATCTATAGCCATAGTCATTCCAACGGTTGCAAGCATACCAATGGCGGCAATACCAACACCGTACAAACCGACAAAAAGGTTTGAGACATAGATGATTAAACAAATCATCAAGATTGGTATCACTACAGATTGCATGCCAACTGCTAAGCCTTTAATCATCACAGTAGCAGAGCCAGTTTTTCCTGATTCTGCAATATCTCTGATGGGTTTTCCAGCAGTGTAATATTCTGTTACAAGTCCAATAATAATACCGCCAATGCTTCCCATAAGTACAGCTGCCCAGATGTTATTTGAAACCTCTAAGGAGCTAATTAAAAAGTATGAAGTGATAATAAATAGTACCGCTGAACCAATAGTTCCCATTCTCAAAGCTGATTCAGGAGATTTGTTTGAAGAAAGCTTAACAAATATGATTCCAATGATTGAACAAACAAGGCCAAGTGATGCAAGAGCTAGAGGTAAAAACATAAGTTCACTTCTGTTTCCGCCTAACATATCTAAGGCCATAGCTGAAAGCGTAGATGCAATTGCAATTGTTGCAATCATGGAGCCACAGTATGACTCAAAAATATCTGAACCCATGCCTGCAATATCACCAACATTGTCACCAACATTATCAGCAATTACTGCTGGGTTACGAGGATCATCTTCAGGTATTCCTGCTTCTAATTTTCCAACAAGATCTGCACCAACATCAGCACTCTTGGTAAAGATACCTCCGCCAACACGAGAGAAGAGGGCAACTACTGAGCCACCCATTGCAAAACCATGAAGAGCTTCAGAATGTTCTGCCCCAAAAAAGTAATATAAACCTCCAAGACCAAGAAGACCTAGAGCTGCAACTGATAGTCCCATTACTGAGCCTCCAAAGAAAGCAACAGTAAGTGCTGAAGCACTCCCATTTTCGTGAGCAGCTTGAGCTGTTCTTACATTTGCAATAGTCGCTGTATTCATGCCAATGTAACCCGCAGTTGCAGAGGTTAAAGCGCCTACAAGGAAACAAAGTGCGCTTGCCGCACCAAGAAAGATATAAAGAAGAACTAATAGAACTAATGCAAAGATACTAAGCATTTTATATTCGCGCTTCATAAAAACAATCGCGCCAATATGAATTTGTTCGCCAATTTTTTTAACGGCGCCGCTACCACCATCTTGTTTAGTTATCCATTGATAGATAATTACTACTATCAATAAGCCTAAAACACCTAGTGCAGGGGCAATCAAATTTTGATCAAAGTTCATTTCGTCTCCTTTAAATAAAATGCAGCGGCAATGATATCCTAAAGTGTCTAAAAAGTGGAAAAAAAATACCTATTTTGAAGTGAAATGAACTAAATTTACTTTAAATTTATCTTATAAAATCAAATTTATAAATTCTTGCTATATTGTATTTAAATGTTTGTAGTTCGCTTTGCTCTTTTATCCGCTTTTTTTTATGCTCTAAATGTTAGCATGATTCCTCTTATTTATGCTCTTGAGGTGAGTGCATTTCTTTTTTTATTTATTCGTTTTGCAACAACTTTTTGTACTTCTTTATTGGCAACCAAAAGTTTATTTTCATATCAAAAAATTAAACATCAACAATTAGGTCTTTGGGTATTAATACTCTCTTTCTTGTTTGGAATTCAGTCTTGGTTATATGTTGAGGCGGTTAAATATATGTCAGTTGGCCTTGCAAGCGTTGTTTTATTTACATATCCTTTGATCACCTATTTAATCGTTTCAATAAAAAATAAAAGATCTCTCGATATGACAACAATACTAATGTTTTTCATTGCAATAATTGGAATTGCTGCGATCTCCCAAAGTGAACAAGGTTTTTATACAATGGCGATTGGTATAGTTTTGGCATTACTTTCAGCGTTATCCTATTCATTAATTTTGATCTTTACTCCAAAAATGAGTAAGTTAAAAAACTGGGAAATAGTTAAATATACAACGCTTATACCAGCAATCGTTTTCTTATATTTATTTTTAAATCAAACGGGTTATTACTTGCCTCAAAAAGAGGCATTAGCTCTGTCATTAGTCTCTGGAGTTTTTTTTGCAATTGGGATGATGTTTTATCATATCTCTATTAAAAAATATGGGCCAGTTAGAACTGCTAATATTGGATATACTGAGCCACTACTTGTTTTAATTTTCGGTTTTATTGCATACCTTGATGCAATTACTATAATTCAAGGAATTGGTATCATCCTAGTAGCAGCAGCATCCATTACGATTGAAAAGAGACAATTAACACAAAATAACAGTTCTAGGGTATAAGTTATTTTTTATTGCCCTATTATTAAAAGGAAAAATTATGGCAAATAGTTACACTGACTTTTCTTTAGCATTCTCACATTTTAAAAATCCAAAAGTTCAATTAAGCTCTGAGTATAAATATCAGCACATTTTAAGTTTAGAGGGATTTAGACGAGCAAATAAAGAAATTACCTCTTGGGATAATTATGAGCCAACACCACTTCACTCCTTTGATGATATAGCTGAAGATACAGGTGTTTCATCGATCTTTTATAAAGATGAATACTCTCGATTTACCCTGAAAAGTTTCAAAGCTCTTGGCGGTGCTTATGCTGTAGCGAATCTCTTAATTAAGAAGTTGAAAGAAGAAGGTATCAATGCCAACTCATCAGACTTAATTTCAGGAGTCTATAAAGACCATACCTCAAAACATACAGTATGCTGTGCAACTGACGGTAATCATGGAAGGTCAGTAGCATGGGGGGCTCAACAATTTGGATGCAACTGTGAAATATATATTCATCGAAATGTCAGCGAGGGTAGAGAAAAGGCGATTGCAAATTATGGTGCTCTAGTTAATAGGATTAAAGGAAACTATGATGATTCAGTCAGAATTGCTGCAGAAGTTGCAGAATCAAATGGCTATACAGTAGTTTCTGATACTTCATATGAAGGTTATACTGATATACCTAAAGATGTGATGCAGGGCTACACTGTAATGGTAGATGAGGCTATGAAGCAGATGAATGATACTCCGACCCATGTTTTTCTGCAGGGCGGTGTTGGAGGGTTTCCATCTGCAGTCGTATCTTTTTTACAAGAGAGTCTTGATTGTCCACCGATATTTGTTGTTGTTGAACCAGTAAATGCTGACTGCCTATTTCAAAGTGCAGTGAATGGAAAGCCAACTGCAGTCCACGGGGATTTAGATACAATTATGGCAGGTCTGGCTTGTGGCGAAGTTTCAGTTTTAGCATGGTCAATTCTTGAAAATTACGCTCCTCATTTTATGACTATTACTGATGAATCAATTCCAAAGGCTATGCAGTTACTTGCCAATCGTATACCTCCCATTATAGCTGGAGAGTCAGCCATAACAGGTTTGGCAGGATTTTTAATTGCTTGTAATGATGTTGAATTAAAATCAAAACTCATGATTAATGAAAATTCAAAAATATTATTATTTGGAACTGAGGGTGATACTGACGAAGAAATGTATGAACAATTAGTTGGAAAATCATCTGAACAAGTTTTGAGTAGAGTTAAATAAGTAATGAGAAAAATGAATATCCCGAATAGAGGTTTTGAAGTTATTGAATACGAGAATAGGCTTGAAAATATTCAGAAGCTTATGTATGAGGCAAAAATGGATGCTATTTTGTTAACCACACAAGTCGATATAGAATATTACACAGGCTTTAAATCTCAATTTTTTCAGAGCCCAACCAGGCCTTGGTATGTTCTGATACCAAGTATAGGAAAACCTAAAGCGATTATTCCAACCATTGGAGAGTCTGGTATGAGAGGGACGTGGATTGATGATATTCAGACTTGGACATCACCCAATCCAGAGGATGATGGAATTAGCCTATTACTCTCAACTATAAAATCACTGATGGTGAATCATAAGTCATTAGGGGTTCCCAAAACTCTTGAGAGTACTCTCAGAATGCCATTGGAGGACTACGAGAACTTAATTAATAACCTTACTGGAATAGAAATCAAAGATGCTAACAAGATCATGCGTCGAGTTCGATTTATTAAATCTGAAGCCGAAATTGCAAAGATCAGACATATCTGTCAAATAACTTCTCAGGGGTTTATTGACTTAGAGGGTTTTCTTCGTGCAGGTGAGAGTGAGGTTGAAAATTGTCGACGTTTTAAGCAGCACCTACTTAAGCTCGGTGTGGATGACTCACCCTATATCGTTTCAGGATCGGGACAAGAGGGCTACGGTTCAATCATTATGGGCCCAACAGACAAGATCATCGAGGAGGGAGATCTTTTCATCATTGATACGGGCTCGGTGTTCGATAGCTATTACTGTGATTTTGATAGAAACTATGCATTTGGATCGATAGGGGACAAGACTAAAAATGCTTATAGGGTTGTTTATGAGGCGACTGAGGCTGGTTTTAATGCGGCTCAGGTTGGAAATACTACCTCAGATATTTTTAATGCAATGAATGATGTTCTTCAAAAAGGCGGCGCCCTTGGCAATACTGTTGGCAGACTCGGGCATGGTTTGGGTATGCAGTTAACTGAATGGCCTTCTAATACAGCGATCGATAACACTCTACTTGAACCTGGAGTCGTTCTAACTTTGGAACCTGGAATGGCATTTCTTCCCGGAAAAGAAATGGTTCATGAGGAAAATATTGTTATTACCGAAGATGGGCCAGAGTGGTTAAGTATTAGGGCGGCTGAAGAATTACCAATAATTCAATAGTAGTAACTTTTTACTTCAAGATTTCACATTTTAAGTTCTTCCCTTATATAATAATGAGAATCATTATTATTTGTATTTAAAAAGTGCTCAGCGTTAATAATTTAAAAATCTCTTTCGATGATAATCACGTTTTAGATGGATTCAATTTAAACCTGGAGAGTGGCGATATTTTTGCACTCTTGGGAGAAAGTGGGAGTGGAAAAAGTTCTGCGCTTAGATTTATAGCTGGATTGGAGGAGGCTCAGTTAGGCTCAGTTGATTTGGATGGAAATTCATTAAGTGATGAGGGAAATCATTCAGTAAATGCAGAATTAAGAGAAATAGGAATGGTTTTTCAGGATTATGCGCTATTTCCTCATATGACTGTTTTTCAAAATATCAGTTTTGGAATTGATTATCTTGCAAAAAAGGAAAAAATCGATAAGGTAGATAAGCTTTTGGACTTAATTGGTCTCAAAGGTATTGAAAAAAAATATCCCCACCAACTTTCAGGTGGTGAACAGCAAAGAGTTTCTCTTGCTCGTTCTCTTGCAACTTCACCAAAACTATTACTGCTTGATGAGCCTTTCTCTAGTTTAGACAAATCGAACCGGGATCAACTTGTTAAGGAAGTTAGAGAAATACTAAAAAGTGCTGGTGTAACCTCAATACTTGTGACTCATAATGAGGCTGAGGCTGAAGTATTTGCAGATAAAGTTGGAGTAATTAATAAAAAAAGGTTGATTATTAAATGAAAATCATTATCATACGCGTACGCGAATGATATTCATTATCATTTAGATAGAAGTAACAGAAGTAAAAATAATTTAACTTTTTTTTAAGGAATAAATAATGTTTAATCAAAGATTAACTACCAAAGTAGTCCCATTAGCTGTCGTTTTCGCATCTGCAGTTTTAATTTCATCATCTTCATTTGCACGTTCAAATGTTTATGCTGACTTTCCAATTACGCTTAGTGATTATTCTGGAAGTGCTACGACGTCTGTATCGTATAAAGGTCAGATGGCAAGACATGCACTTGAAAGTTCACTAAAAAAATTAATTTCAAAAGGTGATATTGCTGCGATGCAAAGTTACTATTCTGGAGATGATGCCAATAGAGCTATTATTGCACCCGCAACTAAAGGTGATTTTGTTATTAAACAATCCACTATTGGAGAGCTTTCTAATAAAAACTTAAGTGGTAAAACTTATAAAGGTTTAATTCCTGGATGGGTTGGAAATATGACTGGTCCTGAAGTGGTTGCCTTTATGTTTGAAAAAGCGGCTGACTCTGAGGGTGGCTATGATGCTGCTCATGGTTATGACTATACTCAATTAGTTTCTAAATTTTTAATGGGCGCTGTTATGTATAACCAGGCCGTTGATAATTATCTTGATGAAAAACTTGAAGCTGATAATAAACCAAACAATAAGCCATATAAAGATGGTGCGGCTTATACAGGTAAAGAGCACGTTTGGGACGAGGCATTTGGTTACTTCGGTGCCCCCGCACATACCTTGACTTTAACTGCGCAAAATGTATATGACATTGCGAAACAAAAAGATGCAGCGGTTGCAGATTATAATTATGATGGAAAAGTTGATCTATACAATGAAATGGCTTTTGGTCACGCCTACTATGCGTCTTCATTTGATAAAGGTGGAAAGACAACTTATCTTCATGATATTGTTGGAGCCTATATGGACGGAAGAGACTTGCTTGTAGCCGTTAACGGTCGTGCATTAAGTGACTCTGAGCGTGATCAATTAAAGAGTTATGCGCAAATTATTAAAACTAACTGGGAAAAAGTAATTGCTGAAGCCGTATTTAAGTATGCTGGTTCAACTTATAAAGATATGATGAAAATTGAAGCAATTCTTGAATCAGGTGGCGACGTCGGCAAAGCCTGGCGCACTTATGCTAAGCATTGGGGAGAGCTTAAAGGTTTTGCTCTAGCACTTCAAGTGGGTGGAAAAGATATGGGCGAAGTCTCTGTTAAGCTGAATCGTCTAGTAGGTTATAGCCCACTTCTACTTGGTGATACTCAAGTAACTGGAATTGACTCAAATGGAGAATATGTCCAAAGTGACGCAGAAACTTGGGGTGGTTACATGGTCCACATGTTAAAAGTTCAAAACCTAATGGTTGATGAATTTGGTGTTGTTGCAAAGTCTAATGATCAAACAGCAGGCTTGTCTGATTTAGTCAAATCTCTTGGTGCGAAATCTAGCGCGGAGAATGACTGATTTTTTTGCTAACTTTCTTAATCCAGAAAAGCGCTTATTTATTGGTTACTTAATAAGCGCTGCTTTCATAGCCTTTTTTTGGCTTAGGTTGGTTCAAAAAAAACCACTTGCATATATTGCAAGTGGTTTTTTTAATTCTAAGGTTTGGCTTTCCAAGTCAGCTATTGCTGATTATAAATTAATGTTTATCAATCAATTTTTTCTCAAACTTTTAACTCCAATCCTTATTGGCCAGTTGGCACTAACATTGTTTGTATTCGAAAATATGCATTTGCTATTTACCAGGCCTTCAACATCAATTCCTGTATGGCTGGTAATGCTCATCTTTACTACCGTTCTTTTTGTTATTGATGACTTTTCTCGTTACTTTTTGCATCGATTGATGCATCGAATTCCATTGTTATGGCAGTTTCATAAAGCGCATCATTCAGCGACTAATTTAACGCCATTGACCGTTCTTAGAACTCACCCAATTGAGGCAGTTCTGTTTAGTCTTCGCGCAATAGTAGTACATTCATTATGTTTAGGAGTATGCTTCTTCTTTTTTGCTAACAATGTCTCCTTAATTGAAATTTTTGGTGCAAGTGTTTTTGTTGTTATATTCCATGCACTAGGATCAAATCTAAGACATTCACATGTTAATCTTGGATATTGGGATTGGCTTGAAAAGATTTTTGTCTCACCAGCCCAGCATCAAATTCATCATTCTACAAACCCTAAACATTTCGATTGCAATTTTGGTGCAATTCTTGCTATATGGGACAATATTGGAAGTAGCTGTATAGTGTCTGAAAAAAATCAACACATTAAATTTGGACTTAAGGAGCAATCTGAAAAAGATCACACCCTTAAAAATTTAATTATAGGGTCATGAGCTATTTTTTTATCATTAAGAAACTCAAATTAATCTAATTTTTGGAGTAATACATTGAAAAAAGTTACAATTCTTGGAACATTGATGATTGCAATATTTGCCTCATCCTTCTCATCTGCTGTTGCTGCTGCAAGTAATGATAGTCTAACCGTTTACAGTACTAGAAAAGAGCATCTAATTGAACCTCTGTTTGATGCATTCACAAAAAAAACTGGAATTAAAGTTAGTTATCTAACTGGAAAGGGCGGTGCATTAATTGAGCGAATCAAATTAGAGGGAAAGCGAACTAAGGCTGATATATTCATGACCGTAGATGCCGGAAATCTTTGGTATGCTGCAACCCAAAATTTGTTTCAACCAGTAGAAAGCGAAATTATTGAAACTAATATCCCTGCACATCTTCGAGATCCAGAGGGTTTATGGACTGGTTTATCAGTTCGTGCAAGGACAATTATATATAGTACTGAAAGAGTTAATCCAGATGAATTATCAACCTATCAAGACTTAGCGAATAAAAAATGGGAAGGTAGGCTTTGTTTAAGAACCAGTAAAAAAGTCTATACTAAATCCTTAGTCTCATCTTTGATTTATCATGATGGCCTAGAAAAAACAACGGATATAGTAAGGGGCTGGATTGATAATCTTGCTGCTACACCTCATGCAGAAGATGTCCATATTATGACCTCAATTCTTGCAGGTCAGTGCGATGTTGGAATTGTAAATAGTTATTATTTTGGTCGACTTCAAGCCGAAGATCCTAATGTGGCACTCAAGCTATTTTGGGCCAACCAAGATTCTACTGGAACGCATGTCAATGTTTCAGGTGCAGGCGTTACAAAACACTCCAAGAACCCAGAGAGTGCAATAAAGTTGTTAGAGTTTTTAACTTCAATTGAGGCGCAAAAGATCTATGTTGAATTAAATAAAGAGTATCCCGCTAGTCAAAAAATTAAAGCGGACAATTTGATTGCTTTATGGGGAGATTTTAATCAGGATAAAATGAACCTATCTGTAGCGGGAAAAAATCAAGCTGATTCGGTTTCACTCATGCAGAGAGAAGGCTATAGATAACTATGTAGGTAATAAAATAAAACGCCCAATGAAAAGCAAGAAAAATAACTCAAATTTCTTAATGGGCATGTTAGCACTCTCCATCTCATTTCCTTTAATAGTAGTCTGTTCTGCTTGGTTTTTCCCGGGAACAGAGCTTTGGACGCATTTTGCTGAAAATCTATTACCTGAACTTATTACATCAACTTTAATGCTACTCATAGGGGTTGGCATAGGTGTGAGCATATTAGGAACAATTCTTGCATATCTAGTGGTCATGGTTGAGTTTCCAGGAAGGAAATGGTTAGAATGGGCTCTTTTTATGCCTTTTGCAATACCAGCCTACGTCTTGGCTTTCGTTTATCTAGGAGTTTTTGATTATTCTGGTTATGCCCAGGTCTGGTTAAGAGAATATACCGGCATGCCCGGTTTTGATATACGAGCTGGCAGTTGGGCGATTATATTAACATTTACCTTAGTTTTTTATCCTTATGTTTATATGATGGCAAGGGCATCATTTAAGCGACAAAAGATACAAATGATTGAAGCTGGAAAAATGTTGGGAAAAAAACCTTTCGAAGTTTTTTGGCGTATCTCTGTACCCCTTGCAAGGCCAGCTATAGCAGCTGGATTGCTTGTAACTTTAATGGAAACATTGGCAGATTTTGGTGTTGTTTCTTTATTTAATTATTCAACCTTTACTACTGCAATATATTCGGCATGGAATGATTTTAGATCTATAGAGGTAGCAGCACAACTTGCCTCAATGTTGGTATTAATTGCATTTTTTCTTATCTATTTTGAAAAGAAAGCGCGTGGAAAGGCTAAATACTATTCTTCCGACGTATCACATATACGTCCATATCGTGCAACTGGCTTTATTGGGTGGTTAATATTTGTTTTTGTTTTTGGTGTTTTTATGCTTTCGTTTGCTATGCCAATGCTGCAATTAGTTATTTGGAGTTTTGATAAATATGCTGAAGAAATAAGCCAAAGATATTCTGATTATTTTTCAGCAACTGGTATTTTAACTGTCAGTGCAACAATCTTAACTGTAGTAGTAGCAACTCTTCTGGCTTTACCTAGTCGACGCAAAGATGAAAGCAAGGTTTTACAATTACTGATAAGGTTTTCAACGTTGGGGTATGCGTTGCCAGGATCTGTAATGGCGGTGGGTTTGTTATATGGTGTTCAAAATATTTCACTAGTGAGTATTTATTTAGGTGGAACTTCCATTAATCATATTCTTTTTGGGTCTGTAATATTGCTTCTCTTTGCTTATATTTCAAGATTTATGGCGATCGCTTATAACTCTACAAGCGCCTCAAGTGAACAGATAAAGCCAGTATTTGAACAAAGTGCTAGACTTCTTGGTTCCTCAAGAATTCGTTTGATTAGAGAGGTATATCTTCCAATGATGGCGCCTGGAATATTGGCTGGAGGTTTATTAGTGGCTATTGATGTAATGAAAGAGCTACCAGCAACTTATTTATTGAGACCTTTTGGTTGGGATACTCTCGCTATTAGGGTTTTTGAACTTAGCTCAGAAGGACTCTATGACAGAGCTGCTATTCCAGCTCTTATGATGGTGTTTTTTGGAGCTATCATAATGTTGCTATTCATTAGGCTAGATAGTGATAAATATTAAGGTATTTAAGACTAACTTTTTAAAAAAGAATAGTGCTTATTTGAATTAGGTAAAATAATTTCATTACTAATTCTTCTATATTACATATGAGTAATGATTTACTTGCAGTTAATGGCGTTGAATGTTCTTCAATTGCCTCAGGAATAAAGAAGAACAATTCATTGGATTTATCATTAATTTCACTTATTAAGGGCAGTAAAACTGCTGCAGTATTTACGCAAAATATTTTTTGTGCTGCTCCCATTTTAGTTGCAAAAAACCACCTAAATTCAAATATCGAAGCGTTGTTAATTAATAGTGGAAATGCCAATGCTGGGACTGGAAAAAAAGGATTAGAGAGTGCTTATAAATCTTGCGATATGCTCGCTAAAGAGCTTGGTATTAAGCCTGAGCAGGTGTTGCCTTTTTCAACAGGAGTAATTGGTGAATTACTTCCAATAGAGCCTTTTGAAAGTAATGTAAATTCACTAGTTGCCTCACTTTCTGATGATGGAATGGGTAAAGTTGCAAAAGGAATTTTGACGACAGATTTAGTTGAAAAGTCGTGTTCAGTTGCATTCGAAGTTGAAGGAAAAAAAATCACTCTTTCAGGAATTGCAAAGGGTTCAGGAATGATTAGACCAGACATGGCTACAATGTTAAGTTTTATAGTCAGTGATATAGGCGCTTCACAAGAAGAATTACAAAATTGTCTAAATGTCGCTGTCAAACAATCATTCAATCGCATTACAGTTGATGGTGACACCTCGACAAATGATGCTTGCTCGCTTAGCGCGACAAACCAATCTGGGATTCTCTTCAGTGAGTGTAAGGATGAATTTCAAAAGGCTTTAAACGACGTAACTAAAAAGCTTGCACATATGATTGTTAAAGATGGTGAAGGCGCAACAAAATTTGTAGAAATCAATGTCAGCGGACTTCAGTCCAGTGACGACTGCCTCGAAGTGGCTTATACTGTCTCTCATTCGCCTCTTGTTAAAACAGCTCTATTTGCGAGTGATGCAAATTGGGGAAGAATTCTTGCCGCAGTGGGACGCTCTAAAGTAGAAGGGATTTCTTTTGAAAATATCAATATTTTCTTAAATGATCTTCAGATTATTGATTCGGGAGAGATTAGTGGTCAATATACAGAGGATGCTGGAAGTATTGAAATGAAAAAATCTGAAATCATCATTAGAATTGAGTTGGGTTCCTCTTTAAATAATGAGAGCGTTTGGACAACAGATCTTTCTTATGACTATGTAAAGATTAATGCAGAATACAGAAGTTAAGACTTATAAATACTCACCCACTTTAGTATTATCGATAACGTATTGTTTGAACCGTCTAGCAATGGGAGATAATTCTGCATCAGCATGATGCACTATATGCCATTGTCTAATAATTGGAAATGGGTCAACGTTGAGCTCCTTAATGATTTTATTTTTAAGCTGTAGGCTAACTGAATGCATTGATACAAATCCAACTCCTAATCCTGCCTGAACAGCCTCCACGATTGCCTCATTAGAGTTTATTTGGATATCCGAATTGAAGTTTAAGCCTGTAAATCTCTCAATAGTAATTCTAGTTCCTGATCCAACTTCTCTAGTAAGCAAAGTCTCTTGTGAAAGATCTTTAATTGTTACCTTTTTCTTATTAAGAAGATTGTTTTGAGGATGTGCAATAGCAATCAATGGGTTCTTCATAAATGCTTGAGAAATTAATGGAATATCTTTTGGTGGTTCGCCCATTATTACTAGATCAGCATTATTATTTTTTAAATTATCTAGCAGGGCATGACGATTAGTCACATCAATATAAAAAGTCATTTTAGGAAATTCTTTTTTAAACTTTGAAAGTAAGGCGCTAATAAAAGAGTTTGCAGTGGTGGCAACAGCTATTTGAAGATGACCAGAATCAGGATTAAGTATTTCATTAATTTCGAGTTTTGAGGTTTCAAGTGTATTTATAGTTTCAATTGCTGTCTTATAAATTTTCTTACCAACAAAAGTAGGGCTAATTTTTTTTCCATTTATATCGAATAATTTAGCACCTATGCTTTCTTGTAATTGTTGAACTTGCATATATACCGCAGGTTGTGTGATATGGAGCTCTTTACTGGCAGTTGTAAAGCCGCCAAGTCTTATCACTGACTCGAAACTATAGAGCTGTTTTAAAGTGTAATTAATCATAAGTAAAACTAATGATTTTATAAATAAATATTATTTTACATTATTTATAGTGGCATCTATAATGACTTTCATTTTTAAATATATTATTAATACAAGGGGAGTAAAGCATGGCAAAGAAAGGATATGACGCCGGAGTAAAAGAATATAGAGATACCTATTGGATGCCCGAATATGAGCCAGTAGATACTGATATTCTTGCATGTTTCAAAATAACACCGCAGCCTGGCGTTCCAAGAGAGGAAGTTGCTGCAGCAGTTGCAGCTGAATCTTCAACAGGAACTTGGACTACTGTATGGACAGATTTGTTGACGGATCTTGATCACTATAAAGGTCGTGCCTATAGAATTGAGGATGTTCCAGGATCTGATGATGCTATCTATGCTTTTATTGCTTACCCAATAGATCTATTTGAAGAAGGTTCAATTGTTAATGTGCTTACCTCTCTAGTTGGAAACGTATTTGGCTTTAAAGCTTTGCGAGCGCTAAGACTTGAAGACATTCGTTTTCCGATTGCTTATGTGATGACATGTGGTGGTCCACCTAATGGTATTCAAGTTGAGAGAGACAAAATGAATAAGTATGGTCGCCCAATGCTGGGCTGCACCATTAAGCCTAAACTAGGTCTTTCAGCGAAGAATTATGGAAGAGCCTGTTACGAAGGGCTTCGTGGTGGTTTAGATTTTACAAAGGATGATGAAAACGTAAACTCTCAACCATTTATGCGCTGGAGAGACCGATTCGGTTTTGTGCAAGATGCTATCGAAAGAGCAGAGAAAGAAACAGGTGAACGTAAAGGGCACTATCTAAACGTTACTGCTCCAACTCCTGAAGAAATGTACAAACGCGCTGAGTATGCTAAGGAACTTGGAACTCCAATTATTATGCATGACTTTTTTACAGCCGGCTTTACAGCAAATACTGGACTTGCAAATTGGTGCCGTGATAACGGCTTATTGCTTCATATACACAGAGCAATGCATGCAGTAGTTGATAGGAATCCCAATCATGGTATCCACTTTAGAGTTCTTGCAAAATGTTTACGTCTTTCTGGCGGAGATCATATGCACTCTGGAACCGTTGTAGGAAAGCTTGAGGGTGACCGAGATTCCACTTTAGGCTGGATTGACTGTATGCGTGACAGCTTTATCAAAGAGGACCGATCAAGAGGTATTTTCTTTGATCAAGATTTTGGCGCAATGCCTGGAATGTTGCCTGTTGCATCGGGAGGAATCCATGTATGGCACATGCCAGCTTTGGTTAATATTTTTGGTGATGATTCAGTTCTTCAGTTTGGAGGCGGTACACTGGGACATCCATGGGGTAATGCTGCTGGAGCTGCTGCAAATCGAGTTGCTGTTGAGGCTTGTGTAGAGGCTAGAAATGCTGGAAGAGACCTTGAAAAAGAATCTAAAGATATTCTTACTAATGCAGCAAAACATTCACCAGAGCTTAAAGTAGCTATGGAGACTTGGAAAGAGATTAAGTTTGAGTTTGATACAGTAGACAAGCTAGATATTCAGCACAAATAAATCTAATTAATAGTTAATTATTAATAAATATATAAGGAAAATATTATGAGTAAAGTTCAAGATTACCCATCTAGATTAAGTGACAATGCGAGTAGAAAGTTTGAAACTTTTTCTTACCTACCTGCGATGACTGATAAACAAATTCGTGAGCAAGTTCAGTATATTGTTGACCAAGGTTACAACCCTGGAGTTGAGCATACTGAGGTTGAAAATGCTACGGGAAATTATTGGTACATGTGGAAGCTTCCAATGTTTGGTGAAACGGATATTGATACCATCTTGGCAGAATGTAAAGCCTGTCATGATGCTAATCCAGATAATCATGTGCGTTTAATTGGATACGATAACTACGCACAGTCTCAAGGAGCATCAATGGTTATTTACAGAGGCAAAGGATTTAAATAATCAAGTAAAATCATGATAGCTTGATTGGATAAACCCCTGTCTATAAGCAGGGGTTTTTTTTTCGAAAGGAATAAAAAAATGAATGAACTAGACCAATATAAAATTTTAAAAAAGCCATTTTATCAGCCACAAGAAGATGAAATTGATATGTATACAGCTGCCTACATGAATCGTATGCCGGTTATGTTAAAAGGACCCACAGGTTGTGGTAAATCTAGATTTGTTGAATATATGGCCTATAAATTGAAAAAACCATTAATTACTGTTGCCTGCAACGAAGACATGTCCGCAAGTGATCTAGTAGGACGCTTTTTGCTTGATAAAGAAGGCACGATTTGGCAAGATGGCCCACTAGCAATGGCAGCTCGATATGGCGGTATTTGTTATTTGGATGAGGTCGTTGAAGCAAGACAAGATACTACTGTTGTCATTCATCCATTAACAGACTATCGAAGAACGCTTCCTCTGGATAAAAAGGGTGAATTAATAGAAGCACATCCTGATTTTCAGCTAGTAATTTCATATAATCCAGGTTATCAAAATCTGATGAAGGATCTTAAACAATCGACTAAACAGAGATTTTGTGGTTTTAATTTTCAATATCCAGATGAAAAAACTGAGGCGCATATAATTTCAAAAGAATCTGGCGTTGACAAAGATACAGCACTTAAGTTAGTTCAGATTGCACAAAGAGCTAGAAACCTTGTAGGTCATGGTTTAGATGAGGGAATTTCTACCAGATTATGCGTTTATGCTGGACAACTCATTGCAGACAAAGTAAGCGAAAAGTCAGCCTGTAAAATTGCAATGGTCAATCCTATTACAGACGATTTAGACATTGTAGATACTTTGAATGCAGCGATAGATACTTTTTTTGATTAATAATTACTATGAGTTCCGTCCAACTATCGGATTTCGAGAATAAATTTAGGAATCCTTCTGACGTTCTCCATGATGCTCTAAACGGAAGTTTCTTAGAGGCCTCAAAAGTAATGACACCCAATGGTCTCAAGGTTTATTTGGACGGCGCTGGGGCTCTTCATGCAATGGGGAAAGGCGAAGATATGGTTATCTCTTTCTTAGAAGAGACTCCTATGGTTGTTAGAGAAGTAGGTGAATCCATCATTGGCGAAATTATCTTCTCGATAATGAAGATGTCTTCCCAAACTTCAACGGCAGTTATAGTACTAATGATTTCAAGTCTTCCTAATGTAGCAAGACGAATGAGTGATTTTGATTTAATGAAGGGCTACCTTAGGCTATTGGAGAGAATGATTGCTCTTGCCCCAAGAGGCATGAGGCCAATGCTTAATAATATTGATCTTTTGACTAGTAAGCTTACCCTGGGAGGCTTGAGGCGATGGGTGCTTTATGGTGCTGAAACCTTCAATCGAGACTTTAAAGCTCAGATTGCCTATTTTGAATTAAGCAGTGCCGAATCTTTGCAAATTCTTGAGCAAGAGAGACGCGGCACTTTATTTATTGATAATCAACGAAAGTTACAGTTTTATCTTAGAGCGTTTTATGACCGTGACTTCTTTCTAAGGCCAACTTCTGGAGATTATGAGACTAAAAGGGGTCTTAAGCCATATATTGAGTATGGTGTGATGCATATTCCAGATGCATATGATGATCATCAGCACTCCTCAGGTAAAGTCATCCCGGGTATTGACTGTTACAGAGCTGTGTGTGCTCATGCTGCTGCTCATATAATAGAGACAACTTCTTCTTTCAAGGGTGATGCGCTGAACCCTCTTCAGGTTGCCTGTATATCACTTATTGAAGATTTAAGGGTAGAGCTAAATACAATAAAAAAATTTCCAGGAATGAAGAAACTTTGGATCGCTTTGCATCCAGAAGATAGTGACCTTAAGGATCTTAATCCTTTTATTACTGACCTTGTAGACTTCTCTCGTTCTGCTTTAGATTCTCATTACAAGACAAAGCAAAAATTTAATTCAAAATTCTTGAAAATATTTAGGAAAAAAATGGCTTCTTATTCAGATCAATCTGAGATGAGCTATGAATTGGGAATGAATTACTATGAACTCATCAAATCAGAAACAGATGTGAAAATTAGTGCATCGGCCTTAGTAGCGGCTCCAATTCCATATAGAGACGATAATCGTTATATTTGGGAATATGAAGAGTTGGACTGGGTATCTGAGGGAAATGACTATGTTCCTGCTAGCCAAAGACAGGTTCGTCGAAAAGCAAATATTATGGAAATGTATAACGAGCTTGATGTAGAAACTGCTGGTGATGATGCCCAAGAAATTTGGACTCTAGAAACTGAGTATTTTCCTGATGAATTAGACGGCGTAAGTATCAACGAAATTGAAGGTAAAGAGCCTATAAGTGAACCTTTTCACTACAATGAATGGGATTACCAATTACAACTTTATCGTCCAAATTGGGCAACTTTATATGAAAGAAGATTGCGGAAAGGAGATTTTGAAACGATTAATAAAATCTTGAAAGAGCATAAACCAATAGCGAATCAACTGAAAAACGCAATTGATCAAATGCAGCCACAAGGGCTTGTAAAGTTGAAAAAACAACAAGAGGGTAGTGATCTGGATATTGATTCATGTGTAACAGCTCTTGCTGATATAAGGTCAGGGAATACTCCTACAGACAGGATATATGTTAAAAAAGTTCAGCATATTAGAGATGTATCAGTAAACCTTCTTATGGATTTATCTGAATCAACAAATGATATGGTAGTTGGCAGTGACAAAACTATTCTTGAATTGATGATAGAGGCAACTTCACTCCTTTCATGGGCTATTGATAAGATTGGAGATAATTTGACTATATGTGGGTTTGCCTCAGACTCTAGGCATGATGTCCAGTACTATCGCTTTAAGCCATTTCATTACAGTTTTAATGATGAGGTTAAAGGAAGGCTGGCTGGAATAAAGGGTGGATTATCAACACGGATGGGAACAGCAATACGTCATGCAGGAATTGATTTATTGACCCAATCATCACCCAAGAAAATATTATTAGTTTTAACAGATGGAGAGCCAGCTGATATCGATGTCGATGATCCACAACATTTACGTTTAGATGCAAAAAAAGCAGTAGAAGAGTTGAGGAGCCATGGGATTGTAACATTTTGTATAAGCCTTGACCCATACGCTGATGAGTACGTTTCAAGAATCTTTGGAAAAAATCGATTTATGGTGATTGATAACCTTCAAAAATTGCCTGAAAGATTACCTCAATTATTTATTTCATTAACAAAGTGACTAAACAAGTGAAGGATGAAAAATTAATTGATTTTGATCCAAGCTATCCCTCTTTGCTTCCTGAAGACTGGAAGGACAGAAGTGCACCGACAATATATGAAATTTTAGCTACAACGAATACGCTCAAGCGAATGTATTCTGACACTGTGCAAGAGATTGAATCAGGAGAAATTAGTAATGATATTGGTGAAGAATCACTAAGAAAGATTGCTACAAACTATCAATCTGTTAAATCCCTTCTTTTTCAGCCAAGATAAAAAATATGAACCTTAGTAGTTTTAGATCTGAAATAAAAAAAATAGACCAAGATTTTCTGCAGTCGATTCTTGATGGCTCTGCCTTAGTTATGGTTAGGGACGAGGCATTAGGTCTTGGCGGCTCTAATGGGGCTTTTGTTATTTTTTGGATAGAAGATGAAAAATTCTCTTCTGTTGATGATTTGAGAGATTATTTAGACATTGAGGCTGAAGATTTACTGACAAATTATTATCAGCATAGCCCCTTAAGTAAAGAATATTTTGAAAAAAAATTATCAGATTTGATGCTGGAATATGGTGAAGATTCATTTGCTTCACAGCCTGGCGAAATGCCAGAAAAAAGCATTATTATTTCTAATGGTGAATTGCAAGTTTTGAGCGATAAAGATTATATTTTTAAATATGGCTTATATCTAAAACTTGAAGACAAATTAACTCCTCAAATTTCAGCTGTTAAAGCAAAAAATTGGCTTCAGTCCGGAACCGCCTATAACGATTATATTGCAATCAATGTTTTTCGCTTTAGTTCAATTGAATAATTAGAATTACTGTTGTAAAATCCTTGCTCTATTAATGGGGCTGTATATGAACCAACATCAAAATTTTTTAAACTCTGTCATTCAGCGATTGGGTATTGGCAGATCAAATAAAAAAACCATAAATCCAGAAAACTTAATTAATCTTTGCAATCAGCTTGTAAGTAAAAATGGTGAGGCAACGCTGTTCTCTTTAGCAAAAATAATATTAGAAGATTTTGAGGCGCTTTCAGAAGAACAAAAAAAATCATTTTTCACTCAATTACTTAAACAGTTTAGTGTTGATCGCCCCTCATTAAAAAATGCACTCAAAAAGCTAAATTATGATGATGAAGCGCAGTTAAGAGAGCTCCATAAGATAATTGAGCCTAAGAGTCAGGAGTTACTTAGAAGGCTAAATCAAGCTCCAAATGGAATGCCATCTTTATTAAAAATGAGAGAGTCATTATTAAAATATATTAAGGATTCTCCTGAGTTAAAGCCACTCGATTTTGATTTTGTACACTTATTCAAGTCATGGTTTAATCGCGGTTTTTTAAAACTAGAGCGTATTGATTGGTCGACAAGTGCTCACGTCCTTGAAAAAATCATGGAATATGAAGCTGTTCATGATATTTCAGATTGGCAAGATCTTCAAAATAGAGTTGCCGCTGCTGATAGAAGGCTCTATGCTTTTTTTCACCCTGCGCTTCCCAATGAGCCTCTTATTTTTATTGAGGTTGCGTTAATGAATGAGGTCCCAGAGTCAATCATGCCAATTCTGGACACATCGGTTAAAGCTATTGACCCTTATAGTGCTAATACCGCGGTGTTTTATTCTATCTCTAATTGCCAAATGGCACTAAAGGGAGTTTCTTTTGGTAGTTTCTTGATTAAACAAGTAGTTTCAGAAATCCAACTAGAGTTTAATCAAATCAAGCAGTTTGTTACGTTATCGCCTGTTCCAGGCCTAAGAAAATGGGTTGAAGAGGTAAATTTATCTGATAATAATGAGTTGCCAGAAAATATAATCAGTCATATAAAATCTTGCGATGATAACTCATCACCAGATTCTTTATCTTTAGTTAGATTGACATATTATTACTTGACTCAAGTAAAAAATAAAAATGGTCATGCATTAAATTCTGTTGCCCACTTTCATCTTGGAAATGGCGCTTCGATTGTTGATATACATCCAAATGCAAACGATAACCAGAATGCTTTAGTTGATTCATGGGGTGTTATGGTGAATTACCTATATGATTTAGATTTGGTAGCAAAAAATCACGAAGATTATGCAAATCAAAAACCCGTTGCTGTTTCATCAAAGCTAACAAAATCTGTCCAAATTAAAAAGAAAAAAATTATAGCTTATTAGTTCAATAAGTAATAAGCCCAACTCACCAAACCAAATAAAACTATTTGATGCGTTAGGTAAATAATTAATGCGTGCTGACCGATTACTTCAAGCCAGTTTGAGCGAAATGTAAATACTTTTTGATAATAAGGATAATGACCCAGGTAAATGCCTATAAATACAAAGGATAGCCATGGAAATAGGGGGTAATAATCGACACTTCCAATTGGTAAATACGATTCAAACATACTTGAAAGAATACTCAAATTTGGTTGATCAAATACTGCAGCAATAAGGATTATTATCGCAATTAAGAGAGAAGTCTTTGGTAAGTTAATAAATGCTACTGCTATCAGAGATGAAGTCCATATCAAATGGAGTATGCCAAAGTAAACCCATCCATCAGGAAACATTAAGTAAGTTCCAGCAGAGACCAAAAGCGCTGCAATACCTAAATAAATTAATCGCTTAATGAATTTTCTTAGTTGAAGATTTTTACTATGAGCAATGACTAGACTGATTCCAACAGCGCTCAAGAAAAGAAAAACAATCAGGCAACGCCAAGCTATTCCTCCCCAATGAGTAAACAAAGGAATGCTGGTAAATTCAAATGAATTCAGGTCGTATATAAAGTGGAATGCAATCATCATAATAATCGCTATGCCGCGCATCAAGTCTAGTGATGAGTCTCTTTGATTAGACATAATTAAAGCTTAAATTACTCAAACGCTTGAGAAACAAAAGACTTATCGATTGTGATAATTGACTCATCTAAAAGCTCTAGGCATTTGGGAACTGCTAGAAACACTGCTCCAAGACATACCGCAATTGCTACAGGCTTTCCAGGAAGGTTAATAATTAAACTGTTCCCACGTGTACCCGCTAACTGCCGGGAAAGAATTGCTGTTGGAACTGTTCGAAGCGATACTGATCTCATCTGTTCTGCAAAACCATCAAAAATTCTCTCACATACTGCTTCAGTAGCCTCAGGAGTGACATCTCTTGTTGTTGGACCTGTCCCTCCTGTTGTAAGAATCAGGTTACAACCATGATTGTCACTCATATCTATTAATGTTTCTTCTATCAAGGGCTGTTCATCTTCAATTACTTTGGTAGAAATTTCATAGGGACAAGTAACTGCTTTAGAAATCCATTCTTGCATTGCAGGACCGCTTATATCTTCATAAACTCCACGAGCAGCCCTATCAGAGATAGTAAGAAAACCAATTTTAATCTTTTTGCTAGTCATATTTCTTTATCCTCCAGTAACAGGAGGGAAAAAAGCTACCTCATCTTCATTATTAACTAAGGTGGCTTCAGAGGCTATTTCGTGGTTTACAGCGCATAATAAGTTCTTTGGGAAATATTGTTCACCGTATTTTTTTACTAATTCCTCTTTAATTAATGAAATTGTGACGGGTGAACTAAAGTTTATGTTCTCATCTGAGGTATTTAAATTTTCTTTCAGAGACGCAAAGTAAAGAATCCTCATCCGCCCATCTCCACCATTTGTCGATTACTGATATTATCAACAACAGAATCAAAAAAATGTTTTTCAGGTTTTTTTGTTATTGCGTTGAGAATCAAACGCTTAACCTGATCATCATTCATTCCAGACCTTATGGCGTCTCGAAGTGATACAGAGTCTTTTTGACCAAGGCAAAGAATTAATTCCCCTTTTGCTGTAAGTCTGACACGATTACAGCTACTGCAAAAATTATTAGAAACTGCGGAAATAGTTCCAACACTGGTATTAGTGCCTTTAATTTTTAGTACTTTTGCAGGCCCATCAGTCTGCTTTGAATCTGCAACTGTAAGTTTGTCACCATAGCTTGAATAAATTCTATCAAGGATATCCTTTTCACTATAGTGTCTATCAATTGCCTCAATTCCGGCAAGGCCAATAGGCATCGTTTCAATAAATCGAAGGTCTAGGCCTCTATTTATTGCAAAGTCAATCATTGATTCAATCTCATCATCATTGATACCTTTCATGACAACCATATTCAGCTTAATTGGCTTCATTCCAGAATTAATTGCAGCATCAATACCTCTGATTACAGTATCTAGATTTCCATCTCGAGTTATGTCTTTAAAGCGCTCGGGGATGAGCGAATCAATTGAAATATTAGCTCTATTAATGCCATGATTTTTTAGTTTCAAGGCCATTGAGGGTAAAAGGTGGGCATTCGTTGAAAGTGGGATATCACTCAAACCTGGAATCTCTCCGAGCATTTTAGTTAAGTCAAGAATATCTTTGCGAAGCAGAGGTTCCCCTCCAGTCAGGCGAACCTTGGTAACACCTAATTCAGCAAACAAAGCTACAATTTTTGCAATTTCTTCAAAAGTAAGAACTTGAGATTTTTTAGTGTGTGTCTGGTGATCCTCATCTCTGCAGTAATGACATCGATAATTACAGTGATCAGTAACTGAAACCCTTAAGTAGGTAATTTTTCTGTTAAATGGGTCGATGATCTGACTCATGATTCTAAAACCCAGTGACCAGATTTACCACCTTTTTTTTCTAATAGTTGAACGTTATCAATACGCATAAAACGATCAACAGCTTTACACATATCATAAACCGTAAGAGCGGCTATACTAGCTGCAGTCAGCGCTTCCATTTCAACTCCTGTTTTGCCATTCAGTTTTGCCACAGCAACAATTTCAATACAGCTATCTTCAGCATTAGGAGTCAGCTCAACACTCACCTTAGAGAGCATTAGAGGATGACAGAGTGGGATAAGTTCAGAGCATTTTTTTGCAGCCTGAATGCCTGCTACTCTGGCTACAGCGAGAACGTCTCCCTTTTTATGAGAGCCAGAGATAATTAAGTCTAATGTTTCAGATTTCATAAAAACTTTAGCACCTGCTTTGGCCTCACGTGCCGTAACATTTTTCTCAGAAACATCAACCATCTGAGCCTCACCATTTGAATTAATGTGTGTTAGTTTGCTCATCGTGTTAATTCACTCAATGGATAATAATTAAGAATGGTACCACTATCAAAAGTAGTATTTTCAGGTATCTCAATAAATCCATCAGCCCACACTACAGAGCTCATGACATCAGAGCCTTGTTTTGGATACAATTTTGCTAATGGAATTTCTGAAGAATAGTCAATTCGAACTCGAGCGTATTCACGTCTTGGTTTTGCACGTTTACAATCAAAATTTGATTTAACCTTTATTACTTCAGTTTCAAAGTGACTATTTCCCTGCATTTTTTTAATAAATGGTAATGCGAAAATACAATATGTAACAAAGCTAGATACTGGATTTCCTGGAAGCCCAATAAATGGAATATTTTTTACTTGACCATAGGCGAGTGGTTTCCCTGGTTTCATTTTGATTTTCCAAAGGTTAATTGAGCCAAGTTTCTCAACGGCAGGTTTAACATGGTCTTCTTCGCCTACTGAAACTCCACCAGTAGTCATAATCAAATCACACTCTCTCGACAGATTTTCAAGTGCGTCACAAGTTGAATCAAAATTATCTTTAATATTACCAAGATTAATGACATCACAACCTGCTTTATTTAAGAGTGCTACTAGTGCATAGCGATTGGAGTTGTATATTTTCCCGGGTGTTAGAGAGTTTCCAGGCTCCACTAATTCATCTCCAGTAAAGAACACACCCACCTTAAGTTTTTTAAAGACTTCAAGTTCTCCAATTCCGACAGATGCTGCAAGAGATATATCTTCGGGTTCAATTTTTTTTCCAGCACTTAGGATAACATCTTTCTGCAGAATATCATTTCCAGTCGGACGAATATTTTCGTTTAATTTAATGGCTCTAGTAATTGTAATTTTGGAGCCATCTTCAGAAAGCTGACATTCCTCTTGCATAATAACAGTGTTCGCTCCTGGTGGAATTGGTGCGCCAGTAAATATTCTTGCCGCATTTCCTTTTTTAAGTTCATTTCCTGTGGAGCCGGCAGCAATTCTATCTACAACATTAAAGGTTTGATTTATCTCGCTTAGGTTGTTCTCATCAAGCGCGATTGTATAGCCATCCATTGCGCTGTTATCAAAACCTGGTACATTAATTTTAGAGCGAATATCTTTTGCAAGTATTCTGCCAATTGAATTATCTAAAGTAGAAATTTCAGTTTCACTTAAAACGACCGCTGAATCAATTAGGAATGCTAATGCATCATCCGCGCTCATAAGAGAATCATTAAACATTAATGAGCTTGATTTAATAGATTGATCATTCATGAGGTTCTATATTTTTCGGTTTCATTAGGTATATTATACAATTGCAAGAAATTTTCCAAAATACAAATAACTTGAAAAAAGAACGAGAAATAAGTGAATAAAATTTTACAAAATGAAATTTCAGCAGTTATCTTGTCAGGCGGTCAGGGACTGAGAATGAATGGAAAAGATAAGGGTTTGGTAGAATTTAGAGGTCTCCCATTGATAGCCCATGTGGTCAGTGTAGTTAAGCCTAAAGTAGGCCATATTTTTGTTAGTGCCAATAGAAGTTTTGATGAGTATTCATTGTATGGTGAAGTCATAGCGGATGATCTTGAAGGGTTTCAAGGACCCTTAGCTGGAATTTCGAAAGCCCTCAAGACTTGTTCAACAGATTATCTTTTGGTTCTGCCCTGTGATAGTCCACTAGTTGATTCATTGCTTGTTGATGAATTAATTAACAAAATGCAGTTAAGTGATGCTGATATTTGTGTTGCACATGATGGCTCAATCATGCATGCAACATTTGCCCTGATGAAGTCAAATCTTGTCAAAAGTTTAGAGCAATTTCTAGATAAAGGTGGCCGAAAGATGGCTCTGTGGTATCGCCAGCAGACATTAGAAAGGGTTGATGTTTCAGATCGTTTGGCGGTTTTAACTAATCTTAATAAGTTTGAAGAATTAGATTTTTAGCGCTTCCATCGGCTTTTTTGTTTTTCGTCAGTTTCTCTAATCTCAACCCATTTTTCCTCCTTATCCGAAATCTCTTTTTTCCAGAATGGAGCATCAGTTTTTAAGTAATCCATTATAAAGTTACATGAATCAAAGGCCTCTTGTCGATGTTCACTTGTGGTTATGACTAATACAATTTGATCTCCGATGCAAAGAGTCCCAACTCGATGAATAATCGTTATTGATTCAAGTTCCCATTTATCCCTTGCTTTATTAGCGATTGATTCAAGAGATTTTTCTGTCATTTCAGGATAATGCTCGAGAGTTAGAGAGACAAGAGATTCATTATTTAAGTCTCGAACAGTCCCAATAAAGCTGACAATTGCTCCGACGTTTGGGCTAGAAGATTTGATAAACTCAACTTCAGTAGTTAAGTCAAAATCTTCAGTTTGAACAACAATTTTATCCATTATTTGATTTTATCGCTTTTAGAGTCAGTTTAATGATCTTTGATTTTTTTAAATGAATTATAATTTTATAGTGATTACAATAAATAAATCTTAATGAAAAAAATTTCACTTGAATATTTGAAGACTCTAGATAATGGAGACCCACTCTCTCACTATAGAAAAGAGTTCTCTTTACCAAAAAATACAATTTATTTTGATGGAAATTCACTAGGCCCTCTTCCTAAAAGAACTATAGAAAATCTTAAGAGAGCGATTAATGAAGAATGGGGGAAGGATTTAATCAATAGTTGGAACAAGGCAGAATGGATTAATTTGCCTCAAACATTAGGTAACAAAATTGCGCCTTTACTTGGCGCTAACCCTGGCGAAGTTATTGTGGTTGATAGTACTTCGATTAATTTATTTAAGGTTCTGACTTCAGCATTGAAATTAAATAAAAATAGAAAAAAAATTGTTAGTGAAGTTGTCAATTTTCCTTCTGATCTTTACATTTTAGAGGGTGTCAATGAAATGCTAAATAATCAATATGAGAGATGTTTAATAGAAGATGATAATGCAATTGAGAAATACATAGACTCCTCTACTGCAGTTGTAATGCTTTCACACATTAACTATAAAACAGGGCGCATTAGTGATATGAAGAAAATTACTGATTATGCTCACAATAAAGGAGCGCTTGTAGTCTGGGATTTAAGTCATAGCGTTGGAGTGATTCCATTAGATTTGCATAATATTGGCGTAGATTTTGCTGTTGGTTGTACTTATAAGCACTTGAATGGCGGGCCAGGGGCGCCTGGTTTTTTATATGTAAAAAGTGATTTAATTGAAAAAGTATCACAGCCTTTAACAGGATGGCTCGGCCATATTGATCCATTTGCGTTTGATGGTAAATACATTCCTGCGAATAGTATCAGTAAATATATTTGTGGAACTCCAGCTATTCTCTCTTATAAGGCAGTAGAAAGTGGCCTTGAAATCTTTAAAGGGATATCAATGGAACTGGTTCGAAAGAAGAGTATTCAGCTATCAGAAGTTTTTATTGATTTAATTCAGCAAGAGTGTGGTGAATATGGGTTTGAATTATTTTCCCCATCTAATGCTGACCAAAGAGGCAGTCAAATTTCATTTAAGCATGAAAATGCCTATCCAATTATGCAATCATTAATCTCTCAGGGCGTTATCGGTGACTACCGTGAACCTAATATTTTAAGGTTTGGCATTTCGCCTCTATATATGAGGTATCAAGATATCTGGAAAGCAATAATGTGCTTGAAAAATATCATGCAATCAAATGAGTGGGATTCGTTAAATTTCAAAAAAAGAAATTATGTGACTTAATGGATTATTTTCATTAAATGATTAAACTTTTTTAGAAAGGCCACCCACAATGGTTATACCTAGTGCAACTGATGGCCCTATACCCAAAGCGAATATTATTGTTCCAAGCCCAACAACCTCTCCCAGTAGCTTCTCTAAATTATTTAGAAGACAAATTGAACCTAAAATAACGACACTAATCTCAATCGTAGTTCGAATTGAGTAAATTGGCATATTGGTGACCTTCTGAAGCCCCATCATTAAGCCGTCTCTTGGCCCAGCTCCAAGATTACAAATTAAGTAGAATCCACTTCCTATTCCAATAGTTAAGACACCGATGACCACTTGCAACACCTTCAGTGGGTAATACTCTGGATACGGCAAAAAATAGACAGAAAACTCAATAGTTAGCGCAATTATAAAGGCATTTAATATTGTTCCCATTCCTGGCTTTTGTTTAAGTGGGATCCATAACAAGAGAACAAACACACTAATAACAAATGTAGAAAGACCTAACGACCAATCTGTAAGGTTTGAAATTCCTTGAGCTAGAACCGTATATGGGCCAACACCTGCGCCACTAGTGATTAATAGACTTTCTCCCAGTCCAAACAGAAATAATCCAAACACAAGAAATATAAAGGTTAAGGGCTTAGGTTTTAAATCAAATGAGTCCTCAGAGCTCCAAACGACCGTGGGAATTTTTTTTATAGTAAATGTTTCAGTGAGGAGTCTCATTAATTGATGAAGAAAAAAAATATGTTAATAATACAGTTGTTTTTGCTTATTCTTTTATAGAGTATAAATTATTAAATTTATCTTCTCAGTTTCAGAATTTAGTTATTATCATAGCTTTATGGAAGTTGAATTATTATTTTAGGTCGAAACAGTTTAAATCATATGGCAATATTAATTAATCAATCTGATATTCAAAGTTTTAAAAAGGATGGCGTTGTTCTTCTTAGAGGTATATTTAGTGAATGGATTGACATATTAATTCAAGGTGCAGAGTTTCATATTAAGAACCCGAGTGAAAGGGCTTTAATTCACCATAAGAAAAATTATCAAGGTCAATTCTTAGAAGACTTTTGTAATTGGAAGCGCATCCCTGAATATTCAGATTTTATTTTTAACTCGCCTTTAGCATCAATTGCCTCTAGTTTGACAGAATCAAAATCTGTGCAGTTTTTTCATGACCATTTTTTTTACAAAGATGCAAACTCTGGAGTTCCTACACCTTGGCATCAAGATATGCCTTATTACTGCGTTTCGGGACATCAAACAGTAAGTTTTTGGATGCCATTAGAGTCTAGAGATAAAAATGTTTCATTAAGATCATTAGCTGGCAGTCACCTACTCAAAAAAGAAATACGACCTACAAGCTGGTCTAATAATGAAAGCTTTTATGAAGATAGTGAAGCATTTATGGACCTGCCAGATAGTGATGATTATGAAATAAAAGAGTGGAGGACTCAGCCTGGGGATGTTATAGCATTTAATTTCAAGACTATTCACGGAGCTAATGCAAATTTAAATGACAAGATTAGTAGAACCCTTTCTTTTAGGTTGCTCGGTGATGACGTTGTTTTTAGAGATCGTCCAGGAAGAACTTCACCAAGCTTTCCGGATATCAATCAAAAAAATGGTGAACGCCTAAGAGAAGATTGGTTTCCTACTCTTTTGAATAGTTAAAGCCTATGGATATTGCTAACTTCTCAATTGAAATTCTAGCTTTTTTATTTGTAGTTGGTGTGATTGCTGGCTTTCTTGATACGCTTGTAGGCGGAGGTGGTTTGCTTGCAGTACCTGCACTCTTATTAAGTGGTATTCCTCCAATTTACGTTCTAGGAACGAATAAGTTTCAGGGAAGTATGGGTACTGGCATAGCTACTTTTCTACTCTTACGCAAAAAAAAGTTAGATTGGAAATCAGTCAAAAAATTAATGATTGCAGCATTTATTGGCTCAGTAATAGGAGGTATCATAGTGCAGTTTATTGATACCCAAGTTCTTTCGTTCGTCATTCCAGTTGCCCTTGTTTTTATTGCAATTTATTTTATTATTTCACCAAAACCTAAAACCATTAGTTCAAACTCTAAGTCTCATAATAAATTCGAATCATATGCCGTTCCAGGAGTAGGTTTTTACGATGGGATGTTTGGACCTGGGGCTGGCTCTTTTTATGTTATGACAGGTGTAATGCTAAAAAAACTTGAAATTATTCAAGCAACAATATTGGCAAAACCTCTTAATTTCGCATCAAATATTGGTGGCTTTGTCGTATTTTTTATATTTGGACATATCGCCTTTTTTGTTGGACTGATTATGATGCTAGGGCAATTGATTGGATCTTTTATGGGTACTCATTACTTGCTGCAAGCCAATCCAAGAGTTATTAGAATTCTAATTGTAGTAATGTCTATTTCAATGCTAGCTAGATATATATACTGACTTTGAAGGTACGGGTGGGGGAGCCTAGCGCAATAACGGATACATTTATACACCCTCCCTCACACATCAAACGAAATTTGGACTTAGAGCAATATAAATAACTTTAGTTCACAATATCAAATCGAGTTTTAAAATGTCTCCATTCAAAACGATCAGGGTAATTCCTACGGTAGTCCTCGAATTTTAAAATATCTTTTATTGCTAAATGGTCATCAATGAATGGATATATTGAATTAAGAGTTTCGTGAAGAGTATTCTTTTCAATTGTTCTAGATTCTGGATTAATTAGCTTCTCAATTCGATTTTTAATGGGTTTTTGTTTGAATTTACA
>Ga0209228_1000149_pt1 | contig 34185 bp, 31 predicted proteins | sample METZYME_3_150m_FD_187547 | JGI IMG/M metagenome (GOLD analysis project Ga0209228, IMG submission 187547) | Marine microbial communities from oxygen minimum zone in mesopelagic equatorial Pacific - METZYME_3_150m (SPAdes) (version 2) | ecosystem: Environmental > Aquatic > Marine > Oceanic...
CTTCGTTTGCACGGTAAATCCGTTCACGATAGTTCTGCAGATTGAGTTTCCTTTTTTGATTTGCCGTAATCAGGATATCAGCAAAAATGTCTTTCAGTGCTCTGCCGCTGATAGGAATGTTTGAAGCAACATTTGAATCTACCATTTGTTTTTGCTCAGTGTTGGTGTTATTTTTAGTTGATTCACCTTCAATGTGGAAGAGACTGAACATCACATCGTTTTCAAGAACATACTTCTCGTGAGTCAGTACCTTTCGGCTTGCATAGTATTGATGATAAAGTTCTTTAGCGCGTTTGTATTCAGCTTCAATCTTTTCCGCGTCCCCACTGCTAACAAGCGAATCCATTTGAGCGGTGATACTATTTACTTTTGAACGGAGCTCGGAAATACTCTGCTTTAGGCCATCCCGGAACATTTTGAAATCGCCTAATTTTCCTGTGATCAAGTTCAACGTATGATCATTGTTGATTTTTTGATTGTTGTATTCTTTAATCAGCCAGTCCAGTAAGCGTTTATCACCAACTTCTTTTGTGTTGAGGTAAGACTGGATTTGCTTAATATTTGAAAGAATTTCTACTCCTACTCCTCTGTCCTCAACTCTTCCATCGTTTGAAGCACCTGTTGAAAATGGATAAGCTTCGACCCTTAAAAACAGGTAGATATGTTCGTTAGCTTCAGAATCAAAATGTGTGATATTTTCCGGATACATGTAGGTCACGCGAATATGTCCGGTTTGTAATGGTATGTTGATTTTGTTTCCATGAGTAGAGGTTATATGGCCAAGCACCGGTTCTTCCATACTGCTAAAAATTGCACTGTTCAATACATCAAGTTTGTCCTTGCTGCTCATTAAATCAGCTGCATAAAGTGTTTTAATGGCAACCAGGCTCGAGATCGGTGTTTTACGAAGACTGTTAATATAGACCTGCTGATCAACGTTAATCTGGACAATCTGCCTGCGTATTTCAGCAATCTCTTTTTCAAGTTTAGCAATATTCAGGCTGTAGTTTTCTATACGTACCGCCCGATCGTTTTGTCCAGATTTTAGATCCGCGCGTTTCTGAAATGTTTTACGGTATGTCTGTTCAAGCTGCTGCAGTTGTTCATGCCAAACGACTTCAGAATTAATTATTGTGGCCAACCATTTGGTTTCAACAGCAGGCACAGTATAAAAATTCTGTATCCCTTTGTTATTGACGATGTGTCCCGTCACAGCATCTCGAAATACTTTTTTGTTATCTCCCGTAGTCACCTTGTGAAAAACATATTCCCCAGCCACATCCAGGGTGCCTGTGGAACTCTGTTTCGTGTTTTCGGCAGAAGACTCCTGAGCGCTGCCTGTTTGAGCAAACAATAAAAGTGAAATGAAAATTACTAAAGATACTCGAATGAACTTCATGATTTTTCTCTGAATAAGTACTTTGATTAAAACAGCCTTTATATACACATGTTTGTTATTGTTGTAACGTTTGATTCTATGGTAGTCCTGTCTTAAAATACAAGATAATATTTAGCATCTCCGCCTGTAATAATGATTTTTTGATGGATTTTCTCCAACAGTGATTTAAATGCATTAACATTTAATGTGTTTACTTTTTAGCTTGGATTATTTCTGTTTCAACATATTATATTTTTATTAAAATGTCACTTATCTGTTAATTCAAAAAAGTCTCAGGCAATTTCATTGACAATCGTGCACAACACTAAAAATGATTGATTTTCAGCATAAAGCATGATACACTAAAACACTGATTTTTCTGATATTTAATGCAGGAGAAAAATGCCACTTTATGAATACCAGTGCCAGCAATGCACAAGTGGATTTACAGAACTTCGAAGATGTTCTGAAATGGATTCACAAATTGACTGTCCGGAATGCGGCAGTTATGAAACAAAACGTGGTATCAGTTCGTTTGCAGTTGGCGGCGCATCTGCGGGTGTACCATCAGTCTCTGCATCAGCAAGCAGTCAGTTCAATTGAGCAAGTTGTTAAACGGACTGGTCAGTCCGTAAATACAAATCAGTGCGCTGAGGGCGCGATAAATAATACTTCTATTAATCATAAACTCAGGAATCTAGTAATTGAAGCCATGAACTAATCTTCTTGAGCCTCTTAAAATCTCTTTCCTGCAACGAAAGTAAGCGTTTCTAACTTTCATTTCAAACTTTTTTCCCAGCCTGTAAATTATGGATGCCAGTATTCGTCCAAAAGGTATCCTAGATTTCCTTTCACAACAAGAAATTCGTCAACTCAGTTATCCTCAAAACGGAGGACTGAATGAACTGTTCCGACGTTGTGCTCTAGCTGTGCTGAACAGTGACAGTCACACTGACAGCGGAAAAGAAATGTTAGCAAGTTTCCCCAATTTTAGCATTGAAGTTGTACAGCAGACTCGTAGCATTAAGCTTGAAATCCGGAATGCTCCGCCCAAAGCATTTGTGGATGGGAAGCTGATTCAGGGCATCAATGAACATCTATTTTCGGTGCTGCGGGATATTGTGTTTGTAGGTACAGAACTTTCAAAAAAAGGAGGTTTTGATTTAAATCAATCGTCTTCAATCACTGATTTTGTCTATCATATTTTACGTAATACAGGTTTACTGAGAGACTTGACTGATCCAAATTTAGTAGTTTGTTGGGGGGGGCATTCAATAGGCGAAATCGAATATCAATATACTAAAAAAGTAGGTTATCAGTTGGGGCTGCGAGAATTTAACATTTGCACAGGTTGTGGTGCTGGAGCCATGAAAGGTCCCATGAAAGGCGCTACCATTGCCCATGCAAAACAGCGCTACAATAACTGTCGGTATATTGGGATTACAGAACCTGGAATTATTGCTTCAGAATCACCGAATCCGATAGTTAACACTTTAGTAGTGATGCCTGATATTGAAAAACGGCTTGAGGCTTTTGTCCGTGCCGGACACGCTTTTATTGTTTTTCCAGGAGCAGTCGGAACTACTGAAGAAATCCTTTATTTGCTAGGAATACTGATGCATCCTAAAAATGCTGAACAGCCTTTTCCCCTAGTTTTTACAGGTCCTGTTGAGAGTAAAGATTATTTTGAGCTAATTGACAGTTTTATCTGTTCTACTTTAGGAGAAGAAGCCCGGGAATATTACGATATTATTATCGATAATCCTCAAAAAGTTGCCAAGAAGATTCAGGCAGGAATTAAAAAAGTTCGTGAATACCGTAAAAAGTTGGGTGATGCTTTTTATTACAACTGGATGCTGCATATTGAGCAGGAATATCAACGTCCGTTCAGTCCGACACATGAAGCTATGTCTGCACTAAATTTGCATTATGATCAACCAAAACATGAACTTGCCTGTAATTTGCGTAAAATGTTTTCTGGAATTGTTTCAGGAAATATCAAGGAGGAAGGCGTACTTGCGATTGAAAAAAATGGCCCTTTTCAAATTAGCGGTGATACGCAACTGATGGCGAAACTTGATGCTTTACTTACTACATTTTGCCATGATAAACGGATGAAACTATCCAGAGATATAGAGTACAAACCCTGTTACGAGATTGTCGCGTGACAAAAGATTCGGAAATTATTACTCAGAATAATACTTCTTTTGAATGGGGCTCCGGCAAAGAGGCTGACTCAATTCGTACTATGTCCTCCCAGGAATTATCAGTGTCATTGCAGGAAATGTTAAAAGGTAAAAATTTGAAAAATGGAGTCTGGGTTTTTGGTTATGGCTCATTGATGTGGAATCCGGATTTCAAATTTACCGAAAAACTAACGGGTCTAGTATCTGGATATCACAGACGTTTATGTTTAAAATCAACTGTATACAGAGGTACTCCGGATTGTCACGGTTTGGTGTTTGGTTTGGACCATGGTGATTCATGTCAGGGAATGGCATTCCGGATTGCTACTGAACATTTAGAAACTGAACTTCAGATAGTATGGGAACGTGAAATGTTCGCGGAGACTTATATTCCCACCTGGGTAAGTGTACAGACAAAACAACAGAGTGTGTCCGCGATAACTTTTGTTATCAATCCGGAACACGAACATTATGTGCCTGACCTTGCACTGGAAGATGTTGCGCAGCGTGTTGTACGTGCTGAAGGAAAATGTGGTTCATGTCTTGATTATGTGCAGAATACTGTTAAATGCCTGCACCAGTTGGGCTTACGTGATCCGGCTCTGGAACAGTTACTGACTTTGATTGAATAACCAACAATTGCTGAAATTATTAAATAACAAACTTTTATGACCGGAACTGCTCCAATAAAGCGAATCTTAGTCTGGTGGAAACTGATCCTGTTTATTATATTTTTAGGAACCAGTTGTACTGTTGGTTACAAGTTGTATGAGAAAGGCAGTGATGTGGGTTGTTTCCCATTAGAAAATGATATCGTTCCGGTTGAAATTACTCAATTCCGTGAAGATCATCTTCAGTTAATCGCAATCGGAGACACAGGTACAGGTAACGAGGATCAGTTTGAAGTTGCTCAGGGAATGGCAAAAGTGTGTAACGAATCAGGATGTGATCTGGTCTTATTATTAGGCGATAATTTTTATCCGAATGGTGTTAACTCAATCGAGGATCCACAGTTTAATACAAAATTTGAGCAGGTATATCAAAATCTTAACATGCCATTCTATGCTGTGCTTGGCAATCATGATGTAAAGCAGGACGTACTTTCACAGCTTATCTACAGTTTGAAAAGCTCGATATGGCATATGCCTAACTATGAGTATTCATTTAAAACAGTAGATGCGCGTTTTTTTGGCTTAAATACAAACTGCCCCTTTTCCTCAGAAAGGTTAAGGAAAAAGTTGAATCAGGATGATGCGGAAATTGAAGCAAATTCGGAAAAACGTCCGTGGACTATTGCTTTCGGACACCACTCAATCTATTCGAATGGAACACATGGAGACGTTGATTTATTAAGACGCAGTTACTGGAACTGGTTTCTGGAAGGACGTGTGGATCTGTATTTAGCAGGGCATAACCATCATTTAGCACATTTACAATCTAAAACTTCAGCTACAGATTATGTGATCAGTGGTGCAGGTGGTAAACACTATCGTTCTGATAGTGAAAGAGAAAAACTTAATAAATCAGTAGCATTGAATAAATACACATACAATGACACAGGATTTGTCTGGTTGGATATCACCAGTGAAAAGCTTCAAATGCGTTTCCACGACAGTAGCGGCAATGTCATTTACGAATACAGTAAATCAAGGTGATCATCAATTAATAGTGCGGATGCTAACGTCTTTGATAAATTATGTCCACAATACAATTTAGTCATGCAAACGGATTTCCCGCCAAAACATACTCGGTCCTATTTGATCATCTAAAAGAGCATAAAATATCAGCTATTAATATATTAGGTGAAAATACTAAACCTAAAGAAATAAACATGTATGATATGAGGGACGATGTTCTGGAAAGTGCTGAGCAGCATGGGGAACCTGTAATTGGCATTGGACATTCATTTGGGGGCATTCTGAGTTTACTTGCCGCTGCTAAAAAGCCGGAACTATTTCAGAGCGTTATATTGCTTGATCCACCTCTTTTTTCAGTGCATAAAAGTGCATTGATCAGGCTGTTACGTGCCTTGAATATTGAGGATTGGTTGTCTCCGTCCGGTAAGTCAAAAAAGAGGCGTGATCATTTTGAGTCAAAGTCTCAGGCAAAGTCACTATTCCAGACAAAAAAGCTGTTTAAAAATTTTCATCCTCAGACTTTGAATGACTACGTAACTCACGGATTGACTGAGACTGATAGTGATGTGGAGTTGACGATTTCGGTGGCAAAAGAAGTGGCTATTTTCCACAATACACTGACATCCTTTCCCAAGAATATCTACAAAGTAAAAGGTACTTTGCTCTATGCTGCCAGAAATCCTATCCTCTGGCCTTCTGATTTGCGCTGGATTAATAGAAAATTCGCACAATTGCAAGTATTTCCATTTCCGGGTTCTCATTTATTCCCGCTCGAAAATCCTGAATCAACTGCTTTGATGATTAAAAGATGCTTATAATCTATAAATGAAGTTTAAGAAATTTAATCGTTTATACATACTATTATTTTAAATTATATAGTATAATAATATTATGTTAAATAAAAATAAAATTAAGAAAAAAATATATTATTAGTAATTCAGTAGATAAAACTATATTTAAAATACTTGCAAAAATACTGTATCTTGACATAATTAATGACTGTTCTTTTAACGCCGAGGTGGTGGAACTGGTAGACACGCTGTCTTGAGGGGGCAGTGGGCTATGCTCGTGCGGGTTCGAGTCCCGCTCTCGGCACCATAAACTATTGATATTATATAGTGCAGTACCTAAAAACGTGGTACATTATGCCCCAAATGACACATAAAATGGTACTTTAAATTCATGCATAACTCCAAAGCCAGAGCGGTGCTCCCCCTGTCAATTTAGGGTAATCATTTCCCAGGTTGTCCGGGTGGATGAACCTATCGCCTTCATGATCATTCAGCTTTACCCTGATACTTATCCTTGACTTGGGGACTACTTCAAACAAAATCCTTGGATAAGAAAATAAAATACAATGATTGATAAAAATAAAGAGGTGCCGCTATTTGCCTCTCGCTTGAACTCGATGGGTTCGCGCAGGGATCTTTGGACTGGGGATAACTCAGTCTTGGACTGGATCGCCCGTCAGGGAACTATTGAAGGGCTCGACCTTGTTGATTTCAACTGCCCACAACATTTGATAGGATATACAACTGAAAAGGTGAAAAAGGCTTTGGATTCGGCTTCACTCAAAACTGGAGCAGTTTGCACGAGGTTTACACAAGAGTTTGAAAACGGAGCATTTACTCACCCTGAGTCCAGCAAACGCAAAGCTGCTATAGACCTTGTCCTGAATGCAGGCGAATGGGCGAGATCTCTTGATGCCGAGGAACTAGTCGTATGGTCAGCCTATGATGGGTACGATTATTCTTTTCAGGCTGACTATCACTTGATGTGGAAGCACTGTGTCGAAGCATTCCAATTTGTCTGTGATACATTTCCGGATCTTAAAATATCGCTGGAACCAAAACCTACCGAACCGAGGAGATTTTTCATTCACAACACCACAGGTGCCGCATCACTTTTAGTAAGAGACATTGGGCGTCAAAACATGGGACTGACTTTGGATTTCGGACATTGTCTGATGGCAACAGAAAATCCTGCTCAGTCTGCAGCCTTGATGGGACAGGAAGGAAAGCTTTTTGGAGTGCAGTTGAATGATGGTTTTGTGAAACCAGGTTGTGAAGATGGCCTTGCCCTCGGTACCGTTCATCCCCGGATGACTTTGGAATTCATTTACTGGCTCCAACGGTTTGATTACCAAGGTCACATCTATTTCGACACCTTTCCAATAAACGAAGATCCTGTGCGTGAAGCGGAATACAATATCCGTCTTTATAAGAAATGGTGGAAGTTTACTTCTGTTCTAGATGAAAATGGGATAGGGGAGTTATTGATTAAACAGGATACGATGGCAATCCTCGAACTCCTTGAAGGCCTGTGAAATCCTCAGTATTGGTGGCTGGAGCGGCGAATCTGGACAGGATGATGTATGTCGAAAGGATTCCGGATATAGGGGAAACACTTTTGGCTAAAGGCTATGAAGAACATCCTGGTGGAAAAGGAGCCAATCAGGCTGTTTCCGCAGCGTTATGGGGTCAACCGGTCCGTTTTTTAGGACGGATTGGTTCTGATGAACCCGGGAAAATTCTTAGATCTGCCATGGAAAAAGCCGGGGTGAACACCGATTACCTTCTGGAAGGATCAACACCTTCAGGAATGGCTCTGGATTTTATAGATCTCGAAGGCAATTACCAAGCAGGCGTTCTGGCCGGTTCAAACGCTGATTTGAATGGAGGGGATCTCCCCATGGAAAATAATTTGTGGGAATCTATTGGATTGACCGTTCTTCAACTGGAATGTCCTTTATCCTTCAACGAAGCTGTTGGATTGGAATCAAAAAAATATGGAATTCCAGTCCTATTAAATGCTGCGCCCGTTCAAACTATTCCGGATACCTGGTGGAATTGGCTGGAGTTACTGGTTGTCAATGAAGTGGAAGCAGAATCGCTGTCTGGGGTCAAAATACAAGGTCTAGAAGAAGCCTATTATTGCCTTGAAAAACTTAGGGAACGAATCGATCAAGTCTTAATTACTCTTGGAACGGAGGGTCTTGTATATGGAAAGGGAAGTGAAAGAGCACATATTCCCGGCCATGCAGTTCCAGTTGTTAGCACATTGGGTGCCGGAGATGCTTTTGTCGGGGTTTTAGCTGCAGAACTGTGCCGAGGGCATAATCTTCATGACAGTGCCTTGATAGCCAATTTTGCGGCTGCCGTGAGCGTTACCAAAACAGGGGCACAAAACTCTTACATCACTCCGGACGAACTTAAGTGTCATCCTCTACTGGGAAATTTGTTTAATAAAGTGTGTCGAGGTGGATAATAAAATATTTCCTAGATATTATTATATTATCCATGTGAGAAAAATATTGTAAATAGTCCCGATTATTCCCTTTTGGGATGTTTTTTAAAATGGTATATTAAGGGTGCATTATGATCCCATCCAAAACAGCTTAATTACTGATATTAAAAAGATTGCACTAGAATGTTGTGCGGGTTCGAGTCCTGCTATCGGCAACATTCTTTCAGTCATTAATTATCCTGAGACTTTACACAAAGGAATACAGGTTAAACCTATGTATATATCCTGATTTATTTCCTGCTCAAAAATAGTTTAATATACTAAGCTGTACTTCTTAGCAAATAATATTAATAAGTATTTTATTAAACTTTTAATGATGTAGACTCAAAATAAAATGTATAAGTATATTATGTTTATTTATAAAAATAATAAATGAGTTTAATATTAAAATCACTACTAAAATATATATTCTGGTTTTCATGGAGTATAATTGTCGGTGGAATGATAATTTCAGGACCTCTCTTAGCTCCACTTGCCTTTAAAGTTATGCCGGTCACTGTTTCCCCTGAAATAGCTCAATATGCGCACTCATATGCGAGCACTCTTTTTACGCTATTCTTTGTGAGCTATTTCCCACTCGTTGCTGGAGCGTTTTTGCTGATTAGTCTACTTGAACAAATTTATCTTCGTAAATACTGGAAAGAACATAATATCCTAGTAATTCTATGTGAAATCATACTGTTAGCAGGAAATGCAGTTTGGCTGTGGCTGGCCCTGAAGTTGGTTCCTGAGATGGAGGGCATGGTCTTGAATGTAGAGACCTGGAACAGTATTACTGTCCGTGAAACATTCACAAGCCTGCATATTCAAAGTCAGACGCTCGCAGAAATTGGGCTTAGCCTGACGCTTGTTTTACCATGGTTGTCGAAAATATCCGGAATCGGCCTCGCAAAAACATGATTTTAGTTGAAATCACTCTTTAGCAAACATGTAAATCTTTGCGCTTGTAAATGGGGTGGTTAAGTATATTATATCGCACAGGGGCAGATCTGAGCATTTGATTTTTGAGGGTTTTTCAAAAAATGTATAATTTGGTATAATATTCAATAAATTTTGAGTAGCATCAAATGTTTGCTGTTTTGAGTGATAAATTATATGTTTGATAATGAAACAAATCAAACATATAGGTGCTTAATGCTATTATCCAAAATTCGGTAAAGAATAGTATTCAACTTTTACTTATAGAGCAAACAACAAATAACGCAATAATTATATGACATATACTTTAAGCGCAGATATTTCAGACAAATTACTGGAAATGTATTTAGCAGAACCTGAAATCGCTATTGATACAGAATTACACGGACTTCGACTTTATCGTGACGAAGTTTGCCTGGTACAGATTTGTGATGACAAGAAGAATGTTTGTCTGGTAAAACCTGAACACAAACAAATTCCACCAAATCTAAAACGATTGTTGACAGATCAAAATGTGATCAAGGTATTTCATTTTGCCTTAAGTGATATTGCATTTTTTAAAACATCGATGAATATTGACGTCACTCCGTTTCGTTGTACTAAGGTTATGAGCAAACTCATCCGTACCTATACGCAGGGTCACGGATTAAAAGATCTGAGTATGGAATTATTAGGACACGATCTCAACAAAGATCAACAGCAAACTAATTGGGCGCAAAATAATTTAAGCAGCAAACAACTTGAATACGCAGCAAACGATGTTTTAGAATTAGTTCAGATCTACCGTAAACTCACTGAAATGATAGACAATCGACCGCCTTTTTCTTCCGGCAGGACTGTTAATGAACTGAACATCAAAGCACAGGCCATGCTCCCAGGCCTGATAGATTTACTGGTTAATGGTTATGGAGACAAAAACGGAGGATGGGAAAGTAGCTTATTTACGCACTAAATATTGATTTCAAGGATGCGTATAATATGAGGACAATACTTGTTTTTAAAGGATTATTCTTCTTTAAGAACAGAACTTCTAAGGTGTTTTTGCTTAAATGAGTTTTGTAAATGACTGAAATCAGAATCATTTAGAGACTGAAGTCTTCTCAGTTGTTTAAATTGCCTAAGAGCCTGCAGAGAACGGACATCTGCGCCTTCCTGAGAAAAATGTTGCACTGATAAATCTCGTAATTCATTTGCATTAATTGCCGGCAAATCATACGTTTCAAAATATTTATTGAGAAGGTTCTGCAGTTGATTTGAACTTAAGGTTTTCGCATTTTTATTGATCCAGAAAGCATTATGACCCTCAATGCTGTCTATTAACTTTAAGTATGATTTTAAAACTTTAAGTGCAGGCTGGCTGAATGGGTAATCTCGATATCTTGAATTTTGAAAATATAAACGTACCCGTCCCTCATCCAATTCCGGAATTGCGGATTTTATATTTACAATTTTAGCGAGTGACATGCCCAAACCATAGATTAATTCCATGAGTAGACGTTGCTGATAACCCGACAACGATGCCTTGGTTGTATACTGAAATAATTGATTAATTTGTTGTACGTCAAAACGTTGCTGGCCTATTTCTGAGAGATCTCGCGGTAGTTTAAAATGCTGAATTGGATTACTGGATATATGTTGCGATTCTGTCAAATAAGCCAAAAAGCCTTTAACTCCGCTGACACAGGTAACTAGGGTACTTCGTTTCCAATGCTTAATATCGATTTGATGTTTTAGAAAAGACTCCAGTTCTCTTAGGCCTACATCAGCAATTTCCCAATGCTCCGGAAGAGCTAATTGTTGCTGAAACTTATTACAATATTTTATGAACACTTGTACAGAATGCAGATAAAGACGAACAGTTCCTGAAGAAGATAACTTTTTTACTTGCAAATGTGACTCATAAAGCCCCATAATTTTAGTGTATTCTGCCTCATCCATAATTAAATATAGAGAATCCAAATGAAAAAAATTGAAGCTGTAATCAAACCATTTAAATTAGAAGAAGTTAAAGAAAACCTTGGTGTTGCTGGCATCCACGGGCTGACAGTAATGGAAGTAAAAGGCTTTGGAAGACAGAAAGGACATACTGAATTATACCGCGGTGCAGAATATATTGTTGATTTTCTTCCAAAAGTTAAAATAGAAATAGTCGTTAGTGATGAGGATTTGGATAAAGCTGTTGAAGCTATTCAGTCTGCAGCTAAAACAGGAAGAATTGGTGACGGTAAAATATTTGTTTCTAAACTTGAACAGGTGATCAGAATCCGCACAGGTGAAACAGGCGAAAAAGCAATCTGATCTACTATTCATTAAGTGCTCTTTTAAGCGAAAAACTGTGGCAGATATTACCCGAAACCTGTACTACATATTTTGAAGGCTCTATTCTGGACTTGAAGCCTAGCTTGCTGCAACCGTAAGGATTTTCAGCATCCCATGTCACTTGATAGTACCTGCAATTGGCACAACGAATTATCGATTCTTGATCCTTTTTCACCTACAAAGACTCCCCTCCTTCCGTTACAATTACTTTTTCCAATACTTTTGCTAAGGTAAATACATCAAAAGGCTTTATAAGATAATCGTTCATTCCCAACTCTCCACCAGTTGAAATCAGTTCTTCCAACGGTTCTATCATAGTCAGTATAACGGGCAATTCTTTAAGATTGTCATCATCCCGAATATCCTCAAGCAGTTCAAGTCCATTCTTATTAGGCATTTTTACATCTGCAAGTACCAGATTTAATTGTGTCGACAAAATAATGGCCAGAGCCTGCTCTCCATCTTCTGCTTCAAGACATGAAAATCCTAATTCATTTAGAATATTTTTAATTATTCTACGAGCTGTGCTGTAATCATCTGCTATCAAACATGTGAGCTTATCATATTTAGCCATAATTTAATTAACATAATAATATTATTTATTGTTTATAAGATACTTAATAACAATGTTTGTTTATTAAGATTAAAACTATTTACGAATCACAACTATTTTTCCCAAGCCTTCACGTCATCTTCCAGGTCAACATTAAGTGCTTCTGCAACTCTGTTAATGTAATTAAAATATCCTATAACCTGCACTGCATCATGAACAGCCGTATGACTGAATCCTAAGTCCACCAACTGTTTTATGTCATCTTTTAACATAGCATCAGGAGTCAGAGTTAACTTTTCTGCAAATTCACAAAGCGCTTGATCTGAGGAACTCAAATCTGCTGTTCTCCAGTCTTTAGCAACTTTAGTGACAAAATTATCTGCGTCTTCCGGATTAGCTATATCCTCTGCAACCTCAGCACGGAGGTCGTTTGCATGAGCACGTATTCAATACGTACAATGATTGACTGAAGAAACAACAGTAGCCAACATCTCACGCTGACTGCGTGATAATGGGGACTCGCCGAACATGATGGTTTTGTAAAACCCCATTGAATCCTGCATTGCCTGAGGATTCAACCCCATGATACTTACAATGTTCCATACCTTTGAAGCACGCTTGATTGCTGCATCATATTGTCTTTTCAGTAGACCACCGGCTTCTGCAATAGTTATAACTTTTATCCATGCCATAAAGTATCCTGTTCAATTAATATTTGGATAGAGTTGAAGTTTGATAATAATCATTTAATTTTTATTTACATAATATTATTATTAATTATTTATAACAACTTTTGAAAATCTGATCCTGAAGGTTCTTGAAAAACCCGCAAATCAAATTCCGGAACAACTGCTAAAATATGGTCAAAAATATCAGCCTGAACTGCTTCATAAATATTCCAATTTGTTTCTTTACAAAAGACATATATTTCTATCGGCAGTCCATTTTCCCGTGGTGAAAGCTGACGGACAAGAAAGGTCATTTGATTACTAATCTGCGGATGCTGTCTGAGATAGGCATCCACATAAGCTCTAAAAATACCGATATTGGTCAGTCGTCTACCGTTTACAATCGTACTTTCATCAACATTCTTTTCCTCATTAGATACTTTAATTTCTGCTTGCCGGTCTTGAATAGCATTAGTAATAAGTTGGATCTTGGTGAATCTCTCAAGCATTTCGGTATCACAAAACTTAATACTACTGAGGTCTATGTTAACATATCTTTTGATTCGTCTACCGCCCGACAGATTCATATTACGCCAGTTTTTAAATGACTCATTGATCAGCGCGTAAGTTGGAATAGTAGTAATTGTATTGTCAAAATTTTGCACTTTAACAGTAGTGAGTGTGATTTCAATCACATCACCGTCTGCTCCGTATTTGGGCATCTCTATCCAGTCTTTTGGAGCTACCATTTTATTTGCAATTAACTGTATTCCTGCAACAAATCCCATTAAGATGTCTTTAAATACAAACATCAACACTGCAGTCAAAGCACCTAAACCACTTAAAAAATAGAGTGGTGTTTTTTGCAGCAGTAAAGACAAGAGTAGAATTCCGCTCACAAAATAAAGTGCCAGTTTAAGGACTTGCACAAAAGGCGTGATTGAGATTTCCTTTGATATGCCTGAACTGCTATAAATGGCCAACAGTGCGCTCAACAGGGCATCAACTGTCAACATTGCTGCAAGCAGAAATAAAACGTTAATCAGGGTTTGACTTAACGCAAGCAGTTCAGTTCCTGCCAATATAGGTGATGTCAGCACATAAATCAGGATCAATGGTACAAAGTTCAACAAACGTTGGAAGACATGCTTTTCCACTAACACGTTGTCCCACTGCTGATTTGTAAGACTTGATAAACGTTCCAAAGATCTATTCAAAGGTCCCTGTACGATTTTGTAAACAAACCAGCTTAAGCAGAGCACCACTAAAAACAAACTGCCGCGGACTAAAGCTTCAACAACATTTTCGGATAATCCTAACTGCAGAAAATTCACATTCACTAATTTACTGAGATACTCAATCAAATATTCAATCATTATTACTCCGGATACAGAGGTGACAGTTGTGTATGTCTGTTATTCTTCTCATTTTTAGCAGTAAATGACAGTCCACAAAATTCTTTCTGTAAGTCTTCCAGTGAATTTTCTTTGCATTGCTTACCATAGAGTACAGAATTTAGCGTTTTGATACCATTTTTTAATTGCGGAATTCTTTCGCCTATTTGTTCAATGCCCTGAGGTGGGTTTTCGCTCCAGACTGAGTCAGCCCATTTTAACAAAGCAGTCTGAACAGTTTCCGCTTCTCCGGAACTCAAGGCCTTTTCCACTTTTTTAGTTGCAGATCTTAGTGCAAGTTCTTTATTACGTTTAATTTCCTCTTCTTTTTTAATGCCTGAAGCAGTATTATTTTTTTTAAGAAAAAACCACAACAATAGAGTCGCGCACCAGAGTATAGCAAAGACAATGGCTAATGCTTTCCAAAATCCCACTTGCTGGTCTGCTAACACTGGTTCCTGCGTAACTACTACTGCTGTCTTCTTTGTTTCAATTGCCGTTTCCTGAGTGACTGGTGCTGCCGGAAAATCAACAGTTGCCGGAAACACCTCAATTATTCTTGCAGGAAATACCGAAGTCCTGATTTCATCTTTTTGCACATCCCACCATGCAACAGATATTTCCGGAAGTTCAAGTTTTCCTGCCTGTCCTGGTATAATCGCCCATTTTTCAACACGTGTACCTTTGAGCCCCTCTTGAGTTTTGACAGTTTCAATCGAAGGTTGGTCTGCATATGCTTTCATTTTCTCCGGAAGTTCAAATGATAATTCCGGAATTTGGTTGCCGAACACACCATATGCGTTAACTGTTAATGTCCGTGTTACAGGTTCTCCAACTCTGAATTCCGGCGGATTCGGCAGCCATTGTTCTTCAAGTTCCAACTTAGCAGCAGGCAGCCACCACCCCTTGAATGCGACAGGTAATGCCTTAACCTGAATGGTTTGCGCTTCACTGTTACTGAAAATTCTACGCCCACGCTGCTGGAAAATATTTCCGAAATTACCAAAATTTCCGAAATTTCCTTGTGAATTACCACCACGTATTTCATTTCCCTGATAGCTAAGCTGCGGAAGCAAAATTGTACCGCTTTTTTCAGGAAGAAGAACGTATGATATTTCAGTAATCAGCTGTCTTTTACCGTTTTTAACCTTCCTGAATGATCTTTGATTTACCTTTTCAATTTGTGTTCCAGCAAGTTCAAACGGTGTCAACGATTCATTTTCGAGTTGTGCACCTGTTCGTATGATTCTTACACGTACAAGAACCTGCTGTTGCGGATATACTTCGTTGGGTGAAACGTCCACTTCCAAACGTACAATTTGGTTGTTAGGACTTTGGCTGGATTCTTCAGCTTTCAAGGCAATAGGTATGGTTTTTTCGCTGCCGACCTGCAGGGCGGGAATCCGATAGTTTCCGGAAGAAGGCGCAAGCATTACATAAGTCCAGTTCACTGTACGTGTGATTGAAGTTCCCACAATCGAAGTTTGATTTTGAACACTTCTGTTCAAAATTTGTAAACCGCGGATTTCAGATAAATCCGGCTCCTGTGGGTCATCCACATTTTTTGCTTCAATGTGTAACCGGAACATTTCACCGACTACAACAGGATTATTGTCAACCCATGCGCTAACTTCTGCCAAGCTGAGATTGGCAGAAATCATCAAAATTCCAAAATACAATAATTTTTTCATCATTTACCAGTACTGTTCATCAAGAATTTTCTGTTTGCCACGTCGTTGATATTCACGCTGCATTTTATTACGTAATAATCTACCGGGATCATCCGGAATTTTCCTGAGCCATTGTTCCAGAGTTTGCTGTCTGGACTGCTCATCCGCTGTTAATTCCTGTTCATCTCCTGAGGCAATATTTTTTTCTGCTAATTTGTTGTTTTTTTTCTTCTCATTTTCATTCTTTTTGGCCTCAGTTGAATCAGTTTTATCATTTAAGTTATTTTCACCTTCATTTGACTGTTTTTTATCATTATTTTTTTCTTCACTTGAAGATTTAGGATCGCCAGAATCCTGTTTTTCGGCTGATGATTGCTGCGATGACTTTTCATTTTGTTCTGCATCAGCCTTCGAAGAATCCTGTTGCTGATCCTGTTTGTTCTTCCCCTGCTCGTTTTCTTTTCCTTTATCCGCTTTTTTATTTTGTTGTTTTTTTTGTTGTTCCTGCAATATTTTTTCTATCAAATCGTGATTGAACAGAGCATCTTCGTGTTTCGGATTTTCTGCTAAAACTTTCTCATATGCAGCAAGTGCTTCCTCTAAACGCCCTGCAAATGCCAAGGAATTTCCACGATTGAAATTGGTAAGTGGACGGTCCTTCCGTGAAAATTCTTCGATTGCCTTTTCATAGTCACCTGTACGATACGCTGCTGTACCTTTCCATTCAGGATTTTCAAAAAGTTGAGCGGCATCCTTTTCAGCACCCGCTTGAAATAGTTTCTCCGCCTGTTGGTCTGTTCTCAGCCATAAATCATCCCAACCAAAAGCCTGAGCTGAGTTAGGTAGACTTGAGATTCCGAAAAGCAACAGCAAACTCCAGGAAAATAAAAGTCCTCTTCTAAAAAGTGATGCCGCTAAAGGTAACGCCAGCAGCAGCAACCACGGCCCTTCTTCATTCCATTTGTCTGAGCTCCGCAGCTGTTCATCTTCTATAAAGTCCGTAGCCGTAGTTTCTGCCTCAATTATACCTTCCACATCCCTGTCATCAATACTCAATACGGTGAACGAACCCTGCTTTATATCTGCCAGTTTTTCTAATGGTTGCGAATTTAATTTTGGAATTACGATAGCACCGTTTTTGTCTTTAAGAAATCCTCCTTCTGACAAAGCCACTGGCGACCCGGATTCAGTTCCAACTGCGAGAATTGACAGACGATTACGCCCCACCGTATTTTCAAGCGCAGCAAAATCCTGTCCTTCAATTCCATCTGTAATCCAGATTATATGACCGCTTCCGCTTTTGCTGCGGCTTAATAAGTTTCCTGCCAGGCTAAAGGCCTGTTCCGCACGGCTTCCGGGAACAGGCATAATATTTGGATGCAAGCCCGGCAGGAGGGCTGCAATTGTAGCAGGATCATGTGTCAACGGACTTATCACAAATGCTTCTCCGGCATATGCAATGAGTGCTGTATCACCTTCTACAAAACGTTTCAGCAAATCTTCCAGTTTGAAACGTGCTCTATCTATCCGCGTCGGTTTTATATCTGTCGCCAGCATCGAAAAAGACAAGTCCAAAACAAGTACTCTTGCCTGTGATTTTTGCAGCAGCGGTTGTGGTACTTTTTCCCAGACTGGCCCAGCCAAAGCCAGCAAAAGCAAGGTGCCTGCAAAACACATAATCCAGGGCAGCAGACTTGTTTTTTGTGTAGCCGGCGTAGTCGCCAAAAACTGAAGCAGGTGCGGTTCAACAATTTCCTCCCAGTTAGCTGTACTCCACCATTTACCAAGCAAACGGAACACCAACCACCAGACAAGTGGTATTGCCAAAAGCCACAACGGGCGCAAAAAATGAAATTCGGTCAACAAAATTATTTCAAATGATTATTCAACTTTTTCTCTAAAAGAATAATTACGCAGCATTAAAACCATAACCCATAGTCCAAGCATCAACATTACAATACCAAGCGGCCAGACAAACAGGGCCTGTCGCGGACGGTAGACTTCTTTTTCTTTTTCTACAGGTTCAATTTTGTCAATTAAGGCATAAATATTTTCAAGCTCTTCAGTACTCCGCGCCCGAAAATAACTACCGCCTGTACGGCCAGCCAATTCCTGCAGCATCGCTTCATCTAGTTCTGCGGATGGATTTATTTTTTGTTTTCCAAAATAAGTCCTCACCCAGGCCTCATCTGCGCCAACACCTATGGTGTGAACCCTCAAACCGCTCTCCTTTGCCATAAGCCCCGCATCTTCAGGAGAAACATCTCCCGCGGTATTTTGACCGTCTGTCAGCAGTACCAGAACTTTCTCACGATCCGGAAGATCTTTCATTCTTTTTACGGCAAGTCCGATTGCGTTACCAATTGCGGTCCGCTGACCGGCTAATCCCAGTTCAGCTTCTTCAAGCATTTGCCACAAAGTTTTACGGTCGAAAGTCAGCGGTGTTTGCAGGTATGCCTGATCTCCAAATAGAATCAACCCCAGTCGATCACCTTTACGACGTTCTATAAAAGGACGCAAAACGGATTTAACAACTGCAAGCCTGGACACAGTTTCGCCACGCAATTCCAGATCTTTTTCTTTCATACTTCCTGAGAGATCAACCGCCAGCATTACACTCCTTCCTGAAACCGGTAGTTCCACAGGATCACCCACCCATTGTGGACGCATTGCCGCCAGCACAATTAAACTCCATAACAGTCCAGCCGCAATCAGTGATTTAGTGTTCTTAGCTGCTGTTAAACCTGTTTGAGGCAAAGCTGCTATTCTTTGAAAAAACGGCACACGAAGAGCTTGAACTGAATGTTCACGAGGAGGCAGTAAGCTTACTAAAAGCGGTAACGGCCAGAATAACACACACCAAGGCCAGATAAATTCAACTGCTCCATTTTCAAATAAAAACATGGCGATTAACTGTTCAAGACTGATACGGACATTCCTTCACCCATTTACTAACCAGTGGAAACAAAACTTCGATATCAAAGTCTGGCTCCGGTTGATAAAGATTTTTTCCAAATATTTTTCCAGCACCTAGCGTAAATTCCGTAGTTTGCCCTGTTTTATCAAGAAACTTCAACCATTCCTCCCCCTGAAGTGAAGCTACTTCTTCCTGCTGATAAAAGCTCAACGCAGTGCGTCTGAGTAATTGTGATAAAGTTCTCAGTGTTGTTAACGCGACCGGAGATTTATCATGTTTCTCCTGCAAATCTTTCAAGATTCGTAATGCTTCAATTCTGGGTCTACCACGTTCATATCTTTGGTGAAGCCACCAGGCGCACAAAACAATGAGCAAAATAAAGAGCACCGCTAAGATCCACCATCCTAGTGCAGGAGGCCACCAGCTTACTGTAGGGGGAAGGTGAATGTCTTTCAAATTTGCGAGAGGATTTTCTGCAGACATTTTAAGGTTTTACTGGTCAACAAATTGATGAATCATGGGAAACTGCTTTGCTTGGACTAAGTATTTATTCAGCGGTTTCGTGGTTGAAATATATTTTAAACTTCTGAAACATTATCCACTGTACTCAGAATGTTCAAATTGACTCTACAAAGACGTAATTCTGAGGCTATTCTCTCTTGCTGCTGTTCAAAGGTGTTAGTGTATATTTGGCGTGTTTCTTTATTTCCGGCATTAACCCAGGTGGTTGACTTTCCGTCACTCATAGCATAACGGCCGGAACTTGGGGTGTCTTTTTCCAGTGGATCAGTGATGAAGTACACCTGTACCTGATTTTGTTTGGAAAGTTGAAAGAGATGTTTCCTGCATTCTGCATCAAATCCTGAAAAATCACTAAAAACATAGACTAAACTACCTGGTTGAACGACGTGCCTAACCCGTCTAAGCGCTTCCGCAAACATGAACTTACTGTTGAAACTCCACTCACCTTCATTCATCCTGTCGACAAGCAGATTATGTTCTGTCATTATATGTGACAGTAAACGCAGATAATGTCGACGGTCAGCCCTTGGTCTAAATTCATGGTGCATTTGTTCTGAAAACAATACACCGCCTACCCTGTCACCTCTGAGCAGTGCCCGCCAGCCAAGCAATGCCGCAATGCGCGCGGCCTGCACAGACTTTAATCTTTCACGTGAACCAAAAAACATAGGCTGTGCCTGATCGAGAACCAGCATCACTGGACGCTCACGTTCCTCTCTGAACAATTTGGTATGTGTCCGACCGGTGCGTGCAGTCACTCTCCAGTCGATATGACGTACATCGTCTCCCGGTTGATACGGACGTGCCTCCGCAAATTCCATCCCTCTTCCCTTGAGCTTCGTTAAATAAGGACCACCAAGTGTACCCGCGTTTTGAGCAGACCCTGAGCTTACCTTCTTATTTGCGAGCTGAACCAAATCCGGAAGTTCCATTTTCCCCAGCCAGATACCGTTTTTCTGTGTTTGCAGTTTCATATTATTTTTCCGGCCAAAGTAGATTTTCTTGTAAAACCCAACGAATAGTTTTATGCCATGAAGCCCCAACATCTTTCAGTCGAAGATATTTTTCTTTACCTTGACTACCGGTGAAATGATCTATTTTGTTTTCTTCCTGGTAATATCGGGCATTTTCTTCAATCACTGCCCAATATGCCCCAGGTCTATTCGTATAGGCTCTTAAAGGCATAACCTGCAATGGATGATCATCAATTGGGTCCAACAAGGAGCGTCCAACCCATGGAACAGTAATTTTTTCAGCTAAAATATCCATTATAGTTGGAGCTAATTCCACTTGACTGGCTGGTTGTGTAATAACAACACCTCCATTACCTTTGCCCACGCTTACCGACTTACCTGATAATATCAGTAAAGGAACTTGCGTACGAAGTTTAACAAACTCCTCAAAGTTTTTGGAGTCACGTTCCGCTGGTTGAAAACTGGACGTATCTGCGGTAACAAAAACAACTGTATTGTTAAACCATGGTTTTTTGGAAATTCTATTGAGAAATTTTCCCAGCATGGCGTCCGTATAATGAACAGCCTCCCGGAAACGATCCTTTACCAATTCACCCTGGTGAAGTTTGTATTCATCCGGAACTTCAAAAGGATGGTGGTTAGTGATGGTCAATGCAGACGAAAAAAATGGCTGCTGCTCATTGTCCAAAACAGTTTCCAATTTCCGGAACAGCTCTTCATCTGCTAAGCCCCAGCCAAGAGTTGCTGCAGAGTCAGCATAATCAAATTCATCAATAATTTTGTCAAAACCTATTTTTGGTAAAAAAGTCGACTGTCCGTCAAAGTTTGCGTCAGATCCATAAACCCAGGATGTTGCATAACCAAAGTTTTTCAGGATCTCAGGCAGACACATGAAATTATTCCTCGAATAACGTTTCATGACCGCAGCACCGTAATTTGGGAACAGAGAACAATACGTTGCTACCAGTCCATGTCGTGTTTGAAAACCGTTTGCATAGAAATTATTAAAGATAACCCCCTGTTTTGACCAACGGTCGAACTCCGGTGTCAATCCTAATGTACTGCCGTAAACACCTACTTCCGCAGCCCGAAATGACTCCAACAACAAAATTAAAATATTAGGTCTTTCTGTTGTTTGACATAGATTTTTTGCGAGTTTAGAACGTGTCTGCCTGGTACAATTTTGTGATTCTCTGATCCGGACAAGAGGATATTCACTCCACTTATCCCCGGTAGGTATTAACCCTGGAATAAGATTTTTTACTTTTTTTAAAGAATTTAACGGGCGTGTAATTTTTTCTTCAGGTTCACGATCTCTGCTTAAATAGAAATATTGTAATGCGGCAGAAGTGAGAGGGTTTTCCATGTTTTTGGAAACATATGAATTACTGTAACTTGCTGTTGTTCCTCCAATTATAACAAGGATCAACAAACTAATTGCCCGGCGTATAAACCCCGATTTCCAGGAAACTTTTTCTATTCCACAAAACCTGAGCAGCAAGCCTAGCAACGCAGCTGGAAATATAAACAACAGTACAAATTCAAAACTTTGGACGACATGGATTGCTGAAGACCAAAACGAACTGCTTTCGTAAACATATTCATAGCTGGAAAATGGAAGGTGGTTACCAAAAATTAAGACATAATTGTAATCAATAAACAACAATACCAGAAAAACCGTTCCAATAATTCCGAAAATGATTTTTCTATATGGACTCGGCAGAGGAGTAAACAAAGCCAAAGAACCAAAAATCGCACCGTTCATCAAGTCATAACCCAAACCTATTACAACTGCCTGAAGTACACGTAAATTCCATTCTGGCGTCAGCTGCAGCAATATTACATGTTGAAGAATTCCTGCCAAAGAGACAACAATAAATAGAATTATTGCGGGTGCGTCAAAATACTTCATAGATCAAAGTTTCACAACAGAACTAGGGTACTGGAACTAAAGCAAGTATTTTATTTATTACGTCATCGGGAGTTATACCATCTGATTCCGCCTCATAACTTTCTATGATTCTGTGACGTAATACATCACCGGTTAAATCCTGCAAATCTTCCGGAGTAACAAAATCACGTTCATGCAGCCAGGCTCGTGCTCGTGCACAACGGTCAAGGGCCAACGAAGCTCGTGGACTCGCCCCCCAGGTTAATAGACGCGCCAGTTCATCGCTGTATCTTTCAGGTGTTCTGGTAGCAGTAATTATTTCAACCAGATACCTTTCTATCTCCGGAGACATGTAGGTATTCAACACTTCATTTCTGGCAGCAAATATAGCCTGTGCAGAGATGTTTGCTGAAGCTGAATTTTCACTAGAATCATCGGTATTCTCAGCCTTTATTACGGATGGCTTGGTTATTTCAGCTAGAGCTTCCTTACGTACAAGACGCATAATTTCCAACTCATTTTCCAAAGAAGGATAATCTATAAGAACATGGAGCAGAAAACGGTCCAATTGGGCTTCCGGAAGAGGATAAGTACCTTCCTGTTCAATAGGATTTTGAGTTGCCATTACCAGAAACAACTCTGGAAGAGGATATGTTTCTCCGCCTACAGTTACCTGACGCTCCCCCATGGCTTCCAAAAGTGCAGACTGCACCTTTGCGGGAGCTCGGTTTATTTCATCAGCAAGTAGTAAATTATGAAAAACCGGCCCTGCCTGAAAATGAAAACTGCCCTCTTGCGGACGGTATATTTCAGTGCCAGTCACATCAGCAGGCAACAAATCCGGAGTGAATTGAATACGGTGAAAATCTCCGGCTATTTTATCACCCAATGCTTTGATGGCTCTTGTCTTGGCTAGCCCTGGAGCGCCTTCTACCAGGAGGTGACCGTCTGCAAGCATGGCAATCAACAGGCGTTCTATCAGGCGTTCCTGTCCTAAAATAAGATGATTGAGACTCTCTTGTAAACGGTGAAAGGTTTGGATTGAATTTGACATACGCTTAATTCTATTATTTCTAATTAATATTTTTTATTTCCTGAAGGTCCCAACTTCAAAACATTCGGCATAGTTACAGCCAGCGCAGGGAGTAAAATCATAGTTGCTAAAGCACTTATATTTAAAGTCAACCAAATCATCCAGCTTAGTGTTACCAAAGGTAAAAATTCAGATACACCCAATGCCAGAAAACCAAATCCGACTGTTACCGCATTTGATGTGATGGCTTTCCCGCTGCGTCTGACAGTACTCGCAATTGCATCCTGCAAATCTGCACCCTGAGTAATTTCACTGAACATTCTTGATAAATAATGGATGCTGTAATCAACACCAATTCCAATTACGATACTGCTGACAAGTGCAGTTCCAATATCAAGATTGACTCCAGAATAGCCCATGATGCCAAAATTGAAAAGTACCGTAAATGCAAGTGGAATCATGCCCATCACTCCACGGTAGAATGAATGGAAAATCAAAACCAGCATCAACAGTACAGCCAGCAAAGATCCTGATAAACTAAGGATTTGACTTGAAACAACTTCAGTGCTGGTGGCGACATTAATCGGGACCATTCCTGCTGAGATCATACTGAATTGCGGCGGAAAATGCTGAGCGGCATATTCATCGATACGCATGAGAAGTTTTTCTTCCTCTATGGTTGAATTTGAACTGATATTAACAGACAAATTCAAGTTCCGGTACTCACTGTCGATCACATCTGAAAGTACATCACCGCCTGAATTCTCATAAAGTACGAGATATTGGGCAACCAAATCTCTCCCGCTGATTTCTCGATTGACTCTGCGTTTTAAGGTCTGACTGTTTTCTTCAAATGTTTCTTCACTTTCTAGAATTTCAACTGTTTTAGGCAGACGATTAAATTCTGTGCGGTTCTCGTTAAACGCATAACTGATACGTTTAATTAAATCAACGAGTGAGAATGTACGTTTAACCCTTTGTTCTGCTGAAAGGAATTTTTGGAAATCTTCAACCAATTTCAGATTTTCAGGATTCTTCCATGGCTCACCTTCTTCATTTATATTGATTACAATGTTAATTTTGCGGCTGCCTGACATTTTTTCCATGGCCTTATTTGCTACCACAAAAGGAGCATCTGCTTTAAAATAACTTTCCAGATTGCTTTCCACTTTCAGTTGTAAAAGTCCATAAACGGAAAATCCGGAAATAATCAGTGCACCCAGTAATATAATTTTTGCGTTGCTTAGTACCCATGACGTCAGTCCTGCCAGAAACTTCTGAATGAGTCGGTCCATGAAATTCTCCTGATGCATTCCACTGCTTGTAGCTTTAGTCATTGCTGAGTCAACTGCAGATTCTGTTTTCTTTTCAGGAAGCACCATCAACAGAGCGGGAATAAAGACAAGTGAGAGCACCATTGCGAGCAAAGTTCCGATTGCCACAAAAATTCCAAAAGTAAGAATCGGTATAATGTCACTAACAGTGAGTGAGAAAAAACCAACTGCTGTTGTTATTGAAGTCATGGTGACAGGTAGAGCTAGCTTTTCGAGCATCAGGGAGACGGCTTTTTCACGAGGCTGACCTTCCAGACGGTTATCACGGTATTCAGAAAACATGTGAATACCGTCTGCTACTCCAATCGAAATTAAAAAAACCGGCAATGCAGAAGTGATACTGTTCAGCGGCACTTCAAAAATAACCATAATCGTCAGTGTGAACAAGATCGAAAATCCAACAACCAGCATTGGGACAGCTACTCCGATAAACCTCCTGAAGCTAAGCCAGAGGAAAAAGACAGCCAGCAAAGCTACAAAGGGGAAGAATTTCTTGGTATCCCGATCAATGACTGTACGCAGAGTGGCAGCTATAATAGGAAAACCGGCAATGTAATGAACATCTTCTCCCGGATTTTCCTCAAAAACACGTTCCAGTGCCTGATAAATTGCGTATAGATTTTCTGAATCATCTTCGTCTGTAGCTAACTCGACAAATATGCCCGTATGTCGTCCATCTTCACTGTAAAGATAATTCCTGAACAATTCATTGGCTAACACTTGACTGCGTAAACTTTTAATTTCAGCAGGTGTTTCCGGAGTATCTTCATAAAGTGGCGAAATATCCAGTCCTTCCAGTGTACCAACAATATCATCAGTATTGGCCATTGAAAGCACCTCCACAACCGGAGCGGCACGTACTTCTAAATTATTGATTAATGCATCCCATGCCGAAAGCCATAGTGAGCCCTCTTCGAGTGATTCCCGTATTTCGGCAAACTCCATCCAAAACATATCATCAAGTCCGTCGATTTCATTTGGTAGAATTTTACGGAGTTGTACAGCTAATTCTCCAGGAAATTTTGTGGATAGTTGTTGCAGCGCAGTCAAGTCATCGTGAGACAACAAGTTTAGATTTTCAATTGATTCAGTAAGACTTTGTATACGTTCCAGCGTGGAAGTTTTGAAAATAGTATCCTCTGCTTCCAGCATGATGAATACACCAGGATTGGTACCGGTATAATCTTCACGAAGCTGTTCCATCGCCTGACGGGCAGGATGACTGATTGGTAAAAGGTGAGGGCTGGGATCGTTTTGAATATAGAGCAAACTTGGGACAGCCAAAATACCAAATAAAACCGTTGAGACTAGAATTTTCTTTGGGTGATGAATTACCAATCTTTCGAGAAATTTAATCAGCGTCAAGATTTGATCCTTTGAGAAATAATGTTTGCTCTATCTGTGATACCTTCGTAAAAACTCTGAAATATATGTCGTAATTTAGGTCGCAGTGATATTTCGTTATGATATTAGTGCTTGACATACAATTGAATTCTCGCTTTGTAAGCAATGACACGCTTTCGGAACTTTTTACAGTTTCATCATCTGTAATAAAATAAAGATTTATATATTCATCTTTTGTTACAAAGACTAAGTTCAATTACTGCTGTGTTAAAAAAGAATTCAACAAAGCTCTATTTAATCATAGAGCTTCTTAAACTTTTAAAATTAGTATCCTTTGTGTTTTTACAGAAACTATTTTAGCAAACTATTGACTTTACAGGCAAGATGAGAATTGTTTCAATTTGTTGAAGTTAACCAGATTTATGCTTTGCCAGGATTGAATAAATGCTCAAAATGAGTTAGGATAAAATCCGTATTTAGCTGAGACAAAAAAACTTCATGAACGCATTTACACAGTTCAGATAAAAAAGCAAAAGAAGAGAACAACAGAAACGTTATGCTGCTGGAAGAACAACTGCCACGTATCCAAAAACTGATCAAAGATAAAATCGGACCACTGCCTGCAAATGCCCTACAAAATGAGGCCGTGATGCAGGCTGCTTTCCGACGTATATATCAGGCTCTGCCGAGAATGATCAGACTGGCAGTCAGTGAACAGGGATTTGTTGAATTCTGCATGGCAAACCGTGAACGATTACTGAATTTAGGAGATGCAGTTTCTGAAAAATTTTCTGCTGCGAAAAATGCGGATACAACAGGAAGCGAGGCTCAGAGTGTTCAAAAAGCTAAATTAGAGCAAAATGAAAACCACACAACTGCAGAAATGCTGGCAACCGCGCAAAGAGTGTTTTTACCTACTTATGCACCAAGCTTAATTTTAAGCAGAAGTCAGGGTGCAAAAGTCTGGGACAGAGACGGTAAAGAGTACATAGATTTTGGCGCAGGAATTTCTGTTAACAGTTTGGGACACCAGGATCCGGGACTGCTCCAGGCGTTAACCGAACAAGCCGAAAAACTATGGCATACTACAAATTTGTATTTAACAGAACCAGCCATAAAACTAGCAGAAAACCTGGTGGATGCGACATTTGCGGATCGTGTTTTTTTCTGCAACTCCGGAGCAGAAGCAAATGAGGCAGCAATTAAACTGGCACGCAAATCATCCAGTCTGCTTCATGCACCTGAAAAAAGGGAGATCCTTACATTTGAAGGCTCATTTCATGGACGAACTCTCGCCACCGTAACTGCCACCGCTCAGCCGAAATATCAACAGGGATTTGAGCCTCTTCCGGGAGGTTTTCGTTACTGTCCGTTTAATGATTTTGAAGCAGCAACAACAATGATCGGAGCAAACACCTGCGCTGTCATGGTGGAACCGGTTCAGGGAGAAGGCGGAGTTAATCCTGCAAAATCCGGATTTTTACTGCATTTAAGAAAACTTTGTGATCAACATAATGCGCTCTTGATTTTTGATGAAATACAAAGTGGAATGGGACGTACCGGAAAATTATTCGGTTATCAATGGGAAGAAACGGCATCTGAAGTGTCTCCGGAAACTGCGGAGACTCCGGAAAGTTCTGAGCAGAAACTGATTCCGGATATCGTTACCATGGCCAAAGCGCTCGGTGGGGGACTTCCAATCGGTGCCATGCTCTGCACAGAAAAATTAGCGCAAAGTTTTAAACCAGGAGACCACGGAACTACTTTCGGAGGTAATCCAATTGTAACCGCTGTTGCCGGTGCTGCGTTCAGGAAAATCAATACTCCGGAAATGCTGTCAGGAGTGTTGAATAAAGGAGCCTTTATCAGAAAACACCTCGAATCGCTCAACGACGAACTGAGTTTGTTTGAAACAATTCGCGGTCGTGGATTGATGATTGGGGCAGTGCTTTCAAAAGCCTGGCAAAACAAAGCCCCTGCCATGGTCACTGCCTGTCAGCAACAAGGCGTTTTGGTGTTGATTGCAGGACCGGGTGTGCTTCGGTTTTTACCGCCGCTGAATATTGCTGAAGAGGAGCTTAAAATTGGCTTGGATCGTGTCGGACAGGCTTTGAGAAATATTCATTCTGAAGAACTTGCTGCCGGTTCAAAGTCTGAATAATGACACATGCATAATGGCTTCGTAAATAGTTGTCATGCCCGCTTTCACGGGAAAGACAAAAAAGGATACCATTTAGACTTTTTACGGTTTCATCAAACATAACTTATTGAACAACTTAAATTAAAAATGAAAAAAGTAGCATTTATCACAGGAATTACCGGACAGGACGGAGCGTATCTCGCTGAACTATTGCTGAAAAAAGATTATATCGTTCATGGTCTAAAAAGACGCTCCTCCAGTTTTAATACAGGACGAATTGACCATTTGTATCAGGATCCTCACGTTAACAAGCGAAATTTTATTCTGCATCACGGAGACTTAACTGATTCCACCAATCTGATCAGGATAATACAGGAAATACAGCCGGATGAGATTTATAATCTGGCAGCTCAAAGTCACGTACAGGTTTCTTTTGAAACACCGGAATACACCGCAAATGCGGATGGGCTTGGTACATTAAGGATCTTGGAAGCAATCCGTCTTTTGAACATGGCTGATAAAACCAAGTTTTATCAGGCATCTACCAGCGAACTTTATGGTATGGTACAGGAGGTCCCACAAAACGAAAAAACGCCGTTTTATCCGCGTTCTCCTTATGCTGTCGCTAAAATCTATGGTTACTGGATTACGATCAATTACCGTGAGGCTTACAATCTATACGCCTGCAACGGAATCCTCTTCAACCATGAGTCGCCTGTTAGAGGAGAAACATTTGTCACCAGAAAAATAACACGTGCTGTAGCTAGGATCTCGATGGGAACACAGGAAAGGGTCTATCTCGGCAACCTCGATGCAAAGCGTGACTGGGGACATGCCAGTGATTTTGTAGAAGGAATGTGGAGAATGCTGCAACAGGAAGAACCGGAAGATTTTGTACTTGCTACCGGAGTAACCACTACAATCAGGGAATTTACCGAACGTGCTTTTGCAGAGGTTGGCATCACCCTCGAATGGTCCGGTAACGGAGTTGATGAAACAGGACGTGATGCCAAAAGCGGAAATATTCTTGTTTCCATTGATCCTGCTTATTTCCGGCCGACAGAGGTTGATTTGTTGATTGGTGATGCAAGCAAGGCCAGAGAAAAACTAGGTTGGCAACCGACTTGTAATTTACAGCAAATGATCGAAGAAATGATTAAAGCAGATTTGGAAGAAGCCCGCAAAGATCAACTCCTGCAAAGCGGCGGATTTCAAACAAACGGCGGAAGTGGGGATTGACCATTTTGCAAACACTCATATTGTAAGATAAGGAGATTTTATGATCAATATCAGTTCAATGTTTGCCAAGTCCCCTTTTAAACCGCTGCGGGATCACATGGATAAAGTGATCGAAAGTATTGCTCCGCTAAAAGAATTTTTTGAAGCACTCCACGAGCAGAATTATGCAAAAGTCGAAGAAATTCAGCAACAAATCTCAGTAGCTGAAGAAGCTGCAGATACCATCAAAAACGAAGTCCGTAATCATCTCCCCAGAAATATTTTCATGCCGATAAATCGCCGTGATTTGTTGGAAATGCTTGATATGCAGGATACTATTGCGGATGTGGCACAGGATATTGCTAATTTATTAAACCTGAGAAGAATGTGCCTGCCTGAAGAACTTTGTCAGGATGTAATTCAGTTTGTCGAAAAAGCACAAAGTGTTTGTTATTTGGCTCAGGGTCTTTCACGGGAATTTGGAGACGTCCTTGAGTCCGGATTTGGGCGCCATGAAATTAAAAAATTAATGGAAATGATTGAACAGGTTTCAATTGCGGAAACTGAAGCAGACGATTTGGAGGATGAGCTTGTACGTAAAATGTTTGAGGTAGAAGACAAAATGAAACCTGTAGATGTTGTTTTCTGGTATGAGGTTTTTGAATGGATTGGTGATCTGGCTGATTATTCTAAAAAAACAGGCAGCCGGCTACGTTTGATGATTGCACATAATTAGATTAGAAATATGCACTTCTTTTTATTATACAAAACCAAGGAATTACATGCTTGTTGAGTACGGTTCCGTCTTCATTATGCTGGCGATAGTACTTGGTCTTTACATGACTTGGGGGATTGGGGCCAATGATGTTGCCAATGCAATGGGTACTTCTGTTGGATCCGGAGCGATCACCATCAAGCAGGCAATTATCATCGCTGCAATTTTCGAATTTGCCGGTGCTTTTATTGCGGGAGGGAATGTCACCAAAACTATCCGCAAGGGCATCATTGACCCAACTCCAATTCTCGGCAATCCTGAAATTCTCGTCTGGGGAATGCTCTCAGCTCTACTTGCCGCCGCACTCTGGCTGACTGTCGCCAGTTGGATGGGCTGGCCCGTCTCTACAACGCACAGTATCATCGGTGCGATTGTAGGATTTGCGATGGTCGGCATCGGTATGGATGCTGTAAACTGGCCGAAAATCGGCACCATTGTTATCAGTTGGGTGGTTTCTCCCATGGTTGGAGGGACCTTTTCATATCTGATAATGCGTAGTATACAGCGCTTTATTCTCGACACAGACACACCGTTTCGTAATGCTCAACGCTATGCGCCGTTATATATATTTTTTGTAGGCTTCCTCATTTCACTTGTAACATTGTTCAAGGGACTCAAGCATCTTGAAATAGAATTAAATATACCAGAAAGTTTTTTAATTGCTGTGTTACTTGGCTGCATCGTAGCTGTAATTGGGCGTTTTTTGATTGTCAGATTGAAAATGCAGGAAGCAGAAAGCGTGCATGACCAGTTCACTCAGATTGAAAGAATCTTCGGCGTGATGATGCTCTTCACTGCTTGCGCAATGGCTTTCGCTCATGGTTCAAATGATGTAGCAAACGGGATAGGACCAATGGCCGCAGTTGTCAGCATCGTGCAAAGCGGAGGTGAGATGGCCCAGGATTCTGCGCTTCCTCTTTGGATTTTGGTTTTAGGTGGTTGCGGAATTATTCTCGGACTGGCAACGCTGGGCTATCGTGTGATTCAAACCATCGGTACAAAGATTACAGAGCTTGTTCCCACCCGTGGATTCTCTGCAGAACTCGCCGCGGCAGCTACTGTTGTGCTCGCCTCTCGTACCGGTATCCCGGTTTCAACGACACATATCGCGGTTGGAGCTGTGGTCGGAGTAGGACTGGCTAGAGGAATTGGAGCTTTGGATTTGCGGGTAATCGGCGGGATATTCATGTCATGGGTCATAACTCTCCCTGTCGGCGCACTACTGTCTATCTTCTTCTTTTTCTTTTTCCGCGGGCTATTTCTTTGAGCTGAAGTAAATTTTTAAATTTACTGATCCGCTGAAACTTGCAAACGTACCACATTCATTGGTTCAATGCGGCAACCACGCGAAATTTCCGGAGAACCCGAACCGTGTTGAGGATAAGGAAATCGCAGAAGACGGCTGGGCTTTGCTTTTAAAACCGGAAGGTGGGAGATGTCCTGCATTTCATGCGTGGGAACCTTTATAACCTTTCCATCAAAAGTCAAAACTTCCAAAGTTCTTCCTTGCTCAAATGAATTTTGTGTCAAGAGGGTGAATGATTTTCCATGCTCTACTTCCATGACCGTACCGGCAATTTCATAAGAGGAATTTCTACTGTTTCTCTCTCCCTTATAAATACTCTCTGCATCAGCCTTAATTTTGAGAGAACCTTCTGTGTAGCCTCTGTGTGGAATTTTTTCGAGTATTGTGGATAACTCTCTTAACTTCTCCGGCCAATCCTGCTGAGAATTTGAATCACACCATTTAAGCGCACGGGCGTAGGTACTGGTGGTCGTTGCCACGTAAAGAGAACTTTTCATCCGACCTTCAACTTTGATACTGTCTACACCGGTTTTAATAAATTCAGGCAGCAAGTCCATTCCACGCAAATCTTTTGAACTCATTAAAGAACTTGAACGATGTTCCGGAGACTCATCCGCTGATACAGCAGAATCCGGAATTGCGGAATATGAAAAGCGGCAGCTTTGCACGCAACCCCCACGATTACTATCACGTCCTGCTGTGTAATTGGATATGGTGCAATTTCCGGAATATGCCATACACATAGCACCGTGAATAAACAGTTCCACCTCAATTCCAGCTTCATTACGAACTTTTCCTGCTTCTTGAAGAGAAACCTCACGTCCCAGAACCAGCCTTTTAGCACCAAGACTTTTCCAGAGCTTTGCGGAATGGACGTTTAAACAGGAGGCCTGTGTTGAAATATGTACTACTAATTCGGAATTCTGCTGAACAACTGTCATCACACCCAGATCAGAAACAATCACCGCGTCCACACCGCACTCTTCCAGAAACCTCACATATTCCGGAAGTTCTTTCAGTTCCTGATCATGCAAAAAAGCATTCAGTGTAACGTATGTTTTGCAATTGTTTTTCCGCGCAAACGAGACTCCTTCCAGTAATTCTGTCTCAGAAAAATTATCGGACGCACCACGCAAACTGAATTTTTGACCTGCCAGATAGACTGCATTCGCGCCGTACAAAACAGCTGTTTTCAATTTATCTAAATTTCCGGCTGGAGCAAGAAGTTCCATGAGGCAGTTAAGCAGTGAGGAAAATAAAGTATATGAATGAAATAGTGATTAATCCGCTGTTTGAAAAGATAGTAATCAACCGGCAACGGAATGTAAAGAAAAGCATTTACGGCTGGTTGAGCGGAGCCGAAACCAACTTCTCAATTGAATTCGTACCTTCGACTCCGCTCAGCGAACACTTAATTGTAACAATATAAGATAGTCGATGTACTAAAGCGTGATCCCAAGTTTTTCACGTATCAGCGAGTGTGCGTGACCCTGAAACCGTGGTCCAGTCTGTTCAATCACTGCACCAGCAAGAGCGGCTGCAATGCGTCCACTCTCCAGCGGAGAAAAATCATGAGTCATTCCGAAGAGAAAACCGGCCGCAAAAGCGTCACCTGCTCCAGTTGTATCTTCAACTCGAATCGGATATGGATCAATATAATATGTTTGCCCAAGGTGTGAAATAATTGCGCCGTTTTCACCTAATGTTAACACTACTGTTTCAGTCCATTTTGACATTGTATCAACCGCTTCCTGTGTAACATCAGTCTCAAGCAGAGTAAACGCTTCTTCCTGATTGCTGAATACCATGCTGGCATAACCCTGTAGCAAACTTTTGAAATCCTCTTTGTGTCGTGTAACGCAAAAAGGGTCAGAAAGACTCAGAGCGACTCTAGTTCCAACTCTTTTTGCTTCATCAAGTGCTGTACGGACAGCTTTTTTCTGCGACTCTGTGTCCCACAAATATCCAGTAAGATAGAGATATTTAGCTGCTTCGATAACCTCGGGCTCAATATCTGGTGCCTGCAGTTCCTGACACATTCCCAGATAGGTATTCATTGTGCGGCAACCGTCATCACTGACTAAAACCAGACTACTACCTGTGCTGCCGTCACCTTCTGCGAGACGCGCACTGACACCTAGATCTTCGAGTTTTTCACGATATAATTTTCCATGCTCGTCCCTCCCGATTTTACCACTGAAAGCAGTTCGTCCACCGAGTTGAGAAATACCAATCATTGTATTTGCACCAGAACCACCGGCAGCAAATTCTACTGTTAACTTCTCAGCAGTCAGCGCCAGTAACAGTTCCTGTTGTTCCTCAAGTGAAATGAGGTGCATGATATTTTTTTCAATTCCACGTTTTTTCAAAAACGAATCCGGAATATGACTCAGCAAATCAATCAACGGATTGCAGACGCCATATACATCAAACTTTTCCATATTTGTTGTAATGCTGTTAGATTATAAATTTTTTTCGCTAAGATAATTAGCTGGCTTTGACTTGTGGAATTCTGCTTGAAGGTTTCTTGGTCAGCTTTGGTTTAGATTTCTGCAAAATTGTTTCTTTACTGATCTCAACTTCACTAATGTCCGGATCTGAGGGGATTTCATACATTATATCCAGCATTGAGTTTTCGATTATTGAACGCAAACCACGTGCACCGGTTTTCCGTTTAATTGCTTCCTTTGCAAGAGTAACAA
>Ga0209228_1000150_pt1 | contig 34170 bp, 25 predicted proteins | sample METZYME_3_150m_FD_187547 | JGI IMG/M metagenome (GOLD analysis project Ga0209228, IMG submission 187547) | Marine microbial communities from oxygen minimum zone in mesopelagic equatorial Pacific - METZYME_3_150m (SPAdes) (version 2) | ecosystem: Environmental > Aquatic > Marine > Oceanic...
TCTGGCCAAGATTGATGTCCTGCGTAGGGGTTCAGGAGGTCAAACTGCATCATATCCCACGCCGCGGTGGGACAACGCTCAGCACATAATCCGCAGTGGACACATAGGTCCTCATCCTTCACCATAATGCGACCTGTCTGCGGAAGTGATTCAGAGGCAAAAATCGCCTGATTCGTATTGTCGGCCGGTGCCATAAGTCGCTGACGAAGATCTTCTTCTTCACCGTTGTGTGTGATTGTCAGACACGTTACCGGACACACATCAATACACGCATCACACTCAATACAGAGGTTGGCCGTGAAGTCGGTCTGGATATCACAGTTAAGACACCTCTCAACCTCACGAACAGTTTCTTGCACGTCGAAACCCAGTTCGGCTTCAATCTGCATGTCTGAAAGCCGCTTCTCTAAGTCCGCATAGCGCATCTCAGTGCGTAAAGCCGGGTCATAGTCATTTGAATAACGCCACTCATGAATCCCCATCTTGGTCGAGGCTAGATTCATCCCGTAAGGTGGCCGATCCGTGACTGGAACCCCCCGGCAGTAATTGTGGATTGAAATTGCTGCCTGGTGTCCATGTTCTACTGCCCAAATGATATTCTCCGGGCCCCAAGCAGCATCACCACCGACGAACACACCCTCTCGGGTGGTCATGAACGTGGCGCGGTCAACAACAGGCATGTCCCATTCTCCAAACTCAATGCCGATGTCGCGCTCGATCCAAGGAAACGCGTTGTCCTGCCCGATCGCTAGCACAACATCATCTGCTGGAATGAAGGTTTCCCCATGCTTTGAGCTAACGAGGCGTCCCTTTTCGCTCTCCTCCCATTCCACGAGGTCGAAGATCATCCCCTTTAACTGGCCGTCCTCAATGACGAAACATTGAGGAGAGTGATCTACAAGAATTTCGACTTCTTCATCTTCGGCGTCTTCAAGCTCCCAAGGGGACGCCTTGAAATAAGGCCGGCTCTTCCTGGCCATGACCTTGATGTCTTTTCCACCTAGCCGCTTTGAACTCCTGCAGCAGTCCATAGCCGTGTTACCGACGCCAATGACAAGAACCTGCTCCCCAACCGAATCAATATGTCCGAAGTGAATCGATTCAAGCCACTCGATCCCTATATGAATATTTTCGTCCCCTTCAGTGCGGCCGGGGATATTCAGTTCCTTACCCTTGGGGGCACCGGTACCAATGAAGTATGCGTCAAAGTCACCTTCATCCATCAATTCTTTTAGGCTATCAATCCGATGGTCGTATCGGACCTCAACTCCCATATCGAGAATCATGTCCATCTCTTCCTCAAGAACTTCGACCGGGAGCCGGAATGATGGGATGTTGGTGCGCATCAGACCTCCAGGCTTGGGTAGCGCCTCGAAGATCGTGCAATGGTACCCTAGCGGCATCAGGTCATTGGCTACTGTAAGTGATGCCGGCCCAGCCCCGATCAGTGCAACCCTCTTCCCGTTCTTCTCTTCGGCAGCCTTCGGAAGCAGGTGATCGATTTCACCTCTAAGATCAGCAGCAACTCGCTTGAGCCGACAGATTGCTACTGGTTCATCTTCGACACGAGTTCGACGGCAAGCTGGTTCGCACGGTCGATCACAGGTCCTGCCAAGAATACCGGGAAATACGTTTGACTCCCGATTGAGCATATACGATTCGGTATACTTACCATCCGCGATTAGACGAATATATTCAGGCACATTGGTGTGCGCTGGACATCCCCATTGGCAATCTACAACCCGATGGTAGTACTGCGGATCCCGGGTGTCTGTGGGGTGCATCTATGCTCCGTATCTAAGAGAAAATGCATCCCGAGAACGGAGAACCCGAACGAACAGGACGCACATAAACGCCATGATTGCAGCAGAGGGGCTTGGTCCGCAAGGAGGAGTCATGGCATCCAAGTACCTTCTAGGCTGCTTGCTTACGCTTATCATCTGGATGAGATGCCTCTCGCAAGTGTGGATATCTCCCGTGCAACCACTGATACCGCAGCAGCGCCCGGATTTTCTTCAGCCTTCACTTGCTCCAAGAGATTCTTGAAACGGCGCACATTGCGACCCTTATTCTTCAGTAATAAACGAGTAGTCTCCCAAGGATCACCACTACCTGCCTGTGTTATAACAGCGATAACTATCCGCTGATGAGCACGAGCCAGGTCTTCAGACAGCACACGTGCAGCTCGCTGCTCCCACTGATCTTCGCTAGCAGCTGCAAAGCTGTTGCGGTGCAACCACGGTAGATCGAACTCCTCTGATATCCTGTAGTAGGCTCTTGCGGTGTCGAGCGTATCAGCTCCGGTTTCGCGCGCGATCTCGAGGATATCAAGCATTTGGTCAAGAAACCGGAGAGTCATCAATCGCTCTGAGAATGACTCATCTACTCCTACTTCTCGTATCTCACTTACACGAGCAGCAAAAAGAGCTCGCTCCTCACCTGCAACTACGTCGCTGAAAGAATCCCTTAGAGTCGCAAGACCTTGGAGATTTTCTCCAACAATAGTCGCAGGGGATAGCTCTTTATCAATGTTCTGTAGCACCCATCTGGTCGTACGCTCCAATACACGACCTAAACCCAAAAGCCATCGGTATGCGATGCGGGGACTAACCTTACTCTGTTGATTCTCAATTTCCGATAGTAAGGCCCTGTGATCGGATAATCGTGAGGCAACCAGCCATGCGCTCACGACCTCCTTCGCGGGGTGTCCGGTATCACGGACAAGCCGATTCACAAAAGTTGATCCCATCAAGTCAACAAGATCGTTTGTCAGCTGGCTTGCAGTGATCTGGCGTCGGAGACGATGTGTCTCCAAGCTTTCCTGGCCAGCAGCAGCAATCGCCGAAACAGGAAAATATCCGAGCAGATAGCTCTCCGTGACTGGGTCATCAGGCACTCGACTCCTCAACAACTTGCCCATCAGCGAGAGCTTAGAGTAGGCCAGGAGAACGCATAATTCGGGACGAGACAGAACATGCCCACTCTCTCGGCGCTCTGCCAAAGCATCAGCGGTCGGTAAGCCTTCAGCGTGTCTGTCTAATTCAGCTGTCTTTTCGAGGGCAAACATCAGGTCACGGAAATCATCCACAGACTCTCGCACCCGCAATTCGTCAAGCGAGATCGCAAGACTCTGAGAACGATTATTCTGAATTACTAATGCAGCTACGGACTCAGTAAGTTCCTCAAGAAGTTCATTTCGATCAGGGACTGAAAGCGACCCTGATGCGATTCCATGAGCAAGCAGGATTTTGAGATTGACCTCGTGGTCAGACATATCCACCCCACCCGAGTTATCGATCGCATCAGTATTGATCGCTCCCCCGAGGAGGGAGTACTCGACACGTGCATCCTGGGTGAATCCAAGATTTCCCCCTTCACCCACGACTTTGCAGCGCAAGTTGGGGGCATCAACTCTCACAAGGTCATTGGGTGGGTCACCCGCATCGGCATCCGTCTCTGAGGTTGCTTTAACGAATGTTCCGATACCTCCATTCCACAGAAGTTCCACCGGGGCCTTGAGCACCGCTCGGACAAGGGATTCCCCATTAAGTGACTCGGAGTCCTCGTCCGAAATGCCCAAGGCCTCCTGAGCTTCAGGGGAGAGGTCAACCTCCTTAGCACCCCGGGAGATCACCATCCCTCCCTTACTTAAGTGCTTCCGATCATAGTCCTCCCAACTTGAGCGCTCCATCCCAAATAATCGTTTGCGCTCCGCATGCGATGTCGACGGATCAGGATCAGGGTCAATGAAGATATGCCTGTGATCAAAGGCTGCTACGAGCTGAGTCTGTTCAGACATCAACATGCCATTACCGAATACGTCCCCGCTCATATCTCCAATGCCGACCACGGTAAACGGCTCTGAATCAATATCTTTACCCATTTCGCGGAAGTGACGCTGAACACATTCCCAAGCACCACGGGCTGTGATTCCTACAGCCTTATGGTCATATCCGTTTGACCCCCCTGACGCGAAAGCATCATTCAGCCAGAACCCGTATTCCGTGGAAATCATATTTGCCGCATCTGAGAACCTTGCGGTCCCTTTATCTGCCGCGACCACTAGGTAAGGATCGGCACCATCGAACGCGACCACCCTATCGGGTGCCTGTACCTTTCCTTCAACGAGGTTGTCAGTGATGTCAAGCAGCCCTCGAATGAGGGTTTCGTACTGCTTCTTGCCTTCCTCAAATCGTGCTTCGGGTTCACCGGGAAGGAGTCGCGGCACAAAACCTCCCTTCGAACCTGCAGGCACGATCACCGCATTCTTGACCATCTGCGTCTTAACAAGACCGAGGATTTCAGTCCTATAATCATCCGGCCGATCGCTCCAACGGATTCCACCACGAGCGACACTTGCCCCTCGCAAGTGCACACCTTCCATGCGAGCAGAATGTACCCAGACTTCGTAAAGCATTCGCGTACGCTGCAAAAATTCCATGCTCCGACATGAAAACTTGAATGAGATATAGGGTACCCCACCCGAACGGTACGTCGGCTCACTACCACCGTGACGATAGAAATTGGTGCGGACCGTGACGTTGATCAGCTCTTCTAGCCTACGCAATGCTCTATCGTCAGCGAGTGTTGAGACACCCCGAAGAGACCCAAAGAATGCTTTTCGGCGCTGAGCAATCTCAGCGAGCCGTTCCTGCTTGGTTGCAGAGGAATCTGGATCAAATCTTATCGCGAATAACTCGAAGAGTTCTCTGGCGATACTGGGATACTGAATAAGCGCTGCTCGGATTGATACACGACTTGGAACGGCACCGATCTGGAAAGCATACCCAAGGTACCCACGTAGCACATCCACTTCACGCCAGTGAAGTCCAGCAGACAATACCAGGGCATTCAATGAATCACTGACTGCGTCCCCAGCCCTGGAAGCGAGGATAGTCTCTGATAGAAGCCCACTTCGACTATCTACAGCAAGTTGATGTTCCTCGTGGTCTTGCACTGCGAAGATGTAAATCGTGCCCGATTCTTTCGGTAACTCAACTTCATAGGGATTCGCGGCGATTACCCGAAGTCCTACATCTTCAAGGATCGGCATGAAATCGGATAGGATTAAGCGCTTGCCAAGTAGGTACACCTTTAGCTCGGTCGCACCTTTAATTCCGGCAATAGAAGTGGACACTCCGCGATTCGAGAATGCGATTGAAATCTCACTTCTGTCAGCCCTCATCGCCTCCAAATGAAGGACGTCTTCGACAGCGACACCTGGGTCAGTAGCCGCTCGATATTCAGCGTTGAATGCTTGGCTATAGAACTCTGAAAGCTCTGCCACTTTTTCTTGTGGGACGAACTCCGCAAGGCTATCACTCAGCTTGTCCGACCAAGTTCGTAGTAGTCCGCTAACTAGTGCCTCTAACTGGACAACGTCCACTTCAGTTGTATTGGCCTCAGCTACCGCGATATAGAAATGGAGCCGCGCCTGGGCTCCTCCACTCATCACTAGGTGCGAACTCAACTGCTGTCCATGGAGCACCCGCAAAAGTTCTTCTTCTATATCTTCGCGAACCTCAGCAGAGAAGCGGTCTTCTGGTATGATCACCATCACCGTAAGACCGCGCTCGAGTACATCCGGTCGTAACGACACATGGACATCGTCGTCGTGGTATGAATTCAGGATCGATCGAACGTCACTAGCCAGGTCTTCTTCTGCAGATATAAGGAGCTGACCGGTAGGCATAGAGTTGAAGATCGTGGAGATCTCTTTGTAATCGTGCGACCCTTCTTCTGTCCCTGCTTCTTTCAGGACTTGCGACAATTTCCTGCGCAGGATCGGCACGTTTTCAGCATCTTCCGTATATGTCTTAGATGTAAATAAGCCGACGAACCGATCTATCCCTACTAGCCGGCCATTCCCGTCCAATTGTTTAATGCCGATATCATCCATACGGGCGATACGATGGACGGTAGCCTTGGCGTTCGTTTTGTTGATAACCAGCGGAGGACCATGCTCGATAAGGTGCTGCATCTTCTTGCCCAACCCGGCAATTGGAACGGGTTCGGCAAAACGTGATCGTTCTTGGTCACGCAGAATACCGAGGCCCGAATTCTTCCGAACGACTCCATGCAGTTTTCCATCTAGACCATCGACAAGATCGTATCCCCGGTAGCCAAGGAATACGAAGCCACCGTCCCGCAACCACCTAACGAACTCCTGGATCTCCTTGATTTCAGCGCTATCAAATCCTGAGGATTTTTCATGCTCATCCAGATCGGTAATCACAGAATTCGCCGTATCGATCATGGATTCGAAATCATCCGTAGCCCGCACCACGTCACTCAGATTACTGCTGAGTTCAGCTTCCATCAGAGCGATCTTATCGGGATCAGCCACTCGGGTAACTTCACAGTGGACGAGTGATTCCCGTGTCGCACCGTTCCCTTTGGCCTGAACAGCCACGGCATCGCCATCGCTGTCTCGGTCTACATCTATTAACGGGTAAACAATGTGATCAATGGCAAGGTCTTGGGTTTGTACGTATTCACGAATCGTGTCGATGATAAATGGCCTCTCGCTCACGTTCGTACGCACCACCGTGACCGGATTATCCCAACTTTCGCCATCACCGTCAGGATTCGTGACTGAGACATCCACTTGGTCAGCCTTGGAGGACTTGAGAAAGTGGAAGCTCCCGGACACCAAGCGCACCAATTCTTCTACACTACGCCCGGTAAGAAACTCAGGCGGAGCCTTAGCGAGAAAAATCTTCGCGAAGTCCACCGCTAGCGATGTGTCGTCACCTCCAACTACGAGGCCAACACGCTCGCATATCATCTCGATAGCAGCGGATTCCTCGCGGATGCGGCTTTCAGCCGTTTCCGTCGTGTCGCTCATTGGGAAGCGAGTGTTTGCTCGAGTGCTTCTCGGAGGACGGGGGAACTAGTGTAAATAACGATACCTGCGAATGGATTATGGGTAAACCCGTCTGTCTTCTTAGCGCAGTTAACCCCAAAGAACCAAAGCCCTCTTGTGATTTTCGCACCTTACAAGTCTTCTCTAGGTTTAGACATGCTCCTCCAACACACTTTAGGGCTTCACTCGCTGAAAGTTCACTACATTGGCCATATGACATTCCTTATAGCACTGGAAAGTCTCGAAACTTTATTATCAGTAATACCGCTAGAAGGATGACCTTTGACCTTCCACTCCATGTCGAGACGCTAGGGCCTAATCCTGACTCCGGTGTCGATAGTCTTGTACTACTTCACGGTTATGGTGGATCAAGCTTTTCTTGGCGGTACTGGGCTCCTCTCCTAGCTAAGCGAGCCCATGTCGTACTCGTGGATATGAAAGGCTTCGGCTTAGCGCCCAAGCCTGACGATGGCCAATATGGACCAGAGCACCAAGCGGAGTTGATCTATCGACTCATCCTCCAGGCAGATCTCCATAGAGTGACGCTGATTGGCCACTCTCTTGGTGGGGGCGTCGCATTAGACACAGCTTTGAGGCTGCTCGATTCCGAACCCGGACGGCTCAAGCGTCTCATTCTGGTAGCCAGCGCCGCTTACAAACAGCGGATGCCCCTGTTTGTGACCCTGGCTCAGTATCGTCGCTTGGCCACTACAGCATTACGTATACTTGGCACCCAGTTCGTGATCCGGCATGTATTGAAGTCGATTGTGTTTGATTCATCTAAAGTCTCAGATAATCAGGTTACAGGATACGCAAAGCCGTTGAGTTCTCCGGAGGCCCATCGCGCCCTCATCGACACGGCTTTAGCCATCATGCCCCCCGACCTAAAGAAGCTTACCGGGCGGTTCGAAGAGCTTAATGTGCCCACGCTGGTTCTTTGGGGCAGACAAGACCGTGTCGTGCCCCTTTGGGTCGGAGAACGTCTCGCGGATAAACTTCCGGATGCCAACCTGCAAATCTTGGACAACTGTGGGCACATGCCTGCAGAAGAGTTGCCAGAGGAATCATGGAAGGTTCTCCAAACATTTCTGGAGCATAGTAGCTAAGGCGTGGGTTCATCTCTCTGAAAACGCTTGAGTTCGGGAAGCATTTCCCTAAGAAAACCAGGATCCTTGATGACAATCACAGCACACCTGCTTGCCACGTGCACCCGAGTTCCTTCACTTTGGCTCCTTCGTTCAAGCGGATCGGAACTGACTGAAATCGGATTTACCCTGCATACCGCTCCACCAGAGGAGCTATAGCATAGATCGTCGCCATCTTTTTCGTCTGTTGGGAGCAAGCGCTGCACTCGCCGGCCTCAATGCTTCTCAATTAGCCGCCTTATTCGAGTCGGGAGCTTCCAGAAGACCTTCCCGTATGTTCTTCACGTCCCAGCAACGTGAAACCATCGAGGCTCTTTCTGAGCTCATCATCCCGACTACAGACACTCCTGGAGCAATTACGGCCGGCGTTCCTGAGTTCATCGAGCTCATTGTGGCAGAGTGGTATGACACAGAAGATCGAGAACGCTTCATGCGTGGTCTCACTGAGGTGGATGAACGCACCCAAGCACTGGCTGGTGTTGTATTCTCACAATCTGAAGCGGATACCCAAACTGAGATCCTTTCTGCACTCGAAGCTGAGGGCCGGGCTAGGATCACGTCAGAAGAAGATGCCCCGAGCCCGTTCTTTCAGCAGTTTCGAGGCCTTGTACTTAGTGGCTATTACTCATCTGAGATCGGATTGCGCGAAGAACTTCTATACCAGCCGATCCCCGGACGCTTCGATGGCTGCGTAGACGTTTCGGAAGTCACCCGGCCTGTGTCGGACGGCAACTAATGCCCAGACAGGAACGCTATGACGCCATCGTTGTCGGCTCCGGCATCACCGGAGGTTGGGCGGCTAAAGAGCTCACTGAGCGAGGGCTCCGCACACTTGTGCTCGAGGCGGGGCGATCAATTGATCCCGAGAATGACTATGTAATGACGACTCAAGCTTGGGAGCTTCCTTTCCGCGGGAGACGAGATCGGATCAGACAAGAACGTGAACGCCCCATCCAACGCGAATGCTACGCATGTGATGAGTGGAGCGAGAAATTCTTCGTGCGTGATGATGAGAACCCTTATACGACTGAAGATGGAAAGCCGTTCTTGTGGATCCGCTCCAGACAGGTTGGAGGGCGTTCAATTGTTTGGGGGAGACAAGTCTACAGGCTGAGTGATCTAGATTTCGAAGCTAATGCTCGTGACGGCTTCGGAGTCGACTGGCCAATTCGTTACGCTGATATCGAACCATGGTACGACCATGTGGAACGTTTCATTGGAGTTAGTGGGCAAGCCGAAGGCCTAGCACAGCTACCAGACAGCAGGTTCTTACCTCCGATGAACCTAAACTGTGCAGAGCAGCATGTCCGTGAATCGCTTATGAGCCATTTCGGTGGAGAGCGAGTGCTGACGATCGGGCGGTGCGCTATCCTCACGGACGACCATGCGGGACGTCGAGCCTGCCACTACTGCGGTACGTGTGAACGCGGGTGTACTACCCATTCCTACTTCAGTTCTCTAGCCGCCACGCTACCAGCTGCCGCTGCCACGGGTCGTATGACGCTGCGCCCCTACAGCGTCGTGCACAGCATTATCTATGACCCGACATCGGGAAAAGCATCAGGGGTGCGCGTCATTGATGCTGAAACCCAAGAATCACTTGAATTCCATGGTCGCCTCGTATTCCTGTGCGCGTCCGCCCTAGAATCCACACGCATCCTCCTCCACTCAACGACTGAGCGTTGGCCTGACGGCCTGGCTAATTCCTCAGGCCAGCTTGGCCATAACCTTATGGACCACACGATGGGAGGTGGGGCGCAGGGGTTCATCTCGGGGATGGATGACAAGTGGGTCTATGGACGTCGCCCGAACGGAATTTATCTGCCCCGCTTCCGTAATGTATCCGAACAACATCCAGATTTTCTTCGAGGCTACGCCTACCAAGGTGGCGGAAGCCGAACAGGCTGGGCACGCGGTAACGATATGCCCGGCTTTGGTGCCGATTTTAAGCATGCCCTGAGAGCGCCGGGGCCGTGGCAGTTCAGGTTCTACGGCTTCGGCGAGTGCCTGCCGAGGGAGTCAAACCAAGTGACGCTTGATCCAGATAGAGTCGATGCCTGGGGAATCCCCGCCCTCAACATCCAATGTGAATGGAGTGACAATGAAAAGGCGGCCTTAGGCGACATGTCGATCCAGGCGGCTGAGATGCTGGAAGCTGCAGGAGCTAGCGATATAAGCACATTTATTGAGGACAACCCACCCGGCCTCACGATCCATGAGATGGGTACTGCGAGAATGGGTCGTGACCCAGAAACTTCAGTGCTCAATGGATGGAATCAATCATGGGACGTTCCCAATCTCTTCGTCACTGACGGTGCGTGCATGACATCATCCGCCAACCAAAACCCAAGCCTGACATACATGGCGCTCACGGCCAGAGCAGTCGATTACGCGGTCAAACAAATTTCGGATGGGAGACTGTAACTGGGCTGATCCATCCATCTCTCGAGTAGGCCATTCAACAATGTCCCCCCACTGTTTGTCAGAAGGATGCGAACCCCAACCGAGATTTCATGCGCACTTGCATCCTCAGCATTACTCTTGCTCTCATTCTAGCATCCACCCAGTTAGTAGCTCAGCAAGATCCTGCGAACCTGACCACAGAGGCTATAGCCTCTGCTACAGCGGTTGGTGAGTCCCCGGTCATTGATGGAAATCTCAGCGAATCAAGCTGGCAAAACGCTCAGGTACTGACTGGTTTTGTTCAGCAGGAACCGATGGACGGGGAACCCGGATCCGAACGAACCGAAGTTCGGATCCTATACGATGGCGAAGCCCTCTACATAGGGGCCTGGTTATTTGATAGAGAACCATCAGGCATCGTCGTCGGCAGGACACTTCGAGATGCATCCATAAGCGACACTGATGCCTTTGTAGTTGTGCTCGACACATACTTGGACCGCCAGAACGCGTTTGTGTTTGGTACGACACCGGCAGGCATCGAATACGACGGCCAGGTGGCCAATGAGCAACAGTCTGGTGGCGGAGGTGGCGGCGGTAGGCAGCAGCGAGGTTCGGGCGGCGGATTCAACCTGAATTGGGACGGAAGCTGGGAGGTCGCAACTTCCATCGATGATGCTGGTTGGTACGCCGAAATGCGGATACCCTTCTCAACCCTCCGTTATCCAAGCGCCGGTGAGCAAGATTGGGGGTTAAACTTCGGTAGGATCATCCGAAGAAAGAATGAACGAACGATGTGGTCCCCCATCCCGCGCCAGTTCAATCTTTACAGGGTTTCTTTGGCCGGAACACTTGTTGGCATAAACGCACCAAACCGAAGAATCTTTACCCTTACCCCATATGCGCTGAGCGATGGTTTTAAGGACTACGCTGCGAATGTTCCAGATGCCGACTTTTCCGCCACTTTCGGTGCGGATGCAAAAATCGGCCTTAACCAAAGCCTCACCCTGGATCTGACAGCGAACACAGACTTCGCCCAAGTCGAGGTTGATGACCAGCAGGTCAACCTTACAAGATTTCCGCTTTTTTTCCCGGAAAAGAGGGCTTTTTTCCTGGAGAATGCTGGAACTTTCTCAGTGGGATCAGGGCGCTCTGCTGAACTCTTCTTCAGTCGACGTATCGGGCTGTCTGGGGGCACTGAAGTGCCGATTCAGGCCGGTGCCCGATTGAGTGGTAAGGTAGGCGGCATGCAAGTCGGTTTCCTGAATATCCAGACACAGGGTGTCGAGCAAATTGACCCCACCAATTTCGGTGTGATCCGAGCGTCTCAGGAATTTGAGAACCGTACGACATTGGGTGCCATCCTTGTCTCGAGACTTAATACTGAGAATACCGGTGATTACAACCTTACCTACGGTATCGATGGAAACCTCGGAATTGGGCAAGATCTGACGTTTAGCGGTTGGGCTGCTGGAACTGACACTCGAAGTGTAGGCGGTGGTGAGTATGGCTTTAACGCCGGTGTGAACTATACGACACGCGACTGGCAGGTCTCGAGTAGATATCGACAGATTGGCGCTGAGTTCAACCCAGAAGTTGGCTTCGTAAACCGAAGAGCATACCGACACTATTATGTGCGTGCACTCAGACACATCCGATTAGACAATGTGAGCTGGTTCCGAGAACTACGTCCCCACGTTTCTTGGGAGGAATACTGGGACCTTGCTGGTTTCAGTGAGTCTCGAAAAATCCATATCGATAACCACTTCGAATTCGCCAATGGCGCATTCTTCCAATTGCCCGGACTCAACATCATCGGTGAGGGCCTGCAAAGTCCCTTTAGAATCAGAGAAGGAATCGTGATCCCGGCTGGCAGCTATAACAATCTCGATTGGGAGTTCAGATTTAATTCTAACCGAAGCGCGCCCTTCTCAATCAGTGGCGGGTGGGGCTTGGGAGGATTCTATTCCGGAACACGATTTGGCCCTAATGCAACGTTGAGCTATCGGTTCCAAGACACATTCAGTGCTTCATTACGGGCTAACTACTTCGATGTGCGATTAGAGGAGGGAAGCTTCACAACCTCACTATTTAACTTAAACACCTCTTACTCCTTCACCCCGCGCATCTACTTACAGGCTCAAATTCAGTACAATGCAGATAGCGAAAACCTAGGTAGTAATATTCGGCTCGCTTGGCTCAATACTGCCGGCACCGGGCTCTATATCGTGTACAACGATATCGAACACTTCGGAATCCTAGAGCGAACAGGGTTCGCCAGGGGTCCTCAGCAACGCCAGTTTGTTATCAAGTACACGAAATTGCTTGATCTCTCGAGTTTCTAGCCCACACCCACACCTGCGATGGCTTTGGTTTATCTGAGTGTTCGCGGTTCACGGTCTCAGACCTATATATGAGACCTGTCTACCCGTGTCTCCGGCACGATGTGAGAAGAGGTCACTCTCAGTGCAACGGGTACAGTGGTCCGAGACCGTGATACTCGTCAGAGGAATTCCCGCCTTATTCGCCTTTTGAGTAAGGACTCCGCGAAGATCTATCGGACTAGGCCGAAGTGGTATTGGCTGCCCCAGAGCTTCAAATACTTCTGCGCCAACCTCGTAACACTCCCCACAGATCGAGGGCCCGAGATGCATCATAAGATCCACTGGCTGGGTACTGGAGTGCTCCCTAAGCGCTCTGATACCACAATCCAGGATCCCACTAGCAATACCTCGCCAACCCGCATGAAGGATAGCGATTGCTCTGCGATCAGCATCCACAAGAAATATCGGTACACAATCAGCTGTGGTTACTGAAAGGAGAACACCAGACGAGTTAGTCACGTGACCATCGCAGTCAGGGAATATATTCAAGCCAGCCGAAGCAGTGTGATGCGTGGAAATCTTGGTTCCGTGGACTTGATGCCCATGCGCTATACTAGTTGCACCGGTAACACCCAGGAGAGTTGACCAGTTTTCTTCTACAGATTCAGTCGACGATCCACCACTGAACAAACCAAAATCGTAGACGGCCCCGTCTACACTTCTTGTCGTGCATCCCTGACAGAGCCATGGAAACCGCTCTGTCCATACTGGGTGCGCGAGTCCCAAGGAAGGACTGACAAACACTTCTGTGACTGAGGTCACTTTCTGATTTGAGCAAAAGATCTCATTTGAACCGCACACATTAGTACTGAGGGTGTAAGAAATACGAATCAAAGGTGGCAACACACTCCAACCTCTTGGAAAAATAAAGTAACTTTAGGTGATGGATGAATCGCTCTTCGAAGGTCAAAATGCTGCCTATGTCCAGGCCATGTTCGAGGAGTACGCTCGTAACCCGGAGGCGGTCCCATCAGAGTGGCGCAAGCTCTTTGATGCCAAGACTCTTGGAACACCACTAGAAGCTCCATCTGCCCCTAACACTCCAGCCAAAGATACTGGCACCACCCCAACTCACAGTTCAGCCCGAGTATCGGCTCCTTCTGAAGCCGCCGAACATCTACGTCGGGTTCTCCCTGTTGTATCGCGTGCGACAGCACTCGTTCAAGCTTTCCGGGATCACGGTCACCAACTTGCGCGCATAGACCCACTCGGTAGCGAACCTCCAGGCCATCCACAGCTCTCCCCAGCATTCTTCGGTACATCGATGGAAGAGTTGTCTGAACTGCCTGCCTCGCTGGTGATGGAAAGTAACGGAGAGGACAAGTCGGTAGCTGACGCTCTAAACGCGCTCGTTGCAATCTACGCTGGCTCTATCGGTTATGAGTTCGAACACTTGGATGATCACGTAAAGGTCGATTGGCTTTGGGACCAGGTTGAATCGGAGTCTCACTTTCCGAAAATGAATGCAACCGACAAATCTGAACTTCTCAGGCACCTCTCGGAGGCGGAGGGCTTGGAGCAATTCCTACACAAAGCTTATCTCGGCCAGAAGCGGTTCTCGCTCGAGGGGACTGATGCTTTAGTGCCCATGCTCCACTTGGTAATTGAGAAGCTTGCCCAAGCTGGAGGTCAAGAAGTCATACTCGGTATGGCCCACCGTGGACGCCTGAACGTTCTGACTCACATCGTCGGCATATCGTACGGCGAATTACTAGCAGAATTTGAAGGACCCTCATATCAGGGTGGTCAACTTGATATCTCCGGTACGGGAGACGTTAAGTACCATCATGGTGCACGAGGAACTCGTGATATCGATGGTCTCGGCACTATCAGGATCGAACTCGCACCAAATCCAAGCCACTTAGAGTTCATTAACCCAGTGGTCGCAGGTATGGCTCGCTCGCGTCAATTCAAGACAACTGGGAACGACACTTCAGCTGACACACACTCTATTGTACCCATTTTAATCCACGGAGATGCAGCTTTCGCCGCGGAAGGCGTTGTCGCAGAAACGCTCAATTTGGCCCGACTCAATGGTTATGGGGTGGGTGGGACAATCCACTTCATACTCAACAACCAAGTTGGGTTTACGACCGACCCACGGGATGGGCGTTCGACCGTGTACGCGAGTGATCTCGCAAAAGGTTACGGCATTCCGGTGCTACATGTGAATGCCGACGACGCAGAAGCTTGTCTAGCAGCGGTGCGCTTAGCTGCAGCATACCGATCACATTTTGAGGATGATTTTGTGATCGATCTCGTTGGCTATCGACGCTACGGACATAATGAGGGAGACGAGCCCGCGTACACTCAACCCTTAGAGTACGAGAACATCACGAACCATCCGACAGTACGAGCGATTTACGCTGACCAACTCGCTACTGAAGGAATTATATCTCAGGAAGAAGCCAGCACCCTAGAGGATGCAGTCTCAGGCAAGCTCAGGGAGGCCCAGGAAAGAGTACGTGAGTACGAGCCGGTCTCCGATGATACCCCGGATGATGAACGGGAGGTACCGGTTGTCCCCGGTGATACTGGTGTTCCATTCAAGACACTCGCAGAAATCAATACGGCCACAGTCACATTCCCGGACGACTTTACTCCTCACCCAAAACTTTGGCGCCAACTTGAACCAAGGACCAACGATTTCTCGCCGGCCTATACGCTTGATTGGGGACACGCTGAGATACTTGCCTTTGGGTCACTACTGAAAGAAGGCATCCCCATTCGGCTTACCGGACAGGATACCCAGCGTGGAACCTTCAGCCATAGGCATATGGTCTTGCATGACGTAAAGACCGGAGATCTCTGCACTCCACTTGATCAGATATCAGACACTCGCCTCGAAGCCTACAACTCTCCACTCACTGAAACGGCTGTTATTGGATTTGAGTATGGTTACTCAGTTGGTGCAGATACCGATGTTGTGCTTTGGGAGGCTCAATTCGGCGATTTTGTGAATGTAGGACAGGTTATGATTGACCAGTTTCTGTCATCTGGACTCACGAAGTGGGGGCAATACTCACGATTGACGCTTTTACTCCCACACGGCTATGAAGGCCAGGGTCCAGAGCACTCTAGCGCTCGCATTGAGCGGTTTCTGCAACTCTGTGCCGAAGGCAACATGCGGGTCACCTACCCGACCACTCCCGCGCAGTACTTCCATCTGCTCCGCCGTCAGGCCCTTCGGAGACCCGAACGGCCGATGATTGTCATGGCTCCCAAAAGCCTGCTCCGGCATGGCATGGCTTCATCCAAGGTATCTGAGCTTCTTGAGGGAGGCTTTAGGCATGTAATAGAGGACACAACAATCGAGGATCACAGTCAGGTCAAGCGGCTCATACTGTGTACTGGAAAAGTGTTTTATGATCTAGAAGGACACCCGAGACGTGCGGAAGCCAACTCAACGGCAATTGCACGGATGGAACTCTTGTACCCATTTCCTGAGGCTGCCCTAAAAGAACTTCTCACGCGATATCCCAACCTTGAGAAAGTCTTCTGGATGCAGGAAGAACCACGAAATATGGGGGCACTTACATTTGTCGGACCACGGCTACGTGCGATCGTACCCAGAGACCTGCCTCTTGCTTATATAGCACGTCCGGAACGCGCGAGCCCAGCTGAAGGAAAGGCTACGGATCATGTGGCCAAACAAGCCGAATTAGTACTGGAAGCTCTAGCTTTACAGGGAGAAAACACCGAAAACGGATAAAACACCTCTATCCATTCACCATGTTAACAGGATTTTCCCGAAATTCCGGTTCTCTTCCATACATCTATGCGCGGCCTGTGCTTCACCTGCTGGGAAGGCACGATCAATTACAGACTTCAACTCCCCCGTCTCGAAGCCCGGCAATACCTCCCGTTCAAAAGCGCGAGCAAGATCCACTTTTTCATTGAGTGGACGCGCTCGCAACGTCGTTCCCCTTATTGAGCCTCGTCGAACCATCAAGGATCGCAAGTCAAATTCCGCCTTAGCTCCGGCGGGCACACCAACCACAATTTGACGTCCCTGGCTGGCAAGCACCTTTTGATTCCCCTGGAGATACGCCCCGCCGACAAGATCAAGAATTACGTTCACACCCAATCCATTAGTGATCTCGAGCACTCTGGTTGGCCAGTCTTCATCTCCTAATACTTTGTGCTCCAACCCAAGCGCTGTTGCAGCCTCTAGTTTCGCTTCAGTTCGAGACGTCCCGATCACGACAGCTCCAGCTCGGCGAGCAAGTTGGAGTGCTGCAGTACCAACACCACTTCCTACTGCATGAACCAGCAGGCTCTCATCCATGCAAAGCCCTTCTTGAAGAAACACCGCGTCATAAGCAGTCATGAAAACTTCTGGAATAGCACCGGCTTCGACCGGATCCCAGCCATCGGGTATCCTTACTGCAGTTTCGGCTGGAACGACCACATACTCGGCATAGGCACCTCCACCGGTAATGCCCATCACAGCTTGACCGACGGCAAGAGTATCGACTTCCTCGCCCATGGCCTCAATCACACCTGAATATTCGAGACCAGGGATATCTTCAGGATACCCTCGTGGCGGAGGGTAAAGCCCGCGACGCTGGAGGAGGTCTGCACGATTCAATCCAGAAGAAGCCACACGAACAAGGATATCCGTTCCACCAGGAGTCGGGCGCTCTACATCACGTAACTCAAGCACCTCAACCTCTCCCGGCTGGGTGATAACCACTGCTTTCATCAATTCACTCATGATCTTAGTACTGTAGTCCTCTTTGAATTACCTGACTACCTTGGCCTTGCTATGCATTTACCTTTAGAGCTCGACCGCCCACTTGTCTTTTTTGACCTTGAGACCACTGGCCTCGATGTCAAAAACGATCGCATTGTGGAACTGGCACTGATCAAAGTCACACCCCAAGGAGACGTCATCGAGCGTGTGCGCCGATTTAATCCGGGTGTACCGATTCCATCTGAAGTTACTGCCATCCACGGTATAACGGACGAAGATATCGCGAACGAACCAACATTCTGTTTGCGGGCAAAGAGCCTGTCCGCCCTCATTGAAGATGCAGATCTAGCTGGGTTCAATATACGAGGCTTCGATGTGCATATGTTGGTCGCAGAATTCAAGCGATGTGGGATTGACCTCGAGGTTCGCAACCGTCGGCTAATCGACATGCAGAACATCTTCCACCGTGAAGAGCCTAGAGATCTTTCCGCAGCAGCACAGTTCTACCTTGGCAGGACACATGAGGAAGCACATCAGGCACTTGGCGATATACGGACAACCGCAGCGGTACTTAGCGCGCAACTGGAACGATACCCTCACATACCTCAGGATATCGATGGGCTACATAAGTATTGCGACGAGATTAGACCTTTTCGTACCGGGGTGGACTTATGGTTTAGTGGACCTCCCGAGGAAAGAGTCTTTATAAAAGGCAAGAATAAGGGACAAAAACTCTCCGACATCGCTCAGACGAGTCCTGATTACCTGATGTGGATGCTCGGTAAAATCGATGATCTGGATGAAGAAGTCGTAGAAGTCCTCAAGCAAGCACTCGGCGCGGAAAAGCTTGGAAGCGACTGAAGATGAAATACCTCCAGTAACGTTGGATTAGCAAGCAGTTTTCTGCAGTATAAAGCAGACATGGAGTTCTAGGGATGACATCACGATTCAATACCGTATTATCGGCCGTCCTGATCGTAGGATGCACTGGCACGTCACCCGAGACAGGAGATGCAGCGGATGAACCCCTAATAGACAACACGACTGGTGTCGTGTTTGGGCAGGCCCCGGCAGCTGTCGGTGGCATCCCCTCTGTCATCATGCTGTCACCTGGGGATAACGGTAATCCAACCTTCGACCCTGATCCGGTGATCGATCAATTTGGGCTTGTCTTCTCTCCAAACATCCTCCTCGTGGGAGTGGGGCAAGCCGTAACCTTCACCAACAGTGAAAGTCTCGCTCATAATGTGAATATGCGGCACATCGAGACCGATGTGATCGTGCTGGATGTAGATACAGACCCAACCGAAAGTGCAGCGTACACATTCAATGAATTAGGTGGCTACGATGTAAGATGCGACGTGCACCCCGGCATGACTGCGTTTGTGTTCGCTTCTCCAACGCGCTATACGGTCTTCGCCAACTTGGATGGAGGGTTTACCCTCTCGGGTGTGCCTCCAGGATCCTACACACTCACCGTCTGGAGTACCGATATGGCACTTGGCAGCGAAAGAACTGTACAAGTGGGTGAAGAAGGAACAAGGCTCGACGCTGGACCCTTGAGCTAGCAGGTCAGCGGGCGGATTTGCTATGGCTGGTTGCCATGCTCCAAACCGATAGTAGATATTTTCAGTCAGGCACATGAATGAGAAACCCTACTCTTCACCAAACGCGAACACTTATGAAAAAGCCCAGGCCCGGTCTCGTCATCGCGCTCACGCTGCCATTTCTTGCAGGTTGTTTCACAACCTTTGCTCTGCCTATACCCGAACCAGCCGAACGCGCAGATACAAATGTGAAAGGAGTGGTCTTAGGTGAGGGAGAGAACGCGGAACGGGTTGAGTTTGATCAGGTTGATGATATACAGTGGACTGAAGAGTCACTCGTCATAACCGGGATCACTAAAGACTCTAACGAGTCAGGAGTTCCTCAGACTGATGCATTTTCACTCGAAGATCTAAGTGCAATCCTAGTCAGAAGCTTGGATCCTAGCCGAACATCAGGTCTCGTAGTGGCTTTGTTTATGATCCCAATCGCAAGTTTCATGGTTATCGTCAGTGGACAGTCGAGGGCTGGCTGTCCCATCGGCAATGTTTGCGAATAGAAACCGGCTTAAGATTAGTTCAGCGCGTGTAAGTCCAGATCAGCACCACTCCACACCTGCCCATAGCTTCGTACTGGATCGGGGTTTCTGAAGGTCTGACATAGATCTCGACGGCTTCCACTGATGCTGGCGTCACAAAGTCATCAGGACGCACTCCTGTCTGGATTCGAGCAGGACCGCCTTCAGGTCTTTGGCTGCCCAGTGCCATAATCACGCCATCCACGTAGAGCGTTGGTGAGCATTCCCCGCCACCCCTTCGGATACGAATTTCGGGATTACGCATAGCCTCCGGCCCCACGAACGGCTTGGCCGTAACGACGTCCAGGCCAGGGATATTGCGAAATGCATCCGTGATCTTATCTAGCGCTACCGCCTGAATGTCTTTCCCTATTAGAAAGGTACCTTTTCCGATTGCTGCTCTTTCCATGAAACCGACCAACTCAAGCTTACTCATCTGTTCTTCGGCTTCGACGACCAGGTCCTCGAGTTCGACTGCTGCTCGCGTAAGCCCAACTTGTAATTCGAACACACCGTCTTCGCCAACCTGGAACAAGCCATCTATAACTGATTTGTAGCCCATTCTCGCGACATAGAGGAAGTATGAGCCCGCAGCTGGCGCATTCAGTGAAAAGCTCCCATATCGATCCGCGAGACCAGCAACCACAAGCTCCCGACCCGGTGCGAGCAAACCAACATAAGCAAGCATCACCGGTTCTGCGGTGCGAGCATCACGAACCGTACCCCTGATGACCTGGGCTTGGCTTACGGGTGTGCCAATCGTCAGAACATAGAAAGTCAGACCCAACAGGCCGGGCCATACTGCCCCAACTCGCCTCTTCAATCCGCGAGCCCTCGTCTTTGACCAGTACACTCTCAAAATCTGACCCCGTTGCTCTCGTTACATCGATCGCTGACTCCGTAACATGCAATCAGCTTTCGTATAAAAACCAACCGCCCTCGCCGGCTAACCGGCGAGGGCGGTGGCTACCGCTTCGGCCAAGCCGACGCCATTAAGCGCGTCTGCTCAGTCGTCTCAACATTTCGCTAACCAGTACACACTGACGAGTTAGCGATGTTTTCGTTGAGCGTGCACTCGATTTCAGGAATCGGCATGCATGAAGCTCTCCGGGGCTCTCCCGGACCGATGAGCGTACCACCATTGAGGAACGGATGGTCCCAACGATGGAGATCCCAAAACCGCCGACCTTCAATCCACAGCGTCATGTAACGTTCGCGATCAAGAAGCGACCACATGTCGTCTTCCTTGTTCACCTTACAATCGGCTGCCCAAGTCGCACAGTTGTCCCAATCAAGTGATCCGGCACCACTGTTTGCTGCTGCTTCATCTGCAGCTGACAATGCACCGGCACCATAATGCGCACGTACTTCATTGATCTTGGCAATGAATGTTGCGGCATCATTATTACGCACCGCGTTCTCTGCCTCGATCAGGCGCATCTCAGTCCCGGTAATCGTCGGGACATCTGAACCACGCTCAGTGTACTTATCCTGCCTATGGTGAGCAGTTAAGCCACCGGCACCCTGGTGTGCGCCACTACCCTGACCGGTACACTGGCCAGTAGAGGTGGTGCCCAAGGTCACGTCCGGAGGACGGTTGGTATCATTCCACGATCCGCAGACCGTGTAAGGGATACGTGGGTCTCCGGTCGACTTATTACCTACGACAGTAGGGTTGTACTGCCTTTGTGCCGGAGTGGCCCAAACGCCTACCTCAGCGCGTCCCCAAGTCTCTTGATAGACCTGGTTCGTGTTCGCTGCCTGGTGGTAGATCGCTTCGATCACAAAGTCCGTGGCTACGTTACCCGCAGCCGCAACAGCACTCGACCAGTCACCCAAGCCTACGTGCGCCTGAGCTAGGCCGCCCCATCCAGCGCTAACGTATGTAGCAGCGTTTGCTGCCCCACCGATAGCTTTAGCCTGGTTGAAGGCTATGATCGCACTATCAAATGACGCCGTGCGGGGCTGAAGCCCACCTTTGTCATATACCACGTCGCAGAAGTTCTCACCCAGCCTCTGGTGGGCTGTGCCCATGAGGTAAAAGAGTCGGGCGGAATCCTTGTTAGTGGAAGCCGCGGATTCAAGGACTGTCTGCAGTCGAGCCCAAGCTTCACCTGCCGCCCAAGCTGCTTCGTGTGTCTGCTCCCAGAATCCCTCGGAATCATCTCGTGTGAAACGCCCGAGACGATATTGTCCTGTACTAAAATAGCTACCGGTTCCTGACAGATCGTCTGTCAGGCGACCGCCTGTGAATGCATAACCATCCATAACGTCGTTGAGCTCGGCAGAAGAGCCGGCCACAACGATTGGCATCAGGTCAGCCGTATTTAGATCCTCGTCCAAAATCGCGCCCGGGTTTAACACCTCGAGCGTACAGCCAGACAATAGGACACTAAACCCGGCAATCAACGGCCAAAGGCCGAATCTCGTCCGTTTTTTCATTAGTCTCTAATCTCCTGGCTTAGAAGTTGATTTGGATGTTAGCAAGAAAGACCCTCGGCGGCGCGGCGTTGTAATACTCAAACATCGCACTCCTCCGGCGATCATTCGCTTCCGGATCCAAACCACGATAGTTAGGTGCATGTGTCCACAGGTTCTTACCCTGCAAAGAAATCTGTGCAGTGCGAGCCCCTGGAACCCAGCCCTCTGGCAGACGCCAGCTGAGCGTGGCCGAACGCAGCTTGATGAACGAAGCATCGTCCGTCCAGTAACCCCAGTCAGCATATGGGCCGACACACATACCAACTTGTGTCGATGTTAGCGTTGACCGGTCACCAGTGTACCAAACGTCAGCAATTGGCAAGCACATCGGCCACTGCCTACGACGTACGTTCTGATACGCAGGACCAATCGGTCGCACGAACCCACGCTGGCTTTCAAACAGCATGTCAAATGTTACTCGGCGCGCAAACGTCATGCGCGTGCTTCCCCCGATCATGCTCGTCGGGTAGAGGTGTCCGAGATAAGCCTTCTCCTTGACTGGGAGCTCACCGAGAACGCCTGGGTTGGCGATCCGATCATCCCAACGGAAGAAGAGCGGGTATCCGTCATGTGTCTTGCACCATTCGTCCGTCGGGACTTCTGGGCAAGTACGGACAGTGCTACCACCAGTGAGCGGCCCAAGGTCAGTAACCTCGGAGTCATTGGTGGAATAGTTAAGACCCAGCGACCACTCGAAGTTCTCAGTCGTGACCGGGATCAAATTAATCGATGTCTCAGTACCCCAGTTCTTTGTCTCACCAAGGTTACGCAGTGTGGCTTCTTCGGTACCGCCTGAAGGAGCTTCCTGCACACCGATAAGTGCGTCATTCGTGACCTGGTTGTACCAGGTGAAGTCCACACTTACACGGCCTTCCATGGCTGACAGCTCGAAGCCTGTCTCAATCTCTGTGCTGAGCTCAGGTCCGAGGTCTGCATTACCAAGGTTACCGATGATGACGCCCGGAATCTGCTCGTCAGCCGAAATCGCTTCATAGATCCGTTTCGCGTCAAAGGCGCCCGGTGCTTTACCGGATTGCCCCCAAGCAGCACGGACTTTCATGATTTCGATAGCCGGGACGAACCACCAGGCTTCATCTGTAATTGTATACGCGGCGGAGATCTTCGGATATGCGGCTAGACCGAAACCTTCACCAAACGTGCTGAACCCGTCCCAACGCATACCAGCCGTCAGGAAGAGACGGTCGCCAAAGCCCAGAGTCTCCTGAGCAAAGAAGCCACCGCTACGGATTGTAGTACGACCCTCGTACACAGCTGGGTTATTACCATTCCCGAGTAGTTGCTCACCGGGACCGGCAAAGAGTTCATCAAACCCGTTAATCCCATAACCGTACTCCTCATACATCTGACCACCCCATGAGAAGTTCGAGGTTATGCCGCTAAACAGGTCGTAGCTGAACGTACCATTGTAATCCAAGGTCAAGTTACGGTCTGTCTGAGTATCAGACTCACGGTCGCCCTGGAATTCCTCGTAGTAGCCCCACGCCTTAAAGTCGACGAAGTCAGAGATGGTATAGTCCATTCCGACATTGAGGCGATGCGAGAACATATTGTTCGGCGTCCAACCTATGCTCGCCGACGTGACAACGTGGTCAATCGTCTGATTAATGTCGTTCTCGAGCACGAGTGAATCGTCGTTGCCCGGCGTGTACCCAGCAGGTCCACGGATCACGTTGAGATATAGACCCGAAGCGTTGTTACCGTTCGGGATCCAAGTGATTTTCCGACGAGCGTAGCTGTTGTTCAAGCTGATCTGTAGGCCATCGGTAGGCGTAAACTGAATGTTACCCCTGACCTGATAGTCATCAGCACCCTGTGGGTCATATTCTTCAGGAGTCTGAATCGTACCAATCTCTTTACCAAAGCGACCTGAAACAAAATAGGTTGCAGTCTCACCGCCACCTCGAACGCTCAGGTTATAGTCCTGCTTGTATCCAGGCCTAAACCAGCTTCCGTTCTCAGGACAACCTGCTTCACCATTCGGTGCCCACGCACGCGGGCTCGAGCAGTCGTTCAGGTTAAGTCCGAATGGGTTGACGACCTCGTTTGGAGGAAGCAACCAACCACCTGCATTCCCGATATCCGGGAACCGCTCATCATACGTCGACCCTAGTCCAGTTGGACCAGCGTGCGGCATGATGCTCGTGCCCTGGTCGATCGAAAGCGTCCACGCAGGAGCACCAGCTGCTCCGCGCTTCGTGAAGATCTGAATCACACCACCCGCCGCTTCCGTACCGTATAGCGTCGTGGCAGCAGGACCCTTAACGATCTCAATGCGATCGATGTCGCCTGGGTTGATCATGTCGAAAACGTTCGGCTCTTGAGCAGCTTCATCGGAGTACCCGATCTGGCCGTTCTCCATCCGCACGCCGTCAATATAGATCAACGGATCATTACCCTGCGTAAGCGAGTTGTTACCACGGATCCGGATTTGGCTACCTGAGCCTACCTGGCCACCGTGATCGTTAATCTGTACGCCAGCAGTACGTCCTTGAAGGATGTCACCAAAGTCCGTAACAGCAGCAACTTCGATGTCTGCAGCCGTAACCGCGCTGATCGCGTTGCCGATTTCCTTACGGCGCGCCGCTCCAGCGGTACCGGTCACGATTACGCCCTCAAGAGACAATGCTTCTTGGCGTAGGTTAAAGTCAGCCGTCGCAGTCTCACCAGCAACGACGGTAACCGTCAGTGTCTGGGTACCATAACCGATGATCTGTGCTGTGATCGACTGCTCTCCAGCAGGAACGTTCAGCAACAGATACCGGCCTGTGTTGTTGACTAGCCCACCAATCGGTGTGCCATCGACGGTCATCTGTGCACCAGCAAGCGGAATCTGGACTGAGTTGTCTAGGACAAGTCCAGTAACCGTTCCGGTGTTTTGCGCAGCAGTTTCTGCGGCGCCGAAGCCGACTAAAGCGAGTACGACGGCGATTCCAGTCGTATTTCGCCAAACCGACTTCCATTTGAAGTCGAACATCCGATTAAACAAAGTAATCCTCCTCGTTGCACGCCGAATCGCGGAGTGCAGAGACAATTGTCCCATGCGCTGTGGGCGCCGGGTAGAAACCCTGATAAGGGGTAAAACTGGCAGGTAACACGAGAGGGGGGCTGCCCTGCAGCCCCCTCGCATCGGCGAAGGCCGTTAAGTAACTACTCATGTTTTCGACCATAAAGGTCATATCCTGCCATAACCGGTTATGAGGGGCATTGTTATAGGTATGCGGAACAATGTCAACACTTTTGTCTTCCTTTTTAGTTAACCCTAGTTCTGACTCGGGGAAGCCTAGGAACCGATTAGCCCTGGGAAGTTCGGAACTTTGCAGGCTTCGACTTCGCTACGCCCCAAATCCTGAACGCCTTTCCGAGTCGTGATCCTTATAACACCTGCTGACCCCGATGAGCCAAATTCCCAGCCACCAGATGAACTGGGCAGCAATTCAAGTGTCTCGATCTCTCCTGGGCGTATCATATTGATGGTCTCTGCCGCGTCCGACATTCGCGTACCATCGAGGACAACCACTGGCTCTAACACGCCAGTCAACGAATTTGGCGCTCTCTGTGTGATACCTGTGGTTGATCCCACCTGTCCGGAGGCTCCGCTGACCATCCTGGGTGCGTAACGGCGAATCACATCCACGAGTGTTCTAGGATTAAAGCGCTCGATCTCTTCTCTTGTGATCAATCTCCCAAAGGAGCGACGGCGCTCAGCTTCTTCCCGTCGGACCTCCTGTTCTGTGCCAATTGGCACAGCAAGCTTGAAGGAAGCTTCAGTAGCAACGCCAGGGATCAACAAAACTGATCCCCAGTTGACTCGGCAGTCTGCCGTCAGTAGAGCAAGCATATGACGTCCAGGGCGCAGCCCCATCAGGCGATAACGCCCGTCTATATCCGAGAAAACCTCTGGTCCAGTATCGATACGGACCAAAACACCTTCCATAGGCTTGCCTGTAACGCTATCCACGACTTGGCCTTGAAGTGTTGCTGACAACTCTACTTGAGCGACTAAACTTGGACGCGGTGCTAGCATGGCGAGTACACAAAAAACAAACGGTCGCAACATGATTGGTGATACTCCGGGCAACCCCGGTGCCCTATGCATTTTATCTGCTCCTAACAGATGGTCCAGATCGCATTCCATTAGAGTGAGCAACCTTGAACTATACGGAAAGAGTCGGCATTTGAATCTATCTTTCTTGGGGCATAACGTGATCGCGGTCCAAACGCAGTATATATTGATAGTATAAGGTTCAAATACACTATCCGTGAGCGAGAACGATGATTTTGAATGCCCACTCCGGCCTCCGTTATTTAGTCATGATCGCTGGGCTCGTCGTGATTGGCTATGCACTCTATGGTATGGCTACGGGTCGGCCTTATGACAAAACGATGCGGATTACATCGGCAGTTTTCACTGGCCTGGTAGATCTGACAGCCCTTCTGGGTTTAGTGACTTTATTTTCGGGCACCTTCTATCCTGCCTTAACCGGCCACATCACACCGATGGTTCTGGCTGTAGTCGTGGCACATGTTATCTCAAGAGTTATGAAGAGGCGGCCGGAGGATGAGCGGACGTACGCCCCACATCTAGTAGGGACACTCGTGGTCCTAGGCCTTATCGCAGTAGGCATTATGGCGATAGGGAGACCACTCGTCGGTAGCTAAGCTCCTTTTCGGTTCCGATGTGTCCCGGAACATGATTTCATGAAGCGTGATCCCTTGGGTCGTGCAGAAGAGCGATCCCAAGCCATTCACACACACGGGCCGAGAGACTTGGGCATCGTAATGGGTGGTGGTGGTGCCCGGGCAGCGTATCAGGTCGGCTTCCTGCGTTTTCTTTCGAAACATTTTCCCGAACTCCAGATACCGTATATCACGGGAGTATCAGCTGGCGCGATCAATGCGGCACTACTCGCATCACATCACGGGACGTTCCGTCAGGCGGTCGACGAGCTAAGCCAACTCTGGGCCAACCTTACTGTTGAGGATGTGTTTCGAGTGGATACCCGATCACTGGCTACAAATGGGATACGCTGGCTCAGACAGCTTGTTTCGGGTGGGATCGGAGGAACACCTCGAGTTAGAGGCCTGGTCGATACCCGTCCATTACACGAATACCTGACAGAAGTACTACACGCAGCGGACGGTGAATTAACTGGCATACAATACAATCTCGAGCGAGGCCGACTTAAAGCCGTAGCCTTAACAACGACTAGTTACTCCACGGGGCGATCAGTCACATGGGTACAGGGCTCACACATATCGGAGTGGGAACGCCCACAACGTAAAGCCCACCGCGCTGTACTGACCGTGGACCATGTAATGGCCTCTGCTGCTCTCCCGTTATTTTTCCCAGCTATACAATTAGGTGACGCTTGGTACGGCGACGGAGGCGTGCGGCTCGCGGCGCCACTCTCACCTGCACTGCACCTTGGCGCACGCCGAATTATTGCAATCTCAACACGCTACGGCAGAAGTGCCGAAGAAGCTGAAGAGCATAGCAGTCAAGGCTATCCGCCTCCGGCTCAGGTCGCTGGAGTTCTACTAAACTCGATCTTCCTGGATCTCCTCGACCACGATGCCTTGCGGCTCGAGCAATTGAATCGCCTGCTCGCAGATCTTCCGAGAGATAAGAGGCAGGACCTACAGCCCGTGCGACTCCTGACGCTACGGCCCTCATGTGACCTCGGGACCCTGGCGCATGATCATGAATCTCAATTGCCCAAAGCTTTCCGATTCCTGACTCGTGGACTCGGGGCCACGCAAACCCACTCTCCTGACTTTCTCAGCCTTATTCTATTTCAACCAGATTATCTAAGAACATTGATCAAAGTCGGTGAGGCAGACGCAGCAGCTCAATCAGACAAGATCTTAGAATTCCTTAGCGAGAATCTCTGATGAGGTAGCTACCGGCACGGAAGTACCCTTTCTTGGTATTATATTCTAGTAGATCAGTACCGGTACCCATGATCGGTGGGTTCTGAAAATACAACTCTGGAAGTCATAGGTATCTGATGGCTGAACATAAGAAGCTTGCTACTGAAATTGAGGCACGCGAGGTAGCTGAACAGGCACGTGAACAGGATTGGGCTAAACGCAGTTTCGCGCGCGCCATCTTCGATGGAAGACTAAACGTCGACCTAATCCATCCTCTCCCTGAGCCCAATCCTGAAGAAGAGGACCGGGCCAACGAACTCTTGGAAAACCTTGAAGTTTTTGCTCGAAAGCATATTGACGGAGATCAGGTAGATAGAGATGGATGGGTACCAGAAGAGGTGCTCACGGGCTTGGCTGCATTAGGTGCTTTCGGCATCAAGATCCCTGTTAAATACGGTGGCCTTGGATTGTCACAGCATGCGTATAATCGTGCGCTCGCGATCGTTGGATCCCGGTGCGGTGCGACTGGCGCGTTTCTCTCAGCACACCAGAGCATCGGTGTTCCAGGCCCACTCATGAAGTTTGGGACCGCAGAGCAGAAAGAAAGATACCTGCCAAGACTCGCGAAAGGAGCGCTGTCCGCATTTGCGCTCACCGAACACGACGTTGGTTCTGATCCGGCGAATATGTCGACAACGGCAGAGCTTTCGGATGACGGGTTACACTGGATCCTTAACGGGGAGAAGCTTTGGACGACCAATGGTCCACGTGCTGAACTCATTGTGGTGATGGCTCGTACTCCCACACCGGAAGGATCAAGTCGTAAACCAATCAGTGCCTTCATCGTAGAAACCGAATGGGAAGGCGTGGAGGTCGCCCACGAATGTTCTTTCATGGGCCTCAAGGGACTCTCAAATGGGATTCTGAAATTCACGAACGTGAAGATTCCCCGTGATAACCTTCTGTGGGACGAGGGCAAAGGGCTCAAGCTCGCTCTAATAACCCTCAACACTGGGCGTCTAGCTATGCCAGCGTTCTGTGCCGCAGGAGCAAAAGGGGCGCTGGAAATGTGCCGAGATTGGGCAAATTCACGGGTTCAATGGGGTCGCTCCATAGGAAAGCACGATGCAATCGCTCAAATGCTCGGCGAGATGACCGCGAACGCATTTGCGATGGATTCGCTTGTTGATCTCACAGCTCGTATGTCAGACTCGGGTAACTTTGACATCCGTCTCGAAGCAGCAATCGCAAAGTTATGGGCGAGCGAGACCGGCTGGGATATTGTGAACGACGCACTCCAGATCCGAGGGGGACGTGGTTACGAAAACCACGAATCCCTGCTCGCTCGCGGTGATGTCCCTTACCCTGTTGAGCGTCATCTTAGAGACGCCCGTATTAACATGATATTTGAGGGCTCCTCCGAGATCATGAGACTCTTTATAGCTCGGGAAGCGGTGGATTCACACCTTGCTATCGCAGGAGATCTCGTCAACCCAAAAGCGTCCTTAGGAGCTAAGCTCCAGGCTCTTATCCGTGCAGGTTTTCATTATGTATGGTGGTACCCGACTCGGTTCCTGGGTTGGGGCGCATGGCCTCGGTACAGGAAGTTCGGGAGGCTTGGTGCCCATTTGAGATTCGTCGAGAGGGCATCACGTAGGCTCGCCAGAGCCACATTCCACGCGATGGTTCGCTTCGGACCAAAGCTTGAGAAGCGTCAGGCTGTACTTGGACGAATTGTTGATATCGGTTCTGACCTATTAGTCATGACCGCCGTGATCATCCGAGCAAGAGAACTTGGAGAGACGTCAGAGAAGAAAGGTGCCGATGCTCTTGCTGACCTGTTCTGTCACATGGCGCGCAGAAGAATCACCGCCAGCTTCCCAGCCCTATTCAATAACGATGACTCTACAACCTATGGAGTTGCCCGTCGTTTCTTAGACGATGACTTCGTGTGGTTAGAAGAAGGCATTGTCTCAGCAGAAGCGTACAGGCATCAGGCGGAAGCAGCTACATTTGCGCGCCCAACACTGGAAGCAGAGCCACTCGAACCTGCAGCGACCACCTAAGAACTCGTGCTCCACTATCGGGCTTTCACCATCAGCGTCTTCTGGACGCTCGCCCTCCTATATCTTGGCAGCGTCGTGCATGCAACTGAGTCTAGTCTAGCATGCCCTGATTGGCCGACATGCTTTGGCACTATGATGCCAGAGATGACAGGAGGAGTTTTTTGGGAACACCTCCACCGGCTAGTCGCGGGAGGGCTTGTTCTCATGTTCGGACTCAGTACTTGGCTGGCCAGAACTGCAACCCATAATCAACCATGGATTTTCAGGGCGTGCCTAGCTGGCTTGGGCCTCCTCATCGTCCAATCAATTTTCGGAGGGCTCACGGTCATATACCGCCTGCCAGACTTGATCTCAACCACGCACCTGGGGCTCGCGTTTCTATTTCTAGCACTCGTGACAGTGCTTGCATCGGCAACAGGCCCAGTTAAAACATTCGAAAGCCCTCTTGGTGAGGCCGCAGACCGCATCACAATACTCGCCAGTGCCGGTGCTGCTCTGATTTTCGTCCAATCTTTAATTGGAGGACTCGTGCGACATATGGATGCCGGGATGGCCTGCCCCGACGTACCTCTCTGTCTTGGTGAACTCGTCCCTCCGCTAGTCAACTCAACAATTACTCTGCACTTCACTCACAGGTTGATCGGGATTGTCGCTGCGTTGCTGATCATTGGCCTCTCTCTCTGGATCTTCCGTGTATCAGCCCCGAAGCCTCTCCGCCTATTGGGCCTTCTCGCAGCCGCTCTGGTCGTAACACAGGTCATTATTGGCTTTGTATCTGTACTCACATCTTTAGCGGTTATCCCGGTCTCACTTCACACACTCATTGCTGCGGGCCTCTTGGCCACACTCGTCCGCATTGCGACCTTGGCCCGACTATCACCTAAAGCAATCTCCTCAACCTCAGAGATAAGACTAGGGTAGTCACACAATGGATCTAATGCGTGTTGGTGATCTCATGGCGATGGTTAATGCAGGGCTTAATGCAACAAGCGCCTTAGCGCTCTTCGCAGGTTATCGCTTCATCCGCCAACGATCACTCCATGCTCACCGCAGAGCGATGGTGATCGCAGTCACCACTTCGGCGATATTCCTGGTATTCTATCTCACTCGGGTAGCATTGACCGGAACGCACGATTTTGCTGGGGAAGGTCTCCCGAAGGTGGTATACCTTAGCATCCTTTTTTCCCATATGGGCTTGGCCGTGGTGGTTGTTCCGTTAGTTCTCCGGCTTCTTTACTTGGTTCGACACAGACGCTTCAGTGCACATTCAAGGCTCGCCCGTTGGACATTTCCGATTTGGGCGTATGTCTCGGTGACTGGAATCATCGTGTACCTGCTTCTCTATCAGGTTTACGGGTATGCCTGATTCCAGATGAAAGCAGCCACAGAAGACGACTACTCAGGAAGTAGGTTCAGGAGCTTGGGAAGGAGACCTCTACTTCCGCACCACCGTCTGACACATTGCGCAACTCAATGTGTCCACCCATCTGCTCTATAAGGCTACGCGCATGTGGTAGTCCGAGTCCGAGTCCCTCAGCAGACGTCGAATAGAAGGGATCAAATGCTCGCTGGAGAGCCTCATCTGAGAAACCTGGGCCATGATCTCTCACTAGAATAAGAGAGCGCCCGTCTATTGCCTGAACAGCAATATCGATCGTGTTATCACCACCGAAGCGGCCGGCATTGTGGAGAATGAGATAAAGCACGTCCATCATCACCGGACCACTAACCACTGCACGTACTGGACTACTAGCGAGTTGCATCCTTAGTCGTACATCCTGATCTCCCGAAAACTCTTGAGCAACATGCTCAACAAGGGAGACCAAAGATTGCCCTGACTTGCTCATCGACGGTTCTTCCAGGAAGAAATCGATATCAGACAGCGCTCCTAGTGCATGCTCTATTCTCTCCCGTAGTTCATCGGCCCCCGCAGCCTCGCCGGCCTCGATCAAGGGTTTACGCACATTTGTCTTTAAGAATGCGCTCACTCTTCCAATCGCTTCAACCAGAACCGTGTTCAGTTCACTTTCACGGGATGACGATCCGGCTTCCAGTGCAGCATGGTCCTCCGTTTCAGAAGATCCAGTTGGGGCATCTTCAGAAAGACCGACTGAACGGCCTGATGAGCGCCCCAAAATAAAGCCAGCTATAGCTAGAATAGCCCCTACAACAACTCCTATGGCAATTTCCATGCAATTCCCGTTTAGGGGTGCTCTGACGCCGAGATGTCGGAGCAGGCGGACAGATCTTCGCATGCCCTGATCACACTGGCAACATAACGTTGCTGGTCACAAGCTCCGATCGTATGCTCGGGATGTGTTAAGACTAGAACCCATCCGGAAATTGCTTGAGTTGGCGGGAGATCCTGACAACCCAACCGCTGAGGAACTCATGGAACTCTTCAGTCGGACCCAGACAATCGCTGTTATTGGCCTGTCGCGGGATCCGGATAAGGCTGCCCGTCGAGTTCCTTCCTATCTCGCTTCAAGAAACTACGATGTCATCCCTATTAATCCTTATGCAGACAAGATTCTCGGTAAGGAGACTTATAACACCATCAATGACGTGCCTGGACCAGTTGACCTTGTAGTCATTTTCCGGCCTTCGGCTGAAGCCGGACAATTCGTTACAGAGTCTGCGAAACGACCCGAGCGACCAGCGATCTGGCTACAAGAAGGCATATGGGCAAAGCCAGAAATTAGAGAGGTGCGGACCCAACGAGTGACCGCTGTCCAGAACATGTGCACGTACCTCGTGCATCAAGCATTAAACAAAGGAAACGGAGCATAGACTGGACCTCCTTCAACCAAGAGCTAGTCGGCCAGCATTTTCTTTGAAGAAGCCTTTAACTGAAATAAGGTTCAGGTATCAGAATTGCGGGCATATCACGATCAAGAACTAATCAGTAAGAATTTCTGATAACATTTCAGTATGGCCCTTGGGCTTCACCTTTCTCCAGACTTGTGATACCACACCCTCCTCGTCGATCAGGAAAGTGCTTCGCTCAATCCCCATGTAAGTGCGACCGTACATCTTCTTCTCTTTCCATACACCATAAGCTTCAGAGACTGAGTGTTCTTCATCCGCGAGAAGTGGAAAGTTTAGATCAAATTTCTCTCGAAATTTGGCATGGGATTTCACGGAATCTGGACTAACACCCAGAATGACCGCCTTCACTCCTTCAAACCGAGGCATCGCATCACGGAAATCGCAAGCCTGAATTGTGCAGCCCGGAGTGTCATCCTTTGGGTAGAAGTATAGAATAACGTTCTTCCCCCTAAGCTTTGAGAGCGTCACAGATTCTCCCTGATCGGTTTCGAGCGTGAAATCTGGCGCTGCAGTTCCACTTTCAATCATCCCTAAGTCCTCTGTTACTGGGTTATTAAGTCCTACCTCAGTACAACACGACCGTTCATGATCATTCGTCAGTCAGCGGTATGATGCTGCCATCCCATCTGCAACGATCATCACCGCGAGCCTGGCACAGAGTATGACCAACTTCAGCGGATGTGTGTCCAATCTGCTCAAGAATCCGTTGGCAGATCCCAGAAATAATATAGCAAGCGCTACCCTCGGGATCGCCTCCCCTGAAAAACAAGCCCTGTACCTCAACATTCAAAGGCCCCTCTGCGAAACTAAGGATACGTCGCCCAAATAGGTGTTTCATATGCCAACGCAAGTAAATGCGGGCCAACATATACTGAATAGATTCGGGAAATACCTGGCCCCACCGAAAGGGGAACTGGACTTCGACTAACTCTCGTCCAGTCTTTAGGAAAATCTCATCACTATCAAATCTTCTGTTAACTAGTGTAAAAAGATCTATTACCCCTTGGTCCGTAAGATGAACCCCCCTACGGACGTCATCCCTATAAGCACGAATTTGACGATCTACTACATCGCTCAAACCAAGCCTGCGTGGGATAGTCCGCGCCGGGTCCTCTTGTTCTAAAATCTCGTCAGGTAGGTCCCGGTCACGCACGACCTCTAGGAGGCGTAGTCCCACAATAGGCTTGACGTGTCCAGGATTCTTAGGGTTCGTGTCGAGAATCAACTCACTAGCAATCTTACAGGTAGGATGACGCACCAATCTCAGTCGAGCCGTCTCTCACTGCAACG
>Ga0209228_1000153_pt1 | contig 33537 bp, 34 predicted proteins | sample METZYME_3_150m_FD_187547 | JGI IMG/M metagenome (GOLD analysis project Ga0209228, IMG submission 187547) | Marine microbial communities from oxygen minimum zone in mesopelagic equatorial Pacific - METZYME_3_150m (SPAdes) (version 2) | ecosystem: Environmental > Aquatic > Marine > Oceanic...
CGGTACACGGCCGTTTCCACCGGCCAGGTAGGCGAGGTCCACCGAATCGCCGACATGGACGGAGAAATCCTCCTGCGGTAAGTCAGAGGAAGCGTGCCGCCACTGTTACCTGTCGCACTGACCCAGATCTAGACGGGTCGATCAAAGAGGCCACTATCCAGATACTTCAAGCCGCTATCACAGGCCAAAGTCACAACAGATGAACCTCGGCCAAGCTCTGCAGCAAGCTCGATCGCAGCACAAACATTGAGGCCTGTTGAAACGCCACAGAGCAAACCTTCTTCGAAGGCCAAGCGACGGCACATTTCCATGGCGAAACCCTCATCAACCGTCCGGATTTCCGCACATCGTGTGCGATCAAGGAACGGCGGTTCGAACCCAACTCCTATGCCTTCGACCCGGTGAGGGCCCCCAACGCCAGTGGTCAACAGTGGAGATTGAGCAGGTTCGAGCGCAATCACGTCTGGCCGAACTCCTTTGCTGACAAGCCCATTGACAGCACCCATGAGAGCTCCGCCCGTCCCAACGCCGGCGCAGATGAGATCTACGGCCCCAGCAGTCTGCTCGGCGATCTCGGCCCCCATCGGCTCATAGCCAACTAGAACGTCCGGAGAACCAAATTGGTCCGCATAGAAACAGCCTTCCTTGGAAACCAGTTCTTGCGCCCGGCCCTTCATGCGACCGATTAGTTCAGGCGTGATAGCACCGTCCTCGCTTGTCTCAATTATGACTTCAGCCCCGTATGCACGCATCGAACGTAACTTCGCCGCCGCGAATGCATCGGATGACACCGCCACGAAGCTCAGACCCAACCGAGCTGCAACAAAAGCAAGTGCCGTACCCGTGCTTCCACCCGTGTACTCGACTACCCGATCACCAGGTTTGACCTCGCCTCTCTCGATCGCACGTCCGAGAACAGCGACTGCCATACGGTCCTTGTAACTCCCCGTTGGGTTACCCGACTCCAGTTTGAGCCACACGGTCCCGCACCCATCTGGAACAACCTTGTTGAGTTGAACTAGTGGGGTGCCTCCCACGGAGGTGGTCAGAAGTGGGTCGGTTGAATACACGGCCCAAATCTAGGCACACCGAGGGGGCACGGCTTCGGTCTGATCTTGTAGCCGTCATGGTCCACTGAGGGTCGCGTCTCTCGTGGCTTCGGCTGCCAGGAGCTCGAGAACCACGATTCCGGACCGAATCCGTACCCAAAACCCGCCCACTGATTTCGACCGTGACTACCCGCCCCGGCAGATGTCTGTGATTGCAGGCGAAACGAGGGGTAACGGAAGAAAGATCACATAGGCCTTAGGTATCATCACCTCCACCGCACCAAGATCATTGGTTGGTCAAGCGGCTGCCCGTTGAGTGACCTGATTAGGAATCGGATTCCTCGGCGTGATCGGCTTCGACGGCCGCCACCAGGCGAGCTGGAAGGTCGGGGATTTCGGCACGGACTCTTGACCAACTGGGGATAAATGCTGTCTCCAACGGATCGTCCAGAAATTCCTGGCCGGCCCGAACGACGGACCGGGCGAACACTTCGATGGCCAGTTCCTCGGCGTGGCGGTCGTAGGCCATGGCATTGAACGCCGCGTCGGCTTCGTACCGGTCAATGAGGTCCAGAGCAGTGCGGTCATAGGCCGCTTCCAGTGAGCGGAAGCCCTCGGCGCTTAGTACCACGCCACCAATGGCCAGCTTCCGGTAGATGGCCCGGGCGATGTCGACGCTCATCCGGTGCAGTCCGTCGGTGGGGTCGTCGGCCGAGAGCTCCCGGTGCTTGTGGTCGTAGCCATCGGCCACGTCCACCTGGCAGATCCGGGTGGTGGGGAAGTGCCGGTACACCTCGGCCAGGACCCCGATCTCGAACCCCCAGTCTGAAGGCACCCTCAGGGTCTCGGCCACGTCGGTGGACATGGCACATTCGCCGGCCAGCGGGTACCGGAAGCTATCCAGGTACTCGAGGTAGCCCAGGTCGCCGAATGTCACTGCCAGTGCCCGGACCAGCGGGGTCACGAAAAGGCGGGTAACCCGCCCGAAGAGTCGATCGGGTCCCATACCGTCCCCCGAGGCCCGGTGGTAATAGCCCTTGGCGAACCCGAACCGGTTCGAGGGGTGAGCCACCGGATAGAGCAGGCGGGCCGGCAACGACCGGTCGTAGTCACGAATGTCTGCGTCATGGAGGGCCACGATGCTGCTCCGACCTGAAGCCAGGAAGTGGCCGAGGCAGAACCAGACGTTGCGCCCCTTGCCCGGCTGGCCTGTAGGCAGGCCATGAGCCTCCAATTCGTCCCGTAGGGCCGTGAGTCGAGGTCCGTCGTTCCAGAGGATGCGGTGCTGCTGGGGGAGCCGGGAGAAGATTCGATGAGCTCTGGCAAAATCATCCCGGCTGGCCCGGTCCAGGCCGATCACCACCTCGTCGAGGTAGGAAACGGCAGCCAACTGGTCGACGATGCGTTGCAGCGCTGCACCGTCGAGGTCGGCTACCAGACAGGGAATGACCAGCGACATGGGCCGGTCGATGCTCCACGACTTGAGTTCCTGCTCGAGATCCGCGGTCGGTCGACGCCCGAGGTCATGCAGCGTGGCGATCACGCCGTTCTGGAAGAAGTCGGCCACTTCGCGAGGCTAGGGGCTCCCGGCGGCCAGCTTCTCTTTCGGCGCGGCTCCCGTTCCTATGGGCAGTTGGACATCATCAGATCATCACTGTTCCGAGGTCTATCGATCACTGGCCGGGCGTTAGCGTTGCCGTCCGATGGTTCCTCTTGTTCGGTGGCGTGGCGCGCCTGCTCTGGTGATTGCTATCGCCGGGTCGACCCTGCTGGCGGTTGCCTGTTCGGTTGCCGGTGGGAGCACGGCGGATGGCGTTCGGACCATTGTGGTGCTGACGGCTGACCAGGCCACCGAGATCGTTGTTCCTGCCGGATTTGCGTCGGCCACCACTGCCCCTCCCACCAGCGCCGTCTCCTCCGCCGAACCCTCTTCGTCAGACACCTTTGCATCGGACACGGAGGTCTCATCCTCCGATTCGTCGACACCAGGAACCTCGTCGACGCCAGAAACCTCGTCGACCCCAGAAACCTCGTCGGCGGCGTTTGACGAAGACGAGGCCGACGGGTATTCGGATGGGGAATCGGACCAGCAGCCGGCCAGCACCACGGTCGCGGAGTTGGCTGCCACGACCACGGTGGTCGAATTGGTGAAGGAGACGGTTCCTCTGGCCGAAGAGGAGCGGGTGCATCCCGGGGTGCGGTTAATGAGCGCCTTGGACGAGTTCAACGCCTGTCTGGCCGAAGAAGGACACGAGTGGATCGGATTCCCCGATGCCGCAGCGGGTCCCGAGGCGCCGGCGAATCAGCCCGCCTACCTTCAAGCGCTACAGCTCTGCAACAGCCAGACCGGGATCTCTGACGCCTACCAGGGCTACCAGACCTCCCGCTCAGACCTCTCTCCTGAGGAGATCCGCCAGGAGAACCAGAACTTCATCGACCTAGTGGACTGCCTCCGAGGTCTGGGCTGGTCGGTTGGTGACCTACGACCCGACGAGGACGGCCTCCTGAACCCGGGAGACGAGTTCGTGGGTCCCGACGGCGAGATCGTGAGCGATGACATCCGAGATTGCGCCAGCCAGATCGCGCTGGCTGCCGAAACCGAGGAGTGACCAGATGATTCGAGCAGGCGTAGTGGTGGCAGCGGCCCTGATGGCCGCCGGCTGTGGTGGAGGCGGCAGCGAGACGGCCCGCACGGTGACCCTGTTGGCCGAGGATGCGCCGTCGGCAATCGTAATCTCGACCACCGTGGCGCCCAGCACGACCGTGGCACCCACCACGGCGGCACCCACGACCGTAGAGGCCGCCAAGGAGGCCACGTCCACATCCGCTGAGGCCACGTCCACATCCGCTGAGGCCACGGCATCCGAGACCAGTCTCGAGGTCGAGCCCGAGCCCGAGCCGGAGGCGACTACGACGACCACCGAGGTGGTCAAGGAGACCATCCCGTTGGCCGAGCAGGATGTTCCCGCCGGGATCAAGATGATGGATTCCCTTGGGGAGTTCAACGGCTGTCTAGAGGAAGAAGGGACGACATTCATCGGTCGTCCCGATCCCAGCCTGGGCGCCGAGGACCCGGTCAATCAGCCGGAATACATCCAAGCGCTGACCCTGTGCGCAGCGCGGTCAGGCATCGTCGACGCGATGCAGGAGTTCCAGATGTCGAGGATCGGACGGTCCCCGGATCAGATCCGTGAGGCCAACGAGCAGTTCATCGAGTTGGCCGGCTGCTTGCGGGGTAAGGGCTGGACGGTTAGTGACCCGGTGCCCGATGCTGAGGGTTCGCTTGGCCCCGGCGAGGACTTCCAAAGTCCCGACGGCGATCTCGACCTCGACGACATCCGTGGCTGTATCAGTGAGCGGAATCTGGCAGACGGAGGAGATGACCAGTGAGGAAGCGCTTGAAGGGCCTGTTTTCCCTGGCCGTAGCGACGGCCGTCGCGGTAGCCGTCGTGGTGTGGCAGCCATGGGCTGACGAGACGACGGTGGCCGACCCCGGGGTCGACCGGGCCATCGCTGAGTCGGTGTCGGTTCGGACGTTGACCGACGAGATCACTATCCGGGGTGAGCTGCGTCGCGATGAACTCCAGGTGGTAACGGCCGCAGTGGACGGCAAGGTCGGACACGTGTCTGTCGAAGACGGGGACACCGTCAATGCCGGTGATGCGCTGCTGACCATCGACGGTCGCGAGGTCGTCGCCGTACTCGGTGATTTCGCGTTCTACCGCCAGTTGGACGTGGGGTCCGAGGGCCCCGACGTCCGACAGTTGGAGAACATTTTGTCGTCCGCCGGCTACCCGGTGGGGGACGTGGACTCCCTCTATACCGAAGAGACCCGATCCGGCCTTGCCGCGTGGCAGGCCGATCACGGCTACATCGGTGCGGCCCCCGAGGCCGACGAGGTCGTGACGGTCAGCCTGCAGGGCAATCCTGCGGGATATGTGATCGGTCCGGTCAACGCTGTTTCAGTTCGCATCGGACCGGCGGTAGCCACCGCCGGTGAACTGCGCGAGAGCCAGTCAGCAGCAGTGATGAGCACCGTGGCAGCCGTTGTAGATGCGGCGGCCGTGGCCGACACGCCGGTTCCCACGGTGAGCCTGACCTCCGCGGCCGTGGTCGTCCAGGAGGGGCGACCCGTGGTGGTGACCATCTCCGCCGATGTGGCACCGGTGGCCGACCTGCAGATACCGATCACCATCTCCGGCGACGTCATGGTCGGCGACGACTACGTGGATCCGGACGACACGATTCTGCTGCCGGCCGGCAGCTCGTCGGTGGTAGTCGAGATTGAGACGCTTCTGGACGACGACCGCGAGCCTTACGAAGACCTGAAGGTGGCCATCGCCGGCGGGTTCGAATCGCTTGCCAGCGTCGCCCCGCAGACCCTGGTCGTCTACGACGCGCGGAAGTTGATCGACGACCTCGAGTTGCGGGTCAACGATCTGGTTGATGACATCAGCGAGGAGAGGGCCGATCTCAACGAGCTGGACAGCGAGCGCCTCATCAGGACGGACGTGGAGGCGGACCTGGTCTCCCTTGGGATCATCACTGACGCGCAGGCCTACAAGATCGATGTCACACCGGCGGAGGCCTCCAACCTGAGAGCTCTGGAGAAGGCTGAGCGTGATGCGGCCGAGAGGTTGAGCCTGGACCTCATCAGGACGGACGTGGAGGCGGACCTGGTCTCCCGTGGGATCATCACCGACGCGCAGGCCTACAAGGTCGATGTCACACCGGCGGAGGCCTCCAACCTGATAGCTCTGAACTTCGCTGAGCAGAATGCGATTCATGGTTTGGCCTTAGGTCAGGTGACGTACGCCCAGCACCTGGCGGCTGTTCAGGAGTATGCCGATGCGTTGGAGGCGGCGGTCGCTGATGTGTCTGTCACCGCGCATGCAGCGGCTGTTCAGGAGTATGCCGATGCGTTGGAGGCGGCGGTCGCTGATGTGTCTGTCGCCGTACATGCGGCGGCTGTTCAGGAGTATGCCGATGCGTTGGAGGCGGCGGTGGCTGAGTCGGTCGAGTTGACGGCGACGCGTGATGCGCTGGAGGTCCTTGAGGACGAGCAGAAGCGTCTGGACTATCGGCTTGCCGCAGCGAGGGAGACCCTTCGGGTGGCCCAGGCGGACCGGTACGTGTTGGGCGACTCCGTCGAGGTCACGGTCAGCATCGACGACCCGGACGTTCCCGACGTACCGATCCTGATGCTCCGTGCCGACAGCGAAACTGTCACCGAGTCCGGGATGGCGACGTTCACCATCGAGACGACCGTGGAGTTGGTCGAGGATCTAGACGTGTTCTACGTGGTCGAGGGTTCGGCCACAGCGGATGCCGATTTCAACGCTCCGGACGGTGACATCACGATGAAGGTCGGCCAGGAGCGGGTCACGTTGTCCATCCCGGTGCGGAGTGACGACGACGTGGAGGGTGACGAGACGTTGACCGTGCGCCTGAGCGCCGATCCGGCGGGGAACTACCGCCTCAGCGACCGTGACAGGGCCACCATGCTCATCGAGTCCTCGGATCTGCCCGAGTTGACGCTAGAGGGCGGTGGCGAGGTTGGCGAGGGCGACACTGCCGTGGTGACCATCGTGGCCGACCAGGCGCCGGACACCGACATCAGTGTCCACTACCAGGTTTCGGGCAGTGCCCAGGCCGGGCAGGACTATGCGGTTGTAACCGGCACCGCCCTACTGAGGGCTGGACAACGTTCGGTCACCGTGGAGATCCGGACCATTCACGACGACGTGGTGTTCATGCCCGGCGACATGGTGGTGGCTGACTGGCCGGTCCGGGTGGGCACGGTGTCCGTCGTGGAGGGTGACTACGTGCAGCGCGGTACCCCATTGTTCGACCTCACCGAGCCGGTGTTCACCATCACGCTGTTCGCCTCACCGACTGACCGCGCCAAGCTGGCCGAGGGTCAATCGGTGACCGTGAATCTCGACGCCGGCGACCAGGAGTCGCCGGGAACCATTGTGGAACTGGATGACAACGCCACGGTGAGTGGAAGCAGCGAGACCTACGAGGGCGTTGTGGAGGCCGTCGAGGACCTCGTCGGCGTGGACGGCGCCGTGGTGACCATCGATGTGGTCGTCGAGGAGTCCCTGGACGCGGTGGTCGTGCCGATTGCCGCCGTGCTGTCGGACGGCGGTCAGGAGACGGTCCGGGTGGTGACTCCCGATGGGGTCATCGAACGCCGGCCCATCGAGACCGGCATGTTGGATGGTGCCTACGTCGAGGTGGTGAGCGGCGTGGTGGCCGGGGAGTACGTCATCCTGGAGATCGACCGCTCGTGACGGTCGCGTCACCACATCGGGAGGTACCCGTCGGCGAGGTCGTGCTGGCCCTTGAAGGGGTCTCGCGTGTGTACGGCACCGAGGTGCAGGTGCGGGCGCTCGACGACGTGTCGTTGGACATCCGGGCCGGCGAGTTCCTGTCCATCATCGGGCCGTCGGGATCCGGCAAGTCGACGATGCTCGGGCTCCTAGGGGTGCTGGACCTGCCGACCGATGGGGCCATCCGAGTGCGAGGAACTGATGTGACCCGTCTGGCCGACGCTGAGCGATCCCGACTTCGGGGTGAGGCCATCGGGTTCGTGTTCCAGCAGTTCCATCTGATTCCACACCTGACGGCGCTGGGCAACGTCGAGACGGCGCTGCTCTACCGGGGGTTGACCCCTCGTGAGCGCCGGTCACGGGCCATGTCGGCCCTTGAACAGGTCGGCCTTGGTGAGCGCCACGACCACCGCCCAGTGCAGATGTCGGGCGGCGAGCAGCAGCGGGTGGCCATTGCCCGGGCCATCTCGACGGATCCCGGGGTTGTGTTGGCCGATGAGCCGACCGGGGCACTCGACAGCCGCAATGCCGAGAACGTGATGCAGATCTTTGCGGACCTACAGTCGCCCGAACGAGCCATCTGCATTGTCACCCATGACATGCACGTGGCAGATGCGACCCGGCGCAGGATCTCCATGCTGGATGGGAAGATCGTGGCCGACGAGCTGCTCGGTGGCCCATCTGGTGGCCGTGTTGCGACAGGGGCGGGGGCCGGATCGTGAGACGCTTCCGGGAACTGGTCGGCGTGGCCACCGCCGGGTTGACGGCCCGCAAGATCCGGACGTTGCTCATCATGCTCGGCCCGATCCTGGGCGTGTCGGCCATCGTGGCCGCCATCGGCATCAACGAGAGTTCCAAGGGTCACCTCAAGGCCAAGCTCCAGGAACTGGGTACCGACCTGATCGTGGTCAATGCCTCGGCAGGGTTCGGATTCGGCCAGGACCCAGTCATCGAGGCTGCCGCCGTGGCCCGTGTCGGGCGACTGCCCGACGTGGTGGCGGTGACCGGCACCCGTCAACTGTCTGACATCGTGACCGTGCCGTTTGCCGGAGCGGAGGACTACTACCGGGCCTTCCCCGTCCCGGTGATAGCCACGGGCCCCGAGCTGCCCGCCACCCTGGAGGTGCCGATGGTCTCGGGACGGTTCCTGAACGCCTTCGACAAGGAGTCCAGCGCCCGGGTGGCCGTCATCGGGCGGGATCTGGCCGACGAGTACGGCTATCTGGCGGGGGAGTCGCGCACCATTGAGCTGAACGGCTTGGAGTACGGGGTGGTCGGGGTTCTGGACTGGGTCCTGTTGGAACCGTCGATGGATTCGGCGGTGTTCGTGACGTTCGCTGCTGCGATTGCCGACTGGGATCTGGACGATCCCGATCCGAATCGTCTGTACGTCCGGGCTCCCACCAACACCGCGATGGTGGCCAAGGAGATCCCCATCGTGGTCAGCCTCGGCGGGCCGGACGGGGCTAATGCCTCGGTCCCCACGGATCTGCTGGACGCTCAGTCGCAGGTTGACGAGAGTCTCAACAACCTGACCAAGATGATGGGTGGGCTGGCCCTCATCGTGGGTGGTGTGGGCATCGCCAATGTGATGTCCATCTCGGTGATCCAGCGATCTTCGGAGATTGGGATCCGGCGGGCCCTCGGACACAGTCGAGGGACCATCGCCGTCCAGTTTTTGTTCGAGGCCCTCGTGGTGGGGGTGTTCGGGGGGATCCTCGGGGCGCTGGTAGGTGCCGGCGTGGTCTGGGGGGTGGCGGCCCAAAGGGGCTACACCATGGTGCTCAGCGTGACCGGACTCGCCGGGTGGGCACTGGTCTCGGTCGGCGTTGCCGTGGTGGCGGGCCTCTATCCGTCGTCCAAGGCCGCCCGTCTGGAGCCGTTGGAGACCCTCCGCCTCGGATGATGGCGCCCTATTGAGGGCCCTAGCATCGGTCCCGATGGATCCTGACCTCCTACAAGCCTTCGGCTGGACCGGCGGAGCGCGCCCCGATGACGGCCGTCTGGGTCGGATCGTGCGGGTCGACCGGGGCGAGTGCGACGTGGTGACTGACGAGGGTCGCCTCCGGGTGCTCTCTGATTCACAACGTTCTCAGGACCTGCTGGCGCCGGCCACCGGCGACTGGGTGGTGGTGGTCGACGATCCCGAGTTGGGTCCGCTGATCTCGCGTGTGCTGGACCGGGCCAATACGGTGTCGCGCCGTGACCCGTCCGAGGCGGTCATCGAGCAGGTCCTGGTGGCCAACGTGGACCTGGTACTCATCGTGCATGGACTGGACCGGCCCCTTCCGCCGGGGCGTCTCGAGCGGTTCCTGGTCGTGGGTTGGGATAGCGGAGCCGAGGTGGTCGTGGTCCTGACCAAGGCGGATCGAGAACCGGAGGCCGCCATCGAGGTTGCGGCCACCGTCCGGGCGCTGGCTCCCGATGTCGAGGTTCTGGCCGTCGGCATGGGGCGTGACTGTCGAGGGCATGAACAGGTCGCCTCGCTGATGGCGCCGGGACGCACCGTGGCTCTGTTGGGGGAGTCGGGAGCCGGAAAGTCGACGCTGGTCAACGCCCTGGTGGGCGACGAGGTGCTGGCTACTGCGGCGGTGCGAGCCGGTGACTCTAAGGGGCGCCACACCACAGTGAGCCGGGAGCTGGTCCTGCGTCCTGGCGGGGGCTTGCTGGTCGATACGCCGGGAATCCGGGCCGTGGGGATCTGGGATGCCGAGGAGTCTCTCTCCCGGGTGTTCGGCGACCTCGAGGAGCGGTCCGCCGACTGTCGGTTTGCCGATTGTGCCCATGACACCGAGCCGGACTGCGCAGTCCGGGCCGAGGTGGAAGCCGGCCGGGTGGATCACCGACGGGTTGACCGTTTCCGTTCGTTGCGGGCCGAACTGGCCGAGCAGCGTGAACGTGAGGTGGGCCGGGAACGGAGATCCGGTCGGGGGCGCCGCCGCTAGGAGTTCAGTCGCCCGTCTGGCTTCGCGCCTCTTGGGCGGCCAGGGATCGGCGGTCCAGCTTGTCGCCTGCGTTCAGCGGAAGCCGATCCACGATGCGGATGGCCCCGGGCAGCTTGTGGCCCGACAGGTCGCCGTGTCCGTGGGCTACCAGGTCATGCAGGGCCGGCGGGTGGTCCGGATCGGTCGGAACGATGACGGCCACGCCGATCTCGCCCATGGTTGAGTCAGGCCGGGGCACCACAGCCACCTGGGCAACAGCGGGATGGGTGCCCAGCACCGCTTCGACTTCGAGCGGGTAGACGTTATAGCCGCCACGGATGTACATCTCCTTGACCCGTCCGGCTAGCCGGAAGCAACCGGCGTCGTCCACATGGGCCAGGTCGCCGGTGCGGAGCCAGCCGTCGACCAGGGCTTCGGTGGTGCCCTCTGGGTCGTTCCAGTAGCCGGACATGGCGCTCGGCGTCTGCAGCCAGAGCTCGCCCACCTCGCCGTCGATGAGGGTCTGACCGTCGTCATCGCGGACCTCGGCGGCAACCCCTGGGCGGGGTCGCCCCACCGTGTGGAGCGCCTCGTCGTCGTCGGCGTCCAAGGCCGTACCCAGACCGGTGCCACCGGATTCGGTGGACGAGTAACGAATCGAATAGGCGGCATCGAATCGTTCGCGGGCCTCAATGACCAGCGCTGGCGGTGACGGCCCTGCACCGACCACGATGGACTGCACGCATGACAGGTCCCGATCGTCGAATCCCGGCTCCTGCATGAGGAGCGAGATCTGGGAGGCCACCCCGTTCACGGCCGGGAGGCGGTACCGCTCCACCAGGTCCAGGAGGCCGCTGGCTGTCCAGCGGTCCATGACGTGGATGGTGGCGCCTGAGGCCAGCTGCCACCCGAGTTTGGTCATCACGCCGACGTGGGCGAACGCCGTGCCGCTGACCATGTGACCGCCCGATCCCCATGCGCCACCGGCATCCAGAGCGTGGATGGCCACCAGTTGCCGGTCGGTGAACCAGGCGCCGCGGGGGTCGCCGGTGGTGCCGGATGTGAAACAGATGCAGGTCGGCCGGTCAGGGTCCGCGGGGACGGCCGGGACGAATTCCCCGTGGCCCCGGAGGCCGGCCAGCAGTTGGGTTGGATCGTCACCGTCACCGACCAGCTCGACGCGACGATCTTCGGGAATGCCGTCGGAGAGGGCGTCGTTGGCCAGGATCAGGTCAGGATCGACGGCCTCGATGATGAGAGCTCGTTCTCGGGCCCGGAGACGGGGATTGGCACCAGCGGTGGTCACTCCGACCTTGGCGGCCGCCAAATAGCCCACTGCGTACTCGAGGCTGGAAGGCAGGGAGAGAAGGAGGACGTTCCCGGGCCCTAGTCCTCGGCCGGCTAGCCCGGCGGCCACCTCGTCGCTGGCCCGGTCGAGTTCCCGGTAGGACAATTCGGTGCCGTCGGCCAGCTGGAACGCTGCCCGGTCGCCGAACCGGCGGGCGGCCTCGGCCACCGTTTCAGCCAGCAGGGACCTGCTCATCTGGTTCTCGTCCTGCGAGCAGTCATCGGGTCACCGGTCGATTGGAGATCTCAGGTGTCGAGGAGTTCGAGGATGCGATCGGCTGGTCGGGCGACTACTGCCCGGTTGCCGAGGATTCCAATGGGTCGCTGCATGAGTTCGGGATGTGCGGAGATCAGGTCGACCACGACGGTCGGATCGTCCAGCGACGCCGGGTTGACGTTCAACGCATCGAACCCGTCGCCCCGGCGGATCATCTCCGCAGGGCCCAGAGCGACCATGTCCAGGATTTTCACCAGCAGGTCGTGATCCAGCGGCTCGTCCATGTACTCGATGACGTCGAACTCGACGCCGAGCTCCTCGAGAATTCCGAGGGCTCCCCGGGACTTCCCTCAGACCGGGTTGTGGACGAGTAGGAGCCGACGGGGATCGATGGAAGCCATGGGCCGGACGGTACCGCGCGCTTCGCCCGCCCCTAGAATCGTCGCGTGGCCCACGCATCATGTGGGCTGCACAGAACCTGGACGGACCGAGCATCGGCCGCCCCTTCGATCCCGGGAGTTCGACCCATGAGCCGACGAAGCGACGCCATTGAGCGCTTCACCGTCGAAGCCGAGGCCTCGGGGCTCGACATCGAGGTACAGCTATATCCCGGTGGAACCCGGACGGCGGCCGATGCGGCTGACGCCGTGGGTTGCCACGTGGATCAGATCGTGAAGTCGTTGGTGTTCATGGCCGACGTCCGGCCGGTACTCGTGTTGTGCTCAGGCGGCCGCCGGGTCGATGAGGAACGCCTGGCGTCCTACCTGGGTACTGAGATCAGGATCGCCGGGGCCAGCGAGGTCCGGGCGGCCACTGGGTTCGCCATTGGTGGGACGCCGCCGCTGGGGCACACCGTTCCGTTGCGGACCTTGGTCGACCCTCATCTCATGGACTTCGATGAGGTGTGGGCGGCGGCCGGCACCCCCGATTCGGTGTTCCCCGTGAAGCCCAAGGACCTGGTCAAGGCCACTTCGGGTGCGGTGGTCGGCGTCACCCGCTGACCGGCGATCTCAGGCGTGGTCGTCCAGTGGGACGGCGGTGGTGGACTTGAGTTCCTCCATGACGAAGATCGAACGGAAGCCCGAGAAACCGACACGCTGGGTCATCCGCTTGTAGAAGTCGTCGTAGGCGGCGATGTCGCGGACGAGTACCCGAAGCATGTAGTCCACTTCACCACTGGTTCGCCAGGCGTTCACGATTTCGGGAAACTCGGCGATGCCCAGGGTGAACTGCTCCAACCAATCGGCGGAGTGGTCAGTGGTGCGGATCTCCACGAGGGCGGTGAGGCCGCGTCCGACCGCCGCTGCATCGACGAGGGCCACCCGTCCACGAAGGATGCCCTGGTCCTGAAGGCGTTGGACCCGCCGCCAACACGATGTGGCCGAGAGGCCGACCCGTTCGCCGAGTTCGGTGGTGGAGAGGGAGGCATCGTCCTGGAGGAGACGCAGCAGATCCCGATCGATGATATCCATCGTGCAAGCATATTGCAGATTAGAGGTTATATCTGGATAACTAATGCACAAATAGGCTGAGATATCGCAATAGCGCACGGATATCCCGGGGATTCTCCAATAGGTTCATGCCGTGGTCACGCACTACGACGCCAACTCCCACGACGCCAACTCCCACAACGTCAACCCCCGGCATCCATCCACGCTGTTCACGGCGCATCCGGCATCGGTCGGTGAGACGTGGTCGCAGCACGCTCGGTTTGCATTTTCGGCAGCCGGAAGATTGGTTGTTGCTGCCATGGCCGCAACGGTGCACGCCCTATTTCCCTTTCTCTTTCAGACGACGGCCAGTCGGACCATCGACGTACTCCACTCCCGGATCCACGGCCCTCGGGGCAACGAGTCGGTGGTGACCACCACCACGGAGCTTCTGGCTGAGTAATCCTGTTCCCATGAGCCCGGCGTCGCACCTCCCTCCGCTGGTCGTCGAGGTCACTCGGGGTGATCGGCTTGAGAGTCGACACGAGGTTGACGTGGCCATCGTCGATGCAGACGGCCGACTGGTCCGCGCCCACGGCGATGCCCATCGTGACGTGATGCCCCGTTCAGCGTGCAAGCCCGTCCAGGCGTTGCCGCTGGTGACCACCGGCGCCGCCGACGCCTTCAGTCTGGGCAATGTCGAGTTGGCCCTGGCGTGCGCCAGTCACGACGGTGAGCCGGGTCATGTCTCCGCTGTCAGGGCCTGGCTCGGTCGACTCGGTCTGGACGCCGATGCCTTGGCGTGTGGAAGCCACCTTCCGATGCACGAGGGCTCGGCCGCCGACATGGTGGCGGCCGGTGACACACCGGACCAGACGCACAATAACTGCTCTGGCAAGCACGTCGGCTTCCTCACCGTTCTCCGCCACCTCGACCTGCCGCTGGACGGATACCTGGATCCCTCCCATCCGCTGCATGCCGATCACGTGACTCCGGCGCTGGCCGAGGCTTGCGGGGTCGACCTGGACAGCCAGGTTCCCGGCATCGACGGATGTGGTATCCCGGTCTGGTCCGTGCCCCTCGATGGCCTTGCCGGCGCCTGGGCCGGGCTCGGTTCGGCGGCGGCCAACGCACCGGCCACCCGCCTGTTGGACGCCATGCGTGCCGAACCGTTCCACGTGGCTGGTAGCGACCGGACCTGCACCCGGATCATCCGCGCGGCGTCGGGCTCCGCCGTGGTCAAGACCGGCGCAGAGGGCGTGTTCTGCGCTGCCCTACCTGCCAGTGGGCTGGGCCTGGGGTTGAAGGTTCGGGACGGGGCGAGGCGGGCCGCCGATGCGGCAGTCCTCCACCTGCTGACAGATCTGGGATGCCTCCCGGACGATGGCCCTGAACTGCTCCGCAACCGGGCCGGCACGATCGTGGGCCAGGTTCGCGTGACGTAGTTGCCCGTACCGGATTACCCCTGGCAGGACCACCGTATGGCTGGCCTGAAGGCTCTGTTCCCTAGGGTGGGCTCCCTAGGGTGGCGGGCTGAAGACGACGGAGATCCGAGGGACCGCTTCGATGGAGAGGACTTCAATGGGCAGTTGTGACGGACGGGTGGTGATCGTGACCGGAGCCGGTCGTGGTCTCGGGCGGGCCCATGCCCTGGCCTTTGCGACTGAGGGCGCCCATGTGGTGGTCAACGACCTCGGGGTGGGACGCGAGGGACAGGACCCCGATGCGGCCGTGAGCCCGGCCCACGAAGTGGTGGCCGTCATCGAGGCCATGGGTGGTCAGGCCATTGTCGACGGAGCGGACGTAGCCGACTGGGATCAGGCCGAGTCCATGGTGGCCCGGGCCGTCGATACGTGGGGCCGCCTCGACACGCTGGTCTGCAACGCCGGGTTCCTTCGGGATCGAATGCTGGCCAACATGGGTGAGGACGAGTGGGACTCGGTGACCCGTGTCCACCTGAAGGGGCACTTCGCCCCGGCCCGTCATGCCATTGCCCACTGGCGCGAGCGGTCCAAGGGCGGTGAGGAGGTGGCCGGTCGGGTGGTCATGACGTCGTCCGGCGCGGGCCTGATGGGCAGCATCGGGCAGGGCAACTATGCGGCGGCCAAGGCCGGGATCGCCTTGCTGGTCGTCCAGGCGGCGGCTGAGTGGGGCCGTTACGGGGTGTTAGTCAACGGGGTGGCTCCCGATGCGAGGACCCGCATGACCGAGGGCGTGTTCTACGGCGATGCACCCGACAATGCATGGGACGAGAAGGACCCGGCCAACGTGTCACCCCTAATGGTCTGGTTGGGGAGCGAGGCTTGTGACGTGACCGGCCGGGTCTTCGAGGCCACCGGTGGCCAGTTGAACGTGTGCGATGGATGGCAGCACGGCCCCGTGGTCTCGGTGGGGGAGCGTCGGTTCACCGTCGACGAGGTGGGCGAGGCTGTACACCGGTCGATCGCCGAGGGCCCCGAGCCGGCGCCCGTCTTTGGAAGCTGATTGCCGGCACCTGAGGGTCCAAACGCTGGTTGACCGGGTGGGTATCAGGACGCCCGTTCGGCGTCGGCTCCCCGGGTGAGGGCCTCGTCAAGGAGTTGGCGTGCGGAGTCGCGGTCGACGCCCAGTTGGCGGACCTCGAAGGCGAAGCGGTCGGCGGCCGCGGCCAGGCGTTCGCGGCGCTGTCGGAGAGGCTCGGAGTGGGGCGGCTCGTCAACCACGAAGGTGCCTCGTCGCCCCCGACCCTCGAGCGCCCCGGAAGCCTCCAGTTCGCGGTAGGCCCGGGCCACCGTGCCGGGCGCCAAGGCGAGTGCACTGGCCATGTCGCGGACGGTGGGAAGGCGGGAGCCTGCCACGAGGTGGCCGACGGCCACCATCACCGACAGCTGGGCCCTCAACTGTTCGTAGAGAGGGACCGAGACGTTGACGTCCAGGCGAATGACGAGGCGGCGGCGTCGACCGGTCGGGTCGATCGAGTCGGCGATGGTCGGGCCTGTCTGCATGCAACGTATATTGTATCAGTACAAATAAACAGAAATGGTCAATAGTTCTTCAAATCCTTGCATCTGTTAGTGGTACAGATGATAGTTCGTATCAACAAAGCTCGCTCCAAAGAGGCGGGCAAGAGCCTCGGCGAACGGGAGCACACCATGAAGCTGGTCACGGCGGTCATCAAGCCCTTCAAACTCGACGACGTGAAGGACGGCCTCGCCACCCTCGGCGTTCAGGGCATGACGGTTAGCGAGGTCCAGGGCTTCGGACGACAGGGCGGGCACAGTGAGACCTATCGGGGCACCGAGTACAAGGTGCTCTTCACCCCCAAGACCCGGGTCGAGGTGGTGGTCGACGACGACGTGGCCGACCAGGTTGTGGACGCCATCGTGGCCGCCGCCCGAACCGAGAAGATCGGCGACGGCAAGGTCTGGGTGACGGACGTAGGCAACCTCGTCCGCATCCGGACCGGCGAGCGTGGCGCAGACGCCGTCTAGTTCCTGCACGCAGGCATCTCCCGGTCGTCTCGTCTGGGAGGGGTGACGACTACCGTCGACGGTGATGAGCGACGACCCGACCCCCCAGCAGTCTGATATTGAGCAGCCTGACGTCGAGGAACAGGTCCGGTTCGAGATCCGGAACCAGGTGGCGTGGATCACCATCGACAACCCGACCAAGGGCAACGCCATCTCGCCGGACATGCGGGATCGCATGGCTTCGCTGATCAACGGTTGCAACGGCCGGTTCGAGGCCCGTGCCATCGTGATCACCGCTGTAGGCCGGAAACTCTTCTGCCCGGGAGCCGACATAAGCGTCGGTCGTGAGTTCGCTCCGCGACCCGACGATGCGCCACCGCTCGCCGTCGGCGAGTCCCGACGCATGATGCTCGAGGGTCAGCTCAAGTTGATGCCGGCCATACTGGACAGCGAACTGCCGGTGATCGCCGCGGTGAACGGCACGGCGGCCGGCGTGGGGGCCCACCTGGCGTTGTGCTGTGACCTGGTGATCATGGCCGACAACGCCAAGCTCATCGAGGTATTCGCTCGCCGGGGCCTGGTGCCTGACGGGCTCGGTGCCTGGATCCTGCCCCGCCTGGTGGGACTACAGAAGGCTAAGGAACTCATGTTCTTTGCCGAGGACATCAGCGCCGAAGAGGCTCTCCGAATCGGACTCTGCAACCGAGTAGTTCCCGGCGACGATCTCATCGAGGCCGCCACCGAATGGGCGGAACGGCTGGCCAGCGGCCCGACCCGAAGCTTCATGCTCACTAAGTGGCTGGTGAACCGGTCGTTGGACGTCGACCGGCGCACGCTGGAGGACAATGAGGCGTGGGCCGTGGAACTCAACAACGGCACCGTGGACTCCGCCGAGGGCCTGGCCAGCTTCCGCGAGCGTCGCGATCCGGTGTGGCGGGGTTTCTAGGACCCGTGCGCCCAGGGCCAGTGCTTCTCATGTCAGCCGTGATGACGGCGTACAGACGAGGGCTGGACTGATGATCATCCGGGTCGATGCAGCGGGTGAGATCCGGGTCGACGAGTACGACGTGTTCACCGACTTCCACGTCGAGGACAGCGCCGGGTTTTCCACCGCTGACCTGGCAGCCACCATGGGCGAGGACACCCGGGCCGACGGCGAGCACCTCTGGATCGCCGAGACGGCTGTCCGCCACTGGCTGTCAGGCCGCATCGACGAAACGTGGGACGAGGGCTTCTCGGGCATGTTCGCCTACGCCCGTTCCAAGGGTTGGACCAACGACGCAGGCACCCATCTACGGTCCCACGTCGAGCACCCCGACTGATTCGCTTCCGATCGACTTATTCCAGACTGAGAATCCGGCCCATCGAGTTTCAGGCCCCGAACATGACAGGAGCTTTCGTGGCAGACCTCACCGTCCTACACAACCCCCATTGACACGCATCCAAGAACGCCTTGGCGGTCGCCGAGGAGTTGGGAGTCGACGCCCACGTCGTGCTCTACATGAAGGAACCACCGGACGAGGCGTTGCTGCGACGCATCGCCGCGGGGCTGTCCGATCCCGTGGAGGACCTGGTCCGTAAGGACTCGCAGTTCAAGAAGTTGGAGTTGGTCGAGGAAGATTACGTGGGCGACGTCGATGCGGTGGTCGAACTACTGGCACGCCGCAAGGCCCTCCTGCAGCGACCCATCCTGGTGCGGGGCGATCTGGCAGGCGATGGACCGCTGGTGACCACCGTGGGACGGCCCAAGGACCGGCTCTACGAGTTCATCGGCGGAAGCTGAGCCTGAAGTGAAACCCACCGCTGACCTTTGTGACGACCACGGTGATGCGGTTCAGGTGCTGACCGGCGGCTTCGGGTCCTACGGAGGCGTGGACGCCTTTCGTGGACCGGTGTCGACCCTGGCTGTGTTCGAGGACAACACGTTGGTCCGTGACGCGTTGACCGAGCGGGGTGACGGTCGCGTCCTGGTGGTGGCCGGTGGCGGCTCGGAGCAGTGCGCGCTGGTCGGCGGCAACCTCGGTGTTCTGGCTGTCGAAAACGGTTGGTCGGGCATCGTGGTGGACGGCTGTGTCCGTGACGTCGCCGAACTCCGAGCATTGGCCGTTGGTATCCGCGCCAGGGGCACGTGCCCCCGCCGGAGCGTCAAGAGTGGCGTGGGGGATCGTGACGTACCGGTCACCGTGGCAGGCGTGGACCTCGTGCCCGGCATGTGGTTGTGGGCCGACGACGACGGCATCGTCGTGGCCAACACCGATCTGGGACGGGCCTAGCGCAAGTCGGTACGACGTTTTTCAGCCACGCCCGGGCGCCTCCACGTAGTGTGCCGAGCCCGTGTGCCCGTCGAAGCGGCACATCTTGAGGTCCACGTCCCGAAGGTGCCGAAAAGAGCGGCCCTCCGGACGGAGCGGGAACACCCGATCGCGTGTCCGGCGGGCTTCTCGCCGGGACGATCCGACCGGTACCGTCAGCTACATGGGCACCACCCGTTGCCCAGAACGGAGAATCCCCGATGCTCGCAGCGATCCTGACCGAGACGCCCACCGAGGAGTTGGTCATCGCCGACGACGTGACCCTCCGGGACATCGCCCCCGGTGACGTCCAGGTAAAGATTGCCCACAGCGGCGTCTGCCACTCAGACCTGTCGGCCATGAACGGCACCATCCCGCTGGCCCCGCCGGCCGTGCTGGGCCACGAAGGTGCCGGCGTGGTGACCGCGGTAGGTGACGGGGTCACCCACGTGGCGCCCGGCGACCACGTGATCATCGCCTTCTCGCCGCCGTGCGGGACCTGCCCGTACTGCACCGGTCGCGGACAGCCCAACCTCTGCCTGAACGGCATGACCTCGATGTTCTTAAACCAGCAGTTCCGCCGGGGTGACGAGGTCGTCGGTTCGATGACGGGCTGCGGGACGTTCGCCGAAGAGACCATCGTCCCGGGCATCGCGGCCGTCAAGATCGACAACGACATCCCGTTGGACGTGGCTGCACTGGTGGGCTGCGGCGTCACCACCGGTGTGGGTGCGGCACTCAACACTGCCAAGGTCACACCGGGTTCGTCGGTGCTGGTCATCGGCGCCGGCGGGGTCGGGGTGGCCGCCATCCAGGGGGCTCGCATCGCCGGGGCTGCGGTGATCGTGGCCGTCGACCTGCATGAGGGCAAGCTCGACCGCGCCAAGGCGTTCGGAGCCACCCACGGAGTCACCCCTGACGACCTGCCGGCCGCTCTGGCCGAGGTCACCGGTGGCGAGGGCTTCGACTTCACGTTGGAGTGCATTGGCATGCCGAGCACCATGCGTCAGGCCTTCGACATGACCCGCCGGGGCGGCACGGCGTGCATCGTCGGCGTCGGCCGAGCCGAGGAGACGTTCGCCCTGTCGGCCTTCGAGATGTTCTTCAGCGAGAAGACCCTGGTGGGGTCGATGTACGGCGGTGCCGACGTGCGGACCGACTTCAACAGGTTCCTGCGGCTCTACAAGGCGGGTCGACTCGACCTCGAGGGGATGATCACCCGTCGCATCCGGATCGACGAGGTGAACGACGCCATGTCCTGCATGGGAGATGCCGACGTGATCCGACAGGTCATCGACTTCTGATCAGGCTCGTTCCCAGGGTGGTGGCTCACGCGCCGGACATGACGTGGTGACGGTCGGATCGGTGGATCCCGCACCCCTACGGGCCGACCTGGTCATTGAATATCCGTTCACACGGACCACCGGACCGGTGGTGGGGGCCTTCATGACCGGCCTGCGTGACGGTCGGATCGTGGGCTCACGTCGCGCCGACGGACGGGTCTTCGTGCCGCCCGCCGAGGTCGATCCTGAGACCGGTGACGCCATTGTCGACATGGTCGAGGTTTCATCGGCCGGTGTGGTCGAGACGTGGACGTGGGTGGATCCGCCCCGACCCGGCTCACCGTGGGAGGTGCCTCACGGGCTGGCCCTCATCCGAATGGACGGGGCCGATACGCCGATGCTCCACGGGGTGCTCGTGGACTCGGTGGATGACATGGCCACCGGCATGCGGGTCGAGGCCGTCTGGCGAGACGAACGGGTCGGTCACATCACCGACCTCGTGGGGTTCGCGCCCGAGGGAACCGACACCAAAGTCGAGTTGGCTGCCGGGGAAACCGCGTTGACGGTTGGTGCCGCAGTGGCCGGGGAACCCGTCCGATCCATCAGGACGCCCATCCGTCTCGAATACGACTTCATCCCCAGCGCGGCGGCTCAGGAGTACCTCCGCGCCTATGCCGACAAGCGAATCCTGGGCAACCGCTCGCCGGTCGACGGGGCGGTATTCGTCCCGCCCCGGGGCGTGGACCCCCGTCACGGTGTGGAGGCCACCGAGATGGTCGATCTGGCCGACACCGGTCACGTAGGCAACTTCTGTGTCACCCATCTGCCCATTCCGGGCCGCAGCGACCTCCCAACGCCGTACGTGAGTGCCTGGATCCATCTGGATGGCGCCGACATCGGGTTCCTGGGTCTGGTGTCGGGTTGCGACCTTGACGATGTACGGATCGGCATGCGGGTCCGGGCCGTCTGGAAGCCCGACGACGAGTTGGGGGCCACGGCCGAGAACGTCCGGTACTGGGAACCCACCGGTGAACCCGACGTGCCCGTCGAACAGGCCGGCAACCAGGCGTGGTCAGCGAAGGGGTCTCCCGATGCGTGAGGTGGCCGTCGTTTCCTCCGCCATCCATCAGGTCAAGGCGTTGACCCTCACCACCGATGTCCAGTTGATGGTGCCCCTTATCAACGAGGCCCGTGACGCCGTCGGGCTCACCCAGGCCGACATCGGTTTCACCTGTTCTGGGAGCAGCGACTTCCTGGCCGGGCAAGGTTTCTCCTTCGTTCAGACGTTGGATGCCGTGGGCGCCTTTCCACCCATCGCCGAGAGCCACGTAGAGATGGACGGCGCCTTCGCCCTCTACGAGGCATGGGTGAAGCTCCAGATCGGCGAGGTCGACATCGCGCTCGTCTACTCATACGGAAAGTCATCACCCGGCTCGCGCCGTGACGTGCTGGCCGTGCAACTCGATCCGTACGCGGTGGCACCGCTGTGGCCCGACGCCCATTCGGTGGCCGCCCTCCAAGCCCGACTGCTGCTCGAGTCCGGTGCCGTGACCGTCGAGGAACTAGCCGCCATTGCCGTACGCAGTCAACGCAACGCGGTGGGCAATCCGAACGCCCTTCGTGCCTCGCCCGACATCACGGTGGATGACGTGCTGGCCGGTGCCGTGGTGGCCGATCCGCTGCGGGCCAGCGACCTGGCCGCCGAGGCTGATGGGGGTTGTGTCGTGGTTCTAGCTGCCGGTGACCGGGCCCGCGACCTGTGTGAACGACCGGTGTGGATCCGCGGCATTGACCACCGCATCGATGCCCACGGCCTCGGGGTGCGTGACCTGACCCTCGCCGCGTCGGCAGCGTTGGCCGCCGGGAAGGCCGCCGAACGGGCGGGCTTTGCCGCCGATGCCGTCGACGTGGCCGAACTGCATGCCGCGAGCACCGCCCAGGCCCATGTGCTGGCCACCGCGATGGGGCTCGGAGGGACGACCTCGGGCAACGGTGTTCGGATCGACCCGTCTGGCGGTTCGCTGGCCGCCGACACGCTGATGGCCGCCGGCCTAGTGCGAATCGCCGAGGCGGCCCGCTGGGTCTCGGGTGGCGATGCCGACCGGGCCCTGGCCCATGCCTCGTCAGGCCCCTGCCTGCAACAAAACATGGTCTGCCTGCTGGAGGGGGAGTAACGGTGGGAACCCTCGGGGAACGCACCGCCGTGCTGGGCGTCGGCCAGACGAAGTACCAGTCGACCCGCGGTGATGTCTCCATTGCCGGTCTGGTTCGCGAAGCCGGCCTGCGGGCCCTAGAGGACGCCGCCTGCACATGGGCCGACATCGACGCCGTGGTCATCGGCAAGGCGCCCGACTTCTTCGAGGGCCTGATGATGCCTGAGTTGTTCCTGGCTGATGCCTTGGGTTGTGTGGGAAAGCCCATCCTGAGGGTCCACACCGCCGGGTCGGTAGGCGGTTCGACGGCGCTGGTGGCTGCCTCGCTGATCCAGGGCCGGATCCACCGTCGGGTGCTCACGATCGGCTTTGAGAAGCAGTCCGAGTCCAACGCGACGTGGGCCCTGTCGTTGCCCCAGCCGTTCTCGGTGTCCATCAACGCTGGGGCCGGGGGATACTTCTCTCCGATCATCCGCCGCTACATGGCTCGCTCGGGCGCCCCCGAGTTGATTGGCTGCATGGTGGCCTTCAAAGATCGCCAGCAGGCCCTTCGTAACCCCTACGCACACCTTCACCAAGCTGACCTGACCTTCGACCAGGTCGTTGAGGCCCCGATGCTCTGGGATCCCATCCGGTTCTCGGAGACCTGTCCGTCCTCGGACGGGGCGTGCGCCATGGTGCTGGGTGACGAAGCGGCAGGCGACGCTGCCGAGGGCCCGGTGGCCTGGGTGCACGGCACAGCCATGCGTTCGGAGGCCAACAACTTTCCTGGTCGGGACGAGGTCAGCCCACAGGCCAGTCGGGACTGCGCCGCCGAAGTGTTCGACAAGGCGGGCATCACCGACCCTCGCTCGGAGATCGACGTGGTGGAGATGTACGTGCCCTTCTCTTGGTATGAGCCGATGTGGCTCGAGAGTCTCGGTTTCGCCGAGAGGGACCGAGGCTGGCGCATGGTGGAGGACGGTTCGACGAACCTCGACGGCGGTGATCTTCCGGTTAACTGCTCGGGAGGCGTCCTGTCGTCCAACCCCATAGGTGCGTCGGGAATGATCCGATTTGCTGAGGCGGCCCTCCAGGTCCGGGGGATGGCTGGCAACCACCAGGTCGAGGGCGCCCGTCGGGCCTTCGGGCATGCCTACGGCGGTGGGGCCCAGTACTTCGCCATGTGGGTGGTTGGAGCGGACAAGCCCTAACGGGCCCGCGGCGCCTATGTTCTGGTTCCGGCCGACTTCCGGTCCGGACACCGATTTGGATAACCGAGACCAGGAGAGCCGCCATGCGAGTAGTTGTCGACTACGACCTGTGCGAGAGCAACGCGATCTGCATGCAGATCGCCCCCGATGTGTTCGAGGTACGCGACGACGACTTCCTGTACGTCCTCGACGAGAACCCGGGTGACGATCGGCGGGCTGCTCTCGAAGAGTCCGTCCAACGCTGTCCCAAGCAGGCCATTTCGTTGGAGGACTGACTGGTGCCTGTCGGGCGGGACAGGGTAACCATCGTCGGGGCGTCTCTGGCCGGCTACTGGGCCGCCGAAACCCTGCGGCGTGACGGGTTCGAGGGGGCCATCAGCCTGATCGGCGACGAGGGGCATGAGCCCTACGACCGACCACCCCTTTCCAAGAAGTACCTGGCCGGCGAGGTCGGGCGCGACCGGGTCGATCTCGGCAACGCTGAGAAGTTGGCCGCCCTGGACCTTGACCTGCGACTGGGTCGCCGGGCCACCGGTCTGGACGTGGCCGCACGCACCCTCGACGTCGAAGGTGTGCCAGAACCGTTCGACGGTCTGGTCATCGCCACCGGGGCCCGATGCCGGACCCTCCCGGGAACCGACGGTGTGGCCGGGGCGCACACCCTTCGCACCATCGATGACGCCGATGCGGTGCGAGCCGCCATGGACGGTGGAGCCGAACGGATGGTCGTGGTGGGTGCCGGTTTCATCGGTGCCGAGGTGGCGTCGACCGCCGTGGGTCGCGGCTTGGCTGTGACCATGGTGGAGGCGCTTGAAGCCCCGTTCGGACGGGTTCTCGGCCTAGAGATGGGTGCCGTGCTGGCCGACGTGCACCGCGGTCATGGCGTGGACCTGCGTGCCGGTGTCGGTGTGGACGAGGTGTTGACCGAGCCCGATGGGGGCACAGGAGCAGGCCTCCGGGTGGTCGGCATCCGTCTGGTGGACGGCTCCGAGGTGGCATGCGATCTTCTGGTGGCCGGTATCGGGGTCATCCCCAATGTGGACTGGCTGGAGGGTTCGGGCTTGGAGGTGGCCGACGGGGTGGTATGCGATGAGACCTGTCTGGCAGCGCCGGACGTAGTGGCAGCCGGCGACGTGGCCCGATGGACCAACGCGCGCTACGGCGAGTCGATGCGGGTGGAACACTGGGACAACGCCGTTCAGCAGGGGGTCCACGCGGCCCGCCGGCTGTTGCAGTCCGACGAGGAGGCCGAGCCGTTCACCCCCGTGCCGTGGTTTTGGAGCGACCAGTACGACCGCAAGGTACAGCTGGCCGGCCGCACCCACCCCGACGCCGAGGTCCGGGTGGTGGCCGGATCGCTCGCCGAACATCGCTTCGTGGCGTACTACGGGCTCGGCGGTCGATTCCTGGGCGTGCTTGGCGTGAACCGGCCCCGGCAAGTGATGCAGTCCAAAGGGTTACTCGAGCAGGACGCCTCGTGGGACGAGGCCCTGGCATTCGCCGCCGACTGGGACTGACCGCGCTCCTGGGACTGCTGGGCATCGTGGCATCGGCCTGTGGCGCCGACGGATCGACGCCCCTCGACCTCGAAGCTGTCGAGCGTCAGGTCCCGGAGGTGTTGCTCCCCGCTCATCCCGACTTGATCACCGACGTGGACTGCGGCGAACCTGCGTCGACCGGGTTAGGTCCGATGCCGTGCACAGCAGTGGTGGCCGGCGTGGAGATCCCGGTCATCGTCCACCGGCCGGCGGTCGACGGGCGGATCCGTGTCGAGTCCCCGGCCGACCTGGTAGCCGCCGTGGACCTGGCTGGACTGGCCGCTGAGCGTCTGACCACCGACACCGGAGTGACGGCACAAGTGTCGTGTGCCCCGGCCGTGCGGGTGGCCTTCGCCGGCCAGACTTTCGACTGTGTGGCCACCGATCCCGACGGTCGCACCCTCGACCTGGTGATCACCCTGGTCGATGCCGGCGGCGGCTTTCGACTCGACGCTGCTCCCGCCTCCGACTGATGGACGGACACCGCTGTTCAGGTGTCGAGCAGACGGTTCCGTAGCCGCTGGTTGACTAGACGTCGCTCCCGATGCTGAGCCACCACGAGGGCCCCCTGAGGTACCGGGTGGGCATCCAGGAAGGCATCCACCTCTGGGTCTACGTCACCGACGAGGGCCCGGACGCCCTCGAGCATCCGGGAGATGCTGTTGGAAGGAAGGCGTTCGGACAGGTCGGTCCACCGGTCAGTGATCGACTGCCAGACGGCGATCCGCTCCGTCGGGTGGGTCAACGCTGACCGCAACAGGAAGGGCGCGTCCTGGGTTCGGATCATGCCGCCGTGGACCTCCTCCAACAGGAGCCCGACCTCGGTGGAGGCCGGGAAGAGGGCCAACGCCCGCAGGTGCCGCTGTTCGTCCTGGGCCGTGGCGGCGGTCTCGGACCGGTGGCGACACTCGGACCGGTCGGCAGCGTCGCCGTTGGAGGCCACGATCGACACCACGGCGGCGGCCACCGCCGGATCACTGTCGATGGTGGGATCAGCCCAACGGCGGCGGGCCTCAGCCAGGACCGCACCATCGTCGGCCAAGGTTCCCGCGGCGGCTAGTACCGAACCCCGCAGCTGACGGGTCCGGTCGTCCTCGTCGGGTCGGGGTATCCAGCCGAGGTGATCGACGATGCCGGCCAGGAGGTCACCAGCTTGGCCAGCCCACCGGGCGTGCCGTTCGGGTGCCACGAGGTCGATGGTTCCCAGTCCCCGCAGTACGGCCTGCCAGACGGCCAGGTCAACCTCGCCTCCGGGTCGTCCCGTCACAGAGGCAACAAGGTCCAGAAAGCCGGCGGGGTGGCCCAGGTCGGCCAGGATCGCCGCCCAGCAGTCGTCGACTACCGCGGCCCGTTCGGTGGCCGTCAGCGCCGACGAGTCCACCCCTGTGAGGCCCATGCTCCGGTGGAAGCCGGTGGCGCCCGCGTTCAGGGTGAGGAGCGGGCCATCCAACGTGACCTCCGCTGGTTCGGCGCCCAACAGGGCCCGATGTTCGCCGCCCGTGGTTCGAAGTCGAATCGGGACCTGCCACGTGGGGAAGGTCTGGGTCTGTGCCGGCCCTTGTTCGGGTAGCAGATACTGGAATGGTCGCTGGAAGAGGGTGCAGGTCGAGCCATCCACCGCCATGACGACCTCGACGACGGGATACCCACCCTGAAAGATCCAACTATCCATTAGGTCACCCACCGGTTTGCCCGAGGCCTCCGCGAGGGCTGCCCACAGATCACCGTTGTCGGTGTTCTGGTACAGGTGGGCGGCCAGGTATCTGCGCACCCCGTCACGGAACACGTCCTCGCCGAGGAACTGCTCGAGCATGCGGACGACCGCCGCGCCCTTCTCGTAGGTGAGGAGATCGAACATCGATTCGGCGTCGGCAGGGGTGACCACCGGGTACTCGATGGGTCGGGTGGCGGCCAGGGCATCGACGTCCATGGCTGCCGAGCGGGCGGCCGTGAATCCGGCCCATACCTGCCAGTCGGGTCGGAACGTCTCGACAGCCTTCATTTCCATGAAGGTGGCAAAGGCCTCGTTAAGCCAGATGCCGTTCCACCAGCGCATGGTCACCAGATCACCGAACCACAGGTGGGCCAATTCGTGGCTGAGCACGGCGGCCACGCTCTCCAGTTCACGCTGATCGGCAGTGGCCGGATCGACGAGCAGGAGGACCTCCCGAAAGGTGATACAGCCCAGGTTTTCCATTGCCCCGAAGGCGAAGTCGGGCAGCGCCACCAGGTCGACCTTGCCGCCCGGGACGGCAATGTCGTACCAGTCGGCCAGCCAACGCAGTGAGTGGGCGGCCACTTCAAGGGCGAACGCCGTCTGATCGCCCTTTCCCGGTGGGTGGATGACCCTTACCGGTACGCCGTCCACGTCGACCGGTTGAGTCGCCTCCAGAGGCCCGACTACGAACGCCACCAGGTAGGTGGACAGCGGGATGGTGTCGATGAACACCACCTGGTCGGTGCCGTCACCCAGCGGTGTACGGGACTCCTCGGCGCCGTTAGACACGGCCAACAGGTCAGAGGCCACCACCAGTGTGACGGCGAACGTGGCCTTTAGGTCCGGCTCGTCAAAGCAGGGGAAGGCCCGGCGAGCGTCGGTGGACTGGAACTGGGTGGTGGCAATGGTCCGCTCCTCCCCGTCTAGCACCAGCGTGCTGCGGTAGAAGCCCCGCAGGCGGTCGTTCAGTACCCCGGTGAAGGCCAACTCGAGGCGGGCCGGACCGGCACCAAGAGTGGGCCCATGCAACGACATCTGTTCGGTCGCCTCGTCGAGCGTGACCGTCAGGTCGTGGCGTACGTCGTCGATGATGGCCACGGCTGAGACCACCTCCAGGTCGGCAGCGTGCAGGACCACCTCGTTGCAGGCTGCCATCACGTCCACGTCGATGGCCACGGTGCCACTGAACGTGCCTGTATCCAGGTTGGGGAACAGTTCCAGGGCGTAGTGACGTGGGAGGACGTGGCGGGGGAGTCGTCCGGGGCCGGGTGCACCATAGGAGGCGACGCCGTCCGGAGGGCCGGTGGTCTGGGGGCTGTTGTTCTGAGAACTTGTCACCGGCGGAACGGTACCGGTCACGGGGAGACTGGGATCCAGCGGGCATGATGTCGCCCGGACGCTCGTTGAGCCTGTCGAGACCCCCCCCGAGACCGCATCCGAAAAGGAATCCGCCCGTGGCCACCAACGAGATACCCCCCAAGCAGGATCTCGCCGCGTTGGATGTCGTCGGCATCGGCAACGCCATAGTGGACGTTCTGGCCGAGGTGGGCGACGACTTCATCGACGAGCACGCCCTGGCCAAGGGCGCCATGACGCTCATCGATGCCGACCGGGCGGTGCAGCTCTACGCGGCCATGCCGCCCGGGCTCGAGGAGTCCGGGGGATCGGCGGCCAACACCATGGTGGGCGTAGCGTCTTTCGGGGGCCGGGCTGCCTACATCGGCCTGGTGGCCGACGACTTCCTGGGCGAGGTGTTCCGACGCGATATGCGCCACGTAGGTGTCGACTTCGACGTGCCCGGGGTGGCCGGGAACGAACCAACCGCTCGCTGTCTCATTCAGGTCACCCCCGACGCGCAGCGCACCTTGAACACCCACCTCGGCATTTCGTCACACCTCTCGACCGCCGAGATCGACGGCGACCTGGTGGCCTCCGCGTCGCACCTGTACTGCGAGGGCTACCTGTGGGACACCGAGGAGGCCAAGGGGGCCATCCGCTACGCCATGGATCTGGCCCATGACGCAGGACGGACGGTCTCGCTCACCCTGTCCGACGGGTTCTGCGTGGATCGTCATCGTGAAGAGTGGCTTGAGCTGCTCACCGACCGGGTCGACGTGGTCTTCGGCAACGCGTCGGAGCTTTGTTCGCTATTCGAGGTCGATGATGTGGAACAGGCCACCGATGCGGTGGCCGCCGAGGTGGATCTCGCATTCGTGACGCTCGGCAAGCAGGGGTCGATGGTGGTAGCCGGGTCAGATCGCATCCGGATCGAGGCCGACGAACTCGAGGCTGTGGTCGACACCACAGGCGCCGGCGACCTCTACGCGGCGGGGGTCCTGTTCGGCCTCAGCAGGGGCGTCGACCTGCCCGACGCCGCCCGTCTGGGAAGTATCGCGGCGGCTGAGGTGATCAGCCACTTGGGGGCCCGCCCGGGCAGCGCGTTGTCGGCCGTGGCAAGGTCGATCCTGGGCTGAGCTGCTGATCGTCCTTAGGAAGCGTGCCGGATGGCCGGGGGATCGGAACCGGGGTCTACCGTCGGGACCATGAGCGACGGATACACGTGTTTCGAGACAACGTTGGACGGTGGCGTGGCCACCGTGACCCTCAGCCGGGGTGATCAGCTGAACACCATGGTCCCGGCCTTCTGGGATGAACTCCCGGCGCTGGTCCGGGAGTTGGACGCCACCGGTGAGGCCCGGGTGGTGGTGCTGGCCTCCACCGGCCGTCACTTCTGTGCCGGAATGGACCTAGCGGTGTTCGGCGACGGAGACCGGCCGAACCCGGGAGCCCCCCAGGGCCAGGTTCGGGCCAACATGCGAGCCAACGTGCTGCACCTCCAGGAGTCCTTCTCGGCCCTCGAGAAGGCCCGGATGCCTGTGCTGGCCGCCATCCAGGGTGGGTGCATCGGCGGCGCGGTGGACATGGTCACGGCGTGCGACATGCGCTACGCGTCGGAGGACGCTTTCTTCTGTATTCAGGAGATCAACATCGGGATGACGGCCGACGTGGGCACCCTGCAACGCCTCCCCAAGCTCATCCCCGAGGGTGTCTGTCGTGAGTTGGCCTACACGGGGCGCCGCATGTCGGCCGCCGAGGCCAGGTCGGTGGGGCTGGTCAACGAGGTGTTTGCCGACCACGAGGCGCTGCTGGAGGGGGTCCAGGAGGTGGCCCGGATGATCGCCTCGAAGCCGCCGCTGGCCATCTACGGCTCCAAGGAGATGATCACCTACAGCCGTGACCACTCGACGGCTGATTCGCTGGACCACATCGCCACCTGGCAGGCCGGGATGTTCCAGCCCTCGGATATGGGTGAGGCGTTCGCCGCCAAGTCCGAGGGCCGTGACGGCGACTTCGCTGACCTGCTTCCCTTCCGGGGCGGGGTCGGACAGGGCGTCTGATTCCTGCATCGGTCTCCCTCGACACCTCCGCGGCACGGCGCATTGCGCTGGCCGCCCAGGGGTTCTGTGACAAGGCGCCGGCTAGTCGGGTAGACACCCGACATTTCCGTCGGGTGGTGGGGCGCCTCGGCCTGCTGCAGTTGGATTCCGTGCAGGCTGTCTGTCGGTCGCACTACCTGCCTGTGTACAGCCGACTTGGGGTCTACGACCGCGACCATCTCGACGACTGGTTGTGGCAGTCCGGTGAGATGTTCGAGACGTGGTCTCACGAGGCTTCCATCGCTCCCGTGAAACTCGAACCGCTGCTGCGGTGGTCGAAGGCCCGGGCCCGAGCGGGCAGGACGTGGGCGGGGTTGGCGGCGCTGGCCGAGAATCGGGCCGAGTACGTGGAATCGGTGCTCGATGAGGTTCGTACCAACGGGCCGGTGACAGCCGGCAACCTGAGCGACCCACGCCCTCGCGACGGTTCGTGGTGGGACGGGCGGTCCGACGGGAAGCGGGCGGTGGATTGGCTTTTTCGGATTGGCGAAGTGGGCAGCCGCCGTATCGGAAACTTCGAACGCACCTACGAGGCGTTCGACCGGCTCGTGCCCGCCGAGGTTCTGGCTCGGCCTACGCCGACTGAGGCCGATGCCCAACGTGACCTGTTGGAGGTCGCGGCGCGGTGCCACGGCATCGGGACGGCGGTTGACCTGGCTGACTACTTCCGCATCAGCCCCCGTGATGCTCGGCCGCTGGTGGCCGACCTGGCCGATTCGGGGCGGCTGGTGCCGGCCTCCGTGGAGGGTTGGCGGGATCCCGCCTTCCTCCACCCCGACGTAGTTCGCCCCCGGGAGGTGCGGGCCCGAGCCCTGCTGTCACCGTTCGATCCGGTGGTGTGGTTCCGGCCCCGGGCCGAGCGACTGTTCGATTTTCGGTACCGCATCGAGATCTACGTGCCAGAAGCGGATCGGGAGTACGGCTACTACGTACTGCCGTTCCTCCTGGGCGACCGGTTGGTGGGTCGGGTCGACGTCAAGGCCGACCGCCGGACAAGAGGGGGTACTGGCAAGGGAACCGGTCTTTTGCTGGCGCGAGGCGTGTTTGCCGAGGACGGGGTGGATCGGGACCATGTGGCCGTCGAGTTGTCGGCAGAGTTGGACCGGCTGGCTACGTTCCTGGGCCTGGACGGCGTCGAAGTGGGTAGTCGCGGCAACCTCGCCGTCGCCCTCCGCTCAGCCCGTCGCTGACCCTGTTTCTGATTGAGCCGTTGACCGGGTGGTGGTGATGGCCACGGTCCAGCCGGGGTGGAGGCTGGGCGGGTGTTCGATAGTCATGGCCCGGACCTTTCACCCTGCGAGGCTGCTCCGAAGAGCGGTTGGTCCGGTCAAGCGCGGGCCCGGCGCCACGCGGCGTACCGGACCAGATGGCCGAGGGCTTCCACGGCCCGGTCGGCCGATGGGTAGCAGAGTCGGTCCGTGCCCCGTACGGCGGCCACCATCGGGTTGTCGGGTTGGGTCACGGCCAGTTCGGAGGCCACCAGTACCGGCTTGCCATGGGTTGCCGATGCGTCGGCGGCTGCCTCGGCGTAGCGACGCTCCTGACGCTCGTGGAAGTCCACGATTCGTTCCAGTCCGTGGTCGGGGTGGAACGGTCCGCTACGTGTCAACGCCGCGGTGTTGCCCTGGATGCCCAACCCCAGCTGGACCACCGAGTCCACGCCCGGGTGGCCGGCCACCATGTCGATCAGCTCGGGGATGGTCTCCCGGGTCTCGCCGCCGGCCAGGTCAACCGGGTTGTTGCGGCTCCAACGGGGCGGAAGCATCGCGTCCACCACGGTCAGCAGGTCGTCGGGAAGTGTGGTGAGCGTCAGATCTCGATGGGTGGTTATCGCGTCGGCGGTCACCACGCCCCAGCCGCCGGCCGTGGTGAGCACCACCACGCCGCTGCCGCCAGGTAGTGGCTGGGTGGCCAGGGTGGCTGCCGCCTCGAAGGCCGCCTCGATGGTCGTGGCCCGCACCATGCCGGCCTGACGGGCCATCCCGTCGAACACGCGATCGTCGGACGCCAGCGACCCGGTGTGGGATGCCGCGGCCCGTTGGCCACCGGTGGTCGCCCCACCCTTGACGACCACCACGGGCATCCGGGGAGTGATGGCCCGGACCCGCTCGAAGAAGTCGCGCCCATCGGTGAGACCCTCCACGTAGCAGAGACCGACGTCGGTCTCCGGGTCGTCGGCGAACCACTCCAGATAGTCGGCGATGCTGGTGGCTGCAGCGTTTCCAGCGGATACAGAACGGCTGATGCCGACGCCGGTCTGTCCTGCGTAGTTCTGGAAGGCCGAGACGAAGTTGCCGGACTGCGACGCCACGCCGATTCGACCTCGGGGTGGAAAGGGCGCCACGATCTGGGCGCACAGGCCCACCGGTGGGGAGGTGATGCCCTGTCCGTTGGGCCCGGCCAGGACGAGGTCCAGTTCATCGGCCAGGGCTACCAGGCGTGTCTCGGCCGCAGCGCCCTCTTCGCCGGCTTCTGAATACCCGCCGGCGGCCACGAACACGGCTCGTACGCCACGCTCGGCAGCCGTGCGGATTATCTGCTCGTTGGCCGACACGGGGGTACAGACCACGAGCAGCTCGGCTGCCCCCTCGGGCAGCGCGTCAACGGAGGCCAGAACGGGGCAGTTCAAAATGATGGTGGCTCCTCCCTCGGGATCGGGTCGACCCACGGCGAAGACCTCGCCCTGATAGCCACACGACAAGAGGTTGTGGAGGGTCACGAAGCCGAACTTGCCCGGATGGCTGGACACGCCGGTCACCACCACACCGCGGGGTTCGAACAGTGGGGTCAGATCGCGCGCCATCAGGTGCGCTCCACGAGAGCGTCGACGGCCACCGGTTGGCCCTCCACCACGATCAACGGGTTCAGGTCGATCGAGGCGATAGCCGGGTCGACGGCTAGGTCACCCAGGGCGCACAGGGTGTCGGCCAGGGCGTCGCGGTCCACGGCCGGCTGGCCCCGGAATGGTCCGAGCAGCGTCTGGGATCCCAGGTCGTCGATCAGCTCGTGGGCATCGAGCCGTTCCAGAGGCGCCAGGCGGAAGGCCACGTCGGCAACCGCTTCGGCCAGGACGCCGCCCACGCCCAGCATCACGCACGGTCCGAACTGGGGGTCACGCACCAGTCCGGCGATGAGTTCCCGGTCGCCCCTCACCATGGTCGAAACCAGCAGTTC
>Ga0209228_1000154_pt1 | contig 33429 bp, 38 predicted proteins | sample METZYME_3_150m_FD_187547 | JGI IMG/M metagenome (GOLD analysis project Ga0209228, IMG submission 187547) | Marine microbial communities from oxygen minimum zone in mesopelagic equatorial Pacific - METZYME_3_150m (SPAdes) (version 2) | ecosystem: Environmental > Aquatic > Marine > Oceanic...
TTCCATCCGGGCCGCCGGGCCTAGTGGCTACCAACCCGCCGTGGGGTGGCCGGGTTGGTGGAGGCGACCTCCGGAACCTCTACGCGACGCTCGGCAACGTCGCCGCTGAACGCCATCCGGGCTGGAAGATCGGTGTGCTGGTCGCCGACCGGTCCATGGCCCGGCAGGTCAGGCCTGGTCTCGGCGAGCTTCTACACCTGGAACTCGGCGGCCGATCAGCCCACTGGCTGGTCGGGCGCCTGCCCTCCTGACGACGCTCCAGGCCTTACGAGGTGCCTACCGGTGGTGGGATGCGGTATTCCGGGTCGGCCGTCCGCGGTGGATCGCGTCGGGCCAGTGCGGCGCTCACCGAGTCGGCCAGCCGCGTTTCCTTGGCCGCTACGTGTGCCGGGTCACGCTCGGCGAACTCGGGCATGACCTCGCGGGCGAACAGCTCTATCGACTCGCAGATGTGCTCATGACGGTTGTGCCCGGCCTGGCTGATGAAGATGACCTGGTCCACGCCGGCCGCTTCGTAGTCCAAGAGCAGGTCCCGTATCTGGTCCGGTGTACCGATGGCACCGCGTAGCGAGGCGACGCCCTCGGCTACCCCATCGACCTCCTTCTTCATACGGGCCCGGAGGCCCACGCCGACCTGGGCGGCCGTCTCCCGGTCGAAGCCGAAGGCAGTGCGGTTGGCCAGGAACTGCTCGTGGATGTCGGTCACTCCAGGCTGGTGGTTGCCGAATCCGTAGAAGTGCCCAAGGGAGTACCCGAAGAAGTGGGCTCCGTCGAGACCCCGGTTGATGGCCTCCTCCTCGTCCTCGTGGCACATGAACGGCAGAGCGCAGGCGATGTTGGCGTTGACCGAGAACCCGGCCGGTACGCAGGCGTCGGACCCGATGATCTTGTAGTACTCGCCCACCCACTCCTCGGCCTCACCGGGCTCCACGAACCCGAACGACAGGGCACCGAGGCCCTTGGCGGCGGCCAGGCGGATGGTCTCGCGTTGGGTGCAAGCCACCCACAGCGGGGGGTGGGGCCGCTGGAACGGCTTGGGCACCACGTTGCGAGGTGGCATCTGCAGCCACGGGCCGTCCCAGCCGGCGAAGGGCTCCTCGACCATCATCCGGCTAGCTGCCTCGATGTGGTCCAACCACTGGTCGCGCTTGGTGGCCCGATCAACCCCGAAGCCGTCCAATTCGGAGTTGGAGGACGACTCCCCGGTTCCGAAGTCGACCCGACCATCTGACAGCAGGTCGAGGGTGTTGATGCGCTCCACGACCCGGGCAGTGTGGTTGTAGGCCCCGGGGAGCAGGACGATTCCGTGGCCCAGTCGGATGCGCGAGGTGCGCTGGCTGGCCGCGGCCAAGAACACCTCGGGGGCCGAACTGTGGCTGTACTCCTCGAGGAAGTGGTGCTCGACCTCCCACACGTGGTCGAAACCCAGGCGGTCCGCCAACTCCACCTGGTCGAGGGCGTCCTTGAACAGGCGGTGTTCGTCGCCTTCGCCCCATGGCCGGGCGATCTGGTGCTCGTAGAACAGGCCGAACTTCACGGCGGGAAGCCTATGGGCGCTAGCCCGACCGGGCCGGGTCGGGAGGGGGAGCCCTAGGGTCGCCTCATGGTGGTTCGGTCGTGGTGACGATGGCGGGGAGACGGGGGCTACCCAAGCCGATCCTCATACTGGTAGGGATCCTCGTGGTGGCCGTCGCCGTCTGGTGGTTCCTCGTGCGGTCCGATGCGCCATCGGCCCCGGATCTGGCCACGGCGGCCGAGACCGCGGCGGCCGCCCAGGCGTCGACCACCAGCGCGGCGTCAGCTACCACTATGCAGGCCACGACCACCGCTGCTCCAGCCACGACAGCGTCACCGGCCACGACCACCGCTGCTCCAGCCACGACAGCGTCACCGGCCACGACCGTTGCTCCGACCGCGGACCCGTCGGGAACGTGGACCGTGGACCCCGACATCGGATCGTTCCACGACTTCACCTCGACCTGGGTGGGCTACCGGATCGACGAGGAACTGGGTAAGGGCATCGGAGCTACGACAGCCGTGGGTCGCACACCGTTGGTTACTGGGACCGTGGAGGTCCGCAGCGGTGTCGCAGCATCCGCTGAGATCACAGCCGATCTCCGTGGCCTGGCATCCGACCGGATCTACCGGGACGGGAAGGTCTTCGAGGTTCTCCACGTCGACCGGCATCCCGAGGCCGTGTTCGTAATGGCTGAACCGGTTCCCCTGACCGCTGGCGCCACCGAGATGTCCGCCACGGTGCCCGGCACCCTGACCGTCAACGGAGTGTCGGTGGCCGTCGAGGCGGCCCTCGAGGTCACCCTGGTGGGTGACGTCTTGGCCGTGGTGGGAACCCTGCCGGTGGTGCTGGCCGACCACGACGTGGTGGCGCCCAGTGCATCCATCGTGATCTCGGTGGCCGACAGCGGCGTGGTGGAATTCCAACTGTTCCTCACCCGTGCCGTGGGAGGCACCGGGTGACTGGAGAGTCCCTCCACGTCACTAACCCGTTCTCGGCGCTCCGCTACCCGGCCTTCGCCCGCTTCGCCCTGGGGTCGACCTTTTGCGGTGTCGCCCAGTTCCTGGCTGGTCTGGCCACCCCGTTCCTGATCAACCAACTCACCGACTCCAACTCGTGGGTCGGTGCGGCCTCGTTCGCCGCCCTTCTCCCGGCCGTCATCGGCACACCGTTCGCCGGCGCTTTGGCCGACCAGATGGACCGTCGCCTGCTCCTGCTCGGCGGGATCGGGTTGCAGAGCCTGGTCATGGTGGCCATCGTGGTGCTGTACACGTCCGACCGCCTCACCCCTTGGTTCATCCTGGGCCTGAACTTCGTCGGAGGGTCGGCGTCGTCGTTCCTTTGGGCACCGACCCAGTCGCTGGCCGCCGTCCTGGTACCCAGGGAGTCACTGGCCGCCGCGGTACGCATGGTGTCCATCACGTTCACCGTGGCTCGGTCCGTGGGCCCGGTGGTGGCCGCCCTGACTCTGGCCTTCGGGGGTCCCGGCCTGGCGTTCTCCGTGGCCCTCGGTATCTACCTGGTTGGTTTCAGCGTGCTGACCACCGTCCGGACGGAGTGGTCGCCAACCGGTGGCGGCGGCTCGCTCCGATCGCAACTGGGCGACGGGATTGCCTACGTCCGTGCCCGACCCGAGATGCGGCTGGCCTTCCGGCTGGCGTTCACTGTCGCTTCGCTCGGCGCAGTGTTCGCCTTCTCGCTTACCGCCGGGGTGGCCGACGACCTGTACGGCCTGGGTGGCGGCGGCCTCGGGGTTCTGGCCACCAGTGCGGGCGTGGGCTCACTGCTGGCCAGTGCCTACATCAGCGGACCCGGTTCCCGGGTGGCCCGTTCGGTCATGGAGCACCGCAACATCCTTTTTTACGGGTTCGGGCTGGTGGTAGTGGCGTCCACGGGGTGGATGGCTGTCGGGATCGTTGGCTACCTATGCATGGGCGCGGCCCACATGCTCCACGGGACGACGCTCAGCACAGCCCTGCAGATACGGGTCGACGATGCGTACCGGGGTCGGGTCATGTCAGTTTTCCTAGTGGCTGTCCTGAGTGGGATTCCGCTGGGTGGCCTGGCGTTCGGCATCCTCAGTGACCTGGTGGGCTTGCGCTGGGTGGCCCTCGGAGCCGGCTGCCTGCTGGTTATTCACGCCCTGGCCTTCCACCAGCGGGGCATGCTGGCCATGCTGGACAACGAAGTCGAGGTCGCCGGAGGGGGATCTGACAGCGGTCCGGTTGCCGAAACGCCCGATTCGGGGGATGATCAACCTACGGACGACTGATTCAGCGATCGTCCGTGAGGAGGGGAGGGTCCGTGTCCGATAGTTCGTCCGAGCATCTACTAGCCGTGGTTGACGCCCTTGATGCGTTGGCTCGCGAACACACCCCGGTTGAGGCGGCCGAGTCGATGGACCCCGCGGTGCTGCAGGCCTTCTGGAGGGAGTGGCCCCACACCAGCGTGTGGGCCGGCAACCTCTGGCGCGCCCTGAACCGGGATCTGGAGGTCCCGGCGGGAGCCCGAGATGACCGCGAAGTTGATGAGGTCGGAGGGAGCGGCTGATGGTCGCTCTCGCCGAGGTGATGAGCAAAGAGGTCGTCAGTCTGCCGCCCGATTCAACCGTCAGTGACGCCGCCCGGGTGATGGTCCGGGGTGGCTTCGGTTCGGTGGTCATCGTCCAGGGACGGATGCTGCTCGGCATCCTCACTGAGCGCGACGTCTTGCGGGCCGCTGCCGAAGAAGATGACCTGCGAGCGGCCCGGGTGGATCAGTGGATGACCGAGGACCCCGACACGGCGCTGCCGGACCTCGATACTGAGGAGGCGGCGAGCCTGATGTTGAGCCGCGGCTATCGGCACCTCCCGGTGGAGGTCGACGGTGAGCTCCTCGGCATGGTCAGCTTGCGCGACGTACTGAGCGCCCGCATCGCGCAGCGTTGACCCCAGCCGGGTGCCCTGATGGACGCCGCAGATCGTCAGGAGCGCGCGCGTCGCGTCAACGCCGCGTGGACGGCGCCACTGGTCTACGGCGCGGTTCGGGGCCTCGTCCGGATCCTGCTCTGGCCGTACTTCCGAACCCGTACGGTCGGCCGCCAGCACATCCCGGTTGACGGGCCGGTCATCCTGGCGCCTGTCCACCGCTCAAACCTTGATTCACTGATGCTTTCGCCGCTGATGCGGCGACGACTCCGGGCCCTGGCCAAGGAGAGCCTGTTCAAGGTGGGGCCTCTGGCCTGGGTAATCGCTTCGCTAGGTGGCTTCCCCGTGCACCGTGAGACCGCTGACCGCGAGTCAATGCGCATCGCTCGGGAACTGTTGAACGACGGGAACCTCCTGCTGGTCTTCCCGGAAGGGAAGCGCCATGAGGGTCAGGCCATCGGTGAACTGTTCGACGGCACGGCGTGGCTGGCCGCCAAGACCCAGTCGCGTGTAGTGCCCGTAGGCATCGCCGGGACTGGCGAAGCCATGCCCACCGGTGCCCGCCTTCCCCGGCCGACACGGGTGCGTATCGTGATCGGGCCGCCGATAGGACCACCCGAGCCGAAGGGAGCCCGGAGCGCGCTACGGACTTGGACTGAGGGGCTGACTGGTGCCCTCCAGGCCGTCCAGGACGAGGCGGTGGTACGCGCCCGAGCCTGAAACGGTTCCGATACTGGTTCGGGAACGCCGAGATGCAATGGTCCGGCTGATGCGGGACCGGGTTGTGGTGGGGCGGGGTGCAGCGGTCGGGGCGGTGGCCTTCATGGCTGTCGGCCCCAGCATCGTCAAGAAGGTCGAGATGGCGGAGATGGCCTTCGTCTTCTGGCGGCTCAGTGCCGCTGCCGCCTTCTACGCCCTCGTCCTCGTCCTCGTAGGCAACCGACTCCGCTGGGAGGACTTACGTCGCTCCATGGTGGGCGGCCTGCTGTTCGCCGTCAACCTGGTGTTCTTCATCTTGTCCATGCGTCGGACCAGTGCCGTCAACGCGGTGGTGATCGCCTCCATGCAGCCGGTGTTGCTACTAGCCGTCGGCTACCGGTTGTTCGGTGAGCGCCCCCACCGGTCGGTCTACATCGGTGCGGCTGTGGCCTTCGGCGGAGTGGTGGTGGCCATGGCCGGATCGGGGGCCAACGAGGTGGCCACCTGGTCAGGGGACCTGTTGGCAGTTGCCACCACGGTCCTGTTCGCCGCCTACTACGTGGTCTCCAAGCAGGCCCGGGCAGAGTTGGACTCCACGACCTACCAACTTTCACTCACCGTGGTGGCCGCGGTGGCCATGTTGCCCGTAGCCCTGGTAGCCGAGGGCGGCCTGGCCGTGCCGTCGGGTGAGAACTGGGTCTTGGTTGCGGCCATGGCCGTCCTCCCCGGAACTGGCCACCTGCTGACCAACTTCGCCCATGGTCATGTGACCCTGACCCAGATGAGCCTCATCCAGCTGTTGTTCACTGCCGTGGCCCCGCTGTACGCCTGGTGGCTGGTGGGCGAGCGCGTGGTCGGCCAGCAGGCTCTCGGGATGGCCGTTGTGATGACCGCCCTGGCCTTCGTGGTGACCCGTCCCGTTGGAGTGGTCGACCTCTCAGGCGACTAAGAGCCGGCCCGGTCGCCGCGCACGAAGCGCAGCATCCAGGCGGCTACGTCGACTCGGTGAAGTGGAGCGTCCAGCGTGGATAGCGCCTCGTCGAGAACCCCTTCGGGACTGGTCTGGGTGAAGCGGCCCCGGTAGAGCACGTCGGCGTAGTGGGCGTCGAACTCGGGATGGGCCTGCACGCCCAGCATGTGGTCGCCCACGGCCAGGGCGGCTATCGGGCAGTGGTCTGCGGTGGCCACCAGTCGACCGGCCGGTGGCATGTCCAGCACCTGGTCGCGGTGGCAGTAGAACACGCCCACCTCGTCGTGGTCCGGGTCCATCCAGGTCTCTCGGCTTGTGATGCGCGCCGGCCGGTTGCCGAGGCCCCATGTCTGAACCCGTTCCACCCGGCCACCGAGGGCCTGGGCGATGGCCTGATGGCCGAAGCACACGCCGAGGGTGGGAGCCCGGGCGGCGTCCAGGTCGCGCACCAGGTCGAGGAGTGACCGGATCCACGGTTCGTCTTCGTAGGCCCCCCGAACCGAGCCGGTGATAAGCCAGGCATCGTGGTCATCGGGCCCCGAGGGGAAGGTGCCCTGGTACACCGGCACGTCCACGAACTCGACGGGTTCGCCGGTCGCGGCAAAGAGGTTCGTGAACAGTTGCTGGTAGCCCCCGTATTCGGGACGGAGTTCCTCGAAGATGTCGTCGCATCGCAGCAATCCGATCCGCATCGGGTGGACCGTACCGGTCGGTCCTGATCGGAACCGGATCGGGAACTGGGTTGGCCGAGTCGTCCGCTGCTGGTGAGACTGGGTCGATGCGGCGGGGCCTGGTGTTGATCGTGTGTGCCCAGATCATGTGGGGGTTGTCTCCGGCCTTCTGGCGACTGGGATCAGACATCGCGGCACTCGACCTGCTGGGTCATCGGGCCCTGTGGGCCTTCGTGACCGTTTTCGTCATCCACGCGATCCGTGGCTCCCTGCAGGCGGTGCGTACGGCGACCCGGGAACCCCGAACCCTCCTGCTGGAGGTCTTTGCTGGCGTCATCATCGGGTCCAACTGGTTGGTTTGGGTGTGGGCGGTCACCAACGACCGGGTGGTGGAGGGCAGCCTGGGCTACTTCATCACGCCACTGGTCAGCGTGGTCCTCGGCGTGATGGTGGTCGGCGAGCGACTTCGCCGGGCCCAGTGGGCGGCTGTGGCCCTAGGTGCGGCCAGCGTGACATGGCTGACCGTGGACATGGGCCGCCTGCCGTGGGTGTCGCTGTTCCTGGCGGCCACGTTCGGCATCTACGGGCTCGTCAAGAAGATGGTGGATCGGCCGCCGTTGGACATGCTGGCCATCGAGTTGACGGTGATGCTCCCGCTGGCCCTGGTGTTCCTGGGTACCCGCCTGTCCGGTGGGGACGATGCGCTGGTATCGGCGGCGGGCTCGGAGTACGTGGTGCTCCTGGGCAGCGGCCTGTTCACGGTGGTGCCGTTGTTGTGCTTCGCCGGAGCAGTCCAGCGAGTGCCGTTGTCGGTGATCGGTGTGATCCAGTACCTGTCGCCGTCCACCCACTTCGTGCTGGGCGTGGTGGCCTACGACGAGCCGCTCGGTGGGGGGCGCCTGGTCGGATTCCTCCTGGTGTGGCTGGGGCTGGCCGTGTTCACCGTCGATGGACTACGGGTCGCCAGGTCCGGTGCCCATCCAGATGGTCCGCCCCGTGGTCAGCGGATCGGGTGGCGGCCCCTAGGCCAGCGCGGCCAGTTGGGTCGAGGTAAGGGGTAGATAGAGGTTGGCGACCCTGTCAGGCGTTGGCGCCGACAGACGCCAGGACCTCGGTGGCGAACGCCGGGGCCTCATCCTCGAGCCGGCGGCGGTTCAGCGACCGGGCGGCCACCACCGTGGCACCATGGCCCTCCAGCAAGGCCGACAACTTGTCCGCCGCGTTTCCGGGGTTCACGGCGTGGGTCATGAATGCCGCCACCTTCTTGTCCCACAGCTTGGGGATCTGACGCACCTTGCCGGTGTCGCCGGGGCGGTGGCCGAACAGGATCAGGCCGTCGACCCAGGTCCCGACGAAGACCAGGTCGGCCTCGGCCAGTTCCTTGTAGTCGATGTTGGTGACCGGGCGTACGGCGACCGTGGCGCCGGCCACCGCAGCGGCCCCGCCGATCAATTCGGCGGCCCGGCGTGTGTTCCCCGTTCGGCTCTGGTGGATGACGACGACGTTCACTGGCTTGCCTGCTCCATTTCCACAGTGTGCCTCACGGGAAGGGGCCGTCCTACACTCGCCGCCATGCCGACCTACGACTATCGCTGTGGCGTGTGTGACGCCGTCTTCGAGATGCGTCGCCCGATGGCAGAGTCGTCTGAGCCGGCCACGTGCCCGGACGGACACGAAGGGGCCCGACGGATGCTCTCGGTATTCGCCGCAGTGGGCGCCGGATCGACACCTGGCCAGGGCGGTTCGGCCCCTGCTCCGGCCATGGGCTGTGGCGGTGCTTGCGCCTGCCACCCGGGGTGACCCGATGAGTCGACGCGATGAGGGACGCCTGGCCGGGAAGGTGGCCTGCATCACGGGGGCCGGTTCCGGGCTGGGGCGGGCCATGGCGCTGCGTTTCGCCGAGGAGGGTGCCACGATCGCCGCCCAGGACCTCCGCTGGGAGACCGCCGACGAGACCGTCAAGCTGCTGGACGGCGACGGTCACCGGGCCTTCGGCGGTGACGTGTCCGACGAGGGCGACATGGTCTCGATGTTCGCCCAGATCCACGGGGCCTGGGGCCGACTCGACGTGCAGGTGAACAACGCCGGGGTCAGCCGACTGCCCGGTGACGGCTTCGAAGAGATGATGGCCGGGGAGGGTTCCCAGATCACCCTGATGGGGTACGCAGCGTTCTCCAAGATGATGGCCATCCACGCTGGCGGGACGTTCCTGTGCACCCGCGAAGCCGTCAAGCTGATGGGTGAGGGTGGATCGGTGGTCACCCTGTCCAGCATCGCCGGGCTGTCGGGATGGGGACCGGTGCACTACTCCTCGGCCAAGGGAGCCGTGCTGGGTTTCACCCGGGCGGCCTCCAAGGAGCTGGGGGGCAGGGGCATCCGTATCAACGCCATCGCTCCCGGGGTGATCGACACGCCCATGACCGCCGACGTGGATGAAGCCATGCTGGCCCCCCTGGTGATGATGACGCCGTTGGGGCGTCAGGGGACGGCCGAGGAGGTCGCCGACACGGCCCTGTTCCTGGCCTCCTCGGAGAGCTCGTTCATCACCGGCCAGTGGATCTCGCCCAACGGGGGCCTCATCACCATCTGACCGGGACACCGGGTCTGCCGGCCCGGCGGGTCGTTTCGTAGGATCAGGTCCGGCGGGTCAGGTCCAGATCCAGCAGGTGCCGCTCGGTTTCCTCGGGATCCAGCCCCATCTCGGCCATGCCGGCGGCCATGACGTCCCGGTAAGAGTTGCTGGGTGGGCCGATCGGCGGCGGCGACGTCGATCCCAGCGTGCACACCGCTTCGCCGTCGATCCGGTCCATGCCGATGAGCAGGTCGATGATCCCGTCCAGCACCCGTACGGCCTCGCCCGGGTCCGGTGGGTCGGGAGGCAGGAACGTCTCGCCGGTCGGAAGGCCGTTCTCCTGGGCCACCACGTCGGCCATCTGATCCCAGGTTATTCGCCAGGCCCGACCCACCACGGTGAGGCGATCGTCAGGTATTGGCTCGTCGGGACAGAAGCAGCAGCCACCGTCCCACCGTCGGGAGTGGCCGCCGAAGAACACCGGGTAGGGGACCGTCACCCGGCGGTCGCCGGTCGCCGGGGTGGGGTCTGCGGCGCCCCGGTGTGGACCCCAGGGGGTGTCTTCACCACATCCCCGGAGGTAGGAGTCGAAGCGCGCGGCCAGCAGGTTCGACCCGTAGGCCACGTACCAGACCGGTGTCGGCTCACCGGTGGACATCAGGTGCCGAGCAGGTCGTCGAGGCCGTGGGCCGCCGGGTCGTCGGTCGGTGGGGCCTCGTCATGGAGGCGGTTCAGGTGGGTGAGGCTGACCATCCCGGCCATCACCGCCCCCCCATCGGTGTCCTCGGGCAGGTCTCCGGGGTCTCCCCAGTGCATGTCCACCCGGTAGGTCCCAGCATGGCCTTCCTTGGGTACCAACTCGGCCGTGGTCAAGCTGCGCGGAGGAGCCGACCCGGTCACCGTGTAGCGCCAGCCCCTGACCTCGTCCAGCGGCATGTTGGGGACGTTCACGTTCAGGACCTGAGCGGTCGAGGGTGCGGTACCGGCCATGTCCTCCACGACGGCGCCGACTACAGCCCGGCCGACGGTGGCCGCCGTGCCCCAGTGCTGGTTGATCAGGACTTCGTCGGCCCCCTGGCCCTCGATGCCCCACCCGGTGACGGCCTGGCTCACCGCGATCCCGGTGATGCCTCCGTTGCGGGCGGTAAGGGCCGCACCCACCGTGCCCGAGTGGTACACCGACCGTCCCACGTTCATGCCCGGGTTGATGCCGGCTACCACCAGGTCGAACGAGTCACCGAATAAGCCGAGGCGACTGTAGACGACGCACAGGCCGGGCGGTCCGCTGACCGACCACGACTGGTCGATTCCGTCGATATGGGCGTTGTGGACCTCAGGGCGAATCAGGTGCATGGCCCCGAGTGAGGCGCCTGCTCCCGAGTATTCGGTATCGGGGGCCACCACGGTCACCTCGCCGAGGTCCGCCAGCGCCCGGGCCAGTTCGTGGAGCCCGACCGAGTCGATGCCGTCGTCGTTGGTGACCAGGATCCGCACGGGACGGACCGTACCGATCGCCGGGTGGTCGATGGCCAGTGGGCCCGAGTTGCTCAGTCGGTCAACTGCAGGCTGAGGCGCTCCCACTCGGCCATGAGGTCGGCCGCCCGGTCCTTGGCGGCCTCGTGTTCGGCCACCACTGAAGCCGCCCGGTCGGGATCCTGGTAGAGGTCGGGGTCAGCGAGCCGTCCCTGGACCTCCAACACGCTGGCTTCAGCGGCCTCCCACTCCCTTTCCGCCCGTTCCAGCTTCCGGCGGATGCCCTGGCGGGGGTCCCGCTGCGGCTTCCCCTTCGCCTTGGTCCCCCTGGGCCCGTCTCCCTTCGGAGTGGCCCCGTCACCGGAGCGGCGGGCCTCGGCGCCGTGGCTCGACGGGGCCGAGGCCTGGTCGGACCTCACCGGGTACAGCACCCGGTCGGGGACGCCCTCGTACCAGGTGGCGCGACCATCCCGGACCTCGACGGCGCAGTCGGCCACCGACCGGATCAGGTGGCGGTCGTGGGTGATGAGCACGACGGTTCCCGGGTAGGCCTGCAGGGCGTCCTCCAGCACGTCACAACTGGGAAGGTCGAGGTGGTTGGTGGGCTCGTCCAGGACCAGGAGGTTGACGGGTACGGCCAGCGTCTTGGCCAGCGCCAGGCGGGTCTGTTCGCCACCAGACAGGTCACCCACACGGCGGTCTACGGAGTCGCCCCGGAACCCGAAGGAAGCTAGGTAGGTGCGGGGGTTGCGCCCGTCGACCCCCACGCCGGGCACCGTCTTGAACTCCTCGAGCACCGTGCGCCGGTCGTCGAGCACCTCGGCCTGGAGTTGGTCGAAGTGGGACAGGTCGACGTTGGTTCCCCGGCCCACCCGTCCCGCCAGGGGCGGCATCTCGCCGGTGAGTAGACGGACCAGAGTGGTCTTTCCCGCTCCGTTCGGGCCGATGAGTGCCACCTTGCGGCCCCGCTCCACGTCGAAGGTGACGTTTTGCAGAATGATCTCGTTTCCGACGCTGTCTGTACTTCCGGTCGACGGGCCGTCTGGCCATCTGTCGGAGGACCCATCGGCGGGCGGGTAGCCAGCGGTGACGTCGTGGAGTTCGGCCACCAGGCGCGACGACCGCCGGGGCTTGGGGAACCCGAACCGACTGGTCGGGTCGTCCGGCTCGTCCACCACGATCCGGTCCAGCTTCTCGAGGGCCTTGACCCGGCTCTGCACCTGCCGGGCCTTGGTCGCCTTGTATCGGAACCGCTCGATGAACCGCTCCGTCTGGGCCACCTGGCGGTCCTGTTGGGTGGCCAACGCCCTCTGGGCGGCCAACTGTTCCTCTCGGGCCACCACGAACTCGGCGAACCCGCCCACGTACTCGGTGATCCGGTTGCTCGCTAGTTCCAGGATTCGGTTGGCAACTGCGTCGATGAAGTCCCGGTCGTGGCTGACGAACAGCAGGCCACCGGACCACCCGGCGAGGTGCTGTTCCAGCCACGCCACGCTGTCCACGTCGAGGTGGTTGGTGGGCTCGTCCATGACCAGCAGGTCGGGGGCCGAAAGCAGCAGGCGGGCCAGGGCGACGCGCATCCGCCAGCCACCGGACATCTCGCCCATGGGGCGATCGTGGTCGGCGGGGTCGAAACCGAGCCCGGAGAGGATCCGGTGGGCATCGGCCTCCACGGCGTAGCCGCCGATCTGTTCGAAGCGCGACTGGGCCTCTCCGAACTCGGCCAGCAGGCGGCCCTGTTCGTCGCCGGAGGCCGAACCAATGCGTTCTCCGAGGGACTCGATGCGGGCCGCCAACTCGGTGACCGGCCCAGCACCCAGCATCACCTGTTCGAACACCGACCGGCCGGTCTCGGTGGGGAGTTCCTGGGGGAGGTAGCCGATCTGCAGGTCGCGGGGTCGGTGGACCTCGCCGGTGTCGGGCTCCTGGAGGCCGACGATGGTCTCGATCAGCGTGGTCTTGCCGGTGCCGTTACTGCCCACCAGGGCTACGCGGCGCCCGGCCCCAAGTTGCAGGGCGACGTCGCGGAATAACAGGCGAGGGCCAAAGGCACGCGACAGTCCGGTGGCGGTGAGCATCCTGAGTGGAGGAGGTCCGTACGGGGTTGTTGGACCGGGGTCAGGTGCCGGGTGGGTCCCAGCGGACCACAGCAGCCGCCGAGGACATGCCGGCGCCGAATCCGACCATCAGCACCAGGTCACCCGGTTCGACCCTCCCTTTGTCCAAGGCGTCCACAAAGGCCAGCGGGATGGAAGCCGCCGACGTGTTGCCGGTTCGCTCGAGCACCATGGCGGCCTTGTCCATGGGAACGCCGAGTCGCTTGAGGGCGGCGTCGATGATCCGGATGTTGGCCTGGTGGGGGACCACCAGGCCGATGTCGTCCATGGTCACACCGGCTCGTTCAAGGGCGTTGGTGGCTGCCGCCTCGAGGGCTAGCACGGCCCGCCGGAAGACCTCCTTGCCGTTCATGAAGATCTTCCCGCCGTGTTCGCAGGTGAGGATGCTGGCCGCCGAACCGTCCGACATGAGGTCCCAGCCCAGAAGCGTCGGAGTGCTGGCTGACCGCTCGATGACCACAGCGCCGGCGCCGTCGCCGAACAGGACGCAGGTGCCCCGGTCGGTCCAGTCGGTGATGCCACTGAGGGCGTCGCTTCCGATCACCAAGATGGTCTCGACTCCGCCCTCGGCGAACTGCATGGCCGTGACGAGGCCGTAGACGAAGCCCGAGCAGGCGGCATTCAGGTCGATGGCCCCGCAAGACATGCCCAGGTTGTGCTGCACCACCGAGGCGCTGGCAGGGAACTGCTGGTCGCTGCTACAGGTGGCCAGCAGCAGGAGGTCCACGTCGGAGGGATCCACGCCGGCCATGGCCATGGCGTCGCGTCCGGCCTCCGCCGACATCTCGGTGACCTTTCCGTCCACGTGGCGGGCCCCGATCCCGCTGCGCTCGCGGATCCACTCGTCGGAGGTGTCCACCATCTCGGCGAGGTCGTGGTTGGTGAGCCTGCGTTCGGGGAGGTGGGTCGCCCAACCGGTGATGCGGCCGTGGGCCATGGGGAACTCCGTGGTTCGTGGACCGGACGGTGGACCCGTGGGTCCGGGAGGAAGGCTAGCCACCGCCCACCGGTAGGGTCGGCCGACGATGGAGGATCATGAACTGGCCGGGCTGCTGGCCCAGGAGGCCGGTGACGTGCTCCTCGCCGTCTTGGACGAGGGCCTGACGGCCGGATGGACCCCGTGGCAACTCCAGGACCAGGGCGACCGGCGGGCCCATGAGCACCTGGTGGCCCGCCTGGCCGACCTCCGACCCGGCGACGCCGTCCTGTCCGAGGAGGGGAGCGATGACCGGGCCCGCTTGGCAAGCGACCGGGTGTGGATCATCGACCCGCTGGACGGAACCAGGGACTTCTGCCGCCCGGGCAGTGTGGAGTGGGCGGTGCACGTGGCTCTCGTGGAGGATGGGGTGCCGACTGCCGCGGCGGTCTCACTACCGCCCAGCGGAGGCCTCTACGGGACTGGAATCTCGGTGGTGAAGCAGGTGTCGGAGCGGGACCGGCCGATTGTCATCACCAGTCGATCCCAGTGGGGTGAAGCCGAGGAGGTGGCGTCGGCCATCGGCGGGGTGGTTCGGTCCTGTGGATCGGCCGGAGTGAAGGCGATGGCGGTGGTGTCCGGCTCGGTCGACGTCTACGTCCACCCTTCGGGACTCTACGAGTGGGACGCCTGCGCTCCAGCCGGGGTGGCCATGGCCGCCGGGCTGGACGTGTCGGGCATCGACGGGTCGCGGTTGGCGTTCAACAAGCCCCGGCCAGTCGTCCCGGGCCTGGTGATCAGTCGTCCGGAGTACACCGACCGGGTGTTGGGCGCTCTTCGTTGGTGACCGGACCGGTGGCGAGCCGGTCAAACAGTCGGTCGACCTCACCGGCCAGCTGTTCCCAGTCGCCGTCGTTGACCACCACGTGGTCGGCCACGGCCCGCCGTTCGGCGTCGCCGACCTGGGAGGCCATGCGGGCCGTTGCGTCCCCGACGGTCATTCCCCGTCCGATCAGCCGTTCGAGGCGCGCCTCCCGGCTGGCCTCGACGACCACCACCTCGGTGTAGCCCCTGCCGCCGGGGAGGCGGCCCAGGTCGCTCTCCACCAGAACGGCCATGTCCAGAACAACCAGGTGGTGCCTGTCGGTTGCCTGTCGGGGGGTCTGGTCCGGGGGCATCTCGCCGGTCAATGCATCCAGACGTCGCGCCAACTCCCGGTTGATCGCCGGATGGCTGATGGCCTCCAAGTCGGAGAGTCGACTCCTACTTTCCGGGCTCCGGTCGCCAAACACCAGTGCGGCCAACGCTCGACGGTCAACGTGCCCTCCGCCATCGAGGACTCCGTCACCGAATTCGGCCACCACGGCGTCCCTCACGTTGTCCTGGGTCAGGACGTCGCGGCCAATGCCGTCCACGTCGATCACAGTGGCGCCCCGCTCGGCCAGCAGCCTGGCCACCGTGGATTTGCCGGCACCGATGCCGCCGCAGAGGCCCACGACCCGTAGCCGAATGGTCACCTGTCGAACCGCTGAGTCAGAGGGCGGGGGTGATGAGGCCGTAGTGGCCGTCATAGCGGCGGTAGAGCACCTGGCCACGGCCCGAGCCCGGTTCAGCGAAGAACACGAACGCCTCGTCGCCCTCGTCCAGCAACATGGCCGCCTCTTCGATGGGGAGGTGGTTGAGCACCAGCGACGCCGGGTGGATGGGGGGCCGGCTATCGCCTGGCAGGTTCTCACCGTCGACGGCCGGAACGACGTGGATGAGGCCGTCACCGTTGTGGTACACGACCCGGTCGATGTCATGCTCGGCATCGAGGTACAGGAAGAAGCCGTGGTCCAGGAGGTCCATTTCGTCGACGGCCTCCTCGGCCGACATGGGGGCCATGGCCAGAGTCTTGTGGCGGACCACCTCCCGATCGTCGGCGGCTATCTCGGCGTAGCCGGGATGGGTCCGTCGGGTCTCGGGCTCGCTGTCGTGGCGACGGTCCTCCAGGCGCTTGCGGTGACGGCGGAGCCGCCGGGTAAGGCGGTCGTCTAACTCGTCGATGGCTTCAGGCATGGTTTCGGCTGAGGCGTGGGCCCGGATCGGCACGCCGTTCAGGTCGAGGGTGGCTTCGGCGATGGCTGACAGCGAGTCCGTGGCATTGTCTCGGACATGCAGCTTGACCACCGCTGCCAGCACCGGTTGGTGTCCTATCTCACACAGGGCCCGGATCTTCTCCGAGGCCATGGATCGGTCCGCCACACGCACCGGTCCCTTCGTAAGCAACTCCACCTCGCAGACGGCATGTGGTCGGGACAAGCTCGAACCTCCTGTTGTCGGTGTCAGTCCCGACCCGACCGTGGTCGGTGTCCGGACCGGCGGTGTGTGGGTCCATCATGGCGCGTTGACGCCCGCCAGTCAGGTCTAGGGGGCTCCGGGCGTTTTGGATCGGTTGGTGGCCGGGCGAGACTGGCGGCCATGGCATTCCGACTGGCCACGTCGGCTCACGGCCGGGCCGTTCTTCTTGACGCCGGACTGGTGGATCCGCCGGCTAACACTGAGTAGGACGGGCTTCAGAGCCCGATCTCAGGACAGGTCGACGGGCGTCGACACCTCGTCGAAGAAGTTTCCGCCCTTGTCGTCGACGACCACGAAGGCCGGGAAGTCTTCGACCTCGATGCGCCACACGGCCTCCATGCCCAGTTCGGGGTACTCCAGCACCTCGACGGACCGGATGGAGTCCAGTGCCAGACGGGCCGCCGGGCCGCCGATAGAACCGAGATAGAAGCCGCCGTGACGGGCACACGCCTCTGTGACCTGTCGCGACCGGTTGCCCTTGGCCAACATGACGAAGCTGCCGCCGGCGGCTTGGAAGCGGTCCACGTAGGCGTCCATCCGCCCTGCCGTGGTGGGGCCAAACGAGCCCGAGGCGTAGCCCTCCGGCGTCTTGGCCGGACCGGCGTAGTAGACGGGATGGTCCCGCAGGTAGCCCGGCATGGGCTGGCCGGCGTCCAACAACTCGGCGATCTTCGCGTGGGCGATGTCGCGCGCCACCACGAGGGTGCCGGTGAGCGACAGCCGGGTCTTCACGGGGTGCTTGGACAGTTCGGCCCGAATGTCGTCCATGGGTTGTTCAAGGTCGATGGGCACCACGGCGGCCGACAGGTCGTCGCCGGTCACTTCGGGCAGGTAGCGGGCGGGGTCCTCCTCCAACTGCTCGAGGAACAGCCCTTCGGCGGTGATCTTTCCGAGGGCCTGGCGGTCTGCCGAGCAGGACACAGCGATGCCCACCGGGTTGGACGCACCGTGGCGTGGCAGGCGCACTACCCGGACGTCATGGCAGAAGTACTTGCCACCGAACTGGGCCCCTATGCCGAACTGGCGGGTCATATCCAGTATGCGTTGCTCCCATTCGAGGTCCCGGAAGCCGTGGCCGGCCTCGCCGCCCGCGGTGGGCAGGTGGTCCAGGTAGTGGGCCGAGGCGTACTTGGCGGTCCGCAGGGTGTGCTCGGCCGATGTGCCGCCGATGACCACCGCCAGGTGGTACGGCGGACAGGCCGAGGTTCCCAGGCTCCGGAGCTTCTCGTCGAGGAACCGGGTCAGGCTCTCGGGGTTGAGCAGCGCCTTGGTCTCATGGAACAGGAAACTCTTGTTGGCTGAGCCGCCGCCCTTGGCCATGAAGAGAAACTTGTAGGCGCTGCCGGGTACGGCCTCGATCTCGATCTGGGCCGGCAGGTTCGTCCCGGTGTTGCGCTCGGTGAACATGTCCAATGGGGCCAACTGCGAGTAGCGCAGGTTCGAGGTGAGGTAGGTGTCCTGCACGCCAGCCGAGATGGCCTCACGGTCGTCTCCGCCGGTGAGGACGAGATCGCCCTTCTTGGCCGACACGATGGCCGTGCCGGTGTCCTGGCACGACGGGAGGACACCGCCGGCTGCGATGCAGGCGTTCTGGAGCAATTCAGTGGCCACGAAGCGGTCGTTGGGCGACGCCTCAGGGTCGTCCAGGATGGCCGCCACCTGGGCCAGGTGGCCGGGCCGTAGCAGGTGGGCGATATCGCGCATGGCCGTCGCCGTCAGCAGGCGGATGGCTTCAGGGTCGACCTCCAGGAAGGCCCGGTCGCCGGGGCCCTCGACGGTGGACACGCCGTCGGCGGTCAGGTGCCGGTACGTGGTGGTGGCGTACGGGTCCTCGGTGAGGGGGAGGAGGGCGTCGGCCATGGTCCCCAACCTACCGGTCGGGCCCGCGGCGCCCTGTGGGGGTTCCTCATGGGAGCACCGGGGGCGCTAGGTGGCCAACAAATTGGTGATGGCCGACTCCCAGAACGCAGGGCCACCCCGACTGTCGTAGGTGTAGAAGATCAGCTGGTTCACGGAGGGCATCGTCTAGATCATCTTCTAGATTCACCCGATGCCTTTGCTGCGTATGACCATCGTCGCCTTCCTCGTCACTTTTCTGGCCGGATGCGGTTCTGACGTAACAGACTCGATGGTTCGGCCTTCCGCAACGGTGTCGACCGCACCGTCGACCACGTCCACCACGACTGCAGCCCCGGCTACGACTGCAGCCCCGACCACGACTGCAGCCCCGGCCACGACTGCAGCCCCGACCACGACTGCAGCCCCGACCACGACGGTCGGCCCCATGGCGGCCACCAACACGACGACTTCCACCACCACGACCACCTCGGCGACTTCCACGACCACCACGTCGACGGTGGCGCCCACCGTGGAACTGGCGACGTTCTCCCGGGACGAGGGCGGCACGACCCTGGAGACGGTCGTCAGTTGCGGTCCGGACGGGCTGAGCGCCGAATACCGGATCGACGGCGAACCCGTCGAACCCGAAACGGCTGGGCTGACGTTCCCCTGGGCTTTTGATATCTACCACCGGGTCGTGGCTGCCGCGGAAGTCGACGGCGTCGACTACCTGTTCGACGGCGGCTGGTGGATCGAGGACCGCGAGACCGATTCGTGCGGACCGTACGAGCCGCCTGCCTGGGCTGACTTCGTCGATGGTGGCCCGGTCGAGGTCTCGGAGATCCTCTGGCAGAAGGCCGACTTACGTGACATAGCGTGTCCCGGGCTCCACCCGGATGCCGAAGAATGGGGGTTGGTCGTCGCCGATACCTGCACTCTGGACTTCGACCACCTACGCCGGGCGACAGTCAGGGACTCCACGAGGGACAGGCGACTCCTCGAGATTGCGTTCGACTGTGGACCGTTTGGCGTGGGCGAGGTGTGGTGGCTGGTCGACGGGACGATGGTCTCCAACCGCTACTACCACCCGCCGGAGTTCACCGAGGACGAATACGAGGAGTTCATTCTCGAGCCGATGCGGGACAGGTACGGCGACACGGTCTACGACTACGTCGCACAGGTCATCCGCCTCGACGGCGAGGTCTACGTCTTCGACATCGGTCGGGTGCGAATCGACCTGAACCTGGAGGCAGCCCTCAAGAGTGACAACTGCGCCCTGGTCGACTGGTCCGGGCCGCCGGTCGCCTTCGAGGGCGTCACGCCGGGCCAGCTGATCTGGCAGACCGGCTGGATGGTCGATGCCGGCCTAGCAGGCCCGGAGTGCGCCGGACACGGCCGGGGCGGCTACTCGTCGTGCGACAGGGGCGTTACGTACATCGAGGCGTCCGGCACCGACCTGGGCCTGATGTTCCGCCTGTCGTCGCAGCCGGTCACCGCAGTGGTCGTCGACATCACCTGGGACCCGACCGAGGTCCACGTCGGACCCGCAGCGGGCGGATGCGACCTGGTCGACCCGTCCGTGACGTCGGCGACCATCCAGGCCACCATCGAACCGGGCGACTGGCATAAGGACGTCACGTACGCCACGGCCGGTGCCGGTGACGGCATTGACGACGGCGACCAGGTCACCGAGATCCGTGTGACCGTCGTTGACGAACTCTCAGACCCGATGTACCACGATGCAGACGACCTCATCCTGACGGTGACCACCGTGGACCGTCCCGACGGGGCGATCTGCCACTAGGAGCCATGGAAGTCCCATTGAAGCCCAAGCATGGACTTTTCGTCGGTGTTGCCGTGGTCGTGGTGGCCGTCGTCGCCTACCTGGTGTTCGGTGGCGGTGACGCCCCCGCCGAGCTGACCCTCGGTGAGCGGGCCGTCGTCGAGGACGGGGTCGAGGAGGCCACTGGGCCTTCCACCACCGTGGCTCCCGTCGAGTTCACCAACATCATGGGATGCAACGTCCCACCCCGGGTGAAAGAGGCTGCCTACAACATCGCCGACGTGGGTATCAGCCGCTACAGCGTCGTCGAAGGTTCGATCGCCGGATACCGGGTCGTCGAGGACTTCATTGGAGGCATGGCCAACGTCGACGCCGTAGGGCGCACCACCGCCATCCAGGGCGACCTGTTCACCCATACCGGCTTCATCTGGGCGCTCCCCGCTCCAGACGAAGACCTTCCGCCCACGACGACCGTCCCGCCGGACTCCAGCCTGGCGTCGTACTGGTTCTGCGTCGACGTGGCGTCGATCACGTCGGACAAGGGCAGTCGCGACAATCGCTTCCGGACGGCGATCATGGACACAGCGAACTTTCCGGTGGCCACGTTCGTCTCACGGCTGGGATACTCCTCCCTCCGGGGCAGCGACATCCCCGAAACAGGTTCCACCACCCTCCCCGTCCCCGGAACCCTGACCCTGGCCGGCACGACCAGAGCGGTACAGGCATCGGTGACCATCCAGAGGGCCGAGGCCCCGTACAGCTACGAGCTCGTCGCCCAGATCCCCGTGGTCTTCTCCGACTTCGGGATCGACAACCCGTCGAACTCGATCGTGTCGGTCCGCGACGAGGGTCTCATCGAGGTCTCCCTCACCTTCGCCTGGAACCCCGCTCATCACCTGCCCTAGGGGCCTCCCCCGCTAGGCCGCTTCGGCGCACCCGGGGTGGTCCTGGGGGTATAGCGGCGGCTACGGGGTGATGCCGAGGCTGGTCAGGATCCGCTCGGGGATGTCGTCAGGCAGGTCGCCGTGGTCGACGCCGAGCAGCATCGAGAAGTACGCCCCGACGATCATCGCCGAGACGATGCCGACGCTCAGATGGTCGCCGACCACCCCGGCCTCCTTGGCTGCCACCAGTGCCGGACGCAGCAACGTCATGTGCCGGTTGCGCTTGAGGTCCTCACGGATCATCGCCCGGACCTCGCGGGCCTCGTCGGTGTTCTGGAGCGTCAACGCCGGAATGGCGAACACGTCGTCGTCGAGGAACGACTTGTGGACCTCACGGACGGCGTGCAACAGGTCCTCGTACGGGCCGTCGCCAGGCAACGACCCCATCTTTTCTTCCCGGTCCTCCGAGATGTGGTTCAGGACCGCCGCCAACACCTCAGGCTTGTCCCTGAACCTCGTGTACACCGCCCCCGGGCGAACATCGGCCCTGGTGGCGATCGACGACAGCGACAACGCTGCGTACCCGACCCGGTAGAACTCCTGGACCGCCGCCTCGATGATCTTCAGGTCGAGAGCCTCGTCGCGGGGTCTACCAGCCATACCCCGACGATAGCGGAACTTCTTTACGGAATCAGGTGTCGGGTACTGGCAGGGTTTTACGGAGTAGTGGCTCTCTGGGAGATGACGATGTCGGCGACTTCGAGCATCCGCCGGTGCAGTTCGGCGTGGCCGAAGCGGTCGGTGGCCCAGGCGAACACGACGCCCCGGAACAGGGTGAGGATGAGGCGCAGTTCGGCGTCTCTGTCGTCTCCGACGTCTTCTCCGGCCTGGGCCCGTTCATCGAGGAGCGAGGAGACGGCGTCGAGGGCGACGGTCGGGGTGTCTCGGACCTGCCCTCGGCCGAGGGATGCGGCGACGGGGAGTACCTGGCGGGTGACGTCGGCGTCAGATGTGAGGAGCACGACGGTGGTGTCGGCGAGGTTGGTAGCCCAGTCTTCGTCGGCTTCAAGGGAGATGACTTCGACCATGAGGTCGTTGAGGGTCGTTTCGGCGATGTCGAGCACGATCTCGCCGAGGTTGCTGGTCTTTTCAGAAGCGGGGAACTCTGCGTAGACGTCCCCGACCTCGATGCCTCCGGCGAACGCCACGGCTTCGGGGGACAGGTCGAACACGCTCCCGGTCCGTAGTACGGCCTTGGCGCCGGCGGTCACGGCGTCACGCTTGGCTCCCATGGTCTTAAATCTACTAACGGGTGTCAGGTGGTCGATAGGTCGGCGATTATCGGCTCCCAGAACGCTGCACCACCCTCACCGCCCTGGGTGTAGAAGCTCAGCCGGTCCACACAGTCGCCGTAGCGGTCCCGGAAGCCGGCGGCTACCGAACCCTGCTCGCCGACCACCGCGAAGGTGTCCAGCACCTCGTCGTCAATGAGTTCGCCCATCTCCTGCCACTGGCCCTGTTTGGACATGCGGTTCAACTCGTCCTGCAGGTCACCCCAGCCGTGGATCTCCAGCACCGGTCGGTAGGCCGGCGTGGACCCGTAGAAGGCGATCTGCTGTCGTACGCCGGTCGCGGCGCGGGCCATGGCCTCCTCGGTGGTGCCGGTCACCACGAAGCCCGGGCCGACGATCTCGAAGTCGGCCATGGTCCGCCCCGACTTCTCCAGGCCCCTCTCGACAGCCGGGATGGTGACCTCCCGGAGGTAGCGCTCAGTGCTGAAGGCGTGGCAGATGAGACCGTCGCACACCTCTCCGGCCACCTCGGACATGAGAGGACCGACCGCCGCGATGAACACCTTGGGCGGACCGCACTCATTGGGTCCCGGGTCGAAGAAGGGGGTCATCAGGGTGTGGGTGTAGAAGTCACCCCGGAAGGCCAGCTTCTCGCCGTCGTTCCAGGTCGCCCAGATGGCCCGAATGGCGCTGATCATCTCCCGCATCCGGGCTGCCGGCCTCGACCACTCCATGGAGAACCGCTTGGTGATGTGGGGCCTGATCTGGGTGCCCAGGCCGAGAACGAACCGACCGTTGCTGTAGCGCTGCAGGTCGTGGCCCAGATTGGCCAACAGCATGGGGTTGCGGGCGAAGGCCACGGCAATCGACGTGCCCAGCTCGATGCGTTCGGTGTGCTCGGCAGCCACCATGTGGGGCAGGAACGGGTCGTGGCTGGTCTCGGCCGTCCATGCCCCGGCGTAGCCCGCCTCCTCGAGTCGGCGGGCCGCCTCGCCGATGGCACCAATGCCACTTGGGTTGTTGAGTCCGGTGAGTCCTCCGTCAATCTTCATGGCGCCGAAGGTAGTGGGAGTCGGTGGTGGCGCTACGGTCCGGCCCGTCCATGGAACTGCTGCTGATCCGCCATGCCCTGCCCGTCACCGTCGACAACCGCGACTCCGGGGTCGAAGCCGACCCGGTGCTGTCCGCCCTGGGGGAGCGGCAGGCCGGAGCGCTGGCCGACTGGCTGGTCGACGAGCACATCGACGCCGTGTACACCAGCCCCAAGGCCCGGGCCCGTCTGACCGTCACCCCGTTGGCCGCCCGCCTGGGCCTCGAGGTCGAGGTCGAACCACTGGTCAACGAGTACGACGAGGGCGAGGTGGAGTACATCCCCATCGAGCACCTCAAGGCCACCGGGGATCCCCGCTGGGCGGCGATGATTGCCGGCGACGACCTGCCCGACCCGGAGGGCTTCCGGGCCCAGGTAGTCGAGGGGGTGGAGCGGATCATCGCCGCCAACCCGGGACGCACGGTGGTCGTGGGCTGTCACGGCGGAGTGGTCTCGGCCTACCTGTCGCACGTCCTGGGCATCGACCGGGTGCTGTTCTACGAGGCGTCCTACACGTCGGTGGCCCGCGTGGCCGCCTCGTCGTCCGGTCATCGGTCGGTGCGCTCGATGAACGAACTGGGCCACCTTCGGGTGGCCGGGGTACCACTCAGCGACCTCTGATCCTGGTTCCCTCGGAGGCCTGATCGAGGGGAGTCAACCCCTGCGGCCAGGCTCAGGGGGCCAGTTCGGCGAGGTCCCGGAAATGTTCGAGGGTTTCCGGATTAGCCAGAGCCTCCACGTTGGTGACCGGCATGCCCTCCACCACCGCCCGCACCGCCAACTCGACCAGCTTGCCCGACCGGGTACGGGGCAGTTCCGGGACCTCCAGGACCACCGCCGGCACGTGGCGGGGTGACGCTCCCGACCGGACGTCGGATCGGATCCGGTCCCGGAGGGCGTCGTCGAGGTCCACCCCGTCCGCGGTGACCACGAACAGCACCACCCGGACGTCGCCCTCCCACGGCTGCCCGATGACCAGCGCCTCCACAACCTCATCGAGCTGCTCGACCCGCCGGTAGATCTCGGCGGTGCCGATCCGGACCCCGCCGGGGTTCAGCGTGGCGTCGGACCTGCCGTGGATCACGAAGCCGTCCTCGGCCGTGCGTTCGGCAAAGTCCCCCTGATGCCACAACCCCTCGAACCGGTCGAAGTAGGCGGCGTGGTACCGCTCGTCGTCGGGATCGTCCCAGAAGCCCAAGGGCATGGACGGGAACGCATTCCGGCACACCAATTCGCCTCGGACGCCGACCCCGGCGGTAGCGCCGTTGTCGTCGACCACGTCCATGTCCATGCCCAGCACCGGGCCCTGGACCTGTCCAGCGTGGACCGACCCGGTGGGTTGGCCGCCCACCAAGCATCCGCAGAGGTCGGTGCCGCCTGAGATGGACGCCAGGTGCACGTCCGGCGACCAACGGGCGTACACGTGGGCGAAGCCCTCGTGGCTGAGCGGGCTGCCGGTGGAGCAGATTGTTCGAAGGTCAGCCAGCGCGTGGGTATCGATGGGCCGCAGTCCAGCGGTAGCCACCGAGTCGATGAACTTGGCCGAAACCCCGAGCAGGGAGAGGGAACAATCGTCGACCAGGTCGAACAGCCGGTTGCCGTCGGGATGGAATGGCGAGCCGTCGTAGAGCACCACGGTGGCATCGGAGGCCAGGCCCGAGACGAGCCAGTTCCACATCATCCAGCCGGCCGTCGTGAAATAGAGGATCCGGTCACCTTCCCCTACGTCGCACTGGAGGCGGTGTTCCACGAGGTGCTTGAGGAGGATGCCACCCGCCCGGTGGACGATGCACTTGGGGCGACCAGTGGTGCCCGACGAATAGAGGATGTACAGCGGGTGGTCAAACGGCAGGTCGAGGAACCGGACTTCGGCGGCCTCGTGGGGAGCGAGGAAGGCTTCCAGAGAGAGGGCGCCGTCGGGGAGCGGGCCGACCGGGCCGACCGTGGGGTCCTCAGGCACGACCACCACACGGCGAACTTCGGGCAGGGCGTCGGCCACCTCGGCGAGGCGACCGGTGACATCGTGGCGTCGACCGCCGTAGCGGTAGCCGTCGGTGGTGAACAGCACCACCGGACGGATCTGCCCGAACCGGTCGATCACCCCCGATGCTCCGAAGTCGGGCGACGTCGACGAGAAGGTGGCGCCGATGGATGCGGCGGCAAGCATCACCGCGCAGGTCTCGGGGACGTTGGGTAGCCAGGCCGCCACCCTGTCACCGGGTTCGACACCTACCTCCAGGAGGGCCTGCTGGAGGCGGGAGACCAGGGCGTGGAGGTCGCGACGGGTCAGGGTGCGGCATGCCCCCGCCAGCGTGGGGTCCTCGCCGCGAAACACCAGGGCTGCTCGGTCATCGGCGGCGCCCAACAGGTTCTCGGCGAAGTTGAGACACCCATCGGGGAACCATCGGGTGCCCGTCAGGTGGCCGGACCCGTCATGGTCCACCACGGTCGAACCGGGGTCACCGACCACGCCGAGGTGGTTCCAGACCGCCTGCCAGAAGTCGGCCGGATGGTCGACCGACCACCGGTGGAGTTCCCGGTAGCCACCGTCGACGCCAACCCCTCGACGGAAAGCATCGACCTGGGTGGCGGCTATCCGGTCGGGGCCGGGGGTCCACAGGGGCCCGGCGTCAGTTCCTGAACTCGTAGCTCCCGGAATCGCATCTGCTGGGGTCACGTCCGCTGAAACTAGCCAGCCGCTAGGAACCGGCACGGCCTGACCGGTCAGACTCTCCGGCATGGGCGAGGAAACCGGTGGCGAACAGGTCGATGGTGCGTCGGGTCGCTGGTTCGAGGACCTGCCGGTGGGCCTCGTCGTGCGCCATGCCCTGACCCGCACCATCACCGAGGCCGACAACCTGCAGTTCTGCCTCATGACCCACAATCCGCAGCCCCTGCACCTCGACGCCGAGTTCGCGGCCGACACCGAGTTCGGCGAGCGACTGGTGAACAGCCTTTTCACTCTGGGCCTGATGGTCGGCGTGAGCGTGGGGGACACGACGCTGGGCACCACGGTGGCCAACTTGGGCTTCGACGAGACGACGTTCCCGGCGCCTGTCCTCATTGGCGACACGCTCCGCTTCGAGACCGAGGTGGTGGCGGCCCGTGCTTCGGGCTCGCGACCGGACGCGGGGATCGTGACGTTCGAGCATCGGGCCCACAACACCAGGGACCAACTGGTGTGCCGGTCCCGCCGCAACGCCCTCATGCGGCGGCGTCCCATCTGAGGGATCCGGCCTGAGTCACACCTTCTGGGCGACGTGTATCCCAACCGTCGGGCGTTCCCACCGATTCCCGACAACGATCCGGGGGCATATGATCCCCGGCGTGCCAGATTCGACCGCCGGTTCCCTCGACCGACCCCAGGACGCCAGCGATGGCACCCATCATCACGTGGTCGACGATCTGCACGTGGTGGTCGGTCGTCGGCTTCGCGTCGGGGGGATGCGCTACAGCCGTTCTCGGTACACCGTGGTCCAGATCCTGGCCGCTGCCGGCCGCCCGCTCACCCTGCCGGAGATCCTCGATGGCGACGCCGGTGCGGGTCAGGTCCTCGCCCAGAGTTCCGCCTACCGGAATCTCGGCGAGCTGGTCGAAGCCGCGGTGGTCCGCCGGGTCGACTCCGGCGACGACCACGCCCGATTCGAACTGCACGAGTCGCTGACCGGGCACCACCACCACCTGGTGTGTGACGCCTGTGGACGAATCGACGACTTCGAGGTACCCGACGAGTTCGAGCAACGGGTGGCCGAGTTAGCCGAGCTGGCCGCCAACCGGGGTTTTCGAGTGGACGCCCACCGCTTCGACATGGTCGGCCGCTGCGCCGACTGTCGCTGACCGCGCTCCTGGGCCGTGTTCCTGCGTAGGCCGGCGGCCCGGGTCGTCCTGCTGGACCGAGAGGGCCGGATCTTTCTCATCAACGCAGAAGATCCGTTGGACCCGTTCAAGCCAGCCTGGTGGGAGATCCCGGGTGGCGGGATCGACCGGGGCGAGGACAGTGCGGTCGCCGCTGCCCGCGAGCTGTACGAGGAGACGGGCATGGAGGACGTGGAGATGGGCCCCGTGATCTGGACCCAGCACGTCCAGTTCACGTTCGGCGGCTACTTCTTCGACAGTGATGAGCAGATCCATGTGGCGTGGTGCGATGGGGGTGACTACCGGCCCCGACACCTTGAGGCGTTGGAGGCCGCGGCGTTCACGGGTGCCCGCTGGTGGACGCTGGAGGACCTACTGGCATCCGACGAACCGGTACTCCCGGCACTTCTACGAGAACACCTCGCCCCGATCGTGGCCGGAGACCTACCTGCCGAGCCGATCGACATCTCGCCCGTTCCGCTGGACTAAGCACCCGCCGCTGTCCGCCCGGCATCGGGCGTCGGGAACGAGTCAGAGGAGCGACTCGACGCCACCCCATGCCAGCCGGGCGGCCAGCGCGGCCATCTCGTCGGCTGGCCGGGACCGCCCCTCGTGCATCCAGTGACGGATCATCCCCTCGGATAGGCCATTGATCCCGGCTGCCAGGGCGAGCGCCTCTTCGCGGTTGCGGTTGCCCATCTGGCTGGTCAGATATTCGGCGAACGTGTCACGCACTTCGCGGGCATCTCGACGGAATTCCGGGTTGCTGGCCAGGCTGGAGCCGTAGAGCACGGTGAACGCCGCCGGCCGGTCCTCGAAGAAGTGGAAGAAGGCCCGAAAGCCGGCCTCCACCCGGAGGCGGGGAGTCTCTTCAAGCGCCGCGGCCTCGATGGCCTTCAACAGATGGCCTCCAGTCTCGGCCAGTAGCAACTCGAACAGTTCGTGCTTAGAGGCAAAGTGCTGGTACAGCACCGGTTTGGTGACTCCTGCATCACGGGCGATGGCATTCATCGACGTGTCGTGGTACCCGGATCGGGCGAACGCTTCCAGGGCCACGTCGAGGATCTGGCGGCGACGCTCCGCAGCAGGCAGGCGGGTCGACGCGACGCGTCTACTTGGTTCCGCGTCGCCCTGGACGGCGTCCGGTGCGGTCACCACGGCCTGCCCTTGGTTCATCACGCTGTGACGGTAGGCACATAACAGTGTCCGGCGACCACACGGACGGAACTTCCCGGTCACCGATCATGACGGTCTGGAGCCTCAGCCGTCTAAGTCGCCCAGCGTTTCGCCCCGTTCCTCATCGACGGCGGCCCGGACGGCGTAGTGGAGCACGATGGCCGGCGCCAGTACGAAGGAGCCGACCACCAACAGGACCACCAGGGTGTTGGCCACCACGTCGTTGAAGCCAGCGGCCATGCCCGCGGCGAACACGAGGATGGCGACTCCGTAGGCGAGGTAGCCCAGCCGCTGACCCAGGTGGGCGAATTGGGCGAGGCGCGCTCGCCGCACGAGGATCGGGTCGTTCACGGCAACCATCCTGCCTTCGACAACAACGCTTCCAGTCCAGCAGCCATCCGATCTGTTGACAGCTCGGTGGCCGCCACCTGCTGGTTGTGGTCCAGCAACTCGACCCGTTCGTCGACCGGTGCCGAAAGCCACGTCCGGAGCGGCCCGGGCTCGTCGGTGTCGAACCACCGGAAGCCGAGCGCCCGGAGTTCGTCGGCCACCGGGTATGGACCGACGGCCGCCGGTCGACGTGCCAGAGCGGCCTCCACCGGTGGGTTGCCGAAGCCTTCCCAGGTCGATGGGAAGGCCACTACGTCGGCCGCCGCGTACAGGTCCGCCCGAGAGGTGGCCGGGTGACGGATCACCGGGCACCGTGCGGTAGCCAACAGGCGAGCCAGCTCGGGGCCGAAGCCGTCCTCGGCCGGTCCCGGAAGCCAGTAGGTCGCCGGACGGTCCCCGTGGTCGGGGCCGCCGAGCGACTCTGTCAGGGCGATGGCCCGGTCGACGGCCTTGCGGGGGATGGCCCGCACGGGGTGCACCACCAGCAGGTCCTCTCCGGAGGGGTCGAGACCCAGCCGGTGCCGGGTCACGTCACGGTCGCCAGTCGGAGGGTCGGGGTTGAAGCCATTGCGGATAGTCGCCGCAGTGAGGCCCCGGTCGGCCATCTGCCGGCGGGTCAGGTCGTTGATGGTGACGTGGCGCCATGCCGGATCGTCGGGTGGCAGGTCGGTCACGTGGGCGAACCGGTCCCGCTGCCATGGAGGGTCGTGGTGATGGAGGATGGTCGGCCGCCCCCGCAGCACGTCGGCCACCGCGTAGGAGGCCGCCGGGTTCAATGGGATGGTGCAAAGGTTCTCCACGACCACGAGGTCGGCACCCTCCAGTGCCTCGGCCAGCATCCCCGCATCGGGCGGTCCCGGGTCGTCGATGCCGATCCCGCTTACGATCCGGACCGGTCGAGGATCATCCCAGCCGGGTTCGATCCCACCGGCCACCCAGTCAACGTCAAAGCCCATGGCAGAGAGGGCGTCGGCCCACAGTCGAGCCACCACCGACACGCCGTCGGTAGGTCCGAACCGGAAGGAGACGATGGTGCAGCGAGCCATGGTCCTCCCGGGTCCGGCTGACGACGAATTGGCGGCCGTCGTGCATTCGATGATGGACGACCACTGGGTGCCGGAAGGGTACGCAGCCCCCAACTCGTCGGTCTACCCGTGGCAGTGGCTGTGGGACTCGTGCTTCCACGTCCTGGTGTGGTTGGCCCTCGGCGACGTCGATCGGTCCCGACGGGAGCTTGCGGTGGCACTCACCCCTCAGGTGCCCTCAGGGTTCGTCCCCCATATGCACTATGTCCGCCGGCCCGGCTTCCACGAGGACCTCTGGGGGCGTCGGGACGGTTCGTCGATCACCCAGCCGCCCATGTACGGCCATGCGGTGGCTGAGCTCGTCCGGGCCGGGCACGCCCCCGACGACGACGTGGTCGAGCGGGCCGCCGCCGGGCTGTGGTTCCTGCTGCGGGGTCGTCGGCGCGATCCGTCGGGCCTCGTCCGGGTCTGCCATCCATGGGAGACCGGAGCCGATGACTCGCCCCGCTGGGACGACCACTGTCCAGGGGGCTTTGAGGTGGAGCGGTGGCGGATGGCGAAGAACCGACTGGTGTCGACCATCGAGACGGGCCCCGATGGTGAGGCGCTGGCCAATCCGGTGTTCGAGGTGGCGCCCGCCGGCTTCAACGCGCTGGTGGCCTTCAACGCCCGGGAGCTTGCGTCGGTGACCTGCGACGACGAGCTGGCTGCCGCCGCTGATGGGCTGGTCGACGCTTTGGGGGACCGGTGGGACGATCGGCTGGGGACCTGGGTCGACGCCGGGCCGGCAATCGGTCCAGCAGCAGGGCCAGGGGCTGGCGGTTCGGAACGGTTCCGGACGTTGGACGCCCTGTTGCCGTTGCTGGTTGAAGAAGATGCCCAACGGGCCGACCGGGTGATCGACCAGTTGCTGGACCCGGCGGCCCATGGTGGGCCGGCGGGACCGACCGGCGTCCATCGTGGCGAGTCGGTGTTCGACCCGGACGCCTACTGGCGGGGGCCGGTGTGGCCCCAGTTGGCCTACTTGATGGTCCAGGCTGTGGCGCCCCACTCGACGGTGGCCGCCGAGGTTCTGGCCCGGAACACGGTGGCCGGGGCGTGGGCTTCGGGCATGGCCGAGTACTGGAACCCCGACACCGGTGCCGGGCTGGGCGCCGTACCACAGTCGTGGGCCGGCCTGGCCCTGGTGCTGTCCCGTCGGCAGGCCGGCGGGCGGCCCGAGCGAGGGAGATAGGGCCTAGAGACGGGAGCCGGCCGCCGTCCCCACGAGGTCGGTGCCGTCGGATCGGTGGACGAAGCAGTGGATGCCGCGGAACACGGCCCGGTCGTGTTCGAAGTCGGTCCTCGAGGGGGTCAGATAGCCCAACTCGAGTTCTGAGAGTTCGAAGATGATGCCGACGAAGTCGGCGAACGACGCGTAGCACTCGGCCCGCGCGTAGGCCTCCATCTCCTGGTCGCCGGGCCACGGCGCACCGGGCCGGGCCGGGTGCGCGGTGCGTAGGTAGATCTCGTGCTGATGCGGCCCACCGCACGGAACCCGGGTGTCGATGGCGACCTGCCGGTCGTCCTTCACCCAGGCGTAACTGTTGAAGCAGGCACCCGACTCCAAGTCATGGAGGTTCACCACCTCACCGACCCAGTCGGGAATCTCGTCGTCGGCTAGGGACGGTCGAACCTCGACCATCGTGGTGGTGGCGCTGACCTGCCCGTCGTCGGCAGCCTCCTCGTCCCGTGTGTCGGCGGTCCCAAGGTCGGCCCCGCTTCCGCAGCCCGTGACCGACGTCAGCAGGATCAGGACCCCTGCCAGTCCCAAGAGGTGGCCCGGCAGACGGCCTGGAAGGCGACATGGAGCGTCGGGCATGGGGTCAGGGTACGACCGCCCGGTACCGTGGCGGGGTGTCGGTGGTCGAGTTGCGTGCCGCGGTCGCGCTGCTGGGCCGCTTTCCCGCCCTGTCCGGGGTGGACCTGACGATCCACGCCGGTGAGACGGTCCTCCTACGGGGCCCCAACGGGGCCGGCAAGACGACCCTGCTGCATCTGTGCGCCGGTCTGCTACGCCCCGAGTCGGGCTCGGTCCAGGTACTCGACCACGACCTCACCGACGGCGCCGGACGTCGGTCGGTACGACGCCGGGTGGCCCTACTGGGGCATACCACCGGGCTATACGAGGACCTGACGGTGGGAGAGAACCTCAGGTTCTGGGCCCGGGCTGCCGGCCTCTCGACTGTCGACGCCGACCGTCGACTCGACGATGCCCGGAAGCGCCTCGAGGTGTCGGACCGGCTGGTTGACCAGCCGGTCCATACGTTGTCGGCTGGCCAGCGACGCCGGACGTCGTTGGCGGCCCTGCTGGCCCGTCGACCGGACCTCTGGCTGCTGGACGAGCCGCATGCCGGCCTCGACCAGTCGGGGCGCGACCTCGTGGACGGCCTGATCGGCGACGCGGTGGCTGCTGGCGGCACCGTGGTGGTGTCTTCCCACGAACTGGACCGGGTGGCCGCGTTGTCGCCACGAATGGTGACGCTGGCAGGCGGTGCTGTCGTCGATGGGTCAGGGGCGGACGTACCTCCTCCTGTGGCGGAGCCATCCATAGGGCAGGAGGACAGCCGATGAGCGCCCTACGGGTCGTGCTGCGCGACATCCGGCTGGTGGCCGCCCGAGACCTGCGGATCGAGGCCCGGTCGCGAGTAGTGGTCGACCAGGTGCTGCCGTTCGCCGTACTCGTCCTGGTGTTGTTCGGTTTCGCCCTGGATGCCGACCATCGCACCCTGCGGACCTTCGCCCCCGGGTTGTTCTGGGTGGCCGTGCTGTTGAGCGCGCTGCTGGCCGTCCAGCGGTCGGCCACCCTGGATGCCGCCGACGGCACGGGTGACGCCCTACGGATGTCTGGCCTCCCACCGGTGGCCCGGTACCTGGGGCGTGCAACCGCGGTGCTCGTGCAACTCCTAGTCCTGGAGGCGGTGCTGGTCGGCGGCCTGGTCGTGCTCTACGGGGTGTCGGTGGGGGACTGGTTGCTCCTGGGGGTGGCAGGCCTCGTGGCCGGGGTCGCCGTGGCGGCCGCCGGTACCCTCTACGGCGCGTTGGCCTCGGGGCTGGGGGCGCGGGATACCCTCCTGCCGGTCCTGGTGCTCCCGGTGCTGGCGCCGGTGCTGATCGGGGCCACCCGGGCGTTCGACGACGCCCTCGGTTCTGCGGCGGTCGACGGCTGGGCATGGACCGGCCTGCTGGCCATCGCCGCCCTGGTCCTCACCGTGGTCGGTGCGTCGGCCCACGGCGCGCTGGTCGAGGACTGATCAGGAGCCCCGATGACCGTCGAACCAACGATCGCCGCATCCACACGTGACAACACCGGCTCACGCGGGTCGCGTCTACTCGGTGCGGCCACCATCGTGGGGCTGGGCGCGCTGGGCGTGCTGGCGTTCGTGCTGACCGATGCCGACGTACGGATCCATCCCACCACTGGTGAGGAGTTCGGCCAGTTCGACGCCGTCCGACTGCTCTACGTGCACGTGCCCCTGGCCGTCATGACCTATGTGGCCTTCGGACTGTGCGCGGTGGCCAGCCTGGGCGTGCTGATTCGCCGGACACCATGGTGGGACGTCACGGCCCACGCGGCGGCCGAGGTAGGCACCGTGTTCTGCGGACTGGTCCTGGTCACCGGGTCCATCTGGGGGCGACCGGTGTGGAACACCTGGTGGGAGTGGGGAGACGTCCGGCTTATGACCACGCTGGTCCTGTTCCTCATGTTCGCCGGATACCTGGCCCTACGTCGGACCACGGGGGACCCGCGGTCGGTGTCGCGCCGTGCCGCCGTGGTGGCTCTGGTCGCCGTACTGGACATCCCGCTGGTCAACCGGTCCGTGGAGTGGTGGGAAAACCGGACGCTTCACCAGCAATCCACCCTCAACGACCTCA